>Ga0207674_10000181_pt1 | contig 77248 bp, 84 predicted proteins | sample KBSCornC72_FD_184303 | JGI IMG/M metagenome (GOLD analysis project Ga0207674, IMG submission 184303) | Corn rhizosphere microbial communities from Kellogg Biological Station, Michigan, USA - KBS Corn C7-2 (SPAdes) (version 2) | ecosystem: Host-associated > Plants > Roots > Rhizosphere > Soil ...
GAACCGGACCAAGGTGGGCAAGGCGATGCGCGCGGTGGCCGAGGACCAGGCCGCCGCGTCGCTCATGGGCATCAACGTCAACCGCATCATCTCCCTGACCTTCCTCATCGGCGGGGCGATGGGCGGGGGCGCCGGGGTCCTGTTCGGGGTGCAGTACAGCCTGATCAATCCGTACACCGGCTTCATCCCCGGGCTCAAGGCCTTCACCGCCGCGGTTCTGGGCGGGATCGGCAACGTGCCGGGCGCAATGCTGGGTGGGCTGGTGCTGGGGCTGCTGGAGGCCTTCGCGGCCTCCTACCTGTCGCTGCTCACCGGAGGCGCCTTCGGGGCCGAGTACAAGGACATCTTCGCGTTCTCGATCCTGATCCTCATCCTGATCTTCCGGCCGAAGGGCCTCCTGGGCGAGATCGTCCGCGAGCGCGCATGATCACGCGGCTCCTCGACCGCCCGCTGCCCGCGACCATCCTGGTCGTCGCGCTGCTGCTGGTCACCGCGTGGGGAGTCAGCTGGAGCCCGCGGTCCATCGTGGTGTTCATGATGTTCCAGGGCTCGATCCTGCTCCTCTACTTCGCGCGGATGCCCACGTTGGTGAAGGCGGCGGTGACCCTCCTGGCCCTCGGGGTCCTGATGCCGGTGCTCGGTACCATCAACGCGTACTACATGGAGATCGCGATCCAGGTCGGGATCTTCGTGGCCCTCGCCCTGGGGCTGAACATCGTGGTCGGCCTGGCCGGTCTGCTGGACCTGGGCTACGTGGCCTTCTTCGCGGTCGGGGCCTACTCCTGGGCCATCTTCGGATCGCCGCAGGCCAACCTGATCTTCGGCGGAAACTTCTTTCCACTGGGCCCGTGGTGGTTCTTCGTGTTCCTGTTCGTCGGCGTGGCGGTGGCCGCGGGCGCCGGCATCCTGCTCGGGCTACCGGTCCTGCGCCTCCATGGCGACTATCTGGCCCTGGTGACCCTGGGCTTCGGCGAGGTGATCCGCGTCCTGGCCAACAACCTGGACAAGCCGATCAACTTCACCAACGGTCCGAAGGGGATCACCCCCATCAACCGCCCGCCCATCTTCTTCGCCCCGCTGCTGCAGTCGGTCGGGATCGACCCGAACCCGAACGTGATCTATCCGCTGTACCTCTACGCGCTCGTGCTCCTGATCGTGGGGGTGACGGTGCTGGCCAACCGGCGGCTGGAGGACTCGCACATCGGGCGGGCCTGGGAGGCGATCCGCGAGGACCAGACCGCGGCCCAGGCCATGGGCGTGCCGCTGGTCCGCATGAAGCTTCTCGCCTTCGCCTGCGGGGCCTCGTTCGCGGGCACGGTCGGGGTCCTCTTCTCCGCGAAGCAGATCTTCATCAACCCCGAGTCGTTCACGTTCATGGAATCGATCGGGGTGCTGGCGATGATCATCCTGGGCGGGATGGGCTCGATCCCGGGCGCGATCCTCGGGGCCGCGGTGGTCACCATCCTGAACCTGCAGGTCCTGAAGGGCCTCTCCCTCTGGCTGAACGAGCTGCGTAACGCGGGCACCGTGATCCTCGGCTACAACCTCACCAACCTGCCCACCCAGCTCGAGCCCGCCAAGTACGAGCGGATGATCTTCGGCCTCATCCTGGTGTTGATGATGATCTTCCGGCCGCAGGGCATCCTGCCCGCCAAGCGCCGACACCGGGAGCTCGAGGAAGAGCGCCGATGACGCTGCTCGAGGCCCGCGGGATCAGCAAGCGGTTCGGGGGCCTCACCGCCCTGAACGCGGTGGACTTCGCCCTCGAGGAAGGGCACATCGCGTCGATCATCGGGCCCAACGGAGCGGGCAAGACCACCTTCTTCAACGTGTTCACCGGCATCTACGTTCCGGAGGAGGGCACCGTCCTGTTCCGCGGCACCGCGGTCCAGGGGCGCCGTCCGGACCAGATCACCGCGCTGGGAATCTGCCGCACGTTCCAGAACATCCGCCTCTTCTCGCGCATGACCGCGATCGAGAACGTGCTGGTGGGCATGCATAGCCGCGTGCCCCTGAGCTTCCTGGACGTGATCACGCGGAATGCTCGCTGGCGCGAGCACGAGCGACGGCAGTGGGAGCAGGGGGCCGATCTGCTGGGAGTGGCCGGTCTGCGCGACAAGGCCAACGAGCTGGCCCGCAACCTGCCGTACGGCGAGCAGCGCCGGCTCGAGCTGGCCCGCGCTCTGGCCTCGAACCCGTCGCTGCTCCTGCTGGACGAGCCGACCGCGGGCATGACCCAGGGCGAGGCGCGCAGCCTCATGGCCCTGCTCCGGCGCCTGGTGGAGGAGCGCCAGCTCACCCTGCTCCTCATCGAGCACAACATGCGGGTGGTGATGGAGGTCTCCGACCACGTCACGGTGCTCGACTACGGCGAGAAGATCGCGGAGGGGCGACCGGGGGACGTGCAGCGGAACCCGCGCGTGATCGAGGCCTATCTCGGGCGCCGCAAGTGGACGCCGGGTGCGGGCATCGCGGGGAGTGGCCATGCTTGAGGTGACCGATCTCCACGTCTACTACGGCGAGATCCACGCGCTCAAGGGCATCTCGTTTCAGGTGAGCAAGGGCGAGATCGTCACCCTGCTCGGCAACAACGGGGCGGGCAAGACCACCACCCTGCGCACCCTCTCCGGTCTTCTCTCCCCCCGGCAGGGCGACGTGCGCTTCGAGGGCCACTCCCTGGTGGGGGTCGCGGCCCACGACATCGTGCTGAAGGGCATCACCCACGTGCCGGAGGGGCGGCGGATCTTCAATCGTCTGAGCGTGGTCGAGAACCTCGAGATGGGCGCCTACACCCGCGGTGACGGGGAGGTGGCCCGTGACATGGACCACGTGTTCACGATCTTTCCCCGGCTCAAGGAGCGCCGCTCGCAGGTGGCCGGCACCCTCTCCGGCGGGGAGCAGCAGATGCTCGCGATCGGACGCGCCCTCATGGCGCGGCCCCGTCTGCTCCTGCTGGACGAGCCGTCCATGGGATTGGCCCCGGTTCTGGTGGAGCAGATCTTCGAGACGGTGCTCGCCATCAACCGCGAGGGCATGACGATCCTGCTCGTGGAACAGAACGCGGCCATGGCCCTGTCGATCGCGGAGCGCGGCTACGTGCTGGAGACCGGGCGGCTGCCGCTCGAGGGCGCCGCGCGCGAGCTGGCCGACAACCCCGAGGTGCGCCGCGCCTACCTGGGCGAGGCCTGATCCGGAGGAACACGTGAAGACGCGAGGACTCACCTACGAGGAGCACACCGTCGGCGCCACCTACCAGACCCTGGGCCGCACCGTCTCGGAAGCCGACATCTGCGCCTTCGTGAACCTGTGCGGCTTCAACGAGCCGCTCTTCATGGACATGGAGTACGTGGCCAGGGAGTCGGTGTTCAAGGGCCGGGCCGCGCCCGGAGCCATGACCTTCGCGCTCTCGGAAGGACTCATCATGCAGACCGGCCTCATCCACGGCACCGGCATGTCGTACCTCGGGGGGGAGATCCGCATCGTGTCGCCGGTACTGGAGGGTGACACCCTGAGGGTGGGCGTCACCATCACCGACAAGCGTGAGACCAAGAAGTCGGATCGCGGCATCGTCACCTATCGGCACGAGGTGACCAATCAGCGCGGCGAGGTCGTGCTGGAGGCGACGGTGAGGCGGATGATCAGGCGCGCCGCCGCGTGAGCGTGCGGCGTGGGGTCATGAGCGACCACGCGCGCGTCGCCCAGATCAGCATGTCGGCCGGCGGGGTCCCGAAGCGCGCGGTGCCGGCCGCCCGGGTCACCACGCTCGGCCTCGAGGGCGACATCCAGCGCAACCGGCGGCTCCACGGAGGACCCGAGCGAGCGCTCTGCCTCTTCTCGCTCGAGCGCATCCGGGCCCTCCAGGCCCAGGGACATCCGATCTCTCCGGGGAGCATCGGGGAGAACCTGACCGTCGAGGGACTGCAGTGGAGCGCGGTGGTGCCCGGGGCCTACCTCCAGCTCGGCGGCGACGTCGTGGTCCAGATCACCGGCTACACCGCGCCCTGCTCGAAGATCACCGGCTCCTTCCGCGATCGAGACCACGCCCGCGTGTCGCAGACGCGGCATCCTGGTAGCGGCCGCGTCTACGCGCGCGTGCTACGCGAGGGCGAGCTCGCGAGCGGAGACCCGGCGCGGCTCCTGTCCCCCGACGAGGCAGAGGCCCTGGCCGGCACCCGATGAGGACGGCCGACGCGGTCATCGTCGGGGGCGGGGTCACCGGGGTCTCCATCGCCTTCCATCTCGCCGGGCTCGGCGTCAAGCACGTCGTCGTGCTCGAGCGGAAGTTCCTCGGGGCCGGCGGCACCGGCCGGTCGGTCGGCATCATCCGGCAGCTCTACCCCACCCGCGAGACGAGCCAGATGGTGCTGCGCTCCCTCGCGGTCTTCGAGCGGTTCGGGGAAGTCGTCGGGGGAGAGGCGGGCTTCGTCCGGACCGGCGCCCTCATCGGGGTCTCGCCCGCCATGCGATCGACGCTCGAGCGGACGCTCGAGATCCAGCGGGACATCGGGATCCGGGCCGAGATCGTGGAGCCGGGTGATCTGGACCGCATCGAATCGCGCATCGACACGAGCGGCCTGGGAGGTCTCCTGTGGGAGCCGGGCTCGGGGTACGGTGACCCGGCGGCGGTGACGGCGGGCTTCGCGGCCGCGGCGCGGCGGCGGGGGGCCGTGATCGAGCAGGGAGCGGAGGTGGTGCGGATCCGGCACGAGCGAGGGCGCATTGTGGGAGTGGATACCGCAGCGGGCGACACGATCGATGCGCCGGTCGTGATCAACGCGGCCGGCCTGTGGGCCCCGCAGGTCGCGCGGCTGGTTCAGGTCGAGCTGCCCATCGTGATCGGCCGTCACCCCGTCTTCCTGGTCGCGCGCGATGCCGGCTTCGGGCGCGACCATCCCGTGTACCTCGACCTGGCCGGTGGCAGCTACGTCCGGCCCGAGACCGGCGGCCTGACCATGACCGGCTCCCTGACCGACGACGAGACCCAGCATCCGATGGACCCGGAGCTCCTCGGCAGCGAGGCCGGCTTCGACGAGGCGGAAGCGGTGCTCGCCCGCACCGCGCGGGCGCTGCCGAGGCTGGCCGACGCTCGCTTCAGCGGAGGATATGCCGGTGCGTTCGACATTACGCCGGACTGGATGCCAATCCTCGATCAATCTCCCGTGCACGGCTTCTGGATCGCGGCCGGCATGTCGGGCCATGGGTTCAAGCTCTCGCCGGCGGTCGGTGAGATGGTGGCGGCGCTCGTGACCGGGTCCCGGACGCCGGTCAACTCGACCCCGTTCCGGCTCGACCGTTTCGGCCCCGGCGCCGCGGCGGGCGCCACCTTCGTCTCGTCGTACCTTCCGGCGGCGGGCCCGACCCAGGACGACCGCCATCGGGAGCCCGGACGGTGACCGGCTCCCAGGACGCATTGCTCCCCTCGGGCGCTCCCGTTCAGGGGCGAGTCGTCAGCGTCGCGGTGGGGCTGTTCCTCATTCTGGTCTTCTTCGGACTATCCGCCACCGCGCCGGGCCTTCGGATCACCTTCCGCCCTCCCATGACCGCCAGCTCCCCCGGTGAGGCGTATTTCTGGCTCGCCCACGCCCTGCTCCTCTTCCCGGCCTCCTGCCTGATCGGCTATGGCCTGGCGCATTGGATCGGGCGGTGGCTCGTCCGGTTCCGAGCCCAGATCAACCTTCTCACCCGGCGAGAGTGGATCCTGGCCGTCGTCATGCTGTTCGTGATCGGGACCGTGATCGCTCGCCTCGGTCACTCCCTGGTGCTCTACGACTTCCCGATCACGGACGACGAGTACGCGACCGAGTTCGGGGGGTTCATCTTTGCGGAGGGGCGGGTCACGGCGCCTCTGATCCTGCCCCGGAACGCGATTCCCACCCTTGGCTTGTACTACCGGGATGATCTGGTGGCCCGAGCCGACTGGCCCGGCGCGCAGGTCGTCTGGGCGATCGCCGAGCTGTCCCACCTCGGGTCGTTCGTGTGGGCGGTGGTCGCCGCGATCCCGATCGCGGCTCTCGCGATCCTGCTGCGTCGACGTCTCGACGCGGGCTGGGGCTTCGCGGCGGCCGGCATCTTCCTCTGCTCCCCGATGGCCCTGACGCTCTCGATGACCTCACACGCTCACCTGGGCTCCCGGGCCATGCTCGCGCTCGCACTCGCCGGCTTTTCAGTCGCGGAGGAGCGGGGAAGCCTCCGCCTCTGGGCCTTGACCGGATTGGCTCTCGGGCTCGCGTTCCTCTTCCGTCCGCTCGAGATCGTGTTCTTCTCGTTCCCCCTTCTCGCTTGGACCGTACTCCAGAACCTCCGACGGACAAGAGGATATTCGCGCGCCGTCGCCGGCCTCGTGCTCGGAGGGCTCGTCCCCGTCCTGCTGATGATGGCGCACGCGTATCTCGTGACCGGACACCCGCTCCTTCCCCCGCGTCTCGACGACCCTGGCGCGGCGATCATCGATCAGGAAAGCAATTCGCTCTGGTATCGGTTCGGCGCCAATACCGGCTACAACACGTTCATGCTGGCGATCTGGTTTCTGGGACCGCTCGGCATCGTGCTGGTGGCCGCGGGCGCGATGACGGATCGCTTCACTCGACTCCTTGGGCTGGGAGTCCTGAGCGCCCTGGGTCTCGGGCTCTTTCATGCCAACATGGGACTGCACATCGTCGGGCCGATCCACTATTCCGAGTGCGCGGTGCCCTTGACGATCATCGCGGTGCACGGGCTCGCCAATCTGTTACGCGTGGCTCGATCTCACGCGGTGAATCCGAGGACGATCGCGAGTGCGGCCCTGGTCGTCCTGATCGTCGGCCTCGGAATCTTCAACCTGCGGCAGGCGGCGGCTCTGCAGGAGCAGGCCGGGATCCAAGCCGCGATCTACGATTGGGTGGACCGGATCAGGCCAGATCCGGCGGGCCCCAAGGCCATCCTGCTCGCACCCCAGTTCGGCGCGACCTGGGTCCATCTCCCGGGCATGGCGCGGATCGGCAGCTGGGTATTCGAGTGGCGCCGTCCTCACCCGGACCTGCGAGACAACCTCGTGATCCTGCACGATCTGCCCGGCCTCGAGACCATCGTCCGTCAGCGGTTCCCGGATCGACGGCTCTACCGGCTGGTGCCCCTCTCGGGCCCGCCCTTCGGTGTCATCGCGTCGCTGGACGGGCAGGGGCCGGCGTTCCCCTACGACCCAGGCCCCGGAGGGTAGTCCTTCGGACCGAGCGGTACGCGCAGCCGCGCCCGCCGGCCGACAACGACGATCGCGATCACGATCCCCGCGGCCGCCACCGCGCCCGCGAGAAGGGGCCCGGACACGATCCCCTTCGTGGTCGCGTCGTAGAAGAGGTTGGCGCCCATGATCAGGGCCACGTTCGAGGGGATCATGCCCAGCGCGGACCAGATCAGGTAGCGCCAGAACCCGATCCGAGTCAACCCGAAACCGTAGTTGACGACCACGAACGGAGCGATGGGGACCGTCCTGAGAATGGGGATCACGATCCAGCCATGCTCTTCGAGCAGAGCGGCCAGGCGAGCCGCCGGGGTGCCAGCCAGCCGTGCCTCGATCGCCTCCCGGGCCATGTAGCGGGCGGTCAGGAAGCCGAGCGCGGCAGACATCGTGCTCGCGGTGACCATCACGACCACGGCGCCCCCGACCCCGAACAGCACCGGGGCGAGAAGTGAGAACGGCATGCTCGGCACACCGACCGAGGTCGCAACCACGTAAACGACCACATAGCCGGCGGGACCCAACGGACCCAGGGCCTCGGTCCAGTTCCGGACCATGCCGGTGTAGTGGCCCACGTCGACAGATCGGCCGGCGACCACCAGCGCGAGTCCCAGGGTGGTCGCGGCCACGAGCGGCCACCACCGTGAGCGACCCGAAACCGCCGGGGCGGCCACTGGCACCGCGAGGGGCCGAAGAGACGGCATCCGTGTCCGGCTAGGCTTCGGATCGCGGAGGGATCGCCGCGCGCGCTCCGTGATCGGACCCGCGGGCCCAGTCGGCCCTGATCCTCGAGATCACGAACCCGAAGTAGCTTCGATTGGTTGGCATCGGGATGCCCGACGCCACCAAGAGCCGGTGCACCTCACCCAAGTTGTAGTTGGGGACCCCGGGGAACACGTGGTGCTCGTAGTGGAGGTACTGCCCGAACGGGGCCACGATCCACCGCTCCAGGAAGTTCAGCCGGCTCGTCCGAGTCGTCCAGGCGTCCGCCGCCGAGCTCGGCTCGTAGCCCGCCTCGAATCCGTGCTCGGCGATCGAACGGACCCGGATCTGAAGGGGATAGAGCGTCATGATGGGCAGGACGTGGAGGAGCAGATACGCCCAACGCCCGCCCGTCACCGTGAACAACGCGAGCAGGACGAGCTGGCTCGCCGCCACCGGGGCCATCGAGGCCCCCGCCCGCGCGAGGTGCCGGAGCGTGAGTCTCCGCCAGGGAGATACCGAGTAGCTGGCTCGATCCGACTGCGAGTACTGAAGCAACCGCTTGAGGGCCGACACGAAGAAGAGGTCGCCGAGCAGTCCCCTGGCGATGGCCGAAGCGCCCGCCCCCGGCTGGCTGAAAATGATGTCGGGGTCGCGTTCGGTGTTCAAGTACACATGATGATCCATGTGAGCGGTGCGATGACCGGACCGGGTGTAGCCGAGCAGATACGCGAAGAGGTTACCGAACATCCGGTTGAGACGAGGATCGCGGAACAGGGTCCCGTGGTCACTCTCGTGAACGAGCTGAGCCGCACAGTTGAACGTCCGAATCGCAAAGAGGGCGAGGAGCGACGCGCTCCACCAGGTCGGAAAGAGCCCGAACACGGTCGGAATCGCCACGAACGACGCGACCGTGACGAGTACGTCCAGCGCGCTCCGTGAGTCGCGGAGGCGATGGGCGGCCCGGAGGGCGTCCAGACCGATCGCCCCCGCCTGGAGCGCTTCCCGCGCCGAGCGCGGCGCGCCTACCGTCATGTCCTCGATTCCGGTCGCTCCGCCGCTCGATCTCGCGCTCGCCATGATCCTCGAATGCCTCTCTAGAGAGCCTTGATCCTGAGAAGTCTGCGGGCCACGAGGCCCACGCTGCCGCCGAGCCATCCCTTCGGGGTCAGGGCGAATCGGTCGCCCCGCTCGACCAGAAAGCCGTTCCGCAGCATGATGTCGAAGCGATCCTGCATCAGCACCTCCACTCCACACGCCCTCTGCATCTGGGACAGCGTCATGCGTTGCTCGGGCGCCCGGGCGAGCTCGATGAGCAGCCGGACCGTGATCGAGCGATCGGCGTGCGAGTAGAACAGGCCCGCGGTGAGGAAGAGCAGGACGTGCACGAGCAACCCGTTGACGAGACCTATTCTCCAGTCGATTCCAACAAACCGCTCGGGCAGGACTCCGAGGTTGGCCGGAGCGTAGTAGTAGAGGAGCACGAAGACCGGAAGCGTCGGGATGAACCACATGACCATCGAGCCGAACGCCTTGCGAGGCGCGCGCAGGTGGAACACGACTCCCTGCACGAGGGCCCACGCAACCATCAGCCCGCCGCTGAGCAGAAGACCCTTTAGCATCTCGTCGGTCACGCCAGCTGGGCGTTGATCACGCGCTTCAGAAAGGAACCGAGCGCGGCCACCTTGCCGCCACGGGCCAGGAGCCGATACCGGCCCGCCTCCTCGCTCACGTAGCCGCCCTGGAGCAGCTTCGGCAGGCGCCGCTGGAAGATCAAGTTCACGGGCTCGGCGCTTCCCTGCAGGGCCATGGCCTCGTCTCGACCCAGCCCGGCCCCCCTCCGGAGCCGGAGGGCGATCAGGGCGCTCATCGACGGGCTGACACAGACGAAATAGCTGAAGCTCCAGAAACCGTGAAACACGAGCGCGAGAATCAAGAGGCCGTTGCCGAAGTCCACCGCCGGCGAGCTCTCCCGCCACCCGGCCGAAAGGAACCCGAGATCGGAAGGGAGCAGCCAGAAGCCCCCGGCGTAGAGGACGACCGCCCCCCCGAACGTCCCCAGAAAGACCTTGAACTCCTTGGCGCCGCGGTAGAACCGCAGACCCACGATGGTGCCGAGAACCAGCAGCGCCAGGCTGATCGCAGACAGGACGAGGCCTCGCATACTCTAGAACGGCCCGTGGAAGTCCTTCACCGTGCTCGCCACCAGCCGCTCCGTTCGGCCCTCGCAAGTCGCGACCGCCGCGGCCTGGATCTCGCGCGCGCCCGGATAGAACATCGCCTCGATCGCTTGGCTGCTCGGTACCGCGCTATCCGGCCACGTGACCCGCACCGGTCGCGCGCGGAGCGAGTCCAGGGCTTCCTCCGCGACGCACGCGATGACCTCCCCCGCCACGCCGCAGGGACCCCAGTCCGGATCCGCCACCACCAGGTGCCCGGTCTTCACCACCGACCGGATCACGGTGTCCGTGTCCAAGGGCCGGAGGGTCCGAAGGTCGATGACTTCCGCGTCGATACCGATCGCTTCGAGCGCCTGAGCCGCCTTGAGCGCTTCCGAGACCATCGGGCCGGCCGCGACCAGCGTCACGTCTCGGCCCGCCCGCGCGACCGTCGCGCGCCCGATAGGAGTCGTGAAGTACTCGGCGGGAACCTCCGCGTCGTCCTCGTGGAGCCACCGATGCTCGATGTACACGACCGGATCGTCGTCGGCTATCGCGGCCAGCAGTAGCCCCTTGGCGTCGCGCGGATTCGACGGAACCACCGCCTTGATCCCCGGCACGTGGCTGAACAATGCGTGATGACTCTGAGTGTGCTGGGGACCGTTTCCCCAGCCGCGCCCGACGACCGCGCGCACCACCATCGGGATCGACTGCTGAGCGCCGAACATGGGCTTCCACTTCGCGGCGTGGTTGACGAGCTGGTCCATCGTCAGCAGCACGAAGTCGATGCGGTGATGCACGATCAGCGGCCGCATCCCGAGGGCCGCCGCGCCGACGCACGCCCCGGTGAGCGCGTTCTCGGCCAGGGGGCCTTCCACCACGCGCTGCGGGCCGAACTTCTCGAGGGCGCCGGCCAAGGTCCCCCACACGGCCCGGGGGTCGACGATCCCGACGCCGATGAGAAATACGTTCTCGTCGCGCTCCATGGCGAGAAGAGTCGCGTCACGCACCGCCTCTCGAAACTTCATCGGGTCGCCCTCTCCAGGGACAGGGTGGTCGGCCACGGGGCGGCCTGAGCGGACCGGCACGCCGCATCGATCTCCGCCTCGATCTCTTCCGTCATCCGGGCCAGCTCTCGATCGTCTATCAGGCCGCGGCCCCGCTCCAGCGGCCCCACCGCCCGCCAGGCGTTCACTTCCTCCTCGGTTCGATAGCCGAGATCATGATCCTCGTTGACGCCGCAGTGCTCGAGGATCCGATAGGTTTGAAACTCGATCAGGGTCGGCCCCTCGCCGGCGCGGGCTCTGGCCACCGCCCGGGCCGCCTGGGCGTGGACCTCGGTCACGTCGTTTCCGTCCGCCGCAACTCCCGGCATGCCGAACCGTTCCGCGTGGCGGTAGATCTCGGTCTGCGCCTGGCGTTCCCGGATGTGGGTGTTGGTCGCGTAGAGGTTGTTCTCGCAGACGAACACGACGGGTAGCCGTCGTAGCGCCGCGAAGTTCAGCGTCTCGTGAAAGACTCCCTCCTCGGTGGCGCCGTCGCCGAACGCCACCACCGCCACCCGGCTCTGCCCGCGCATCTGGAAGGTCAGGCCCGCTCCCGCCGCATGCGAGATGGTTCCTCCCACGATCGCCGAGGTCCCCATCACGCCGGCGGCCAGATCGATGAGGTGCATCGAGCCGCCCCACCCGCGGCTGCATCCGGTCGCGCGCCCGAACAGCTCCGCCATCATCGCGTTGAGATCTCCGCCCTTCGCGAGGTACCACCCGTGAGATCGGTAGTAAGGGTAGATCACATCCCGGCGGCCCAGCGTGGCGCAGACCCCGACCGCGATCCCTTCGTGCCCCATGCAGAGGTGGGGAGGAGACCGCATCTCCCGCAGGTGGTACATCGCCTTGATCCGATCCTCGACTCGACGGATCCGGAGCATGTCGCGGAACAACTTCCTGCCGAGATCGGGCGACGTCGGGCTGGGCATGGGCGAGACCCTCACGCGCGGTAGAACCGCTGGATGCGATCGATCATGTAGTCCACCTCGGCATCGGTCAGGAACTGGTGTCCCGGCAAGGTCACGATGTCCTCGGCCTGGGCCTCGGCGACGGGAAACTGACCGCGCCGGTATCCCAGATCACGGGCCGCGGGCTGGAGGTGGAGTGGAATGGGATAGTGCACCTTGGCCTCGACGCCCTCGCGAAGGAGGTACTTGAGCAGCTCGTCACGCCGAGCACACCGGACGATGTACAGCTGGAACGCATTCCGGCGATCGACCGGACGCGGGGGAACGAGCACCGATGGCAGGGTCGCGAGTCCACGATCAAGCCTCCCCGCGATCTCGATCCGCCGGTCGACCCACCCCGCCACTCGATCCAGCACCCGGTTGGCCACCACCGCCTGCACCGTCTGCAGTCGCTGGTTGACGCCCCAGATCTCGATCTCGTCCCGGTTCACCATTCCGTGGTTCCGGTAGAGGCGCAGCCACTCGGCCGCCCGGTCGTCGTTGGTCACGACCGCGCCCCCGTCTCCCCATACGTGCAGCGGCTTGAGGGGGTGCATGCTGAATCCGGCGGTGTCGCCGAACGAGCCGACCGCCCGCCCCGCGTAGGCGGCCCCGGTGGCTGGACAGGCATCCTCCACCACGTAGAGGGCGTGCCGACGGGCGAGGGCCATGATCGCCGGCATGTCGGCGGGGAGGCCAGTCCAGTGCACGGGCAGGATGGCTCGGGTACTCGGCGTGATGGCCGCCTCGAGCAGTCGCACGTCGATCGCGTACTGCTCGTCGACGTCCACGAACACCGGGCGCGCTCCCACCGCCACGATCGCCCCCGCCGTGGCGTAGAACGTGTTCACCTGGGTGATCACCTCGTGGCCCGGCCCGACGCCGAGGGCCTTCAGGGCCAGGATCAGGGCGTCGGTGCCGGTGTTCGTTCCCACCACGTGCTTCACCCCGATCATCGCGCCGAGTCGTCGCTCGAACTCGAGGACCGGCGGGCCGATCGTGAACTCCCCGGTCCGCACCAGATCTCGCAGGTCGTCCAGGATCTCCTCGGTCTCGACCGCTCCGAACTGCCGATCGAGATAGTTGTAGGGGATCCTCATGCCGGGCACCCTCCACGATAGAAGGACCGAACGCCCTCGAGCACCGCCGCACGCTGCTCGACCGTCATCTCCGCGTACAACGGCAGGCTCAGCACGTGATCCGCGAGCCACTCGGCGACCGGGAAGTCACCGCGCCGGTACCCGAGAGCCTGTGCCGCCGGCTGCGCGTGGATCGCAATTGGGTAATGCACCTTCGCGTCGACGCCTCGCTCGCGCAGGTGCTCGAGCAAGGCGTCTCGCCGCTCCGCGAGGATCACGAACGTCTGGTAGGTATGGAGGCAGCCGGGCGTCTCCTGGGGAACCTCGACCACGTCTCGCAAACCGGCCCGGTACTCCTCCGCGACGTCCCGGCGCTCCCGGATCCACTCGTCGAGATGCGCGAGCATGACGGTGAGCACCGCCGCCTGGAGAGTGTCCAGCCGGGTGTTGGGGCTCCAGAACTCCACTTCGTCCCGGCTTCGCAGCCCGTGGTTCCGCGCCTTTACCAGCCAGCGGTACAGGGCCTCATCGTCGGAGACGATCACGCCCGCGTCGCCGAAGGCGTGGAGATTCTTCAGGGGATGGAGGCTGAAGCAGCCCGCCCGTCCGAGGCTGCCCGCACGTCGTCCGTGGTACGTCGCCCCCACCGCCTGGGCGGCGTCCTCGACCACCGGGACGCCGTATCGCTCTCCAATCTTCAAGATTGGCTCCATCTCGGCGGGGTGGCCGGCGAGATGGACCGGGACGATCGCCCGGGTTCGGGGCGTGATGGCGCGCTCGAGGAGCGTCGGATCCATGCCGAGATCCTGGCGCCGCGCATCGACGAACCGGGGGGTCGCCCCCAGCAACGAGGCGCACGAGGCGGACGCGACGAAAGAGTTCGGGACGGTGATTACCTCGTCACCGGGCCCCACCCCGAGTGCGCGGAGGGTCAGGACCAGGGCGCTCGTTCCGTCTCCCACGCCGACCGCGTAACGACTCCCGCAGTAGGCCGCGAAGCGCTTCTCGAACTCTTCGACCTCGGGGCCGAGAATGTAGACTCCATGGTCGATCACCCGCTCGATGGCGCTCATGACTTCACGCTTCACCCGCCGCGCCCGAAGCGGCAGGGCGACGTACGGCACCGGCACCATCGTCCGCGCCGCCGAGGTCATTTGTCCCGCCTCCGGACCGTCCTCATCGTCCTACTGCATCCACTTCTGGAAGTCGGTCACGAACTGGCGGACCGCTTCGTCGGTCTTCGGGTGGCTCAGCATCGCGCGGAAGAACTTGGGGGGCACCGTCACGATGTCGGCGCCGGCCTGGAAGGCCTCGCTGATGTCGGCGATGTGGCGGATGCTGCCCACGATGATCTCGCACGGGAAGGCCCGCTCCCGGAAGGTGGCCCGCACCTCGCGCACCACCGAGGCCGCGTCGTAGCCGATGTCCCGGATGCGGCCGTAGAAGAGGCTGACGAAGTTGGCTCCCGCCGCGGCGGCCATCATCGCCTGCCCGTACGACATGCAGCACGTGCAGTTCACCGGGATCCCGCGCAGGCGCAGCTCCCGGATGACGGCCAGCTCGTCCCAGCCCACCGGAATCTTCACGTTCAGCTTGGGATAGTGTCCGAAGTGGCGGACGAAGTCTTCCGCCTGGGTGATCATCTCTTCCGGGCGGGTGGAGAAGACCTCGACGCTCAGCGGGATGTCGTAGCCGTAGCGCTGGACGAGCTCGATGATCTTGTTGATGTGCTCCCGGAAGTCCGCCTTCTCTTCCTTGGCCAGGATCGACGGGTTGGTCGTGATGCCGGACGGGAAGCCTCGCTCGAGGGCCTCCTCGATCTCCAGCAGGTTCGCCGAGTCGACGAAGATCTTCATCGTGTCTCCCTCCGGTCCCGCCCGGTCACTCCGTCACCGTCCAGTAGTAGTCGCCGTGGTACCCCGCCTCCGCGAAGAGCCCGCGCCAGCCGGCCGGGTCGGAGTAGGTCAGGGCGGTGAGCTGCCAGCGCTCGAACTTCTCCCGCTGGGTCTCGTTCAGCCAAGAGTCGACCTGCACGTACCGGTGCCGGCGCGCCACCCGTTCGATCTCGCGGAGCGCGCGCACGCACGCGTCGCGGTCGAGGTTGTGGACGGTGTTGATCGAGATCACGAGATCGAAGCTCCGGTCCGCGAAGGGCAGCCGCTCCGCCGTGCCTTGCACCAGGCGCGGGCGCACCTCCGCCATGGCCTGGCCGATCGCGTAGGCCGAGACGTCGAGGCCCGCGATCCGGAGACCGGGTACGGCGCGGGCGAGATCGTGAAGGAGAAATCCCTTGGCGCACCCGACGTCGAGCACCCGCTGCCCGGCCTCCAGCCGGTAGTGGTCGCGGATCCGTTCCGCCACCGGCACCCAGCGGCCGTCGTACCGGTAGCCCCCGTAGCCCTGACCACGGTCGCCGTCGAAGTACTCGCGCTCGAACTTCTTGGCCACCTCGCGCTGGGCCGGCACCGCGGCCGCTCGGGCCGCGATGTCACGCCGGGTGCGCGGGTACCGATCGAGCAGGTCGAGCTCAGCCACGCGGGATGGCTCCGAAAGCGGCGAGGGTCGCGGTGAGGCCGTCCGCCAGGGGTGTGAACCGTACGCCGGGCAGCGCGGCGCGGAGGCGCGCCACGTCGAAGCGGCGGTGGGTGATCGGGCTCTTCCGGGCCACGCTCGCCACCTCGACCTCGTACGGCACGAGGTCACGAAGGGTCTTCACCACGTCCGCGAACGAGTGGCTCTGGCCGGTGGCCAGGTTGTAGACGCCGGTCGCGCCCGCCCGGAGCAGGCCCGCCGCGACCGCCGCCGCATCGCCGACGAATACGTGGTCCCGCTCTTCCTCCCCGGCCCCGAACAGCCGGACCGATCGATCGCGCGCCAGCGATCGGGCAAAGGCGTTCGGGCCGTAGGAGGCGTGCGGATCGCCCGGTCCGTACACGCCCGTGATCCGGAGGGTGAGCAGCGGCACCGAGGCCGCCACCGCGGCGCAGTCGATGACCCGCTCCGCCGCGTACTTGCCGAGCGCGTAGTACCCGGCGGGCGCCACTGGCGTCTCCTCGGTCACCGCGGCATCTCCGAAGCCGTAGACCGCGTCGGAGCCCACGAACACCAGCGAGCCAGGACGGTGCTCGTCCAGGTAGCCGGCCACATTCGTGGCCATCGCGGCGTTGGCCAGGAAGGTGGCCGGGGTCTGGCCCCGGTCGGGCGTGAGCGCCGAGGCGAAGACGAGCGCGGTGTCGGATGTCATGAGCGGGTCGAGGACGGAGAGGCTCTCGGATCGAGTCAGGTCGAGCGTCCGGGAGGAGTGCCCGACGACCTCGACGCCCTCGCGCGACAGCACCGCCTGGAGCGCCCGCCCCAGGAAGCCGCTCGCCCCCAGGACCACCACCCGACGCGGCAACGTCATCGGGCGAGACTCTCCCAGCGCATCGGCGCGGCCTGCAGCCGCGGGTGCGCGACCAGCAGGTGCCACACCACCGCCTGAAAAGCCTCCACGTGCGCGGTGAGCCGCTCCGGGCTCACGGTGGGAATGATCACGCACGCGTCGGCCACGGTGGCCGCGAAGCCGCCGTCGCGTCCCACGATGGCCCCGACCCGCGCGCCCACCGTCTTGGCGTGCTCGATGGCGCGCACCAGGTTGATGCTCACCTTCCGTACCAGATCGCCGCCTCCCACCGAGAACACGAGCACGCAGTCACGCGCGCCGAGCCGGCTGGCCTTGAGCCAGTTCGCGAACGAGGTATCCCACCCGTCGTCGTTGATGCGGGCGGTGAGCTCGGACACGTTGTCGGTGGGCGCGTAGGCCTCGAACCCGGCGATCTTGCGGAAGTCGTTCACCGCATGGGAGGCGTTGCCCGCGCTGCCCCCGACGCCGAGCACGAACAGGCGGCCGCCGCCGTCGCGCGCTTCCGCCAGCAGGTCCACCAGCTTCGTGACCGCATCGTGATCGATACGCGAGGCCACGGCCGCGGCCTCCGTCAGGTACTGGGCGACGAAATTCATGTCCGGTCCTTTGCCCGCGCGAGGATCGCGTCGACCGCGGCGGGCAGATCCGGCACCCGCACGTCGGCCTCCCGACACTCGCTGTACGGGCGCTCGATGAGCACCGTGTAGCAACCAACCGCGCGCCCCGCGTCGACATCCCGCCAGCGATCGCCCACCACGAACGAAGCGGGCAGTTCGATTGCCCACCGGCGGGCGGCGGCCTCCAGCATCCCCGGACGCGGCTTGCGACAGGCACAGCCGTCTCCGTCGACGTGGGCGCACACCAGGATGTCGTCGATGCCCACCGCGGCCCGGAGCCGGGCGTGCATGCGATCGAGGACCCCGGGGCTCAGCGTGCCCCGCGCCAGCTCGGGCTGGTTCGTGAACACGATCGGCCGCAGACCGGCCGCCTTCAGGCGCGCGACCTGCGCGGGCGCCTCGAGGCAGATGCGGAAGTCGGCGAGGGTCACCGCCGCGTGCGCGCGACCATCCCGCACCAGGGTCTCCACCAGCACCCCGTCGCGATCGAGAAAGGCGGCCCGCTCGCTCACCGGCGCCCCGCCCGGCCCATCGCCACGAATTCCACGTCCGGCAGGGCGTGGCGGCTCGGATCCATCACTCCCACGCAGTCGATCACCACCGGCCGGCGCATCGTCGCGAACCCTCCACCCGGCGGGGTCGCAAACTCGTCCCAGTCGGTGAGGATCAGCAGGCAGTCGGCGCCAACCAGGGCCTCGTCACGGCTCTCCACGAGGGTCGCGGGCACGCTCACGTCGGGGGCCTTGACGAGCGGATCGTAGGCCCGGATCTCTGCCTTCCCCTGCAGGGTGCCGATCACCCGCAGGGCCATCGAGTTCTTGGTCGAGCGGGTATTCTTCTTGTACGCGAGGCCCCACACCGCGACGACCGGATGCCCGTCGCGCGAGAGAACGCGGCGGTCGAGCTGACGTTGCACCCAGCGGTAGCGGCGGGCGTTGTGAGCCAGCAGCGTGTCGACGTAGGCCACGTCGACCCCGTGGCGCTGGCCGAGGCCGCCCAGGGTGACGAGATCGCGCTCCAGATTGCCGCCCGCGACCCCGAGGCTCGGCCGGATGTAGGCCGCGGGGCCGATGCGCCGGTCGAGCCGGAGGGCCGGCACCATCTCCGCCCAGTTGGCGCCCACCGCCTCGCAGAGGTCGGCGAGCGTGTTGGCGTAGGTGACCGCCCCGAAGAGGTAGAGGTTGATCGCGGTCTTGGTGAGCTCGGCGCTCTCGTAGACCATCGGCAGGACCGGGCAGCCGAAGCGGCGCAAGCCCGCGTCCAGCACCGCCGGCAGCGGTCGCGCTGGATCGGCGGTCCCCACGATGATCCGCTCGGGCTTGAGGAACCGCTCGACCGCGTTCCCGAAGATGAGCGTCTCCACCCAGTAGCAGACCTCGATGCCGGCTCCCGGGCGAAGCGCCTGCACCCGCGCGGCGAGCGCCCGGGTCGCGCCGGGCGACACCTGGCTCATCAGGGCCAGGGTCGAGCCGGGCCGCAGGTGCGGGATCGCGGCCTCGATGAGGCGCTCGACCACCGAGGGGTCGCTTCCGTTCTCGGTGTCGGTCGGAATGTCACGGGAGACCACCACCAGGTCGCACGCGGACAGCGCGGCGGGCTCGGTCGAGAAGCTCAGCCGCTCGCGGCTCGCCGCGAACAGCTCGGGCAGCGACGGCTCGTGAACCGGCAGCTGTCCCCTCCGCAGCTGCTCGACGGGCCCGGCGTCGAGATCGACCCCGATCACCTGAGATCCGAGGGAGGCCCAGCCGATCCCGGAGACGATCCCCAGGTGAGACAGGCCCAGGAAGCCGGTCGGGCGGCTCACGCGCTCCCCTCGAGCGGGGCCACCGCCGCCGCCTGAACGGTCCGGGAGAGCCAGAGGTCGTTCGCGCACGAGGTCGCGCCGGTCGCCGCCATCTCCTCGAAGTGCCGGATGTCGGCGGCCCACGTGGGATCGGGCCCGTTGGCGATCTCCCGCCGCTCGTCCGGCACTCCGCTCGGCCGTCGGCGCCGCAGGATGAGCAGCTCGCTCTTGCCCCATTTGGTGAGCCCGTTCATCTCGAGCGCGCCGCCTTCTCCGAGCACCTCGATGCGCCACCGATTCTTCCAGGAGAGGAAGCTGCACTCGATCGTGAGCTCCCGATCGGTGGTGGCCAGCATGCAGTGGTCGAATCCCTTCAGCTCGTAGCCTCGCCGCTCCCACACTCGAAACTCGGACCCGAACCGCCCGAACACGAAGCCGGAGAGGTCGATGAGGTGCGACGCCATGTCCTCGATGATCCCCAGGGGACTGTCACGCCAGGTCCCCGCGATATTGCCCGCGGTCCCGTTGCCGTAGAACATCCGGACCCGGTAGACCCGCCCAATGTCTCCCCCCTCCAGGTGGCGCTTGAGAGCGAGCACGTTCGGCTCGAAGCGGAAGTTGTAGGACGTGTACCAGACCGCGCCCCCGGCACGGGCGGCGCGGCTCAGCTGGGCGGCGGTCTCCTCGTCGAGGATCAGGGGCTTCTCGACCAGCACGTGCTTGCCGTGTGAGAGGAAGAACTCCATCAGGCGGACCTTCACGTCGTTGGGCACCGCCAGAATCGCGGCGTCGTAGCGATCGATCGAGCACTCCTCCGGCTCACTGAAGTCGGCCGCGTCGTTGAACGGATCGACGGTAGCCACGCACCGCTCGCCCAGGACCGCTCGGCGCTTGCCCCCGATGTTGCCGAGGCCGACCAGGAGATACCTCATTCGAAGTGGGCCCGCTTCTCCAGGCGGTAGAGCTTCTCCTCCACCTCCTCCGGAGTGATCTGGCGGTTGCCCTGGTGCTCGCAGGCGAGGGCCGCGGATACCGAGCCCAGAATGGAGGCGATCACGATATCGCCCGTCGCGGCGAGGGCGAGCGCCGCGTAGCTCAGCAGGGCGTCGCCCGCACCGACCGGATCCTTCAGGGTGTCCACCAGGCTGTCCACCGTGAAGAACTCACGCGGCATGTGGCCCGGGGTGCGGTAACCGAGGATGCCGCGCTCGCCGAGCTTGAGGATGAGGTGCTTGCAGCGGGCGAGGCGGAAGAGCTGGAGCGCGAGCGGGCGGACGACCGAGTCCTGGTCTCCCAGGGCGAAGCGCGCTTCCCGCTCGTTGGGCGTGAGGAGATCGAAGTCGGTGAACTCCAGGATATTGCCCCATCGGTTCGACACCTGACTGTCCGCCACCTTGATCGCCCCCTGGGGCACACGCTCGCGCAGCATACGGATGCTCTTGGGGCGGAAGATCCCGTGTCGGAAATCGCTGAAGATCACCACCTCCGGCTTGCCGTCGGCCATCGAGTCGCTCAAGAAGCGCAAGGCCTTGTCGGAAATGGCCCGGTTGTCGACCCGGTCCACCTGGAGCATCTTGTAGCCGTCCGCGATGAAGCGTTCTTTCTGGGTGGTGGGACGGGTTCGGTCGACGAAGCCGTGGACGACGATGCCCGCCTCGGCCAGGTCCTTCAGGACGAAGTCCTTGGCCGCGTCGTTGCCGAGGACGGTGGAGAAGGTCACCTCGGCCCCCGCCGCCTTCACGTGCTTGGCCACCACCGCCGCGCCGCCCGCGAAGATCTCGGTCTGCTCGTGCTTGACGCTGAACGTGGGCGACTTCGCGGTGGCGCCGAGCAGAGAGCAGGTGCTGTAGCTGTCCACGATGGTGTCACCCACCACGTGCACCCGGAGGCCGCGCATCTCTCGCAGGGTGTCGCGGAGCCGATCGAACCCCAAACCCTCCGACTCCATCAGGGCCAGAAGCTTCTCGACTCCGAGGTTCGGCGGGCTCGACTCGATGAGGCGGGACGAGGAGTACACCACGTCGCCGGGCGTGAACACGATCTCCCCGCCGTAACCCTCGAGGGTGTCGATCTCTTCCTGGGTCTTGGGCGGGACCCCCTCCGAGAAGTACTCGTAGCCCTTCGCGAAATAGTCCGGCTGCAAGTACCTGATGTGCTCGATCGGGGTGGGATTGGGATCGATGATGACGTAGTCGACCACTTCGAGCGCGGCGAGGTTGGACGCGCGCAGCTCCTGGGGCACGTAGGGCCGGAACGCGGCCTTGGTCGCGTGCACGTCGGCGGTGAGGCTCGCGATCAGGAGGTCGGCTTTTTCCTTGGCGTACATCAGGTGCCGGAGGTGCCCCGGGTGCACGATGTCGAACATCCCGTGGCACATGATCACGGTCTTGGTCCGGGGACGCGGGCCGATGGCGGCGGCCAGATCCTCCAGGGTCTTCACCTTGTGCCGGTAGTCGATCTTCATCGGGCGAGGTGCTCGAACCAGGTGCGGGTCGCCACCTCGATCTTCTCCGGGGTCCAAAGCGGCGCGGTCCGCCAGTCCTCGATGTGTCCGAGCATCGCCCTGACCCCCTCGGGAAACGTGACCTTCGTCTTCCAGCCGAGCATCCGCTCGATCTTGCCGATGTCCGCCCACGTGCACTCTGGCTCTCCGGGGCGCTTCGGCACCCGCACGACCGCTCCGCCCATCAGCTCCACCAGCCGATTGACGGTCTGCGGATCGCCCGCCCCCAGGTTGAAGACCTCGCCGGTGAGGTCGGACTCCGCGGCCAGAAGGTAGGCCCGGGCCACGTCGGTCACGTAGACGAAGTCCCGTCGCTGGGTCCCGTCCCCGACCACGGTGAAGGGTTTACCGTGGAGCTTTTGGGCCAGGAACACTCCGAACACCGCGCCGTAGGCGCCGGTGGTGCGGACTCGAGGCCCGTAGACGTTGAACATCCGGATCGAGATCACGGGCAGGCGGTATACCTGAGCCCAGTGCAGCGCCGCGCTCTCACCGAGGTACTTGCTCAGCGCGTACGGGTACTCGGGTCGGATCGGAGCCTGCTCGGTGGTGGGCAGCTCGGTGGCGAGGCCGTAGCAGGACGACGAGGCCGCGTACACGACCTTGCGCACCCGCGCGTGACGGGAGGCCTCCAGCACCGCCAGGGTGCCGTCCACGTTGGCCCGCATGTACTCCAGCGGGCGCTCGATGGAGGGCACGATGTCCCCGATGCCGCCGAAGTGGAATACGTGGTCCACGCCCCGGAAGAGGCGCGAGTCGGACGGCAGCGTGCACATGTCGATCTGCTGGAAGTCGACCCGGGGCTCCCGCCGATGCTGCGCGAGGTTCTCGGCCCGGCCGGTGGTCAGGTTGTCGATCACCACGACCGAGTAGCCGCGTTCGACCAGCAGGTCGACCATGTGGCTGCCGATGAACCCCGCCCCTCCGGTGACGACCGCGCGCGGCATCGCTCAGGCCAGTCCGGACGCCTGGATGGTCTTGACGTTGTAGTAGCGGGTGTCGTGGAGCGGGTTCGGGATACGCCCCGCCTTGAAGGCGTGGCATAGGTCGATCACCGCGTCCTCGATGGTGCGCTGGGGCGCCCAGCCGAGCTCTCGCTTGATCTTCTCCGACGACACGTGGTACGAGCGCGTGTCGTTGCTCGGGACGGTCTCGAGCGCGATCGGCCCCAGCTCCGGCATCTCGCGGCTCACGATGGACCGGACCATCTCTCCGAGCTGGGCCACGGTGTGGTTCTGGTACGCCGCATTGAACGTCTTGCCCGCGATCATGTCCGCCGGCATGTCCAGCAGCTCCACGTACAGATCGGTGATGTCCTCGATATGGATGTTCGGCCGCTTCTGCGCGCCGCCGAACACGGTGATGCGCTTCTGGTTCACCGCGAGGTTCGTGAGGATGTTGACGGTCAGGTCGAGACGCTGCCGGGGCGAGAAGCCGCACACGGTGGCGGGTCGGATGATGACGGTGGTGAAATCGGGAGACTGGTAGCGCAGCAGGATCGGCTCGCACATCCCCTTGTACTTGTTGTAGTCGGTGAGCGGGACGAGCGGATGGTCCTCGGTCACGTCGGGCGCGTCGCTGACCCCGTAGACGCTCGAGGTCGAGGCGTAGACGAACCGCTGGACCCCCGCCCCCCGCGAGATGCTCACGAGCGGCTCGAAGCAGTCGTAGTTGATGGAGCGGCTGAGCCCCGGATTGAGCTCGAAGCTCGGGTCGTTCGAGATGCAGGCGAGGTGGATGACCGCGTCGACCCCCTCGGCCGCCCGCCGGAGCGCGCGCTCGTCCCGGATATCAGCCTTTACCAGCTCGAGAGCCGGGTGCTTCGACAGCACCTCCGTGCCGAAGAGAAAGAGGTCGATCACCCGCACCTGGTAGCCCCGAGTCAGCAGCTTCGGTACCAGAACCGCTCCGACGTATCCACCACCACCGGTCACGAGCACCGCCGGTCGGCTCGACGCCATCGTTGGGCCTCCGCGCCACAGATGAGCCAGTCAGGCGGATGGTCCACCATGCCTGTGCGATCGTCTGGAGCGCCTTTAGGATGTTCTTCGCCGACACGGCCTTGGAATGGCCGGCGGTACGGTCGACGTGCGTCAAGCCCACCTCGACGCACGTGTAACCCGCGTGGAGCGCGTGAAGGAGCATCTGGGTCAGGAAGTAAAAGCCGCCCGCGGTCTTGGGCAGGGCCCGCGCGAGAGCCAGCGGATAGATGCAGGGTCCCTGGTAGTAGTGCATGCGCTGCCAAAAGAGCACGTTGACCAGGGCGGTCGACCCCCAGGTCAGGAACCGTCGGTGCAGCTGACGGGCGGCTGGGTTCTGGTGATAGGGGGCGACGATATCGGCTCGACCGACCGAGCCGAGGATCGCGCGGATCGACTCCCGGGCGATCTCGCCGTCGGCGGCCAAGAAGCTGAAGTAGTCGAGCCGAGCCTCGTCCAGCGCCCGTACGTAGGCGGCGGCAATCCCTTGATTCCTCGGCTGATGGATGACCCGGATGCGGGCGCTCTTCTCCGCGAGGCGATCTGCTAGAAGTCCCGTGCCGTCGGTGCTGCCGTCATCGATGATCAGGATCTCGTAGTCGCCCAGCACCTGTTGTGCCGCCCACTCGACATCCGCGACCGCTGCTTCCAGATTGTCGACTTCGTTGTAAGCAGGCAGGAAGATGCTGACGGAGCTTTCGCGGCTGCCCCTCTGATCCGTCTCCATGGTCCTCACCGGCTCCTCGTCGATCGTGTCCAGCTAACGAGGAGCGTCTCGCCGACGACGCTCTTCGTCACACCGGGGGCTGCTCCGCGCTGGTCCGCGGCCGCCCTGCGTACGCCGGGTAACTCTGATCCACGTTACAAATCAGTTACTTGAGACCCGGCTATTCACGCCGGGCAGGCCGGTTTTTACGGCCTGAATCACCATCGAGCACGCAGGAGTTGCATCTGACGTGCCAAGGCCTTCCAGGAATCTGGGTCCGTGAAATGTCAAACTTCCGAGGCCATTCGGCGCGTCTGCTAGGATTGCGGGCGATGGAATCAGCCGCTCGCCCGCTGGTGGGTATCATCATGGGATCGAAGTCCGACTGGGAGACCATGGCCAATGCGGCCAAGGCTCTGGACGCGCTCGGGGTCACGTACGAGGTCAACGTAATGTCCGCGCATCGGACGCCAAGCCTGGTCGAGGAATATGTCAGCGGGGCCGAGCAACGTGGACTCGAGGTCCTCATCGCCGGAGCAGGCGGGGCGGCTCACCTCGCCGGGGTGAGCGCGGCGCGAACCCTCTTGCCGGTGCTTGGTGTCCCGATCCAATCGAAGGCGCTCAACGGCATGGACTCGCTGCTGTCCACCGTCCAGATGCCGGCCGGCATTCCGGTAGGAACACTCGCCATCGGAAACTCCGGCGCGACGAACGCGGGCCTGCTCGCCGCCGCAATCCTTGCCATCAAGCATCCGGCCATCCGGGACGCGCTGGGGAAGTATCGGGAAGCCCAGACCCAGGCTCTCCTGGGCCGGACTGATCCGCGCGTCTAGAGCCGGATCAACGGAGCGCCGGGTCAGGGACGCCAGCCGAGAGCTCGCCTTCCTCCTGGCGGTGTCGGTCCGGACTCCCAACTCGATGTGGTAGGCTATCCCGCAATCATGGTCGTCAGGCCCCGCACACCGTCACCGGGAGGTGTCGCATGACCAACGCAAGTACCTTCCGCATCCAGCTCGAGCAGGCCGTCAACGCGCGACACAGCCGGATGAATCCCTTCACCGAGAAGTGGGTGAACGGGGAGCTGACGCGGACCCAGCTCGGCCAGTGGGTGTGTCAGCACTACCAGTACGTCTCCCAGTTCGCGCGGTGGTGCGCGGTGGTGTATGGCGGCTGCCCGGATCCCGACGCGCGCGACTTCCTGCTCGAGAACATCATCGAGGAGGAGTCCGGAACCAAGCACGTCGACCTGCTGATCCGCTTTGGCGAGGCGTGCGGGGTGAGCCGCGCCGAGGTCGAGGGCGCGCGGCAGCTCGCCAGCACCCGGGGGCTCACCGCGTGGTGCTACGAGACCTCCCGCAAGCCCTTCCACGTCGCGGCCGCCGGGCTACTGGTCGGCCTCGAGTCGCAGGTGCCCGGGATCTACAAGCGCAACCTTCCCCCGCTCAAGACCCACTACGGGTTCACCGACCACGAGGTGGAGTTCTTCGCGATCCACATCGAGGCCGACGAGGTGCACGGCGAGCGCGGCTACCAGATCGTGGAGCGGCACAGCACCACCCCCGAGAAGCAGGTCGAGGCGGCGGAGGCGGTGCGCGAGGCCACCGCGATGCGCTGGCAGTACATGACCGGGCTGCACCGGGCCTTCGTCCTCAAGGAAGACGCGTGAGCTCGGCCCGGCGCGTCGCCTCGCTGGACGAGGTGCCGGCCGGGCAGCCGAAGGTCGTGGAGCTGGATGGAATCCGCGTCGTCCTGGCTCGTGTGGGCGACGCGGTGTACGCGTGCGGCGACGTGTGCACGCATCGGGGCGGTCCCCTCGGCGAGGGCAAGCTCAACGGAGCCCGCCTCGCCTGCCCGTGGCATGGGTGGATGTTCGACGTCCGAACCGGCCAGTGCGTGTTCCCGGGCCGCGGCGCGAGCGTACCGAGCTATCCGGTCCGCCTGGAGGCCGGCGAGGTCCTGGTGGAGCTACCGTGATCACCGTCAAGCGCCTCACCCTGGAGGACGCGCTCGTGCTGCTGAGCGCCGCCGAGGCCAAGGCCCGTGAGATCGGAGTGCTCGAGACGATCTGCGTCTGCGACGACGGCGGGCACCCCATCGCGCTCCACCGCATGACCGGCGCCCGGCTCACCGGAGTGGAGATCGCGATCGCCAAGGCGTTCACCGCCGCCGGACACCGTCGGGCCACCCACCGGTTCAACCAGCCCCCGTCCGGGCCCGCGCTCCCGGGGAACGAGGCCTTCGGGATCCACGCCATGCACCCCGGGCGCTTCGCGGTGTTCGTCGGCGGCTTCCCGATCGAGGCGGACGGGGCGGTGGTGGGCGGCATCGGCGTCAGCGGCGGCACCGGCGAGCAGGACACCGCGGTGGGGACGGCCGCCCTCGAGGCGTTCTCGCGTCACCTCGCCGCGACCGGCCCCTGATCGGCCGCGTGTCCGCACCCGCCGTCGCGGGGAGCCTCGCCGACCGTCCCGCGTCGTCTCTCCTCACCCGCGTCGCGGCGTGGGCGGTGCCCATCGAGATCGCCTGCCTGACCGCCGCGGTGCTGCTGCCGGTGCTCCGGGACGGCTGGACCGACTGGGACGACCCGATCAATTTCCTGAACAACCCCTACTACCGCGGCCTCGGCTGGACGCAGCTGCGCTGGATGCTGACCGCCGGCCTCATGGGCCACTGGATCCCGGTCACCTGGCTCACGCTCGGAGCCGACTACGCGCTCTGGGGGATGCGGCCCTTCGGCTATCACCTCACCAGCCTCCTCCTGCACGCGGCCAGCGGCGCCGTCTTCTACCTGGTGGCGCGACGTCTGCTCGGCCTCGCGATGCCCGCGGCACCCCCCCTCGCGCGCGGGCTCGGGGCGGCGGCAGCCGCGCTGTTCTTCTCGATCCATCCCCTCCGCGTGGAGTCGGTCGCCTGGATCACCGAGCGGCGCGACCTCACCTCCGGCCTGTTCTTCCTGTTGATGATCCTCGCCTACCTGAAGGCCCACGAGCGCCCCGCCCGACGACCGGGCTGGCACGTCGCCTCGCTCGCCTTCGCCGCGCTGGCGCTGACCTCGAAGTCGATCGTGATGGGGCTACCCCTGGCGCTCGTGATCCTCGACGTGTACCCGCTCCGACGGCTGCCTTCGCACCCGCGAACCTGGATCCGTGCCGAGGCGCGGCCGGTCTGGCGGGAGAAGATCCCCTTCGCGGCCCTGGCGGTCGGAGCGGCCGCCACCGCCTACGGAGTGCAGCGGGGAACCGGCTACTTGACGGACGCGGAGCCGCTCGCCCGGGTCGTGATGGTCGTCTACAACGTGTGGTTCCACGTCTGGAAGACGTTCGTACCGCGCCGTCTGGGCCCGCTCTACGAGATGCCCGCGAACTTGCCCCTGCTCGATCCCGCGTACCTGGTGGCCGCGGTCGGGGTGGTCGTCGTCACCGTCGCGGTCTGGCTCCTGCGGAGGCGCTGGCCGGCCGGCCTCGCGGTATGGGTCTTCTACCTCGTCATGCTGGCCCCGGTCGTCGGCGTGGTCCACACCGGGCATCACCTCGGCGCCGATCGCAACACCTACGTCCCCTGCGCCGGCTTCGCGCTCCTGGTCGGGGCCGCGGTCGTCGCGGCGGCCGCCGCCTACCCGCGCGGAGGGAGACGTCGACTCGCGGCGGGGGCGCTGGTCGGGCTGGTGGCCCTCTGGCTCGCGGGGCTCGCGGTCTCGGCTCACCGACAGACCGCGTTCTGGCACGACTCGGAAACGCTCTGGGCACGAGGGATCGAGGTCGATCCCACCTGCTCGATCTGCGTCCACAACCTGGCGATCGTGATGCAGCGACGCGGCAACCAGGAGGCGAGCCTGGCCCTGTTCCGGCGCGCCATCGCCTTGCGTCCCGACCGCACGGAGTTCCGCGGAAACTACGGTCTCCTCCTGCTCCAGATGGGACAGCGGGAAGAAGGCGAGGCCGAGCTGCGGCTCCGTCTCGCGCGCAATCCGGGCGACTACTCGGCGCACACGAACCTCGGCATCGCGCTCATCGAGGACGGTCGCCTCGCCGACGCCATCGCTCAGATCGAGCAGGCGCTGCGAGTGAAGCCGGACTGGGTTCCCGCCCTCGACGCGCTCGGCCGGGCCCTCCTGACCGACGGCCGCCTCGACGGGGCGCAGGCCGCCTTCGAGCGCGCCCTCGCGGTGAACCCCGGCGATCCGATCGGGCGTCTCGGACTGGCGCGCGTCGCCTGGGCCCGAGGAGACCGCGACACGGCCCGGAAGCACTTCGAGCTCCTGCGCGCCCGGGACCCCGCACTCGCGGGGCGCCTGGAGAAGGAGTTTCGGTAGAGGCACCGCGTTTCGGTGTAGACTCCCAGGCGAAGTGGCCACGGAAGCGATCTCGGTCCAGCACCTCTCCAAGGTCTACGCTACCCGGGACGGCGGGGTCGCCGCGCTCGAACGCATCAGCTTCTCCATCGACGAGGGCGAGTTCGTGGCCGTGGTCGGCCCCTCCGGCTGCGGCAAGTCCACCCTGCTCAAGATCCTCGCCGGCCTCCTCAGCTCGACCGACGGCAGCGCGTCGCTCCGCGGCACGCGGATCCAGGGCCCGCGCCGGGACATCGGGGTGGTGTTCCAGGCCCCGGTGCTCTTTCCCTGGCGCACCGTGCTCGACAACGTGCTGCTGCCGATCGACGTGCAGGGACAGGGCCGGGAGCGGTACCTCCCGGCGGCCCGCGATCTGCTCACGCTGGTGGGCCTTCGGGATTTCGAGCGGCGCTACCCGTGGGAGCTCTCCGGCGGGATGCAGCAGCGGGTCGCGATCACCCGAGCCCTGATCCACGACCCGGCCATGCTGCTGATGGACGAGCCCTTCGGCGCCCTCGACGCGATGACCCGGGAGCACATGAACCTCGAGCTGCAGCGCATCTGGATGGAGAAGAAGAAGACGGTGTTCTTCATCACCCACTCCATCCCGGAGGCGGTCTTCCTCGCCGACCGGGTGCTGGTCATGACGCCGCGGCCGGGCCGGGTGGTGGACGACCTGCGCATCAAGCTGCCGCGCCCGCGGGGGCTCGACGCCATGACCGCTCCCGAATTCGGGGAGTACACCCGCCACATCCGCGCTCTGTTCAACGTGAAGGGGGGCCTCGACGCATGAGGAGCCCGAAGAACATCGCGCTGAGCGTGCTGCTGTTCTGCGCCTCGGTGGGAGCCTGGGAGGGCCTGGTTCGCCTCTTCGAGGTTCCCGCCTTCATCTTGCCCCCGCCCTCACAGGTCGCGCTCGCGCTCTGGCGCGGCTTCGGCAGCGGCCTGTACCTCCAGCACCTGTGGCACACCCTGCTCGAGACCATGCTCGGCTTCATCGCCGGATCGGCGCTGGGCCTCGTGCTCGGCACCGCGGTGGCCCTGAGCCGTCCGATCGAGTTCTTCCTCTACCCCTACATCGTCATGTTCCAGTCGCTGCCCAAGGTCGCGCTGGCCCCGCTCATCGTGGTCTGGTTCGGGCTCGGGCTCACCTCCAAGGTGATCAACGCGGCCCTCATCGCCTTCTTCCCCCTGCTGGTGAACACCATGGTGGGGCTCCGCTCCGCCGACGAGGAGCGGGTGAGCCTGATGCGCTCGCTGGCCGCGAGCGAGCGGCAGATCTTCTGGATGCTGCGCCTGCCCAACTCCCTGCCCTTCGTCATGGCCGGGCTCGACGTGGCCATGATCTTCGCCCTCATCGGTGCCATCGTGGCCGAGTTCGTGGGGGCCCAGAAGGGGCTGGGGATGCTGATCCAGTCGATGAACTTCAACATGGACGTCTCCGGTCAGTTCTCCATCCTGCTGATCCTGTCGGTGCTGGGGCTGCTCCTCAACCGCGGAGTCATGATGATCCGCAAGCGCGTGCTCTTCTGGGATCCGTCCGAGAAGGAGCGCCTGGACCAAGAAAGGCTCAGCGCATGATCGCTCGTCTCCGTGCCGTGGCCGGCCGCCTCGCTCTCCTGGCCGTCGTGTCCTCGACGCTGCTCGTGCCCGCGCCCGCTCTCGCCCAGACCAAGATCCGGGTTGGCTGGTGCGCCAAGACCATCTCGAGCGCGGCCACCCCGTTCGCGGTGGCGGCCAAGATGGGGTGGAACAAGCAGGACGGGATCGAGGTGGAGCTGGTCCCGCTCGCGGGCTCGGGCGACTGCACCAAGACCGTCGTCACCAAGGAGGTCCTCTTCGCTCTCCCCAGCGTCGAGCCGCTCGCGGCCGCGCGCCCGCAAGGAGTGAAGGCCAAGATCTTCTACACCGCGTACCAGGGGAACATCTACGGCATCGCGGTGCCGGTGGACAGTCCGGTGCACAAGATGACCGATCTCAAAGGCAAGACCATCGGGGTCATCTCGATGGGCTCGGCCGGGGTGCAGATCGCGAAGGCGCTCGCGGCCACCAGCGGGATGGATCCCAACTCGGACATCAACGTGGTGGTGGCGGGCGAGGGCGCCCAGACCGCGGCCATGGTCCGCGGCAAGCAGGTGGACGCCCTCAGCCAGTTCGACACCCAGTACGCGATGGTGGAGAACGCGGGAGTGAAGCTGCGCGTGCTCGACACCAAGGACATCGACCGCTATCCGTCCAACGGTCTCCTGGCCCTGGAGGAGACCCTGCGCACGCGCCCCAACGATGCCGCCGCGGTGGCGCGGGGCTACGCCAAGGGCACGATCTTCGCGATCAACAATCCGGAGGCGGCGGTGCGGATCCTGTACGAGATGTACCCGCAGACCAAGCCCACCGGCAAGGACGAGGCCACCGCGATCCGGGACGACGTCCGGGTCCTCCAGGCGCGCATCGTGAACTGGAAGCTCGACAAGGCCGGAGTCACGCGATGGGGCGAGAACTCGGAGACCAACTACGCGGCCTACGCCGAGTTCCTGCTCAAGTGGGGCGTCATCAAGGAGAAGGTCGCGGCCAAGGACCTGATCACCAACGAGCTGATCGGCGCGATCAACAACTTCGACCCGGCCAAGATCGCGGCCGAGGCCCGCGCCTACAAGAGGTAGACCATGGCACCGAGTAGCAATCCCTCGCGCATCGGGGTCGACATCGGCGGCACGTTCACGGACCTGGTGTGGGTCGACGAGGCCACCGGCGCCGTCCGCGTCGGCAAGCTGCTGACCACGCCGAAGGATCCCTCCCAGGCGGTCGAGGAAGGCGTGGTGACCCTGCTGCACGAGGCGGACGCGGGAGCCGGCGCGGTGCGGGCCCTGATCCACGGGACCACGCTCGCCACCAACGCCCTGATCGAGCGGAAGGGCGCCCGCGTCGGGCTTCTCGCCACCCGCGGGTTCCGGGACGCGGTCGAGATCGGACGCGAGGGCCGCTACGACATGTACGACCTCTTCATCGACCCGCCGGTGCCGCTGGTGCCCCGCCAGCTGCGGGTCGAGGTCGACGAGCGGATCCTGGCCGACGGCAGCGTCCTCCGCCCCCTGGACCCGGCCCAGGCCCGCGCGGCCATCACCGCGCTCGGCGCCCAGGGAGTGGAGGCGATCGCGATCTGCCTGCTGCACGCCTACCGGAACCCGGCCCACGAGCGGGCGCTGGCGGCTCTGTGTGCCGAGATCCTGCCCGGCGTCCCGGTATCCTGCTCCTCCGACGTGGTGCCGGAGATCCGGGAGTACGAGCGCACCTCGACCACCACCGCGAACGTCTACGTGATGCCGCTCATGGCCCGCTACCTGGACGACCTCGAGCGCAAGCTCCAGGGCCTGGGGGTGCCGGGCCGCCTCTACGTGATGATGTCGGCCGGCGGGATCGCCACTCCCGAGACGGCCAAGCGCGTGCCCATCCGCCTGGTCGAGTCGGGGCCCGCCGCGGGCGCCCTGGCCGCGGCGCGCAGCGCCCGTCAGGTCGGCCTCGACCGCCTGCTCTCCTTCGACATGGGCGGCACCACCGCGAAGGCCTGCGTGATCGATCGGGGCGAGCCGCTGCTCGCCCGCGAGTTCGAGGTCGCCCGGGCCGACCGCTTCAAGAAGGGCTCTGGCCTGCCCATCCGGGTCCCGGTCGTGGAGCTGATCGAGATCGGGGCGGGCGGCGGGTCGGTGGCGAGGGTCGATCGCATGGGCCTCCTCAAGGTGGGTCCGGACAGCGCGGGCGCCGACCCGGGACCGGCGTGCTACGGCGCCGGCGGTCAGGAGCCGACCGTCACCGACGCCGACCTGGTCCTGGGCTATCTCGATGCCGACTTCTTCCTGGGCGGCCGCATGCGCCTCGACGTGGAGGCCGCGCGGCGGGCGATCGAGACGCGGGTGGCCCGCCCGATGGGCCTCGGGCTCACCGAGGCCGCGTGGGGCATCCACCGGGTGGTCAACGAGAACATGGCCGCGGCCGCCCGCGTGCACGGGATCGAGCGCGGCAAGGATCTGCGCGGCTACCCGCTCTTCGCCTTCGGCGGCGCCGGGCCGGTGCACGCCTGGCACGTCGGTCAGATCCTGCGCGTCCCACGGGTGCTGGTGCCCTACGGCGCCGGGGCGCTGTCCGCCTACGGCCTGCTGGCCGCGCCGCTGGCGTTCGACTTCGTGCGGACCGCGCCCCAGCGCCTCACCGCCGCGGACTGGGGACTGATCAACCGGCTCTTCCAGGAGATGGAGACCGAGGGGCGTCGCATCCTGAGAACGGCAGGCGTGGCGGACGCGCAGGTCACCGTCCGGCGAAGCGCGGAGATGCGCTACTTCGGCCAGGGCCACGAGGTCGACGTGGAGATCCCGGCCGGGCCGCTGACCGCGGCCAGCCTGGCGACGATCACCGACTCGTTCGAGGCCGCCTACCGCCTGCTCTACAGCCGCACCCCGATGGGCGTGCCGCTCGAGGCCCTGAACTGGCGCGCGGTGGTATCCGGCCCCCCGCCCGACCTGACCATCACCGACGGGCTGGCCTCGGGCACCGCCGCGGTGCCGGCGGCCAAGAAGCATCGCGCCGCGTATTTCGCGGAGGCGGCCGGCTACGTGGACACGCCGGTGTACGACCGGTATCGGCTGGATCCGGGCGCGCGCCTGGCCGGCCCGGTGATCGTGGAGGAGCGGGAGTCCACCACCGTGGTTGGCCCGGGCGCGCGCGTCTCGGTGAATACCCATCGCAATCTGGTGGCCGAGCCGGCCCGGGAGGTGCGCTGATGGATCCCATCACGCTCGACATCTGCTGGAGCCGGCTCATCGGCGTGGTCAACGAGCAGGCCGCCGCGCTCATGCGCACCTCGTTCACGTCGATCGTCCGGGAGGCGGGCGATCTCTCGGCGGGGGTGTTCGACCGCCGAGGCTACATGATCGCGCAGGCGGTCACCGGCACGCCCGGGCACATCAACTCGATGGCGCTGGCGATGAAGCACATCCTGGCCGCGTATCCTCTCGAGCGGCTCGTGCCGGGAGACGTGCTGATCACCAACGATCCCTGGAAGACGTCCGGACACCTCAACGACGTGACGGTGTGCAACCCCATCTTCCGCGGCCGGGACTGCATCGCCTTCTTCGCCTCCACGTGCCACACCGCGGACATCGGCGGCCACGTGCTCTCCGCGGAGGCGCGAGAGGTGTACGAGGAGGGGCTGTTCATCCCGATCATGAAGCTGTACGAGGGCGGCCACCTCAACGAGTCGCTGGCCGCGATCATCCGGAGCAACACCCGCGCGCCCGATCTGGTGATGGGCGATTTCCACGCCCAGGTCTCGGGCGGCGCGGTGGGGGGCGAGCGCCTGCTCGAGTTCATGGACGAGTTCGGCATCGATCGCCTCGAGCCTCTGGCCGACGAGATCATCAGCCGGACCGAGCGGGCCATGCGCCAGGCGATCGGGGCGCTTCGTCCCGGTCAGTACCGCTACAGCCTGACCTCCGACGGATTCGACGAGCCGATCACCGTCTCCGCGCGCTGCGAGGTCAATGGAGAGGACCTGTGGGTGGACTTCACCGGCTCCTCCCCCGCCAGCCGGCGCGGCATCAACGTGGTGATGAACTACACCGAGGCCTACACGACCTACGGGGTGAAGGTGATCGTCAGCCCCGATGTCCCGAACAACGAGGGCGCCTTCCGGGTGCTCCGCATCACCGCTCCGGAGGGCTCGATCCTCAACGTGCAGCCGCCCGCGCCGGTGGCGGCGCGACACATCATCGGGCACTTCCTGCCCCACGTGGTGGCGGGAGCCTTGAAAGAGGCGGTGCCGGACCGGGTCATGGCCGAGGGCTCCGCGAACATCTGGGGCATCCAGCTCACCGGCAAGCACGCGGATCGGTCGCCGTGGGTCTACACGTTCTTCAGCTCCGGCGGCACCGGGGCCCGTCCGGCCCAGGACGGGCTCTCCGCGACCGCGTTCCCGTCGGGCGTGCTGGGCACCCCCGTGGAGGTCGTCGAGTCGCTCGCCCCGCTGCTCATCGAGCGCAAGGCCCTGCGGGACGGCTCGGGAGGTGACGGCCGGTACCGGGGCGGCCTCGGGCAGATGATCGCCTTCAGGGTTCGCTCCGACCACCCGGCCACCTGCTCGGTCCTCTGCGACCGCACCCGCATCCCGGCCCAGGGCTTCTTCGGCGGGCTGCCCGGCCAGCCGGGGCAGGTGCTGATCAACGGACGCGCGCCCGCGAACCCGAAGGCCGAGCAGACGCTGCACCCGGGCGACCTGATCGAGGTGCTCCTGCCCGGCGGCGGCGGATACGGGCCCCCCGCCGAGCGCGACCCGGCGCTCCGGCAGCGCGATCTGCAGCAGGGATACGTCCTCGCGACGAGTGGAAGCGCCTCCAGGCACTGACCGGGCATGAGCGCCCGGCGCGTCGGAGTCGCCGCCGTCGCGTCCGCCTGGTGGCTCGCCCTGGCCTGGGCCTTCCTGTCGAATCGGGGAGACGATGTCGGCCGCCTCCCCGCCCTGGTCTCGGCCGCCCTGGCCGAGCTTCTCCGCGGTCCCGTCGTCGGGTCGGCGGGTCTGCAGTCCCTGGCCGGGGTCGCGATCGCCGGCTGCATCGGGCTCGCGTGGTATGGGCTGGGTGACGTCATCGCCCGCCGCCTCCCGTCGTCCGCGGGCCCCGAGACCCCGCAGCCGATCATGTCGGTCGCAGAGCGCGGGCTCGCCGGGGCGGCCGCCTGGTCGCTGATCTGGTTCCTGATCGGGCTGCTGCCGCTCTACCGCGTGTGGATCGCGGGGCTCGCCCTGCTCGTCGGGCTCGCGCTCGGAGGCTGGGCGGTCGCGCGGTGCCGGCCCACCGGGGCCGGGGTCGCACGAGCGGTCGGGTGGAGCGCGCTGGGCCTGGTCCTCACCGCCCAGGGGCTCGCCCTGGTCGCGGCGCTGGCACCGCCGACCGCCAAGGACACTCTGCTGTACCACTTCGCCCTGCCAAAGGCCTGGATCACGGCCGGCCGGGCCATCGAGATGCCCTACAACATCGCGGGCTACTACCCACTCGGCGTCGAGATGCACGCGGTGTGGGCCATGCTGCTGGGAACGCCTCTCGGCGTGCGTGCGACCGAGGCCGCCGCCGGCGCGGCCCTGTTCCTCTTCGCCCCCCTGCTCGTCATGACGGTGTACGGCTGGGCGCGCGAGCGGGGCGCGGATCACGCGTGGGCGCTGTTGGCCGCGGCCGCGATCGCATGGATTCCGAGCACGTACGACGTGGCCGCCAGCGCCTACGTGGACCTCGCCCTCGCCGCCTACACCGCGCTGGCGGTACGGGCATTCGGCCGCTGGTGGGTGAGCGTGCGCTGGGGACCTCTCGCGTGGCTCGCGCTGGGAATCGGCGGGGCCCTCTCGATCAAGCTCAGCGCCGCGTTCCTGCTCCTCCCAGTCGCGCTGCTGGGTCTGCTCCATGCGCTGGGGGCAGGTACCCGGGACGGAGCGGATGGACGGCCCACGACCGCCCTCGTGGCGGCCGGGCTCACGGGCGCCCTCGCGCTCGGCGTGGCGATTGCCGCGCCCTGGTACTTGCGGAACTGGGCGCGCACCGGAAGCCCTCTGTTCCCGTTCTACCTCGATCTGTGGCCGGCGCGGGCGCCGGGCTGGGACGTCGAGCGCTCGCGCCTCTACGCGTCCCTGTTCTCTCTCTACGGCGACGTGAGCGGCCCGCTCGACTACCTGTGGACCCCGCTGCGGCTGGCGGTGACCGCCCAGCCGGACCAGCCGCCCCACTACGATGGAGTCCTCGGCATCACCTTCCTGTTCGCGCTTCCCCTGCTCGTCTGGGCGATGTGGCGTCGCCGTCTGGACGTCGAGCTGCGGCTCGCGCTGCTCCTGTCCGGCTGCCTGTTCGTCTTCTGGCTCTTCTCCAGCCAGCAGCTGCGCTACCTCCTGCCGGCGGCCCCGGCCCTCGCGGTCGGCATCGCGGTGGCCGGCTCCGGGCTCGTGGCGCCGGGGCGGCGTCTCCTCGGCGCCCTCGTGCTCGCCGCGGCGGCGCTGGGCCTGCCGGTGATCGCGGCCTGGTTCCTGATGCTCGATCCGACGCGCGTGGTGCTGGGGGGCGAGACTCGTGACGCGTACCTGGCCCGACGGCTCGACTATTACCCGTACTACCAGGTGGTGAACCGAGAGCTCGCGCCCACCGCCACGGTGTGGCTCATCGACATGCGGCGGGACACGTATCATCTGGAGCGGCCCGCGTTCTCCGACTTCATCTTCGAGGACTACACCCTCACCCGATACGTGCGAGAGGCCACGAGCGTCGAGGAGATCCGGGCCCGCGTACGGGCCGCCGGCATCACCCATCTGCTGGTGCGGCACGACATCCTGTTCGACTACGCTCGCTCGCCGATCGTGGACGAGAGCCGCCCGCGGGAGGAGAACGTGGCCAAGCTCGAGTTGATGCGTGCCTTCTTCACCCAGGGCACCCGCCTGATGAAGGGCGACGGGAAGTTCTGGCTGATCGAGCTGCCCTGACGTCACCCACCCGGCCGGGGCCGGTAGATCTCGGTCAGGCCGATGCGCTGCTCGAACACGTAGCGACGATCGATCACGCGCAGCATCTCGTCCGTCCAGCGCTGCCGCTCCAGCCCGAGTCCGGGCACCCGGTAGATCAGGATCGCGGCAAAGGCCTGCTTCTCCAGCTCGTCGAGGAAGGGCCGCTGGTCCCAGCGTCCCGCGCGGGCGAGCTGGGTCATCTCGAACGGCTGGATGACGATGGGGCGTCCATCCAGCGGCAGGAGCCCCATGTCCTCGTCCGCGAGAACCACGCCCGGCGCGCGGCGCACGACGTCGAGCAGGCGTCGCGCCTCGTCCCGCTGCTTCAGGCGGACATGGGTGACGGTGCGATACGGTGAGGCCAGGACCACCAACGCCAGATCGAGGGCCAGGAGCACCGCGAGCACCGCGTGGATCGCCCGGCGCGGCTGGAGCCACGCGAGCAGAGCCCCGAGGGCCAGGCCACCGGCGGCCCCGAGCTCGATCAGGTAGTTCACGTTCGAGCCGACCTTGCCGATGGTGGTCCCGGAGATCGCGGCGCCGGCGACGTAGGGCGCGACGAGCCACCACGACCGGACCCCGACCCACGGCGCGACGACCAGGAACGTCGCCACCGCCACCAGGCTCAATGGCATCAGAGTCCAGACATCCGCGACGTACTGGACGAGCGAACCGGCCTGGTACTCATTGAGGTTGGCCGTGACGATGTTGAGCGAGAACCCGCCGTGCGTCGTGACCTCGAGGCCCACGAACAGGACGGCCCCGAGCACTCCGATGAGCCCGACCAGCGCCATCGCCCGGCGCCACGACGCGGTGTGGCCGATCCAGACCGTCGCGGCCAGGGGCGCGGCGATTCCGTAGGACTGCCGCGTGAAGATCGCGGCGACCAGGAGCAGTGCCGCCGCGGGCACCGCCAGCCGCGCTCCGGTCCAGCGCACGGCCACCCAGATCCCGCCGAGGCTCAGGGCCAGCGCCAGCGCATCGACCCGGTAGAGCGACGCCCAGTAGGACACCGGCGGGAATGCGAGCGGGACGAGGCCGCCCACCAGCGCGGCGATCCGGTTGCCGGTCAGCGAGATCAGGATGAGGGCGACGAGCACCGACGCGGCCACCACGCCGAGCGCCGACAGCACGCGCCCGTACCAGAACGCGGGTCCCCAGACACGGCCGAACGGGCTCAGCACCAAGGGGTAGAGCGGCGGATAGTTGCTCACGGTGTAGGGCGGCGAGACCAGCTCCGCACGGTAGATGCGTTCGAGGCGACCGAGCCGGATGGTCTGCTCCAGCAATGGCCCCTCTCCGTAGTCCATGGGGTACGGATAGGCGACCACGCGGGCGGTGTCGGCGCCGAACAGCGCGGCGGCCGCCAGCAGCACCAGGAGCAGCACTCCGGTGGGCAGCGTCGCCACCATCGAGCTCAGCGCGAGGCGTGGGCGCATGGTGAGGGTCGCGCGAGCAGTTATAGCACCCACCGGCGCTGACCCCGGCGATGTTCAGGCCGTGCACCACCCCCGCCTTGCCTCCCGGGGCCCGGGAGTTTGGAAGGGCGCCGGGGGCCACATGTTATGATGAATGATGATGATCTCCAGGCTGGGCAACCCCTGGATGAGGAACGTCGACCCGTGGGCTTAGCCACGTTCCTCGAGCGCACCTGGAGCGGCCTCACCGGGCTGGTTCGCCCGCGCTCCGCGGCCACGATGTTCAGGCTGGCCGACCAGTACCGCCACGAGGGGCGCTACGAGGAGGCCGCGGACCTCATCACGGAAGGGCTGCGCGTGGCTCCGAACATCGCGGTCGGGCACCTGCTCGACGCATACCTCCACGTGGTGTTCCGTGAGATGCCGGCGGCCAAGACGTCGTTCCGTCGCGTTCTCTCCCTCGATCCGTACCATCCGCGTGCGCTCTTCGGGCTGGCGCGGATCGCCCTCGAGGAGGGCGACATCGAGGGGTGCCGGCCGTTCCTCGATCGTGCGATCCAGTACTTTCCCGATTTCCCGGAGGCGAAGGCCCTCCAGGAGATGGTTGCGACCTGGTCCGCGCCAGCCGCGGCGTCGACCGCGACGGTCGGCGCGATCAACACCGAGCGTCTCCGCCTGCCCCAGGGCGCTCACGACCTGATCCTGACCCACACCGACGGGACGCCGGTATTCGCGCAGGGCGGCGAGGAGCGTCAGCGGCACCTGGTCCAGCACATGACCCAGGTCTACCGGATCGCCTCGGCCACCCTCGCCCGTGCGGGCCTCGGGCCGCTCCGGCGCGCGGTCATCGAGGGCGCGTCGGAAATGACGTTCGCGCGGAGCGACGGCGGCGTGATCCTGGGCCTGGCGCTCCCCCGCGACGCCGAGGTCGCCAGTGGCCTGGTCCAGCTGGGCCGTCTGTGGACCGACATCAACATCAAGAGCTGATCCATGGCCGACCCGATCACCCCTCCCGGCTCCACCGACCCGCAGGACGCGGGCACCGGGGCTCCGCGCGCGTCTCGGGCGCAGGCGTTCCGCGAGACGCTCTTCGAGCTCATCCGACTGGACGGGGTGCGGGGCGGGCTCATCGTGACGCCGGACGGGCTCGTGATCAACTCGGAGCTGCCCCCGCGCTTTCCGGTGGAAGCGCTGGCCGCTCTCGCCGCCACCCTCGGGCGCGAGCTCGAGCTCGGAGCGTCCCGCCTCGATCGAGGGGCGTTTCGAACCGCGTTCTTCTCCGCCGACGACGGGACCGTCTTCCTCGGCGGCAGCCCGGTGGGCTACGTGACCCTCGTGGCCGACCGGAACGTGAACATCGACGCGGTCCGGACCGCGCTGGGCCGCTCGGTGGATCGCCTGCGCGGCACCTGGCGCACGTCGGGCGCCGCCTGAGACCGCTCTAGCCGAGCGTCACCCGCAGCACTTCCTCGATCGTCGTCACCCCGTCGATGACCTTCTGCAGCGCGTTCTGCCGGAGGGTCTTCATGCCCTGCGACGCCGCCGCTTCCAGGATCTCGTTCGTGGTCGCGTTGCGGAGGATGAGGTCGCGGATCTCGTTCGAGATCGGCATCACCTCGTAGATGGCGACTCGCCCCTTCATGCCGGTGAAGTTGCAGGTCTGGCACCCCTTGCCCTTGTAGAGGTTGATCGTCCCCAGCCCCTGGGACACGTGCCCGTAGGGCACGAGGCTGTCCTCGCTCGCCTCGTAGGGCTCCTTGCAGTCCTTGCAGACGCGCCGCCCCAGGCGCTGGGCCAGGATCAGCTGCAGCGACGAGGACACCAGGAAGGGCGGGATGCCCATGTCGAGCAACCGGGCCGGAGTGGACGGGCAATCGTTGGTGTGCAAGGTCGAGAGCACCAGGTGGCCGGTCAGCGCCGCGCGGATGCCGATCTGGGCCGTCTCGAGGTCACGCGTCTCGCCGACCAGGATCACGTCCGGATCCTGCCGCAGGAAGCTCCGCAGACACGCGGCGAACGTGCGCCCGATCTCGTCGTTGACCTGGACCTGGTTGACACCCTTCAGGTTGTACTCGACCGGATCCTCGGCGGTCATGATGTTGATGTCCGGCGAGTTGATGGTGTGGATCGCCGAGTAGAGGGTCGTGGTCTTGCCCGAGCCGGTCGGCCCGGTGATCAGGATCATCCCGTAGGGGCTGTGGATCGCCTTGGTGAACTGCTCCATGCTCCAGGGGTCGAAGCCGAGCGCGGTCAGATCGAGCTGGAGCGCATCCTTGTCGAGGATCCGCATGACCGTCTTCTCGCCGAAGATCGTGGGCAGCGTCGAGACGCGGAAGTCGATCTCGCGCTGGTGATAGCGCAGCTTGATGCGTCCGTCCTGCGGCAGCCGGCGCTCCGCGATGTCGAGGGTGGCCATGATCTTCACGCGCGAGGTCAGGGCCGCCTCGAGGCGCTTGGGCGGAGTCATGATCTCGTGAAGCACACCGTCGATGCGGAACCGGACCCGGAACACCTTCTCGTAGGGCTCCAGGTGGATGTCGGATGCGCCGCGCCGGATGGCGTCGGTGAGGATCATGTTGATGAGCCGCACCACCGGAGCCTCGTCGGCCGACTCCTTGAGGTCGAAGACGTCCGCCTTGGTGAAGGTCTCCTCGCCGCCCTCGACGACCTCGACGTCGGTGTCGGCCTCCTCCAGCTCGCTCATCATGTCGGTGACGCTGGCCCCGGTCTCGTAGAGGCGCTCGAACGCCTTGCGAATCGCGGCCTCGGAGGCCACCACCGGCTGGATCTGCAGGCCGGTCATGAACCCGACGTCGTCGAGCGCGAAGACGTTGGTGGGGTCCGCCATCGCCAGGGTCAAGGTGTTCCCCATCCGCTTGATGGGCAGCACGCTGTGCTTCTTGGCGATCTGCTCCGGCACCAGCTTGAGCACGTCCGGATCGGGGTCCACCTGTGCGACGGTGATCGCGGGGATGGAGTACTGCTTGGACAGGAACGAGACCAGGCTGTCCTCGGTGATGAAGCCCAGCCGAACGAGGATCGTGCCCAGCTTGTCGGCGCTCCCCTTCTGCTCCGCGAGGGCGCGCTGCAGCTGTTCGGTGCTGATGAGCTTCTCGGCCACCAGTCGGTCGCCGAGCCGGGAGAGGCTGCCCTGCCGGCGCTCGGTCATCCCGGGGCCGCGCTTGAGGCCGCCGCGCCCGTTCTCCGATCCGCTCCCGGCCGCGTCGAGATCGAGAACCGGGGTGGCGACCGGCGCCGGGGCGGGCGCGCGAGTCGAGGTGGGAACTTCCGCCGTGGGCGTGACGCTCGCCGAGGGCCTTCCGCCGACCGTGCCGGCCAGACGCGCGACGACCCGGGCGAGGTTCTCCCGGTCACCCAGCTTGGTGTAGATCTCCTTCAGCGTCTCGAGCGCGCCGGTATCCGAGGGGTTGGCCTCCACGATCATCTCGCAGAGGCGCGCCGACTCGGCCAGCGAGCGCTTCTCTTCCTGGGACAGCGGCTTGCTCTCGGTCTGGGCCATAGTGGATGTCCGTCAGCTCAGGCCGGACGCTCCCGGAGCGACGACTGCACCTCGTCCTTGCGCAGCGGGGCCGCGAGGGAGCCGGTGCGATGGGGCCGGGTGCGGGTCTCGGCGAGGATCGCCCCGATGGCGGTCCCGGCCTCCTTCGCGAACAGACGCACCATGCCCACCGTCGTCCGGCTGTCGAAGATCGCGAGCAGGATCGCGTGCTCGTCGACCGCGGCCACGTGGATGCTCTCCTTCACGCCCTGGTGGAACAGCATCGTGAACTCGGTCTCGCCCAGCAGCCGCGCCATGGCCGCGGTGGAGCTGAAGGCGCCCGCCGCGAGGGCGGAGAGGGATACCGTGTCGAGCGACCGCGAAGCCCCGCCGCGCGCCAGGAGCTGCCCGCTGCGATCGATGAGGAGCGCCTCCATCGCCCCGGATTCACCGAGGAAGTGGAGGAGGACGCCGTTGATCCGCTGTGCGTCCTCCTCGTGGATGGCCATATTGTCATTTTGACTCATTGAGCGCCCCCTGTTCTTGTCCGAAGCCTGCGACGAGGACCATGCGCGACACCGTGTTGAGCGTGTCGAAGACCCCTTTGCCCTCGACCGCGACCGACTCGAAATACGGGACCCTCCGGCTCTTGCGGTTCAGAAGGTATTCGAGGTAGTCGACCGGAGCCACGTTGGGCAGGTCCCGCTTGTTGTACTGGATCACGTACGGGATCTCATCAAGATTGTACCCGTACTCCTTGAGATTCTCTTCCAGGTTTCGGAAGCTCTCGACATTCTCCCGCAGTCGGTCCCACTGGGAATCCGCCACGAAGACGATGCCATCGACACCGCGAAGCACCAGCTTGCGGGTCATGTTGTAGTACACCTGCCCCGGAACGGTGTAGAGCTGGAACTTCGCCACGAAGTTCCGCACCGTCACCGCCGAGACCGGCAGGAAGTCGAAGAACAGCGTGCGGTCGTCGCCGGTGGCGAGCGACACCATGTTGCCGCGATTCACGTCGGGCAGCCCCCGGTAGATGTACTGGAGGTTGGCCGTCTTGCCCGCGACTCCGGTGCCGTAGTACACGACCTTGAAGCTGATCTCTTTCTGTGCGTAGTTGATGATCGACATCGTCGCCTCAGGCCTGGGCCAGTGTCGCGATCGCACGCTCGACCTGGCGATAGGCCAGGCCGGGACGGGTGACCTCCCCGCCCGCGACAACCACGATCGACCGACCGTGCCCGACCTCCTCGGGCTGGATGACCACGATCGTGCGTCCGGAGCGCAGTACCGCGCTTCGGAACACGGCGCCGGATCCCGCAGCCTTCCTCATGACGGCCTGGAGATCCTGCGCGAACGATCCCACCGCCGGAACGTCGAGATCCGGGGGCAGGAAGAAGTAGAAGGTTGCCTCGCCTTCGGGGTCGCGGAGCGCCGATGCGGTGACCGCTCCGAAGGCGGTGAGGCTGGACGCTTGCCGCGTCGCCGCCGGAGGCATCGCCACGGCCACCAGGCTCCGCCGACGGTCCGATCCGGACGAAGGGGTGGGGTCGGGTGACCGACGATCAGGATCGACCGCTCGCCGGCACAGGATCTCCAGCAGGGCCAGGGCGCCGCCACGCGCCGCGGCGGTGGCGAGCACGGGACTCCGCTCGTTCCCGAGCGGGGTCAGCACCAGCGCCGTCTCGGCGCCTCGTAGCGTGAACTGATCGATCGGCCACGGCGAGCGTCGATCGGTCAGCAGCGGCAGGGCGAGGCCGGTCGCGGCGACCGCGATCTCGGCCGACACCACGGGCGCGGTCAGGGCATACACGCTCACGCCTTCCATCGGCTGCACGGTCGCCTCGAACGACGCGATCGGCGCCAGCAGTCCGACAATCTGCCGGAGCCGGGCGGAGGACGAGGGATCGAGCCCGTGAGAGGGCGACCCGGCCTCGGCCGCCGCCAGGTCGTCCCACCGGTGCTTCGGCTCGGAATGGACGGGTTCCACCGGCGCCGGCGCGGTCGACGCCGGCTCGGAAGCGGTCCACCCCGAAGCGCGGCCCGGCTGCGGTGTCGCCGTCGGGACACCCATCGGCTCGGGCACCACATCGGCGGCGCGCTCCAGCGGGGAGGGCTCCGACCATACGACCGGCTCGGGTGTCAGGATGGGCGCCGGGGTCGCAATGGGCGCCGGCGTCACCTCGCGCTCTGGCTCAACGATCGGCGCGGGCGGCACGGGCCGCGCCGAGTCCTCAGCGGCCGCGGGCTCCGCCATGAGCGTCCGGCTCGTCTCCAGGTGCGCCGGAACGGCCCCCTCCAGGGGCAGGACGTCCGAGACGGCCTCGGATGCCTTCTCCGTCAGCATCGTGTAGTCCGTGCGGACAAACGATTCGATGACCAGGGGCGTGGCCGGGGCCGGCTCCGGGGCCGGTGGCGTGAGCGCAGACGGCGTCTCCGACGGCTGCGGCCGCTCGAGATCCGGCATGGCCGAGGGCGTCACCGGCTCCCGAGTCGCCGCGACCGTCGGCACCGCGGGCTCCGGCACGGCCGCAGCAACCGACGCAGATGAGGCAGCCGGCTGGCTCTCGGGCGCCGGGTCCGATAGCAGCGGCTGGAACGGCGCCGGGAAGCTCTCGAGCCCGCTCACGTCGGCCGCCGGGCCCGTGTTCGCGAAGAGATCGGGCGAGAGCTGGCGGATGATCTCGTCGAGCGGCAGCTGCAGCCCCTGCGGAAGCCGCGCGACCATTTCGGAATCGGATACCGCCATCAGGTCGCGCGGAAACTGCGCGGCCACGACGTCCCAGCCCACCCGTATCATGCCTTCGCCGAGCTGGGGCAGGACGCTCGACAGTGGCACCAGCAGGGCGCCCGGGGCGCGCATCCGGGCCGCCACCTGGTCCAGGGGCTGACTGAACGCCTCCGCCGAGATCTCTGGCGTCAGGCGCTCGAGGGAGATGCGCACCGTCGCCTCCCGGAGCTCGGGGACAGGCGCGGACGCCGGCTCCGTCGCCGACGCGGCGACCGGATCGGGCGGCGTGACCATCGCCGGCGCCACGGCCGGGACCATCGGACGGGCCACCTCGGGCGTGTCGATCTTGGCAGAAGGCACGACGGGAGGCGCGGCCTCGATGGGTGCCGGCATCGCCATCTCGATCGTTTTCGACGCAGACGCCGCGACGCCGGGCTCGTCGACGTAGGACGGAGGCTCCGGAGCCCGGACCCCGGCGGGCGCTGGACGCGACGGTACCGGCGAGGAGACGGGAGCGACCGCCGGCGAGATCCGTGGCGCCTCCGGCTCGGACGTGGTCGGACGCGCCGGCGGAGCCAGGGGCGCCGCAGAAGCGTACGGACCCGCGTCGTCGAGCGGGTGGAACGGCACCGGAATCCGGTCGAGGCCCGGCACCTCGATCTCCGGCGTGTCCGCCACGAAGAGATCGTGCGGCAGCTGACCCACGACCTCGTCGAGCGGCAGCCGGAGGCCGTCGCCCAGGTGCTCGGTGATCTCGTCTCGGCCGAGGCCGATGAGATGAGACGGAAACTGCTCGACGATGTCGTTCCAAGCGACCCGCGCCACGCCCTCCGAGAGCTGAGTGACAACGAGGTCGCCGGGAATCAGCAGATGTCCGGGATCCCGCAGGCTCGCCGCGACCTCGTCCTCGGGCGCGAGGAACGTGCCCGGGGGCAGCTGATCCATGACGCGGTCGAGCGCGATCCGGAGGACGGTGTTGGATCGCCGGGGCGCCGGGCGCAGGGATTCCATCTCCCGGCGACGCTCTGCCCGCGCCGCCGCGCGCCGACGGCGGATCTCGTCTCCCGACTCGGTCTCGACGGCAGACACGGTGGTGGTGACCGGGAGAAGGACGGGCACGGCCGGCACGGCCTGCGCCTGAGGCTCCGGAGCGACCTCGACCCGCACGGGCACCGGCCCGTCAGCAGGAACCCGCCCCTCCATCGGAGAGCTCTGAACCGGACGCGTCACGACGCGGGCGCGCGCCGAGGCCGTGGAGCGCCCGGCGGCCAGCCGCTCGCGAGCCGATCGCGGCCGCGCACGAAGCAGGTCCCGAAGCGGAACCAGCAACAGGATGAGCCCGACCAGCTCGGGCAGCGGAGGCGGCACCACCCACGGGAGCGGGCGGCCGGCGAGGGTGGGATCCAGGAATGCGGAGATGGGCGCGCGGGCGAACGTCAGCAGCACGTGGAGGCCACTCAGCAACGCGGTCCCCATCAGCCAGCGCAGGGGCGACGGCCAGCGCACCAGGAGCGGCACCAGGAGCCCGTAGACGATGGGGGGTACCACCGCGATCCCCCAGAACGGCAGCGGCACCTCGAACTGCAGCGGGAGCAGCGTGAGACCGTAGAGGAGGCCGACGTAGGCGACCACTCCCAGCACCACCATCAGCCAGGAAGAGAGCCGCCGCGCGCTCGAATCGTAGGACGTTCTCATGGACGAATGCCTCATACCCCCCGGACAAGGTCCGGAAGGGCCTTCTTCACGTGGTAGCGCACCTTGCCGAGAACCGCCGGATCGTCGAGCACGACGGCGAGCATCGCGCCGTCGCCCACCGCGTTGAGCAGAACCACCCCGGTCTCGTACTCGAGGATGACGCTCTGGAGGCGACCCTGGGCGAGCGCCTCGCCCACCCCGCTGGTCGAATCGACCAGACAGGATGCCAGCGCACCCGCGAGCGCGGCCTCGGGCAGGAGCCCGCCGGCCGCCTCCATGAGCGCGCCCTCGCGGTCGATCAGCGCGGTCAGCGACACGCCGGACAGTCCGGCCACGCCCTCCAGCAGGGCCTTCAGGTCGACGGGCGGATCCGAGGTCGCCGCCACCGGACTCACGGGCGCGGGGGCGACGGCTGGGGCCGAGATCGGGGCGGGCGCGACCGCCGGCCCGTCGGGCACGATCGGCGAGCGGTCGGCGGGTCGCGCCTCGGCGGGGACGGGGGCCGGCGTGGGGATGGAAACCGAGGCCGACGCCGCCGGCGCGGCCACCGGGGAGCCCGACCGGGCCTGGGCACCCAGGAAACTCTCGATCCGCTGCAGCAGCTCCTCCGCCGCGAAGGGCTTTCGCATCACGTCGTCGGATCGAACCTTGGCCGCTCGCTCCAGCACGGTGCCGTTGACGATGCCGGAGATCAGGAGCACCGGGGTGTGCGAGAGCGTCGGGTGCTTCTTGACGAAATCGCAGATCTGGTAGCCGTCCATGTCCGGCATGATGACGTCGCAGACGATCAGGTCGGGCGCGTCCCGACCGATCTGCTCGAGAGCCTCGTTCCCCGACGCGGCCGACAACACCTCGATGCGTCGTGACTCCAGCGCCCGCTGCACGACCTTGCGGACACTCAAGCTGTCGTCGACCACCAGTACCTTGGGCATGACCTAGGCGTCTCCCGTCCGCCTCACGCGCGCGCCGCCCCGCGGCCGCCGCCGGCGTGCTGACTCGTCTCGTCGATCTCCTGGGCCACGCTCAGGAGAAGCTGCTCCACGTTGCGCGAAATGGTGCGCGGCCGACTCGCGATCGCCTCTCGTTCCGCGCGGTTGAAGCAGAAGCGCGCCTCACCCTCCCGCTGGGACGCGGCCACCATGGCCGCGAAGGCCGACTCTCCCGACCGCCCCGCGAACTCGGCGTGCACCACCCGTCCGGCCTCGAACAGGATCACGCCCTCCCCCTTCGACAGGGACAGCTGGAGCTCGCCGGTCTTGACTCCCAGCGAGATGACCTGCGTGAGCTCCGTCAGGTCCATCACGCCGAGCGAGCCCTGGAAGCTGCTCCGGGCCGCCACCTCCACCGGAGGCTTGGCCGGGGGCGCCGCGGGGGTCGCGGGCTCCGGTGTGACCACCGGCAAGGCCGGGGTCACCTCCGCCTCCACCGGCGGCAGTGCCGGAACGACCGGCTCGGCGGCCCGGGAGGGCATCTTCGCCGGCGCCTTCGAGACGGCAGCAGGCGGGTCGGGCCGAGACGATGGGGCCGGCGTGGCCGGCTCATCCCCCAGCAGCTCCTTGATGCGCGACATGACCGTGTCGAGCGAGAAGTCGCCGGTCACGGTCATATCGACGCCGGCTTCGGTGGCGGCGAGCGCGATCGGTCGATCGCGCCCGGCCAGCAGCAGGAACGGCGTGTCCTTCGTGGCCGGATCGCGCCGGACCATCGTGAACAGCTCGTAGCCGTCCATGTCCTGCACCTTGGCGTAGCTGACGATGAGGTCCGGCTGCTCCCACTCGAGCATGGTGAGGGCGAACGAGCCGCTGGTGGCCACCGCGGCCTCGTAGCCGGCCTCGGTCAGCGCGTGGGCGAGGGCCGCCCGGCTGTCCTGGTTGGCGTCGACCACGAGCACTTTCGCGTGGGCCACCGGCTAACCCCTCGCCCCGGAGCGGCCACTCATGGCGAGCGCGCCGACGGGCGGGGCGGCGACCGACTCGACCAGCCGGACGAAGCTCTGCTCCTCGACCGGCTTGGCCACGTAGTGCCGGACGCCGAGCCGGCGGGCCAGCTCCACGTGCTTGGCGCCGGCCCGCGTGGTCAGCACGATCACCGGGACGTCGAGCGTCGAGGAGCGCCGGCGGAGGTCCTCGATGAGCGCATAGCCGTTCAGGCGCGGCATCTCGAGATCGGTGATGACCACGTCGACCGGCTGCTCGTTGAGCCGCTGCAGGGCGTCCTGCCCGTCGATGGCGGTGACCACGCGGAACCCCGCCTTCTCCAGCATCTGGCCCACGAACTTGCGGATGCTCACCGAATCGTCGACCAGGAGGACGCGCGGCCGCTCGAGCGCGGACTGCGTCTCCCGGTCCTCGGGGATCGCCGGTGCGGGTGCCGCCGTCGGCGCGGCGGGGACCTCGCGCAGCATGGTCGGATCCACGAGGAGGATCACCCGGCCCTCGCCGGAGATCGTGGCCCCCGAGAACGGGCCCACCCCCTCCAGGAAGGCGCCCAGGCTCTTGATGACGATCTCTTCCTTGCCCAGGAGCTCGTCCACCACCACCCCGAACGGTCGACCACCTCCGCGCAGCACGACCACCGGCAACCGCATGGCGGGGGGCCCGCCCCGCAGGCGCAGTGCATGGTCGAGCCGAACGACGTCGATCGTCTGGTCGTCGAGGCGAAGGGTCTCCCGCCCGTTCACCCGTGCGATCTCGGAGGGCGCCACCGGACGCATGACGCTCACCGCGGTCAGCGGGAAGGCGAGGATCTCGGAACCGCACCGGACCATCAGGGCGTCAGCGATCGCAACGGTCAGGGGCAGCTTGAGCACGAAGCGGGTCATGCGCCCCGGCTCGGTCTCGACATGGATCTCGCCGTTGAGCCGGCTGACGTTGGTGCGCACCACGTCCAGGCCGATTCCGCGGCCGGACGTCCGGGTCACCGCCGACGCGGTGCTGAAGCCGGTGACGAACATCAGGTTCAAGGCGTCCCGATCCGAGAGCGCCGCGGCGTCCGCCGACGGCAGCAGGCCCCGCTCGACCGCGCGCCGCCGCAGCAGCTCCGCGTCGATACCGCGGCCGTCGTCCTCCACCTCGACGAGCACGAATCCGCCCGCCTGGGAGGCCGAGAGCGTGAGGCGGCCCTCCGCCGGTTTGCCCACGCGCTCGCGCTCGTCGGGGGTCTCGATGCCGTGGCCGATCGCGTTCTGGATCAGGTGGAGGAGCGGATCTGCGACCTGCTCGATCACGCTGTTGTCCACCTCGGCGGTCTCGCCGCGCACCGTCAAGCCCACGACCTTGCCGGTGGCGCGGGCGGCCTCGCGCACCTGCTGCGCCACCCGCGTGAAGAGCCGACCGATCGGCACCATGCGGGCCCGCGTGATCTCCTTGCGAAGTGCCGCGGTCAGCCGCTGGATCTGGGCCGTGTCCTCTCCGATGCCGCGCAGCAGGGTCGCGTGCTGGCTCTGGACCTCGCCCACGTCCGCCGACATCTCGGCCACGCTCCGGGCCAGGATGTTGACGTCGTCGTACCGGTCGAACTCCAGGTCCGCGAACACCTCCGAGAGATCGCGGTGGACTCCGATGTCGCTCCCCGGAGAGTCGGCCGCGCTGGGCGTGCGGGGAGCCCGCGTCGCGCGGTGACGACGGAACTCGAAGTCGCGGCCGACCTGCCCGAGACGGCTGCGACTCGCGAGCAGCAGCTGGCTCACCTGATCGAGCTGGGCCCGGCGACGGTCGAGGCGGCTGCGGACGATCATGAGCTCGCCGACCAGGTTCATGAGCCCGTCGAGCCGCTCCACCGGCACCCGGATGCTCGGGCCGCTGGGCGAGCTGGCCGGACGCGGCGCCGGCCGCGGGAGCGCCTCCAGGCGGGCGAGGAACTCCGGGCGGGCGACGCCGGGCCAGGTCGGCGCGAGCGGAGGGGCCGGCGGCGCGATCGGAGTCGGCGCCGCGGACGCCACGATGACGGGCTCCGAAGCAGTGACCGGGAGCGTGCGGATCGCTTCGACCGGCGCCGCGTCCTCCGTGGGCTCCGCGACGGGCACCGGCGCCGGGGCAAGGGCGGAGGTCATGATGACCCGGAGATCCTGGGTCGCGCCGGCCAGGGCCTGCGCGATATCGTCCGAGATCGTCCCGCCGGATTGCAGGACTTGCTTGATCGCGGTCGTTCCGACGAAGAGCGCCTCGGTCACCGCCGGGCTCAGGGTGAGCCGGTTCTCCCGGACCGCCCCGAGCAGGTCCTCGATCTGATGTGCCGCGTCGCCGATCGGCGCGCAGCCCACCGTGTACGCCGCGCCCTTGAGGGTGTGCACGGAGCGGAACACGGTCGCCAGCGTCTCCTCGTCCCGAGCCCCCGCTTCGACCGCGAGCAGGGCGGTGATCATTGCCTCGAGATGCTCGCTCGCTTCGGGCAGGAAGTACTCGAGCACCTCGCGCCCGTCGCGGAAGAAGCGGTCGAGCGCGGCGGCGACCGGAGAGCGGGGCGCGGCGGGCGCGACGCTTTCGGATGCGGCCGGGACGGCAGGCGTCGTCCCGTTCACCGCCGAGAGAAACATCGGGTAGCGGGCTTTGAACTCGCCGATGCGCGCGGCGTCTTCCACCCCCACCGCGCTGATCCCGTCGAACACCTCCTTCAGCACCGTCACCAGCCCGACCAGGAACCCGGCTCCGCGCGCGCGCTCCTCACGTGAGGCTTCGGGCGCCCGCTCCAGGAGGCGCTCCCCGGCCGCGGCCAGCTCCGCGACGCCGGTGAAGCCGTACAGGGCGGCCGACCCCTTCAGCCGATGGGCGAGGACGACCAGCGACGCCATGTCCTCCTTCGAGGGCGGCTCGGCCGCGGTCAGCTCCGCCAGCCCCTCCTCCAGAGACCCGGCGGTATCCCAGGCCTCCATGAGGAAGATGCCCAGCAGTAGCTCCCGCTCGCGGCGCTCGGCCATGCGCTCGCTCAGCTACCCAGCTTGAACCGGGACAGCTTGACGGTGAGCTCCTCGGCGAGTCGGGACAGCTGCTCCACGTTGGTGCGACTCTGCTGGACGCCTTGCTCGGTCTTCACCGCCGCTCCCGCGATCGCCTCGACCGCGCCCGCCATGGCCTCCGCACCGCGCACCTGCTGCTGGGAGGCCCGGGAGATCTCGGCGGCGAGCTCGGAGGACGACTGGGAAATCTTCCCGATCTCCTGCAGCGCCTCCTCGGCGCGAAGGCTGACCTCGTAGCCGGTTTCGACTTCACGGGTCCCGGACTCCATCGCGACGACCGCCTCCTGGGTCTCGACCTGGACGCCCTTGATGAGCGTCCCGATGTCCCGGGTGGCCTGGGTCGCCCGTTCGGCCAGCTTCCGGACCTCATCGGCCACCACCGAGAAGCGCAGGCCGGCCTCGCCCGCGCCCGCCGCCTCGATGGACGCATTCAGGGCGAGCAGGTGGGTCTGGGCCGCGATGTCCTGGATGGTGTTCACGATGTCGGAGATCTCGAGGGAGCGATCCCCGAGCGACTTGATCTTCTTGGAGATCGTCTGCACCTCGGACCGGATCTGCTGCATGCTGGCCAGGCTGTTGCGGACCGCCTCCTCTCCCTTGCTCGCGGCCTGGAGCACCTGGTGGGCGGCCTGGGCGCTCTGGTCCGCGCTCGCCGCGACCTGGCGGACCGAGGTCATGACGTCCGACATCGAGTGGGTCACGCTGGCCGCGTCGCGGGTCTGCGCCTGCGACGCCACCGAGAGCTCGCCGGTGAGCTTGATGGTGTCCTGCGAGCCGGCGGTCACCCGCAGGGCCGCCTCCCGCACGTCGCCGACGACGGTCGCGATCTCCTCCACCATGAGGTTGATGGCGTCGACCACGTTCCCGAGAACGTCCCAGGTCACCTCGCCGCGGCGCGTGAGGTCGCCCTTGCCGATCTCCACCGCGGTGTCGAGGAACTTGATGATGTTCTGCTGCAGGTCCTCGCGCTTGCGCCGCTCCTCGTCGCGGTCGGCCTCGGTCTGCACCAGAGCCCGCAGCCGCACGATCGACTCGTTGAAGGTGAGCGTCATCTGGCCGATCTCATCCCGGGAGGTGACCGGCACCAGCTGGGAGAGGTCGCCGCGGCCCACTCGCTCCGCTCCGGCCATCAGCGCGTTGACGGGCCGGGTGATGCGCTGGGCGAAGATCACTCCCGCCAGCAGCGCGGCCGCCGCGATGCCGCCGAAGACCAGCAGCAGGAAGTTGCCCGCCTGCAGCGCGGTCGCGCTGACGACCGCCTTGTCCATGCCGACGCGCACCGTGCCGAGCTTGCCGCCGCGGACCGGCATCCCGATGTCGACAACGTCCCGCTCTCCGCCGGTGCGCGGGTCGGCATAGGCGACCTGCTGCACCTGGGGCCGGGTCGCGTGACCGGGCACCACGTTCTTCTCCACGAGCCCCTTGGGCACCACCGGGCCGAAGGTGTGGGCCACGAAGGTTCCCTGCGGGTCGTACACGATCACGTACGCGACACCGGTGATCCGCGCAAACTCGTCGGCTCGAGTCTGCACCGTCGACGCGTCCCGGTTCGCGATGAGATCGGTCGCGGAGCTGGCCAGGCTGGTCGCGATGGCGCTCCCCTTTTCCGTGAACTCCCGGGTCAAGCTGTCCTGCAGCGAGCGGTACGCGACCATCCAGCTCACCACCGCCAGCGGGACCAGCACCACGGCCAGGAACACGGTGATCTTGGCGAGCAGGCCGAAACGAAACCGGGACCCCGGGCCGCTTGCGGTCGTCGTGTCGCCAACCAGCACGTCGGGCCCGTTCTCCGCCCGCGCCTTGCGCCACCTCCGCTTCACGTCGCTCATTGCCATCCCTCAGACCTCGACCCCGTGCAGGCGGTTCATGCCGCGCTCCGCGCGGTGCCGCTCGAGCTGCCGGACCGGAGCTCGGCCAGCATGCGTCCCGCGTCCAGTAGGGGCAGCGTCTCCCCGGCCCAGGTGACCCAGCCGGTCAGCAACCGGGATGGGACACGATCCCGGGGGGCGGTCGGGGCGTCGGCCGCGAGCACGGTCTCGAAGGGCTCGAGGCCGAGAACCGCCTCCACCACCATCGCCGCGAGGAGAGGACCGTCGCGGAGCACCAGGGTGCGCACGCTCCGCGGCGTGCGCAGCGCGGGTCGGCCGAGCAGCGGGCCCACGTCGATGATGGGGATCACGGTGCCGCGAAGGTTCGCCACGCCGACGAGGTGGCGGGGCGCGCGCGGCACCGCGGTGAGCTCCTCGAAGAGCGCCACCTCCCGTGCGCCGCGCACGTCGACCGCGAACCGCGCGCCCGAGACACTGAACAGGCAGGCGCGGAGGGCCGGCGTGCTCTCCGCGGTGACGGAAGGAGGCGGAATGTGATTGTCAGTCTGGGTCATGTCGGTGGTTACTTCACGAACTGGCGGACCACGCCGAGAAGCTGCTCGGCGGTGAACGGCTTGGCCAGGTAGTCCGCCGCCCCCTGGCGCTGTCCCCAGAGCCGATCGCTCTCCTGGTTCTTCGAGCTGACGAACACGACCGGGGTGTCCTTGGTCCGTGGGTCGCGTCGGATGCCCCGCAGCACCTCGTAGCCGTTCCGCTTGGGCATCACGATGTCGAGCAGGAGCACGTCGGGACGCTCCTCCACCACGTGGTCTTCGAGCTGCTCTCCGTCCTGATAGGAGATCACCTGGTGACCGGCCGCTTTGAGGATGCTCTCGATCATCTTGAGCTCCGACACCGCGTCGTCCACGACCATCACCTTGCCCACTCGATCGTCCTCCGGCTCGGGTGTCCCTCAGGCCCCCTCGGCCCCGGCCCACAGCAGGAGGGCCCACCGGGGGCTTCTCAGGGGGGTGCATCTACTGCAAGCCCCCTACCAACCGAGGTTTTTTGCCGGGTTGCGGGGCATGTGCATGGGGCGCGAGGAGTTGTCGTGGATTCAAGGCTTTCGGGCCATCGAGGCCGTTTTCCTTCTCGCGGGCGCAGCAGTGACATGCGATGGACGTCCACTCGGTGACGCCCACTGTCACGAGAGGTGCCCCTCACCGTCGACCGGTGTTCGGGCCCGGCGGCCGTTCGCGCCGCCGGCGGTGACGGGAAGTGGTCCCGCTCCGGGGCCAACTTGCGATGGGGGGGACCGTATGCTAGCGTAGCTCTGCGTTTTTATGGAACTCTCACCTGCCGTCCCGCCGCCGCTCACCTGACAAGGAGACCTGGGTCCATGGCCGAGTCCACGCTCCATCTCACCGAGGCCAGCTTCGACACGGAACTGGGCAAGCACGACGAGCTCATGATGGTGGACTTCTGGGCGGAGTGGTGTGCCCCCTGCCGAGCCATCGCGCCGACGCTCGAGGAGCTGGTGCGCGAGGGCAATGGCAACATCACGCTGGCGAAGGTGAACGTGGACGAGCAGCCGGCGCTCGCGGCCCGCTACGGGATCCGCTCGATCCCGACGATCCTGTTCGTCAAAGGGGGGCAGGTGCTCGACCAGGTGATTGGCGCGGTCCCCAAGGCCCAGCTCAAGAAGAAGCTGGACGCCAACAGCTGAGGGGCACCATGTCGACGGTGGGGCCTGGTCTGCCCCCGCTCTCACCGACGCGTGAGGAGTTCCGCACCCTGGCGAGCCAGGGCAACCTGGTCCCGATCTTCGCCGAGCTCGCCGCGGATCTCGACACGCCTCTCTCCGCGTTCCTGCGACTGCGGCCCGGCCCGTACTCCTTCCTGCTCGAGTCGGTCGAGGGCGGCGAGAAGTGGGCCCGCTACTCGTTCCTGGGCACCGATCCGCATCTGGTGTTCATCGCGAAGGGTAGCCGGGTGAGCGTGCGGCGCGCCGACGGGACCACCGAGCTGCTGCCCGGCCGGGATCCCTTCGAGTCGCTGCGGACCCTCCTTGCCCAGTTCAAGCCGGTTCCGGTGCCCGGGCTGCCCCGTTTCCAGGGCGGTGCGGTCGGCTTCCTGTCCTACGACATGATCCGCCACGTCGAGCGCCTGCCATCGCTGACCAAGGACGATCAGAAGCTTCCGGACGCGGTGTTCATGTTCACGGACAGCCTGCTGGTGTTCGACAACCTCCGGCACCGGCTGCTCGTGATCGCCAACGCCCATATCGACAAGACGGACTCCGCGTCCCTCGACCGCGCCTACGACGCCGCCGCGGTGAAGATCGGCATGCTGCTCGGCAACCTGCGCCGGCCGGCCCGCTCTCCCGCGCCCCTCACCTTGCCCCCGATCGAGCCCCTGGTGGCCCTGGGCGACGAGGGTTTCACCTCGACCATGGACCAGGCCACGTTCATGGACGGGGTGCGTCGGGCCAAGGAGTTCATCGCCGCGGGCGACGCCTACCAGATCGTGATCTCGCGCCGGCTCGACACCGAGCTCCGCGCGGACCCATTCACGCTGTATCGCGCGCTGCGCACCGTGAACCCGTCCCCTTACCTCTTCTTCCTGCGCCTGGGCAAGACCAGCATCGTCGGCTCCTCGCCGGAGGTGCTGGTACGGCTCGAGGACGATCGGGTGGAGGAGCGACCGATCGCGGGCACGCACCCGCGCGGCCGGAACGAGGAGGACGACGCCCGGCTCGCGAGCGAGATGCGGTCCGATCCCAAGGAGCGCGCCGAGCACGTGATGCTGGTCGACCTCGGTCGCAACGACGTCGGCCGGGTCAGCCGGCTCGGCTCCGTCGAGGTCTCCGAGTTCATGGTCGTGGAACGCTACTCGCACGTGATGCACCTCGTGAGCCACGTGCGCGGGCTCCTGGAGCCCGGCAAGGATGCCTTCGACGTGCTGGCCGCCTGCTTCCCGGCTGGCACGCTCACCGGGGCGCCGAAGATCCGGGCGATGGAGATCATCGAGGAGCTCGAGCCCACTCGGCGCGGCCCCTACGGCGGCGCGGTCGGCTACATCTCCTATTCGGGCAACCTGGACTCCTGCATCACCATCCGCACCGTGGTCTGCCACGGCCGGCGCGCGTCGATCCAGGTGGGCGCGGGCATCGTGGCCGACTCCGATCCGAAGACCGAGTGGCTCGAGACGTGCTCGAAAGCCCGTGGGATGATCCTGGCCCTGCGGATCGCCTCCCAGGAGTCGGGCCGATGATCCTGGTCCTCGACAACTACGACTCGTTCACCTACAACCTGGTGCAGTACATGGGGGAGCTGGGCGCCACCATGCGCGTCGCGCGCAACGACGCGCTCACGGTGGATGACGTCGAGGCCCTCGCCCCCGACGCGATCGTGATCTCCCCCGGCCCCGGCAACCCCGACGGCGCCGGGATCTCGCTCGGGCTCATCCAGCGCTTCCACGCCCGGGTTCCCATCCTGGGGGTGTGCCTCGGCCACCAGGCGATCGGCCAGGCCTTCGGCGGCACGGTGGCGCGGGCGGGCCGCCAGATGCACGGCAAGACCTCCCCGATCGACCATGACGGCCGCGGCGTCTTCCGCGGCCTCCCGGAGCGCTTCGAGGCCACCCGCTACCACTCCCTCGTGGTCCTGGAGGCGGGCCTCCCGGCCGATCTCGAGATCTCCGCGCGGGCCGACGACGGCGAGATCATGGGTCTGCGCCACCGGCGCTACCCGGTGGAGGGGGTGCAGTTCCACCCCGAGTCGATCCTGACCGCCCAGGGCAAGGCGCTGCTGGCGAACTTCCTCGAGCTCAGCTCCGTCGCCGCCACCGCATGAGGGCCTCCGAACCACCCGAACGGGTGGGTCTGGGCCGACTGGGTGAGCGCGCGCTCATCCGCCGTATCAGGCAGAGCGAAGTCGCAACCGGCCGCGCGGCGGGTCTCGAGGTCGGGATCGGCGACGACACCGCGGTGATGACGGTGCCGCCGGGTCATCGCCTGCTCGCCACCACCGACCTGCTGATCGAGGACGTGCACTTCCGCACCCGGTCCGCCGCGCCCGCCGACATCGGCTGGAAGGCGCTCGCGGTCAACCTCTCCGACATCGCCGCGATGGGCGGCATCCCGCGGTGGGCCCTGGTGGCCCTGGCGGTGCCGTCCGGCACCGAGGTCGAGGCGGTCGACGCGTTCTACGCCGGGATGGGGGAGGCGGGCGCACCCCACGGCGTGACGGTGGTGGGCGGCGACACGTCGACCTCGCCCGGCGGGTGGATGGTGAACGTGACGCTCCTCGGCCTTCACCCGGGCGCGCCTCGCCTCCGGTCGTACGCCTGCGCCGGCGACGCGTTGGCGGTCACCGGGGCGCTCGGCAGGTCCGCGGCCGGCCTTCACGCCCTCGAGATGGGAGCGGACCAGGCCCGCGCAAACGGTCTCGCGCCCGGCCCCCTGGCCGAGATCATCGCGAGCCACCTGCGGCCGCGCCCCCGGGTCGCGGAGGGACGCTGGCTGGGCGAGGCGGCCGGGGTGCACGCGATGATGGATTGCTCGGACGGGATCGCCACCGACCTCGAGCACATCTGCCGCGAGAGCGGAGTGGGCGCGCGCGTCCGCCTCGACGGGGTGCCGGTGGCGCCCGCCGCGCGGGCCGCCGGCCACGCGCTCGGAGTGGACCCGCGGGAGTGGGCGGTGGGAGGCGGCGAGGACTACGAGCTGCTGCTGACGTGCGAGCCGGAGGCGGCGAGTCGCCTGGCCGAGGGGCTCGTCGCGGCGACCGGCACTCCCCTCACCGTCATCGGGCGCATCGAGGGGCCGGCGGGGGCGGTGGTCTTCGTCGACGAGAGCGGCCGGCCGGTCTCGGTGCGGAGCGGCTATCAGCATTTCCAGGAATAGCGGACGTGGATAGCCGGATCGTCCCGGAGCTGATCGGGCTCGGCGTGCTGATCCTGATCTCCGCGCTGCTCTCCGGCGCGGAAGCCGCCTACTTCTCCCTCGGCCGCACGCGGCTCCGCGAGCTCGCCGAGCAGCAGGGGCAGACCCCGGGGCCGCTCGCCCCGTTGCTGGCCCAGCCGCACGACCTGCTGGTGACCTTGCTGGTCGGCATCACGGTGGTGAACATCGGCGCGTCCGCCTTGGCCGCGGCCATCGCGGGGCAGATCTTCGGCTCCACCGGGCTCGCGATCGCGATCGCGGGCATGGTGTTCCTGCTCACCGTGTTCGGCGAGGTACTGCCGATGACGCTGGCGGTCGAGCATCCGCTGCACTTCGCGGCGTGGGTGAATCGCCCGGTGGCGTGGCTCTCGGTCCTCCTCCGGCCCATCCGCGCCGGCCTCGGCGCCTTCACCGCGATCACCCTCCGGCTCGTCGGCTCCGAGCGGCAGGCGGGCCGGCCCGAGATCTCGGAGGAGGAGCTGCGCACGCTGGTCGACGTGGGGGCGCGCGAGGGGGTCGTGGAGCGGAGCGAGCGCGAGATGATCCATCGCGTATTCGAGCTCGAGGACACCCTGGTTCGCGCGGTGATGGTCCCCCGCCCCGACATGTTCTGCCTCGACGTGGCCACCGAGCCGGTCCTCCTGCTGCCCCAGCTGCGCGAGCAGCTCCACTCGCGGGTGCCGGTCTACGAGGACACCGTCGACCAGATCGTGGGGGTGCTCTACACCAAGGACCTGCTGCCCTATCTCGACGGGCTGCCCGCCGGCTTCGACCTTCGGCAGCACCTGCATCCGCCCTACTTCGTGCCGGAGTCCAAGCGGGCCGACGCGCTGCTGCGCGAGTTCCAGGCCAAGAAGCTCCATCTCGCCATCGTGGTCGACGAGTACGGCGGGACCGCCGGGCTCGTCACCCTGGAAGATCTTCTCGAGGAGCTGGTGGGCGAGATCCGCGACGAGTACGACGAGGACGAGCGCCTCATCCAGCGGGTGACTCCCCGCACCTTCCGGGTCTCGGGCCGGCTCCCGATCGACGAGCTGAACGCGGCCACCGGGCTCCAGGTCCCCAACGAGGCCTTCGACACCGTCGGAGGCTGGGTGCTCGATCTCTTCGGCCGCGTCCCCCACAAGGGCGAGAAGAAGGAGACGGACGGGGTCCGGGTGGCGGTGGAGAAGGTGGAGAGGACCCGGGTGCTCGAGGTCCTGGTGACGCTGCCCGACCTCACATCGCGGAGCGAGGCCACGTGATCTACCTCTGGATCATCGGACTGGCCCTGCTGGTGACCGCCCTCTTCTCCGCGGCCGAGATGTCGTTCATCGCGGCCAACCGGGTCCGCCTCCGCCACATCGCCGAGGGCGGGAACCGGACTGCGGTCCGCTACCTTGAGGCGTTCCGCAACCCCGAGCGCCTGCTCTCCACCGCGATGATGGGGGTGACCATCGCCCACATCACCGCATCGTCGGTCGCCACCTGGGCCCTGCTCCCGGTGGTGGGCGGCACGGCCGCGATCCTCGTCACCGCGTCCCTCACCCCGATCATGCTGGTCTTCGGGGAGGTGATCCCCAAGGCGATCGCCCGGGAGCGAGCCACCGCGCTGATCCTCTGGCTCTTCCCGGTGATCGAGACGCTGGGACGGCTGCTGACGCCGTTGACCTGGGGAGCCAACGCGCTGGTGGGCTGGGCTTTGACCCTGGTGGGCCGCGAGCGCACCAGCACCCGCCAGTTCGTCTCGCGGGAGGAGCTGAAGCTCCTGCTGCAGATGGAGCCGGAGGAGGCCGACGTCACGGTGAGCGAGGCGGAGATGATCGACAACATCTTCGACCTCGGCGAGACCGCGGTGCGCGAGGTGATGGTGCCGCTGGTGGACGTGGCCGCCCTGCCCGAGACCGCCTCCCGGGCCGACGTGGTCCGGTTGATCCAGGAGCGGGGCTTCTCCCGCATCCCGGTCTTCACCGACAAGGTCTTCAACATCGTGGGCGTGGTCACCGCCATGGATCTCCTGCGCCGGGGCAACGAGGCCGCCGACCTGCGCGCCCTGATGCGCCCGGCGAGCTACGTTCCGGAGACCAAGCACATCGACGACCTGCTGCGGGAGATGCAGAAGAACCGGGTGCAGCTCGCGGTGGTGGTCGACGAGTACGGCGGCGCGGTCGGCATCGTCACCGTCGAGGACATCGTCGAGGAGGTGGTGGGCGAGATCCGCGACGAGCACGACCGCACCCCCGACACCGTCGAGCGCCTCGCCGACGGCAGCTACCAGGTCGCGGGCCGGGCCCGCCTCGAGGAACTGAACGACGCCCTCGACCTGGACCTGCCCAAGGGCGACTTCGAGACGCTGGCCGGCCTCGTCCTGGCCACCCTGCACCGCATCCCGCTGGTCGGCGAGGTCTTCCGGGTCCGCGGCTACACCGTGACCGTCCTGGAGGCCGACAAGCGCCGGGTCCTCGCCGTCCGCATCACCCCCGACAAGAAGCCCACGTCCCCCGCCGCCGCCTGAAGCCCGGCCCCCGGCCCCGCAGGCAAAACCCTCCCGGAAGCGGTAGAGTCTAGCCGGCGGCCGGAGGAGCGGCGCCGAGCAGACGCACGGACACCGCTCCTCACGCTCGCGTCCGCCCGGCGCCGCGAGGGGCCGGCACTGGTAGCATCGACGCCCCGATGAGCGCCCAAGGGCGCGAAGAGGCCGATCCGCAGCCCGAAGAGATCCACCTCTCACCACCAAGAAAGGACAGGTCAATGGCAGGCAAGATGGTCGAGTTCCCCAGCAACGGGCACACCGCGAAGGGGTATCTGGCGACGCCGACGTCGGGCAAAGGGCCGGGAGTGATCGTGATCCAGGAGTGGTGGGGACTGGTCGGCCACATCAAGAGCGTCGCCGACCGGTTCGCGGCGGCCGGATTCTCCGCGCTCGCCCCCGACCTCTACCACGGTCAGACCGCGAGCGAGCCCGACGCGGCGGGCAAGCTGTTCATGGCGCTTAACATCGAGCGGGCCGAGAAGGACCTGTCCGGCGCGGCGAAGTACCTCGCGGGACAGTCCTCGACGGCCAAGCTGGGCGCGGTGGGCTTCTGCATGGGCGGTCAGCTCGCCCTGTTCGCGGGCTGCACGAACCCGAGCGTCGGGCCGGTGGTGGATTTCTACGGCATCCATCCCAATGTGAAGCCGGACTACAGCAAGCTGAGCGGCCCGGTGCTCGGTCTCTTCGCGGAGAAGGACGCGTTCGTGACGCCGCAGACAGCCCGGCAGGTCGAGGCGGACATCAAGAAGGCGGGCAAGACGGTGGACATTCACATCTATCCGGGCGTCGACCACGGCTTCTTCAACGACGAGCGCGCCGACGTCTACAACAAGGCCTCCGCGGAGGACGCGTGGCGCCGGACGCTCGACCTGTTCAAAAAGACCCTGAAGTAGGCGGAGCGCGTTCAGACGGGCGGGCAACCCGGTTGTCCGCGGACGGACGGGTCCGCGGACAGCCGTTTGGATCCTTGGGGTCTTCAGCTGCGGGGGCCCAGACATGGCCCCCGCACTCCCCCCAGCTGCGGGGGCCCAGACATGGCCCCCGCACTCCCCCAGCTGCCGGGGGCCCAGACATGGCCCCCGCACTCCCCCAGCTGCCGGGGGCCCAGACATGGCCCCCGCACTCCCCCCAGCTGCCGGGGGCCCGGACATGGCCCCCGCACTCCCCCGGCCTGCGAGCCGCCGGGGCTGCCGTCAGCATTCGTGCGTGGCGCTATCCGGCGGCCGCGGCGGCCTTCTTGCGACGGCCCTTCGCGGCGCCGGCGCCGGCCTCGCCCTTGCCGGCCTTCTTGTCTTCCTTGGGGGCCTTCTCGGCCCTGGCGTCCTTCTTCCCCTTCTCCTTGGGCGCCTCCGGCCGATCTACCAGCTCCAGCAGCACCATCGGGGCGCGATCGCCGGGTCGCAGGCCCGCCTTGATGATGCGGGTGTACCCGCCGTGCCGCTCGCTGAACCGGGCCGCGATCGAGTCGAAGAGCTTCTTCACGACCTCCGGGTCCGGCACCATCGAGAGCACCTGCCGCCGCGCGTGGAGGGTCTCCTGCTTCGCCAGCGTCACCATGTGATCGGCCAGCCCGCGCACCGCCTTGGCCTTGGCCTCGGTGGTCATGATCCGCTCGTGGCGGAACAGGGCCACCAGCAGGTTCCGGAACAGCGCCCACCGGTGGCTGGTGACGCGCCCGAGCTTGAAGCCCGCCTTGCCGTGCCTCATTTCGCGCTCCCGCGCCCGAGGGCGCCGAGGAGGTTCGGATCGATGCGCATGCCGAGCGAGAGGCCGAGGGAGGCCAGCGCGGCCTTGATCTCGTCGATCGACTTCTCGCCCAGGTTCTTCACCGTCTCTAGGTCCTCGTCCGTCTTCTGCACCAGGTCCGCCACCATCATGATCTCGTGGTTCTTGAGCGCATTGATCGCGCGCGCGGGCAGCGGGAGATCCTCCAGGGGCTTGGCCAGGCTCTCCTGGAGGAAGCCCTCGCCGGTGGTCTCCACCTCCTCGTCCTCCTCCTCGCGCCCCTCGGGCGCCAGGTGGGAGAAGTGAGACTTCAGGTGCCGCGCCGCCCGGGCCAGCGCTTCCTCGGGCGAGACCGCGCCGTTGGTCCAGATCTCGAGGATCAGCTTCTCGTAGTCGGTGACCTTGCCCAGGCGCGCGTTCTCGACACCGTAGGACACCCGCTGGATCGGCGAGAACGCGGCGTCCACCGGGATCGCTCCCGCGGGGACCGTCCCGGCGGGATGCCGGTCCGCGGCTACGTAGCCGCGCCCCACCCCGATGCCGAGATCCATGGAGAGCGAGCCTCCGGCCTCGAGGGTCGCGATGTGGATCTCGGGATTCAGCACCTCGACCCCGCTCGCCTCCGACACGTCGGCCCCGGTCACCGTCTTGGGCCCCCTGGCCTCGAGCCGGGTCTCGGTGGGCTCACCCGAGGGGATGTTCACCGCCAGCTTCTTCACGTTGAGCAGCACGTCGGTGGTGTCTTCCTGCACCGCCGGGATCCGGGTGGCCGGGTCTTTCACTCCCGCGATGCGCACCCACGCCACCGCCGAGCCCGGCACGATGGCCAGGAGCGTACGACGCAGCGAGTGCCCGACCGTGAGCGCGTACCCCTTCTCGAAGGGCTCCGCGACCAGGCGTCCGTAGCGGTCGGAGAGGATCTCCCACTGGATCGATCTCGGCTTCTGGAACGGAATTCTCGCCATATGCCCCTTCTGTCGGTCGACCGGCCTACTTCGAGAACAGCTCGACGATGAGCTGCTCCTGCACCGGGATCTGGATGTCCTCCCGGAGCGGCAGCCCGCGCACCGTCCCTTTCTTCTCGTTCACGTCCAGATCGAGCCACGGCGGGACCGGCGAGCGCCCCGCGGTCAGGTTGTCCGCCACCCGCTCCTGCATCTTGGAGGTCGGTCGCAGCTGCACCACCTCCCCCACCTTCACGATGAAGGACGGAATCGACACCTTCCGCCCGTTCACCTGGACGTGCCCGTGGCCGATCATCTGCCGCGCCTCCCGGCGGGAGGCGGCCATGCCGAGCCGGAACACCACGTTGTCGAGGCGCCGCTCCAGGTACTTCAGCAGGTTCTCGCCGGTGACTCCCTTGTCGGCCTCCGCCCACGCGAAGTAGCGCCGGAACTGGGCCTCCAGCACGCCGTAGATGCGCTTGGCCTTCTGCTTCTCGCGCAGCTGGATGCCATACTGCGTCGGCTTCGTGCGGCCAAGCCCGTGCTGGCCGGGCGGGTAGTTCCGCCGCTCGATGGCGCACTTCTCGGTGAAGCAGCGGGAGCCCTTCAGGAAGAGCTTGATGCCCTCACGCCGGCACTGCCGGCAGGCGGCGGCTCGATATCGTGCCACGTACGTCTCCTCTTACACGCGTCGCCGCTTGGGCGGCCGGCAGCCGTTGTGGGGAATGGGGGTCACGTCCCGGATCGCGGTGATCTCGAGTCCCACCGCCTGCAGCGAGCGGATGGCGGCCTCGCGCCCGGCCCCCGGGCCGCGCACGAACACCTCGACCTGCTTGAGCCCCACCTCCATCGCCTTGCGGGCCGCGTTCTCGGCCGCGGTCTGGGCCGCGAACGGGGTGGACTTGCGGGAGCCCTTGAAGCCCACGCTCCCCGCGCTGGCCCACGAGACCACGTTGCCCATCTTGTCGGTCAAGGTCACGATGGTGTTGTTGAAGGTGGCCTGCACGTGGGCGATTCCCACGCGAACCTCCTTGCGCTCCCGCTTGCGCCCGCCCTTGCGGCCTGCGGCGGGGGCTTTCTCGTCCGACTTCTGCTCGGCGGCGTCGGCCATCTCGGCTCCTTACTTTTTCGGCGGGGCGGCGGGCGCGGCGGCCACCGGCTTCTTCTTCACCATCACGCCCTTGCTCTTGCCCTTGCGGGTGCGAGCGTTGGTGTGGGTCCGCTGCCCGCGCACCGGCAGGCCCTTGCGGTGTCGGATGCCCCGGTAGCAGCCGATGTCCATGAGCCGCTTCACGCTCATCGACACCTCGCGCCGCAGGTCGCCCTCGACCTTGTACTCGCGCTCGATGATGTCGCGCACGCGGCCGGTCTCGTCGTCGCTCCAGGCCTTGACCCGTTTGTTGGGGTCGACCCGCGCATCGGCGAAGATCTTCTTGGCCGATGGGATGCCGATCCCGTAGATGTACTGGACCGCGATCTGGCCCCGCTTGTCCCGCGGTAGATCGACTCCGGCGATGCGTGCCATGTGGACTCCTATCCCTGACGCTGCTTGTGGCGCGGATTGTTGCAGATGATCCGCACGACGCCCTCGCGGCGCACGATCTTGCAGTTCTCGCACCGGACCTTGATCGACGGACGTACTTTCATTCCCTTGCCCCTCTATATATCCGCTCGGCTCGCCTTCGGCTGCGCCTCGCCAAGCTATTTGAATCGATAGGTGATCCGGCCCCGGGTGAGGTCGTACGGCGACAGCTCGACCTTCACCTTGTCGCCGGGAAGGATCCGGATGAAGTTCATCCGCATCTTGCCCGACACGTGGGCCAGCACCTTGTGTCCGTTCTCCAGCTCCACTCGAAACATCGCGTTGGGCAGCGGCTCGACCACCGTGCCCTCTACCTCGATCGCGTCTTCCTTGGCCATGACGGTGTCCTAGGCGGCCTGATCCAGCCGGGTCAAGACCTCGGGGCCCCGCTCGGTGATCGCGATGGTGTCCTCGAAGTGGGCGGCCCAGCTCCCGTCCACGGTCACCGCGGTCCAGCGATCCTCCAGCACGCGCACCTCGTAGGAACCCATCGTCACCATGGGCTCGATGGCCAGCACCATCCCCGCCTTCACCACCGGGCCGCGCCCGGCGTCGCCGAAGTTCGGGATCTGCGGCTCCTCGTGCAGGCTCTGGCCGATGCCGTGCCCCACGAACGCCCGCACCACCCCGAACCCGTGGCTCTCGCAGTGGGTCTGCACCGCGTGCGAGATGTCGCCCAGGCGGTTGCCGGCCCGGCACTGCACGATCGCCTTGTCGAGGCTCTCCCGGGTGACGTCGAGCAGCTCCTGCACCCGGGCCGGGACCGCCCCCACCGGCAGGGTGATCGCGCAGTCCGCGTAGTAGCCGTCCACGATGCAGCCCAGATCGAGCCCCACGATGTCGCCCTCCCGCAGCTTTCGCTTGGGAGAGGGAATGCCGTGCACCACTTCCTCGTTGATCGAGATGCAGACGGTGGCGGGGAAGCCCCGATATCCCTTGAAAGCGGATCGAGCCCCGCGGGACACGATGAACGCCTCCACGTCCGCGTCGATCTCCTTGGTCGAGATCCCCGGCTTCACCAGCGTGCGCAGCCGGTCCTTCACCTCGGCGAGGATCCGCCCCGCCGTCCGCATGTGCGTCAGCTCGCGTGCCGACTTGAGGAGGATCACCGCGGCACCGGCTCCTTGACCGCCCGGCGGATGCGGTCGGCCACTTCCTCCACCGGGCCTTCACCCGCCACCTGCACCAGCAGCCCGCGCCGCCGGTAGTAGTCGAGCAGCGGCGCGGTCTGGGTCTGGTAGACGTCCAGCCGCCGCGCCACCGTGGCCTCCGCGTCGTCCTCGCGCTGGTACAGCGCCCCGCCGCACTGGTCGCACCGGCCCGCAGCCTTCGGGGGCGCCGACACCAGGTGGAAGGCGGCGCCGCACTGCCGGCAGACCCGCCGGCCGGTGAGGCGCCGGATCAGCTCGTCACGGGGGACGTCGAAGAAGACCACCCGGTCGAGATCCTGCCCGCGCCGCCGGAGCAGCCCGTCCAGCGCCTCGGCCTGGGCCACCGTGCGGGGGAAGCCGTCCAGCACGTAGCCGCCGGCCGCGTCGGGGCGGGCCAGCCGCTCGTCCACCAGGCCGATCACGACCTCGTCCGGCACCAGCGCGCCCGAGTCCATGAAGCGCTTGGCCTCGCGGCCGAGCGGAGTGCCCCCGGCCACCGCCTCCCGGAGCATGTCACCGGTCGCCACCTGGGGCCCGCCAGACTCGCTGGCGAGACGCCGAGCCTGGGTGCCCTTGCCGGCGCCCGGGGCGCCGAGGAAGATGACCCGGCTCATGCGCCCTTGGCCTTCTTCCGCAGGAAGCCTTCGTAGTTCCGCATCAGCAGGTGCGACTCCATCTGGCGCACCGTATCCAGGGCCACTCCGACCACGATCAGGAGGCTGGTCCCGCCGAAGTAGAACGGGGTGTTGAACCACCGGATCAGGAAGTCCGGCAGCACCGAGATCATGGCCAGGAAGATGGCGCCGGGCAGCGTGATGCGCGTCAGGACGCGATCGATGTACTCCGCGGTCTTCTTGCCGGGCCGGACGCCCGGGATGAACCCGCCGTACTTCTTCATGTTATCAGCGAGGTCAACCGGGTTGAACACGATCGCGGTGTAGAAGTAGGCGAAGAAGATGATCAGTCCGCAGTAGAGCGCGGTGTAGGTGACGTGGCCGGGAGAGAGCGCCTCCGAGACGTACTGCATCCACGGATGGTGGATGAACCGGGTCAGGGTGGCCGGGAACAGGATCAGGGAGGAGGCGAAGATGACCGGGATCACGCCCGCGGTGTTGATGCGGAGCGGGATGTGGGTGGACTGCCCCCCGTACATCCGCCGCCCCACCACCCGCTTGGCGTACTGGACCGGGATCTTGCGCTGGCCCTCCTGCATGACCACCACCGCCGCGGTCACCGCCACCATCATCACGATCAGCCCCAGGAAGACGAAGAGCTGCAGCTCCCCGGTGGAGATCAGGGTGTACGACGACACGATCGCCGAGGGCAGGCGCACCACGATCCCCGCGAAGATGATCAGCGAGATGCCGTTGCCGATGCCCTTCTCCGAGATCTGCTCGCCCAGCCACATGATCAGCGCGGTCCCGGTGGTCAGGGTCAGCATGGTCAGGAGCCGGAAGCCCCAGCCCGGATCCGGGACGAGCACCGCCCCGGTCGAGCTCCGCATGCTCTCGAGACCGACCGCGATACCGAACGACTGCACGAGGGAGAGCGCGATGGTGCCGTAGCGGGTGTACTGGGTGATCTTCTTCTTGCCCGCCTCTCCTTCCTTGGCCAGCCGCTCGAGCGCCGGGATCACCACCGTGAGCAGCTGGAGGATGATCGACGCCGAGATGTACGGCATGATCCCGAGGGCGAACACGGTCAGGCGCCGCAGGTTGCCTCCCGAGAAGAGGTCCACCATGCCGAGCAGCGTGCCCTGCACCTGGTTGAAGAACTCGGCCAGCGCGGCCGCGTCGATCCCGGGGGTGGGCACGTGCGCGCCCAGCCGGTAGGCGGCCAGCAGCACCAGGGTCATGAGCACGCGTCGCTTGAGCTCCGGAACCTTGAAGATGTTCTGGAAGCTCTGCAGGCCTTCGATCACTTCGCGGCCCTCTCGCTCCGGCCGGGCAGGATCTCCACCCGCCCGCCCGCCGCCTCCACCTTCTGCTTGGCCGACTCGCTGACCTTGTGCGCGCGCACCGTGAGCGCGTGCGCCACCGCGCCGTCGCCCAGCACCTTGACCGCCTTGCGGCCCGACTTGCGGATGAGCCGGCTCCCGGCGAGCGCGTCCGGATCCACCACGCTGCCCGCCGCGAACCGCTCGGAGAGATCGCCCACGTTGACGATCGCGAACTCGGTCTTGCCTCCGTAGGGCAGGAAGCCGCGCTTGGGCAGGCGCCGGTAGAGCGGCATCTGGCCGCCCTCGAACCCGACCCGCACCCCGCCCCCCGCCCGCGCCTTCTGGCCCTTGTGGCCCTTGCCGGAGGTCTTGCCTTGACCGGACGCGCGCCCGCGCCCGAGGCGCTTGCGGTTCTTGGTCGAGCCCGGCGCCGGCCGCAGATCCTCGAGCCTCATGACTCTTTCACCTCGACCGCGAACGGGACGGTGGCGATCATGCCCCGGATCGTGGGGGTATCGTCGTGCTCCACCTCGTGGCGGATCCGCCGGAGCCCGAGCGCCTTCACGGTCGCCTCCTGGGTCGGCGACATCCCGATGATGCTCTGCACCAGCTTGACCTTAAGCTTCTTTGCCACCCGCCGCCTCCTGCCCGTCGCCGTCGAGCGACCGGCGCCGCGCCGCGTACGTCGACTGCAGCCGCTTCAGCCGCCGGAAGGCGTCCATCGTCGCCTTCAGCACGTTGTGCGGGTTGTTGGTGCCGAGGGTCTTGGTGAGGATGTCCTGAACCCCGGCCGCCTCCAGCACCGGTCGCACCGCCCCGCCCGCGATGACCCCGGTGCCCTGCGCGGCCGGCTTCAGGTAGACCCGCGCCGCGCCGAAGTGGCCGGTGATCTCGCACGGGATCGTGGTGTCCTTGAGCGGCACCCGCACCAGATCCTTCTTGGCGTGCTCCACCGACTTGCGGATCGCCTCGGGCACCTCGCGGGCCTTGCCGAGCCCCACTCCCACGTGCCCCTGTCCGTCGCCCACCACCACCAGGGCCGTGAAGGAGAATCGCCGGCCGCCCTTGACGACCTTGGCCACCCGGTTGATCGCGACCACCCGGTCGTTCAGGTCCAGCGCATTGGGATCGATCCGCGCCTCTGCCACTCGCCGCTCCTTCCTAGAACCCGAGGCCCGCGGCACGCGCCGCGTCGGCCAGGGCCTTCACCCGTCCGTGGTACTGATAGCCGCCGCGGTCGAACACGACCTGGCTGATGCCACGCGCCTTCGCCCGCTCGGCCAGCAGCTCGCCCACGATCTTGGCCGCGGCGACGTTGCCACCCGCCTTCACCTTCTGCCGGAAGTCCGGCGCCCGGCTGTCCACCGCGGCCAGGGTGCGCCCGCTCGTGTCGTCGATCACCTGCGCGTAGATGTGATTGAGGCTCCGGAACACGGCCAGCCGGGGCCGCTCCGGGGTGCCGATCACGCGCGTGCGGATGCGCAGGTGGCGGATCTTCCGTCCCTCGACCTTCTTGCCGGTCAGCATTACTTGGCTCCCGCCTTCTTGCCGACCTTGCGTCGGATGTGCTCGTCGGCGTACTTGATGCCCTTGCCCTTGTAAGGATCCGGCTTGCGGAGCGCCCGCAGCTTGGCCGCGGTCTGGCCGAGCAGGGCCTTGTCCGCCCCGCGCAGGGTGATGGACACCTGCCGGTCGACCTCGGCCTGGATCCCCTCCGGCAGCGGGAAGATCACCGGGTGCGAGTAGCCGAGCGCCAGCTGCAGGGCCTTGCCCTGGAGCTGGCAGCGGTAGCCGATGCCCACGATCTCGAGCTTGCGCTCGAACCCGTCCTTCACTCCGTGGACCATGTTGGCCAGGAGCGACCGGGTGAGGCCGTGGAGCGCGCGCACGTTGCGGTGGTCCGAGCTGCGGGCCACCGTGAGCACGTTCGAATCCATCGAGACCGACAGCTCGGACGGGATGGACTGGCTCAGCTTCCCCTTGGGTCCCTCCGCCCGGACGGTGGTCCCCTCGAGGGCGATCTTCACCCCCTGGGGAACCGCGATGGGCTTCTTGCCGATTCGAGACATGGTCGGGCTCCTACCAGACGTAGGCCAGCACTTCGCCGCCCAGGTGCTGCTTCTTCACCTGGCGGTCGGTCATCACGCCGGACGAGGTGGACAGGATCGCGATGCCCATTCCGCCGAGGATCCGCGGGATCTTGTCCTTGGTGACGTAGATCCGGCGGCCGGGCCGCGACACACGCACGATGCCGGAGATGATGCGCTCGCTGCCCGCCCCGTACTTGAGGTACACGCGCAGCACGCCCTGCTTGTTGTCCTCGATGACCCGGAAGTTCTTGATGAACCCCTCGTCCTTGAGGATCTCGGCCATGCGCAGCTTGAGCTTCGACGACGGGATGTCCACCTTCTCGTGCTCGGCCCGGCTCGCATTGCGGATGCGAGTCAGAAAATCGGCGATCGGATCGCTCAGCATGGCTACCAGCTCGCCTTGATCACGCCGGGCACCTCGCCCCGGAGCGCGAGCTCACGGAAGCAGATCCGGCAGGCCTGGAATTTCCGGAGATAGCCACGAGGGCGGCCACAGATCTTGCAGCGGGTGTAGGCCCTCGACTTGAACTTCGGGGGGCGCTGCTGCTTCATGATGAGGGCGGTCTTGGCCATCTACGCCTCCCGGAAGGGCACGCCCAGATGGGTCAAGAGCGCCTTCGCTTCCTCGTCGGTTCGCGCGGTGGTCACCATCGTGATGTCCATCCCCCGCACCTTGTCCACCTTGTCGTACACGATCTCGGGGAAGATGATCTGCTCCTTCAGCCCCATGTTGTAGTTGCCGCGCCCGTCGAAGCCCTTGGGCGGCACGCCCTTGAAGTCGCGCACCCGCGGCAAGGCCACGTTGACCAGCCGGTCCAGGAACTCGTACATCCGGGGTCCGCGCAGGGTCACCTTGCAGCCGATCGGCACGTTCTCGCGCAGCTTGAAGTTGGCGATCGACTTCTTGGCCCGGGTGATCACCGGCTTCTGTCCCGCGATGGCCTGCAGGTCCGCGGTGGCGAAGTCGAGGACCTTCGCGTTCTCCTTGCCCTCCCCGACTCCCATGTTGATGACCACCTTCTCGAGTCGGGGCACCTGGAACGGGTTGGTGTAGCCGCGCTCCTTCATCATCGCGGGCACCACCGTGGCCCGGAAGCGATCGCGGATGCGCGGCGGGGTGGACCCGCTGACGCTCGCGCGCTTGCCCGGGACGGCGGGCTCCGCCGCCCCGCCCTTGCCGCCCTTGGGCCGCGCCGCCGCCTGCCCCGGCCGCGCCGGAGCGCCGCCGCCCTTGCCCCCCGGTGCCTTGTCCGCCTTCTTCGGCTCTGCCATCACGCCCTCACGCCTTGTCGAGCATCTCGCCCGACCGTCTGGCCACCCGGACCTTCTTGCCGTCGGACAGCGCCTTCATGCCGACGCGCGTCGGCTTGTCGCTGTGGGGATCGATCAGCATCACGTTGGAGAGGTGGATCGACCCCTCCCGCTCGATGATGCCGCCCTGCCGCACCTTCTGGGTGGGCTTCTGGTGCTTCTTGATCAGGTTGAGGCGCTCCACCACCACCCGGCCCTTCTCGGGGATCACACGCAGCACCTTGCCCTTCTTGCCGCGCTCCTTCCCCGCCACCACCATCACCGTGTCGCCCTTCCGCACGTGCGCGATCGCCATGACGCCCTCTCAGATGACCTCGGGAGCCAGCGAGATGATCCGGGTGAACTGCCGGTCCCGCAGCTCCCGGGCCACCGGGCCGAAGATGCGCGTCCCCACCGGGTTGTCGTCCGCCTTGAGCAGCACCACCGCGTTGCGGTCGAAGCGGATGTAGGAGCCGTCGCGGCGTCCCACCTCCTTCACCGTCCGCACCACCACCGCCCGCGAGACCTCCCCCTTCTTCACGGTGCCGTCCGGCACCGCCTCCTTGACCGCGACCACCACCACGTCGCCCAGGGAGGCGTAGCGCTTGTTGGCGCCGCCCATGACCCGGATGCACTGGACCTTCTTGGCCCCGGAGTTGTCGGCGACGTCCAGCATGGATCGGGGCTGGATCATGACGCGCTCGCCAGCACCTGGAGGATGCGCCAGCGCTTCTCCTTCGAGAGCGGCCGCGTCTCCTCGATCAGCACCCGGTCCCCGACCTTGCTCGCGTTCTGCTCGTCGTGCGCCTTGAGGCGCTTCGACCGCGTGATCACGCGCTCGTACTGCGGATGACGGAACACGCGCTCGATGACCACCACGCGCGTCTTGGTCATCTTGTCGCTGACCACCACGCCCTCCCGCGTCTTCTTGACTCCCACGGTCTTCTTCCTCCGCTACGACGTGCGCGGGATGCGCAGCGCCCGCTCTCTGAGAATGGTCTGGGCACGGGCCAGGTCCCGCCGGGCGATGGCCACCCGGGCCGGATTCTTGGCCACTCCCATCGAGAGCTGGAACCGCAGGTTGAAGAGCTCCTCGCCCAGCTCGCGGGCCTTTTGCTGCACCTCCTCGTCGGACATCTCACGCCACTTGGCCGCCTTCATGGCTCCCTCAGAGCGCCCGGCTGCGGGTCACGAACTTGGTCTTGATCCCGATCTTCTGGGCGGCCAGACGGAACCCCTCCTTGGCGGTGGGCTCGTCCACCCCCTCCATCTCGTAGAGGATGCGCCCGGGCTTGATCACCGCCACCCAGAACTCGGGATTGCCCTTGCCCTTGCCCATCCGGGTCTCGGCCGGCTTCTTGGTCACCGGCTTGTCCGGAAAGATGCGGATGAAGATCTTCCCGCCCCGCTTGACGCTGCGGGCCAGCGAGACCCGCGCCGCCTCGATCTGGCGGTTGGTGATCCAGCCCGGCTCGAGCGCCTTCAACCCGAACTCGCCGAAGGAAAGCGTCGAGCCGCGGTGCGCCTTGCCCCTCATGCGGCCGCGCTGGGCCTTCCGGTACTTGACCCGCTTGGGCATCAACATGGATCTAGCCCTCGGCCGCGACTTTCTGGGCGGGGAGCACCTCGCCCTTGAAGATCCAGACCTTCACCCCGATGGCCCCGAAGGTGGTGTGGGCCTCGGCGAGCCCGTAGTCGATGTCGGCCCGGATCGTGTGCAGCGGCACCCGGCCGTCGCGATACCACTCCCGCCGCGCGATCTCGGCCCCGCCCAGCCGGCCCGCGCACGCGATCCGGATGCCGTCCGCGCCCAGCCGCAGCGCGGAGGTCACCGCCTTCTTCATCGCCCGGCGGAAGGCCACCCGCTTCTGCAGCTGCAGGGCCACGTTCTCGGCCACCAGCTGCGCGTCCAGCTCGGGATGGACCACCTCCTCGATGTTGAGGTAGACCTCCTTGGCGGTGCGCGACTGGATCTCGTTCTTCAGCTTCTCGACCTCCGCTCCCTTGCGGCCGATGATGATGCCGGGCCGGGCGGTGAAGATCGTGATGCGCGCGCGGTTGGCCGAGCGCTCGATGTCGATCCGCGAGATGCCCGCGTGGTAGAGGGCGGACTTGATGAAGCGCCGGATCTTGTGGTCCTCGTGCAGGAGCGCGGCGTAGCCCTTGGTGGCGAACCACCGGGAGCTCCAGGTCCGGGTGGCCCCCAGACGGAAACCGATCGGATGCGTCTTCTGGCCCATGGCTACCTCTTGCCTCCCCGCGCCGTCGCGGCGCGCGGGAGCGCCGCCGTCTCGTCGCTCAGCTCGATGGTCAGGTGACTCGTGCGGCGCTTGATGAAGTAGGCGCGTCCCATCGCGCGCGGCGACACCCGCTTCATCGACGGGCCCCCGTCCGCGATGGCCTTGACCACCAGCAGGTCGTCCAGGTTGCGGACCTGGTGGTTGTGCTCCGCGTTGGCGATGGCCGAGCGCAGCACCTTCTCGATGAGCCGGCCCGCCGCCTTCGGGGTGTACTGGAGCGTGGCGAGGGCCTCGCCCACCGACTTGCCCCGGATGTGGTCCAGGACCAGGCGCGCCTTGGAGGCGGGGACCCGGATGTAGCGCGCGGTCGCTCGCGTGCGCATGCTCAGGACTTCCCGGTGGGCGAGGTGGCGGCCTTCTCGGCCTGCCCGTGGGCCTTGAACGTGCGGGTCAGGGCGAACTCGCCGAGCCGGTGCCCCACCATGTTCTCGGTGATGTACACCGGGATGAATTTCTTGCCGTTGTGCACCGCGAGGGTGTGGCCCACGAACTCGGGAGAGATCGTCGAGCGGCGCGCCCACGTCTTCAGCACCTTCTTCTGGCGGGTGCGGTTCAGCTCGTCGACGCGCTTCTCGAGGCGCTCGTCGATGTACGGGCCCTTCTTCAGCGACCGTCCCATGGCTTCTGGCCTCGCTCCCTATTTCGTCCGGCGGGTCACGATGTAGCGGTCGGACGGCCTCGCCCCGCGCCGCGTCTTGTAGCCCTTGGTCGGCTTGCCCCACGGGGTCATCGGGTGGTTGCCCTTGCCCTTGCCCTCGCCGCCACCCATCGGATGGTCCACCGGGTTCATGACGGTGCCGCGCACGGTGGGCCGGAAGCCCTTCCAGCGCACGCGCCCCGCCTTGCCGATCGACACGTTCTCGTGGTCCAGGTTGCCCACCTGACCGATGGTGGCCATGCAGTCGAGCTTGACCTGCCGCACCTCGCCCGAGGGCAGCTTGATGTTGGCGTGGTCGCCTTCCTTCGCGAGCAGCTGGGCCAGCGTGCCCGCGCTGCGGCAGAGCTGGCCGCCCTTGCCCGGCTGCAGCTCCACGTTGTGCACGAGGGTGCCGAGCGGGATGTTCCGGATCGGCAGCGCGTTGCCGGGCAGGATGTCGGCCTGCGGCCCGGACATCACCACGTCGCCCGGCTTGAGCCCGAGCGGGGCGATGATGTAGCGCTTCTCCCCGTCGCGGTAGTGCAAGAGCGCGATGCGCGCCGAGCGGTTCGGATCGTACTCGATGCCCGCCACCTTGGCCGGGATGCCGAGCTTCTCCCGGCGGAAGTCCACGTCGCGAAGCATCCGCTTGGCCCCGCCGCCCCGGTGCCGCACCGTGATGCGCCCGTGGACGTTGCGACCGTTGCTGCGGTTGCCCTTGGTCCGGAGCAGGCTCTTCTCCGGCGTCTTCTTGGTGATCTCCTCGTTGGTGAGGAAGGTCATGTACCGCCGGGCGGGCGAGGTCGGCTTGAGTGTTCGGATTCCCATGGGACTAGGCGCCCTCCACGAGCTCGATCTTGTGACCCGGAGCCAGCGTGACCATCGCCTTCTTCCAGCTCCGGCGACGCCCCTCGAACCGGCCCATGCGCTTCCACTTGCCCTCGCGGGCCTGGGTGCGCACGTCGGCCACCTTCACGTTGAAGACCTTCTCCACCGCGTGGCGGATCTCCACCTTGTTGGCGTCCACCGCGACCTCGAAGGTGACCGTGTTCAGCTCTTCCTTCTGCTGCATGCTCTTCTCGGTCATCAGCGGACGCACCAGCACCGACCGGGGATCTCTCATGCGCGCGGCCTCCGGGGAGTCTTGGACGGAGTCTTGCTCGCGGTCGGCGCCTTCGCCTTCCGCGGAGCCTTCGCCTCCCCGGTGCCCTCCGGGGCGGGGGCCGCCGCTTCCGCCGGGGCGGGAGCCGCGCCCGCGCCGTCCGGATGCAGCGTGCGCTCGAGCGTCTGCAAGGCCGCCTTCTCGAACAGCACCCGCTCGTGGCGGATGATCTGGTAGACCGACACGTGGCCCGGCGGCTCGATCACGAGCCAGGGCACGTTGCGGGCCGCGCGTCGCAGCCCCTCGGTCACCTCGCTCACGACCACCAGGGTCGGCTGCCCCGCGATCCCGAGGTCCTTGAGCCGCGTGGTGAGGGCCTTGGTCTTGGCCTCGCGGACACCGAGCGCCTCCACCACCGACAGCTCGCCCGCCTCGATCTTGGCCGACACCGCCTCCCGGAGCGCCGCCCGCCGCATCTCCGACGGCATCTGCTTGTCGTACTTGCGGGGCCGGGGGCCGAAGGGCTTGCCGCCGCCCTTCCACTGGGTGGCCCGGATCGAGCCCTGACGCGCGCGGCCGGTGCCCTTCTGCTTCCAGGGCTTGCGGCCGCCGCCCGAGACGTCGCTGCGCCCGCGGGTGGAGTGGGTGCCCGCGCGCCGTGCGGCCATCTCGCGCACCACCGCCTGGTGCAGGAGCGGAATGCGCGGGGTCATCCCGAACACCTCGGCGGACAGCTCGAGGCCCGGCTGCGACTTTCCCTTGCTGTCGGCGATCGGCACGCTGGGCATCGCTACTTGGCCTCTTTCGCCTTCTGCTGCTGTGCCTTGGTCTGCTTCACGCTCTTGCGGATCACCACCAGCCCCCCGATGGCTCCCGGCACCGCGCCGCGGAGCAGGACCAGGTTCTGCTCCGGGATCACCCGCGCCACCGCCACGTTGAGCACGGTGCGCCGGTCCGCGCCCATGCGGCCCGGCAGGTGGTGACCGGGCCACACGCGGGACGGGTCGGAGGAGGCCCCGATGGAGCCCGGCCGACGGTGAAACATCGACCCGTGGGTCTCGTCACCGCCGGACCAGCCGTACCGCCGGACGCCGCCCTGGAAGCCCTTGCCCTTGGTGGTCCCCACCACGTCCACGAACTCGCCGGGGGAGAAGAGGTCCACCGTGAGGGTCTGGCCCACCTGGTACACGCTCACCGCCTCCGTCTTCTGGAGCCGGATCTCGCGCAGCACCCGCATCGGGGTCGCCACCCCCGCCTTCTTGTAGTGGCCGGCCATCGCCTTCGTGACGTTCTTCTTGCGGGTCTCGAAGCCGAGCTGGAGCGCGTCGTAGCCGTGGGTGGCCTTGGTGCGCAGGCCCACCACCGTGCAGGGGCCCGCCTCGACCACCGTCACCGGGATGAGGTTGCCGTCCTCCCCGAAGACCTGGGTCATGCCCCTCTTGCGCCCGATCAGCCCTTCCTTCATCGCCATGACGAGTTCTCGCTATCTCTCGGATACCGGCTAGAGCTTGATCTCGACGTCGACGCCGCTCGGCAGGTCGAGCTTCATCAGCGCGTCCACCGTCTGGGGAGTCGGGTCCAGGATGTCGATCAGCCGCTTGTGCGTCCGCATCTCGAACTGCTCGCGCGAGGTCTTGTCCACGTGCGGGGAGCGCAGCACCGTCCACCGGTTGATGATGGTCGGCAGCAGGACCGGCCCCGTGACGCGCGCGCCGGTGCGGCGCACCGTCTCCACGATCTCCTTCATGGAACGGTCGAGGAGATTGTGGTCGTAGGCCTTCAACCGGATCCGGATCTTCTGGTCGGCGCCGACGGTGACCATCGTGCTAGTCCGTGATCTCCGAGACGACGCCGGCGCCCACCGTCCGCCCGCCCTCCCGGATCGCAAACCGCAGCTCCTTCTCCATCGCCACCGGCTGGATCAACTCGATC
>Ga0207674_10000182_pt1 | contig 77228 bp, 73 predicted proteins | sample KBSCornC72_FD_184303 | JGI IMG/M metagenome (GOLD analysis project Ga0207674, IMG submission 184303) | Corn rhizosphere microbial communities from Kellogg Biological Station, Michigan, USA - KBS Corn C7-2 (SPAdes) (version 2) | ecosystem: Host-associated > Plants > Roots > Rhizosphere > Soil ...
TACGCCACGTGGTGGATCCGCCAGGCCATCACGCGCTCGATCGCCGACCAGGCGCGCACCATCCGCATCCCGGTGCACATGATCGAGACGATCAACAAGATGAACCGGATCTCGCGCCAGATCCTGCAGGAGACGGGCCAGGAGCCCGACCCGGCGACGCTCGCCGAGAAGATGGAGATGCCCGAGGAGAAGATCCGCAAGATCCTGAAGATCTCCAAGGAGCCGATCTCCATGGAGACGCCCATCGGCGACGACGACGACTCGCACCTCGGCGACTTCATCGAGGACCAGTCGACGGTCGCGCCGTCGGACGCCGCGGTGAACGCGTCGTTGCGCGATGTCTGCAAGGACATCCTCGACACGCTGACGCCGCGCGAGGCGAAGGTGCTGCGCATGCGCTTCGGCATCGAGATGAACACCGACCACACGCTCGAGGAAGTCGGCAAGCAGTTCGACGTCACGCGCGAGCGCATCCGCCAGATCGAGGCGAAGGCGCTGCGCAAGCTGCGCCATCCGTCGCGCTCGGAAAAGCTGCGGAGCTTCCTCGAAGGCGAGTGACAGCAGGCTGCAACACGAACGCCCCGGTGCCCCCGGGGCTTTTTTTTACGGCCGCGTCATACCGATCGCTCCTCGACGTCCCGCACGCCGGGCAGTGCGCGCATGCGGGCGATGAGGTCCTCGACGTCGCGCGCCGCGATCGGCACGACACGAATGCGTATCTCCTCGAGGTCCCCGGTCTGCGTGGGCTGCAGGATGAACTGCCGGATCCTGAAGGGGCCTGGACCGATGGCGCGACTCAACGACTCGATCGACACCTGACCCGGCACGGCGACGAGGAAGAAGTCGCGGGCCTGACGCGCCGCGCGATAGCGCTCTTCGAGCGGCTTTATGCCGGCGAGGATGACCAGGATGATCACCGTCGCCACCGTCGCCGCCACGTAGAGGCCGCCGCCGACCGCGAGCCCGATCGCGGCCACCGCCCATACGCTGGCCGCCGTGGTGAGGCCGCGTATGACCTCGCCACGCAAGAGAATCGCTCCGGCGCCGAGGAAGCCGATGCCGGAGACCACCTGCGCGGCGATCCGCGAGGGATCGAGCACGACGTGCTGTTCACCGAGCACGTCCGAGAACGCGTAGGCCGACACGATCATGATGAGCGCGGAGCCGACCGAAACCAGCATGTGGGTACGCAGCCCGGCCGTCCATGACAGCCGCTCGCGCTCGAGGCCGATGACACTGCCCAACGCCGCGGCGGCCAGCAGGCGCACCGCCATTTCCCAGTTCGACAGCAAGCCGTTCCTCCGGTCGGAAGCGTGCATCGCGCGCGCGGCATCCCCCTGTTCCCGGTCATTTTCTCACGCGCTCACGAGCGGGCTTTCGCGCGTGCGGAATGACAACGCGACCGGTAAAAGGTACCGGGTTTGTGGCGGTGCGACGCGCGCTTCCTGATTCGCCCCGCACGCAGCCGCTCAGGTGCTGCGTGCCGCGCACGGATCTTGCAGAACGTTTGCAGGCGCTTCGCGCCTCCCGCCCACGCTAGACGACGCGTCGCGCGCGCATCGGCGCGGAGGTAGTGACATCCTATCCTCGAGGAGCTCGCACATGAATGCATCGCTACGCAAGACCGCACTCTCCGTCGCCCTGCTGTCGGCCGGGCTGGCGATGAGCGCGATGGCTCAGACACCCGGCACGAGCACGCCCGGTGCCACCGGCACCGCCGCCCGCGGCGGCACCCCGGCAGCGACCACCGACACGGCGGGCGCGCGCGGCGCGAGCGACGCGAAGCTCGCGCACGGTGACCGCAAGTTCATCGACAACGCGGCGAAGGGCGGCATGGCCGAGGTTCAGCTCGGCCAGCTCGCCGCGCAGAAGGCACAGAGCGCGGAGGTGAAGCAGTTCGGGCAGAAGATGGTCGACGACCACACGAAGGCGAACGAGCAGCTGAAGCAGATCGCGAGCAGCAAGAACGTCGAGCTGCCGACGGCGATCGAGGGCTCCGCGAAGCGCGAGTACGACCGCCTGTCGAAGATGTCGGGCGCCGACTTCGATCGCGAGTACATGAAGCACATGGTCTCGGACCACAAGAAGGACGTGAAGGAGTTCAGCGACGAAGCGAAGTCGGGCAAGGACTCCGACGTGAAGCAGTTCGCGTCGTCGACGCTGCCGACGCTGCAGCAGCATCTGCAGCTTGCGCAGCAAACCGACGCGGCGGTACGCACCGCGAGCCGCAGCGGCAACACCTCGAACACGAGCGGCACCGGCAGCACCTCGAGCATGGCGCGCAAGCAGGGCAGCTGACGCGGGCGCGCTTGCAGGCGGACGTCGGCGCCTCCAGGCAGTAGCGGCGTCCTCGTCCGAGCACCGCCCGGCGGTCGCGCAGTGTGGGGCGCGGCCGCCGGCGGCGGTGTTGCACGCTACTTGAAGACGAGCACGGGCACCGGGCTCAGCGTGAGCACCTTCTGCGCCACGGAGCCGAGCATCAGCGACGCGAGCGCGGTATGGCCGTGCGTGCCGAGCGCGACGGCGTCGAACTTGCCCTCGCGCGCAAGGCTCACGATCTCCTTGGCCGGATCGCCCACGCGCGCCTCCACCGTGTAGGCAACTCCTGCGCGGTCCAGAGCTTCGCGCGCGGGCTGCAGCGCCTTGGCGCTCTCCTCGGCATAGAAGTCGTTCACCGTCTTGCGTCCGACCCAGCCCGTGGCCATGCCGTAAGGAATGGCCGGGTGCACGTGCGCGAGCGTGAGCTCGGGCCGCGCCGCGAACCAGCGCTCGTGGCCGACGAGCGATTCGAGCGCCGCCAGCGCGGCGGGTGACCCATCGGTCGCGAAGAGGATCTTCATGGCGGCGCAGTTTAGCGCAGCGCGAGCGATACGACGACCTGCTCCGGATCCTCGGGGTCGTCGCGCACGCCAAAGCCGAGGCCCGCGACGAAGCCGAGCATGCGCGCGTTCGCGCGCAGCACGGAGCCTTCGAGCCGGGCGAATCCGCGGCGCGTGGCGCTTGCCACGAGCCGTGCCATGAGCGCGCGGGCAACGCCTCGCCGTTGCCATACGTCGGCGACGACAATGGCGAACTCGGCGCTCTCGCCGTCCGGATTGGCGATGTACCGCGCCACGCCGACGAACACGGGATGTCCGTGCGGATGCGCGACGTCCGCGACCGCGACGAGCGCCATCTCGCGGTCGTAGTCGACCTGCGTGAAGCGCGCCAGCATCGCCGGCGTCAGCGCATGCAGCTGGTAGAAAAAACGGAAGTAGCGCGTCTGCGGCGAGAGTGTCTCGACGAACTCGAGCTCGAGCTCGGCATCCTCGGGACGGATCGGGCGAACCGTGATCGACGCGCCATCGGGCAAGGCGACGTTCTCGACCATCTCCGCGGGATACGGATGGATCGCCATGTGGCGATAGCCGGGCTGCGCGCGGCGCGACGGATCCGCGCGCGCGTGCGCATCACCGACGACCGCGACCTCGTCGCGAGCGCCGATGCGCGCCAGCGTGAGCTCGATCAGCCAGGGCAATGCACCGATCATGGTCGACACGCGCAACAGCAGGCGCACGAGCGCCTCGTCGCCGTCGGCCACGTGCGCCATCGCCGGCGCGCCCGGCTGCGCGCCGCCTGCCCGCGCGGCCGCGATCAGCTCGCGCGCGAGACCACGGCTCAACGGTGGCAGCATGCAAACGCCCGGCTCGCCGTTCGCATGCCCACGGCGGCACAGCGTCACGACGGGGCCGAACAGAGGGTCGGTCGCAATGATCACGTCGAATTCGAGCGGATGGGTGCGCGCCGGCTTCTCCAGCGTGACGCGTGGATGCTCGCTGCCCTCCTCATCGTGCAGCCCCGCGATCTCGGTCCACGCCTTGTCGAGCGCCGCTCGCGTGTGGACGACGCGCGTCCACGTCTGGTTGCCATGCGGCGCGGAGAGCATCACCGGAAACCGCAGCCGCGCCGCCGCGACGCGCGCGTCGTCGGCGTTGACCACGACCGCGCACGGCGACAGCGTGATCCCGAACGCGCCGAGGAGTTCCTCGATCTCGCCGCGCAGCAGCGTGGTGCGGCCGCTTTCGCCGAGCCTTGTGCGAAGACGCTCGGCGCTTTCGTAGTCGAGCGGCTCGGGCTCCGGCTGCAGCGCCGGCGCTTCCAGCAGCCACGCCTGGTTGCGGCGATACGCGGCGAGGAACGAGAACGCGGTGACGGCATTCTCCGGCGTATAGAAGTTCACGATGCCGCCGCTTTCGAGCGCCGCGTGCACTTCGGGCCGCTCGATCGCACCGAGCCATGCACCGAGCACCGGCTTGTGAAGATCGCGGGCGGTCGCGGCGACAGCGCGCGCCGCCGCGTCCGCCGGCATCGCCGGGCGAGATACGTGCAACGCAAGCACCGCGTCGACGCCGGGATCGCTCGCGAGTACGCCAACCGCTTCGGCAAGGCGCGCGGGCGGCGCGTCGCCGCGAAGGTCGACCGGGTTGCCGCGCGCGCAGTCTTCCGGAAGGAGCCGATCGAGCGCCGCGAGCGTCGCGCGCGTCAGCCGCGCGAGCTCGACGCCGCGATCCATCACGCTGTCGGCGGCGAGCAGCGCGGGACCGCGTCCATTCGACACGATGGCGAGGCGATCACTGCTCGGGATCCGTCCCGTCGCGAGGATGCGCGCGGCCGAGAAGAGCTCGGTGTAGTCGCGCACGCGCACGGCGCCGCCCCGGCGCAGCGCAGCGTCGAACACCGCGTCGGCGCTCGGCCTGCGCCGCTGCTCGATCGAGCGCCCCGCCTTGAGCACGATCACCGGCTTGGTGCGCGCCGCGCTGCGCAACGCGGAGAGGAACGGCCGCGCTTCACGCAGCTCCTCGATGTACAGCAGGATGCCGTCGGTGAGCGCGTCGAGCACGAGGCAGTCGAGGAGCTCGCCGAACCCGACGCCGAGGCCGGTGCCGAGCGAGATCACCGTGGAAAAGCCGAAGTGCTGGGGCGCCGCGAAGTCGAGCAGTGCCGTCGCGACCGCGCCGGATTGCGCGACGAGCGCGAGACGGCCCGGGCGTGCGCGAGGCGCGCAGAACGTCGCATCGAGCCCGATGTCGGTGCGGATGACGCCGAAGGCACCGGCGCCGATCACGCGGATGCCATGGCGACGTGCGGTGTCCTGCACGTCGCGGCTCCATTGCTTGGCACCGGACGCGGGGGGTGCCGTCATGATCACGGCGGCCTTCACGCCGCTTGCGCCGGCATCGTCCAGCACGCCCGTCACCGCACGCGCCGGCGTGGCGATCACTGCGAGCTCGACCGGCGCGCCGATGGCCGAGAGCGACCCGTACGCGCGGAGACCCAGCACGGTGCGGTGCTTCGGATTGATCGCATGGATCGGCCCCTTGAACCCGCCCTCGAGCAGGTTCTCGAGCGCCGTGCGGCCGACCGATCCCTCGCGCTCGGTTGCACCGACGAGCGCGACGGAGGCCGGGGAGACGAGGGGACGCAGGTAGTGCTGCATCGGCATGGGGGACGCGGTGGGCGGAAACGCGTCGCTATAATGCCTTGGCCGGCGAGCTCGACGCATTCCGGGCCCGCACCGCGCTAGCCTTGCTCGCGCTACCGATAGGTTGTGCGGCTCGCCGTTCGGCTGATCGTCCTGCGCGTCGAAGTTGACGTGTGCAAAGCGAGGCGCGTAAGCTGTTCGCGGGGGCAACAGGACCCCCGGGATCTTCCCTCCAAGACGGTGCCCCGTCCAATCCTGTGAGCGTTGCGCACGAGCGCGGGCACTGTCGTTCCATTTCTCGACATCCCCCGTTGGTGGCCCGCAGCGCGTGTTCGCATTCTTGCGCTTGATGGAGGGCGGTCATGCCTTACTCGCTGAAGCAGATTCATTGCAGGCCCTGGACGCTGAACGGGCTGTCACTGGAACTGATCGAGAGCCACTACGAGAACAATTACGGCGGTGCGCTGCGCCGACTCAACGCGATCACCGAGCAGCTCGGATCACTCGATTTCGAGAAGGCGCCCGGCCATGTGATCAACGGACTCAAGCGCGAGGAGCTCGTGGCGCTCAACTCGACGCTGCTGCACGAGCTCTACTTCGCGAGCCTCGGCGGGGACGGCAAGCCGACGCAAACGATGATCGATGCGCTTTCGGCGCAGTTCGGCTCGTTCGATCGCTGGCGTACGCAGTTTCGGGCAATGGGCTATGCGCTGGGTGGCGGATCCGGCTGGGTCGTCCTCGCTTACATTCCGCGCGACGGCCTATTGCTGAACCAGTACGCGGCCGAACACTCGCAGGCCGCGGTGAGCGGCGTACCGATTCTCGCGCTCGACATGTACGAGCACGCCTTTCACATGGATTTCGCTGCCAACGCGAGGGCGTACGTCGACACGTTCCTGCGCAACGTCGACTGGCCGGCGGTGGAAGAACGCTACGAGGATGCGACAAAGGTCGCGCCGCCGCGACCACTGATCCAGCCCGAGTTCGCCGATGTGCCGAGCATCGGTGTCGAGGAGGTCCGCCAGCTCCTCGCATCCAAAGCGCCCGTCCAGGTCATCGACGTCCGGCCACGTCACTCCCTGTCCAGGCAGCAGGATATCGCCGAGGGCGTGCAATGGCGCGATCCTGATCGATTGCAGGATTGGATGGGAGACCTCTCGAAATCGGAGCCCGTGGTCGTGTACTGCGCCTACGGCTTCCACGTGGGCTGCGGCACTGCGAGCAAGCTGCGCGATGCCGGATTCGATGCGAAGTTCATGAACAGCGGGCACTCCGGCTGGAAGGCGGTCGGCGCGCCCGTGCGGCTCAATCGCTGAAGCGTCGCGCGAGTATCGAATGGACAACGGCCCCGCTGCTACGGCTGCAACGGCGCCGCCGTCCTACTCGCTCGCGCAGCTCGTGCTCTACATGCTCCGGCTGGGAGCACTGGGATTCGGCGGCCCCGTTGCACTCGCCGGCTACATGCACCGCGACCTCGTCGACGGGCGGCGCTGGATCACCGACGCCGACTATAAGGAGGGCCTCGCCCTGGCTCAGCTGATGCCGGGTCCGCTCGCCGCCCAGCTCGCCATGTACCTGGGCTACGTGCATTACCGCGTGCTGGGCGCGACGGTCGTCGGTGGCGCGTTCGTGCTTCCGTCGTTCCTCATGGTCGTGGCACTCGGCTGGGCCTACGTTCGCTACGGCGGACTTTCCTGGATGCAAGCCGTCTTCTATGGCGTAGGCGCAGCCGTCATCGGCATCATCGCGATGAGCGCCTACAAGCTCACCACGCGAAGCATCGGCAAGGACAAGCTGCTCTGGGCCGTGTACCTGGTGGTGGCCATCGTGACCGTTGCAACAGAAAACGAGATCGCCTGGTTGTTCCTGGCTGCCGGCGTGCTCGTGTGCATGTGGCGGTCACCGCCGCGCTGGCTGCACCGCGGCGGCCTGGGCGCGCTTGCCGGCGTGCCTCTGGCGGAAGGCTCGGGCGTCTTGTCGAGCGTCGATTGGCCGTTGCTGGGACAGATCGGCGTGTTCTTCGCCAAGGCGGGCGCCTTCGTGTTCGGCTCGGGACTGGCGATCGTTCCGTTTCTTTATGGCCACGTCGTCACCGAAGCCCATTGGCTCAGCGAGCGCCAGTTCGTCGACGCGGTTGCGGTGGCGATGATCACACCCGGCCCCGTGGTGATCACGGTCGGCTTCATCGGGTACCTGCTGGCCGGGCTGCCGGGTGCCTCGGTTGCCGCGCTCGGGACGTTTCTGCCGTGCTATCTGTTCACCATCCTGCCGGCGCCGTATTTCAAGAAGTACGGGAAATTGCCGGCCCTGGTTGCATTCGTCGATGGCGTCACGGCCGCCGCGATCGGCGCCATTACCGGCGCGGTCATCGTCCTCGCTCGCCGCTCGATCGTCGACGTCCCGACGGCGATAATCGCCGGCATCACCCTGGTGCTGCTGTTCCGATTCAAGAAGCTGCAGGAGCCCGTCGTCGTCGCGGCGGCCGCGCTGATCGGTCTCGCGGCGTATCCGCTGCTTCACGGCTGACACGATGCGATCACGCCAACACGGCTGCATTCTCGGCGCGCTTTTCGCTATCGTCTCCTGGGCACTTGGGATAACGGTTGCGGCGGCGGCACAACCGGCGCTCGAGCGGGTCGAGACCATCGCGATGCCGGGTGTCAAAGGGCGTATCGACCACTTCGCCGCGGATCCCGCGCGCCATCGGCTGTTTGTCGCGGCGTTGGGCAACGACACGGTCGAAGTCGTCGATACCGAAAAGCATGGCCGGCGGACGATCACGGGGCTGGGCGAGCCGCAGGGCGTACTGTACGTGGCCGCCGATGATCGGCTTGTGATCGCGAACGGCGGCGCCAGCCGCGTCGACTTTATCGACGGCACGTCGCTGCGGATCCTCGAGCACATCGGTCCACTCGACGATGCCGACAACGTACGCGCGCTGGCGGCGAAGCATGGGGTGCTGGTGGGCTATGGCAAAGGCGCACTGCGGCTGCTCGACACGACAACCGGGCAGTCGGCGGCAGATATTCGGTTACCGGGTCATCCCGAGTCGTTCCAGGTCGATCCCGAGCGCAATCGGGTATACGTCAACGTCCCGTCGGCGCACGCGGTCGTCGTCGTGGATCTCGAGACGCGTCGTGTCGTCGCGCGCTGGCCGACGCCGCAAGTCTCGGAAAATTTCCCCATGGCGCTCGATCTGCAGGACCGGCGGCTGTTCGTCGGCGCGCGTTCGCCAGCCGTGCTGCTGGTGTACGACCTCGACGGCGGCAACGTCGTGGCCCGCGTTCCGATCGGAGGCGACACCGATGATGTGTATTACGACGGTCAACGCAAAAGGGTGTACGCAATCTGCGGCGCGGGCAGTGTGGAGGTGATCCGCCAGGAATCGCCGGACAAGTACACGGTCGAGCAGTCGGTCGGCACCGCGCCGCGCGCGCGCACCGGGCTCTTCGTGCCACAGGAAGCGAGGCTCTACGTCGCCGCGCCCGCGTCCGCTGGATCGCCTGCGCGGCTGCTCGTATTCCGGGTGAATTGACGGCATGCGTCGCGTATCACGGCCTGGCCGGCGCTAGCGCCGAGTTCGACGCACTACGACACATGCGCGACGCAAGAAGGGCGACGACGTGAAGCGAGGCATCTACTACGGGCTTGCCTCGGCGGCGCTGTTCGGCGTCAGCACGCCGCTTTCCAAGGCGCTCGTTGGCGCGATCGCCCCGCTGTGGCTCGCTTCCATCCTATACATCGGCGCCGGCGTCGGGCTGCTCGTCGTCCTGGTCGTACGCCGCCGGTATGACGCCCTTTCGCCGCTCGCGCTTCCGACCGGCAGGGATTGGATGTGGGTCGGTTCGGCGATCGCGCTCGGGGGCATAGCGGGACCGGTCGCGTTGATGTACGGGCTCACCAGCACCAGCGGGGCCACCGCTACGCTGTTGCTCAACCTCGAGGCGGTCCTCACAGCCCTCGTCGCCTGGTTTGTGTTTCACGAGAACTTCGATCGTCGTATCGCGCTCGGCATGGCCGTCATTGTGCTGGGAGCAGCGATCCTGGCAGCGTCACCCGCGGGAGCGCATTCCTCTCCGATGGGTTCGACTCTGGTGACGGTGGCGTGCCTGTGCTGGGCGCTCGACAACAACTTGACGCGGCGCGCGTCGGCCAGCGATCCGGTCCTCCTGGCTTCGCTCAAGGGGCTGGTTGCCGGTACTGCGAACGCCGGACTCGCCTGGGTCCTCGGAACGCCGATGCCGACGCTCCTCTCCGCGGGGGCGGGGGCTGTCGTCGGCTTTGCCGGCTATGGTGTCAGTCTCGTCCTGTTCATCCTCGCGTTGCGTCACCTCGGCACGGCGCGGACGAGCGCTTACTTTTCAGTGGGACCATTCTTTGGCGCGATTGTCGCGCTCTTCATGGGGCAGGGAGCGCTGACGTGGTCATTTGTGGTTGCTGCGGGCCTCATGGCGCTAGGGGTGTGGCTTCACGTATCCGAGCGACATGCGCACGAGCACTTGCACGAGCCGCAGGAACATATCCATTCGCACGTGCACGATGAGCATCACCGGCATGAGCACGCTTTCGCCTGGGATGGCTCGGAACCGCATACCCATCGGCACTTCCACGCTGCCCTCAGACACAGCCATCCGCACTACCCCGATCTACACCATCGACATCGACATCGACCGGGGAACACGGCACTTGACCGCACGAGCGCTGCCGCCGATCAGCGCAAATGACTTTTGCGGCATCGCGCCGCGATGCGTTACACGAAAACGGGGCCCCGCACAGGGCCCCGCGCGCGATGTTGCCGAGAGGCGTTATTGCCCGCTACGCGAGCCGTCGCCCATGCTTCCCGTCACGTCCTCCATGTTGCCGATGCTGCCGTCCGGCTTGGTGTCCCGCGGCAACACGCCTGGCATGTGGTCTGCACTGGCCGGCGCTTCGCGACGGGCCCCTGCTGGGGAGCCGTCACTCATGCTGCCCGGTGTGTCGGAGATGCTGCCAATGCCCGAGGGCTGCACGTTCGTCGCAGGGGTGTCGGGCGGCAGCGTCGTTGCACCGGCCGGAAGCTGATCGGTCCCCGGCGAGGCAGCCGGCGTCGAACGCGTCGATACATCATCACGGTCTCCCGGTCCGCCGTGCGCAAGCGCACACGGGGCGCCTGCCAGCATGAGTGCGAGGGCCAGACTGCGGATGGGTTTGGGGTGCATCAGGACCTCCTGTCGGAATAGCTCCGCGTCGTTGCGACACTCCAGCTTACCCGCGGCGACGCGGGCGCGACGTCAGGCGCCGCCCGGGGTTGGCATCAGCGCATATCGCGCGTGCGCGTAGGACGACCTTACCTTCCTGGACGGGCGCGCTCGATCCCATCCGGCCGTGCGACAACCAGGATTCCCATAGCAAGTTCGGCGCCGCAAAGAGGCCGCAACGCGCCTGCGTACGAACGTGGACGACGGGGTCGCAGGGGCGGCATCGTGCGTCGTCAGCGCCGGGGTAGACTTGTCGCCTGGCGTTTCATCGTTCGTCGACCGTTGTCATACAAGGGCCCGTAGCTCAGTCGGTCAGAGCAGACGACTCATAATCGTTTGGTCGCTGGTTCGAACCCAGCCGGGCCCACCCCTGACGCGCTTCGCGTCGCGCGAATCTGTCACCTGCCTGACGAACGCGCGGAAATGCGGCGCTCGATGCATCGCGCTTGATCCACGTCACGATATATCCGCCTTCGGCGCGTCACGATCGATGCGTACGAGACGGAGATCATCATGACGGACGCTCGACAACGCGGCACGCTCCATCGATGTCAATGGCTGGCGATCGTGGCGGTGCCCATGCTTCTCAGCGTGGCGGCGTCGTCGCTGGCGGTGCCATCGTTCGCGCGGCAGACCGGCCAGGAGTGCATCGCGTGCCACGTCAGCTTCCCCGAGCTCACGCCGTATGGCCGCTACTTCAAGCTGACCGGCTACACCATCGGCAAGCCGCTCTTCTCGGAACAAGGACTCAATTACGTACCCATCGCCGCCATGGCGCAGGTGGGCGTCACGCGGACCAGCAGGAATCACGAGACCGATCCGGACACCGGCGAATCCGTCGAGGTCAATCCTCGTAACGACCGCCTGGAGCTGTGCTGCGCGAGCCTGTTCGCGGCGTCGAAGCTGACCGAGTTCATGGGTGGCTTCGTCCAGTGGACCTATGACCATCAGCAGTCGAACGACCAAGGCCAGCGCGTCGGCCACAGCGGGATGGACAACGTCGATCTGCGCATCGTCGGCCGCTATTCGGAGGCGGGCGCCGCCGAGCCGGACCTCGTCTATGGCGGCACGCTGCACAACAATCCCACGGTGCAGGACGTCTGGAACAGCACGCCGGCGTTCGGCTTCCCGTTCACCGCGTCGTCGCTGGCGAGCACGCCCTCGTTCGCGACGCTCATCGACGGCGGGCTCGCGCAGCAGGTCGCGGGCATGGGCGCCTACGTCTTCTGGAAGAAATCGCTCTATGCCGAGTTGTCGCTGTATCGCAACGCCGACGGCGCATTCAGCTGGATGCGCGCCGGCGACAACGCAGCCGGGCTCAAGGGCTACAACCCGTACTGGCGCCTCGCCTACAACCACGAGTGGGGCCCGAACTCGATCATGGTGGGCACGTACGGGCTCGACGTGCGCCGGTATCCGGACAGCACGATCACCGACTCGCCCACGGACCGCGTGCTCGACACCGCGCTCGATGCGCAGTACCAGTACATCACCGATCCGCACACGTTCACGGCGCAGCTGACCTATATCCACGAAAAGCAGAAGTACGACGCGAGCTATGCCGCGTTCGTGTCGACGGGCTCCGGCATCGGCGCGGGCCCGACGCCATCGAACGCGAACGACACGCTGCGAACGTGGAAAGCCAAGGCGACGTACTACCACGATCGCAAGTACGGCGGCACGCTGGCGCTGTTCTCCACCAGCGGCTCGTCCGATGCCGGGCTCTACGGCACCGACGCGGACGGCAACGCGCGGCGTCCCGACAACCGCGGGTACATCGTGGAGCTCGATTACCTGCCCATCCAGTACGTGCGCCTGATGCTGCAGTACACCGGTTACACGAAGTTCGACGGGGCATCGACCAACTTCGACGGCAACGGGCGCAACGCGCGCGACAACAACACGCTGTTCTTCAATGCATGGGTGGCGTTCTGATGCGCGAACGCTGCCGGGAAGGTAAAGGTGTCGCCATGAAGCGCGGTAGCCTGTGGCTCGTTCTCGCGGCGGCCTGGGGTTCGCCGTTTTGCGCTTACGCCGAGGACGCGGCGGTCGACATCGTGAAGGCGGAGCAGACTGCGGTGAACCTCTGCTCGACCTGCCACGGGCCTCGCGGGGTCAGCCGCTCCGCCGAGTTCCCGATACTGGCCGCGCAGCGCGAAGGTTATCTCCTGGCGCAGCTCGACGCCTTTCGCACGCATGCGCGCGCGGAAAAGGATGCGCACGATTTCATGTGGGGCATCGCCGGGCAGCTCGATCCGGCGGTGATCCGCGGGCTCGCACGCTATTATGCATCGCAGCCGCCGGCGCCCGCGCGCGTCGACGATCCCGCGCTCGTCGCGAAGGGCAAGGCGCTGTTCGACGCCGGCGTGCCGGAGCGCGGAATACCGGCGTGCGCGACGTGTCACGGCGCTCACGCGGAAGGCATGGGCGACTTCCCCCGCCTGGCGGGGCAGCATGCGAAATACGTGGCGAAGCAGATCGCCTACATCCAGACGCTGGTTCGCGCCGCGCCGGTGATGCACGGCATCGTGAAGGACTTCGCGCCCGCGGAAATCCAGGCCGTCGCCGCGTATGTGCAATCGCTGTAGACGCGCGATAATGCGGGAATGACGCCCTCAGCGACGCCCCTGCTCCATCCGTCACCCGCACCTTCGTTCGACGATCCGCTCGGCATGCTGCTCGCGTGCCATGTGCGCATGCGCCGCCAGCTCGCGACGCTCGAGCGCCTGCGCACGCACGTCCCCATCTACGGCGCCGACGCGGACGCGCGCACCGCCGCGAGTGCCGTGCTTCGTTATTTCGACCAGGCGGCACCGAATCATCACGCGGACGAGGACCGCAGTCTCCTGCCGCGCCTCGTCGAGCGCGCACCGGAGGTCGAATCGGTCGCGCGGCGCATCACGGAAGACCACGACGCGCTCGAGCGACTGTGGCGCAAGCTGCGGCCGCTCCTGTCGGGCATCGCCGCAGGTCGCAACGAAGCGCTTCCGCCCGCCCTCGTGCACGAGGTCTGCGGCGCCTATCTCGCGCACCTCGATCGCGAGGAGAGCGACGTGATTCCGATCGCGCGCGAGCGCCTCGACGACGCGGCGCTGCTCGCCATCGGACGCGAATTCGCGTCGCGGCGCGGCCAGTCGTTCGGCGGCGAGCGCGCGAAGATCTGACGCGACGAACAGAACGCGGCCGTTGTGCCCGCGCGTCAGGCGAGGTCGAACAAGCTCGTCGCCGTGAGATCCAGCACGGCTTCCTCGCGCTGATTGAGGAGCCGCCATCGCCAGCGGAGAATCCCGAGATCCGGCTGGCTGCGTGACCGGCGCGCCTCGAGGACTTCGGCGTGCAACATCAGTGCGTCGCCCGGCCTCACCGGGTTGGGCCATTTCACGTACTCGAGGCCCGGCGAGCCGAACGACTCGGAGTCGGTGAGCGCAGTGTCGACGGCGAGTCGCATCGCGACCGCGCACGTCTGCCAGCCGCTCGCGATCAGCCCGTTCCAGCGGCTGTGCGCCGCGCGCTCGCGATCGGTGTGGAACCATTGCGGGTCCCACGCGCGCGCGAAGCCGACGATGTCCGCTTCGGTGAGCGTGACCGGGCCGGCCACGATGGCCTGTCCGGCATTGAAATCGGCGAATCTCACGGCTCAGTACGTCTCGATGTGCAGCCGGCCCTCGTCTCGCAGCACGGGCACCAGCGCGTCCCAGTCCGTTCCCCGCGCCGCGCACGCGGCGCGGAACGCGTCGAGCACGCCGGCTTCCATGCCTTTCAGGCCGCACACGTACACGTGCGTGCGCGGATCGGCCAGCAGCTCCCCGACTTCGGCGCCGCGCTGCGCGATCAGGTCCTGCACGTAGCGCCGCGGGCGATCGGCAACGCGCGAGAACGCGAGGTTCACGTCGATGAAATCGGAGGGCAGCTTCTGCAGCGGGCCGAAATACGGCAGCTCGCCCGGACGGCGCGCGCCGAAGAAGAGCACGAGGCGGCCTTCGCCGCTCGTGCCGCGCCCCCGCCGGCGTCGCTCGGTCATCGCGCGCATCGGCGCCGACCCGGTTCCCGTGCACACCATGAGCAGGTGCGCCGCGGGGTCGTCGGGCATCAGGAACGATTCGCCGTACGGGCCGATGACGTTGACGCGGTCGCCCTTGCGCAGATCGCAGAGGTAGTTCGAGCACACGCCGAGCACCGGCGCGCCATCATGGTCGAGCGTGACGCGCTTCACGGTGAGCGAGCAGTTGTTGTAGCCCGGCCGCTCGCCGTCGCGCGGGCTCGCGATGGAATACAGGCGCACGTGGTGCGGCCGGCCACTCGCATCGGTGCCCGGCGCGACGATGCCGATCGACTGGCCTTCGAGCACGGGAAACGCGTGCGTGCCGAAGTCGAGCACGATGTGACGCACGTCGCTCTCGGCGTCCTCGGCGGTGAGACGGAAGTTGCCGGTGACCGTCGCTATCGCCGGACGCGAGGGCGTGTACAGGTTCACCGAAGGCGTACCGGCCGAGCGCGGACGCACGGCGTTGCGCAGCGCGGCGTGCGCTTCGTCGGTCAGCCGCCGAACGTCTTCGGGCACGCCGTGATCGGACGCGGCGCGCGCGGCCGCTGCCGGCGGAAGGACGTCCCAGCCGAGCTGCGCGTCGACCGGATAGGGATCCGCGCGCGCGACGACCCGCCAGTTGTCGATCGCGCCGGTCGGGCACGGCGAAATGCACGCCATGCAGGCATTGCAGATCGACGCGTCGACGACGTAGTTGCGGCTGTCGTGCGTGATCGCGTCGACCGGGCAGGTCTCCTCGCACGTGTTGCAGCGGATGCAGATCTCCGGGTCGATCAGGTGCTGCTCGAGCAGCTCCGGAGGCAGCGGGCCGTTCATCGCGACAACGTCAACCGAACCGCACGTACTCGAAATCGATCGGCTGCCGATTGATGCCGGTCGGCGGCGGCGCGATCCAGCCGGCGAACTTGCCCGGCTCGACCACGCGGCCCATGAGCGACGCGACGAACGCGCGATCCTCCCGCGAGGGCAGCCATTGCGGCTCGCGCGCCTGCCATTGCGCCTGCGACAGCACCTCGCCTTCAGGGCTCACGTGCATGCCGGAGAACGTGCCGATGCGCCGGTTGAACGCCTTGTGCGGGACGATGAGGCGGTGCTGCAGGCCGTGCCGGGCGATCACCTTGTTCCATCGCTCGATTCCGCCGACGGAATCCTTGATGAAATCGTCGCGCAGCACCTCGTTCAGCGCGTTCAGCAGCGGCACTTCGCGCGTGGCGATCGCGCCGTCGCGAGGCTCCATGATGGTGTACGCGGCGCCCTGCAGCACGTGGTCGTCGCCCCGCTTCGTTTCCTCGAAGCGGCCCTTGAGCCCGGCGGTGTAGAACGTCGCAGCGTTCGAGGACTGGTCGGCGCCGAAGAGATCGATCGTGACCGAGTAATGGAAGTTGAGATAGCGCTGCAGCGTCGGCAGGTCGATGGCGCCGGCGGCGCGGACCTTGTCCGGCGCGTCGCTGCCGATCTCGCGCATCACCTCGCACGTTCGCTGGATCGTGCGCGCGACGCCCGACTCGCCGACGAACATGTGATGCGCTTCCTCGGTCAGCATGAACCTGGTGGTGCGCGCGAGCGGATCGAAGCCCGACTCGGCGAGCGCATTGAGCTGGAACTTGCCGTCGCGGTCGGTGAAGTACGTGAACATGAAGAACGCGAGCCAATCCGGCGTGCGCTCGTTGAACGCCCCGAGGATGCGCGGATTGTCGACGTCTCCCGAGCGCCGCTCGAGCAGCGCTTCCGCTTCCTCGCGCCCGTCACGGCCGAAGTAGCGGTGCAGCAGGTAAACCATCGCCCACAGGTGGCGCCCCTCTTCCACGTTGACCTGGAACAGGTTGCGAAGGTCGTACAGCGAGGGCGCGGTGCGTCCGAGATGGCGCTGCTGCTCGACCGACGCGGGCTCGGTGTCGCCCTGCGTGACGATGATGCGGCGCAGGTTCGCGCGGTGCTCGCCCGGCACGTCCTGCCATGCGGGCGCGCCCTTGTGCGCGCCGAAGTTCACCTGGCGCCCCGTCTCCTGCGGCGCGAGGAAGATGCCCCACCGATAATCCGGCATCTTGACGTAGTCGAAGTGCGCCCAGCCGCCCGGATCGGCGCTCACCGCCGTGCGCAGGTACACGTCGAAATCGAGCGCGCCATCGGGGCCCATCTCGCGCCACCACGCGAGATAGTTCGGCTGCCAGTGCTCGAGCGCGCGCTGCAGCGCCCGGTCCTCCGAGAGGTTGACGTTGTTGGGGATCTTGTCCGCGTACGAGATCGCGCTCATCGCTACACTCTTTCCCAGTCGAATGCCGCCGAGGTGCCCTTGCCGTACACCTTGAGCGCGCCGCGCTCGCCGACCGCGTTGGGCCGCATGAAGATCCAGTTCTGCCACGCCGACAGCCGGCCGAAGATGCGCGTCGCCATCGTCTCGGCGCCGCCGAACCGCAGATTGGCCTCCATGCCCGTCAGCGCATCCGGCGACAGGCTCGCACGCTCTTCGAGCGCAAGGCGCACTTCGTCGGCCCAGTCGAGGTCGTCGGGCGCCGCGGTGACGAGACCGAGAACGTCCGCATCGTGGCCGTCGAGCAGGCGTCCGACCGCCGCACGCGCGTTCCCGATCGGCTCGCGCGCGTCATGAAACCGCGCGGCGATGCGTGAGCGGCCGTTCACCATCGGGTAGGCACCGAAGTTCAACTCGGTGAGCGCGATGCGCGGCGCGCGCGCCGCGTCGCCCGGCAGCGCGAGCATGTAGCTTCGGTCGGCGCACAGCGCGAGCTCGAGCAGCGTGCCGGCGAAGCATGAGCCGGGCTCGATCAGCGCGAAGAGCGTGCGCGACGAGACGTCCAGCCGCGCGAGCGTTCGCCGCAGCATGCCGAGCGTCTCGCGCACGAACCAGTGCTTCGCGTGCCTCTGCAGCGTTTCGTCGACCGCGAGCAGCCTGTCGACGTCCCCTTCACTGCGCAGCACCCACGTGCCGAGCGTCGGCTCGTTGGTGCGCAGGGTCAGGATGGCGTCGTCGAGCGCGCGTGCCATCGCGAGCGGCCACCACGCGGCACCCTGCGCCACGATGGCGTCGATGTCGTGCGGCACGGGCGACGCCGGCGCGCGCACCGTGAACGTTGCCAGCCGCCTCGCGCGATCGATGGTGACATCGACGTGGTCGTACGCGAGGCCGCCGGCGTTGTCGTCGCGCCGCAAGCGCGGCAGCGACACGCCGTGAGCACTTTCCGGGCGATCGCTCGTTGCCGCCAGTGCAAGCGCTCGCTCGCGAACCGTCTGCGCGAACACCGCCGGCCGGGCGAGATGGTCGACCAGGCCCCAGTCCCGCGCGCGCTGGCCGCGCACGCCCTCGGTCGTGGTGCAGAAGATGTCGGCGCGATCGCGCCGCACCTTGCGCTTGTCCGTCACGCGCGTGAGCCCGCCGGTACCGGGCAGCACGCCGAGCAACGGCACCTCGGGCAGCGATACCGAGGAAGAGCGATCGTCGACGAGCACGATCTCGTCGCACGCGAGCGCGAGCTCGTAGCCGCCGCCGGCGCACGAGCCGTTCACCGCGGCGAGGAAGCGGAGCCCGTCGTGGCGTGACGAATCCTCCATGCCGTTGCGCGTCTCGTTGGTGAACTTGCAGAAGTTCACCTTCCAGGCGTGCGACGACACGCCGAGCATGAAAATGTTGGCGCCGGAGCAGAAGACGCGGTCCTTCGCGCTGGTGATGACGACCGTGCGCACGCACGGATGCTCGAAGCGGATGCGCTGCAAGGCGTCGTAGAGCTCGATGTCGACGCCCAGGTCGTACGAGTTGAGCTTCAGCGCGTAGCCCGGGCGCAGGCCGGCCTGCTCCGACACGTCCATCGACAGGGTCGCGACGGGACCGTCGACTGCGAGCGTCCAATGGCAGTAGCGCGACGGCTCGGTGCGATAGTCGACGCCTGAAGGCGCCTCGCGTGCCTCCGGCGTCGGTGCCGGGTTTGCGGTCGTTTCGAGCATTCGGTTCACCCAGGATGCACTATAGTGCAGTCACGCTCAGGACCGCGTCAAGCCAAGGCCAGGCTCGGCGACGGGACGGCGTGCCGCAGGTCTGCGAATGCCTGCGCCAACGTCTTGCCGCGGGTCGACACCGAGACGTCGGCCTTGGCGTAGAACGCCTCGCGGCCGGCCAGGATTCGCTTCAGGTCCTCCATCGCTTCGGCATTCCCGGACATCGGTCGCAGGTCGCCTTGCGCGATCACGCGGTCCATGTGCTCCTCCGGCGCGGCCTGCAGCCACACCGTGTAGCAATGCGCGAGGAGGTAGCCGAACGTCGACGGCTCCGAGACGATTCCGCCCGGTGTCGCGATCACCGCGTGCGAATGGAGGCGCACCACGGCCTCCAGGCTGCGGCGCTCGTACCGCCGGTAAGCCGACAGGCCGTAGAGCGCGTGAACTTCGGCGACGCTGCAGCCGGCCAGACGCTCGACCTCGCGATTGAGCTCCACGAACGGCACGCCGAGATCGTCGGCCAGCATTCGCCCGAGCGTCGATTTCCCGGCGCCCCGCAGGCCGATCAATGCGATGCGGCCGGAGCGTTCGGCGCCGTCGGCACCGCCGGCGAACAGGGTCCCGAGGGCGGTGCGCGCGCGCTGGAGATCGGCCTCGCTGCGACCGCGCAGCAGGTCGCGAATCATGAGCCACTCGGGAGATGCGCTCGTCTCGTCGCCGATGATTTCCGCCACCGTCGTGCCCAGCGCCGCCGCAACCTGGCGCAGCACGAGCACGGACGCGTTGCCGACACCGCTCTCGAGGTTGGCAAGATGCCGCTCGGATACCGCCGCCTCGCGCGCCAGGGCCTTGCGCGTCAGGCCGCGTCGCGCGCGGAGCAGGCGCAGCCGTTCGCCCAGCGCGGCGAGATAGGCCTCGTCGCGGCTGCGACGTCCTTCGGCAGTCTCGCGGTTGGCATTGCCGCGTCGAGAGTCCATTCCTGTTCCTGGGCGTGTGACATGCATTATAGTGCTTGACAGCCCGGCGGCCCAACATTACTTTTTCAGCGCCCACCCCGGACGTCCCGCGCATGACCGACCCTGTCCCTGCGTCACCGCCCGCCGAGTACAACTTCGCCGAGGACCTCCTCGCGCGTCACGCGCGCCGCGCGTCCAAGCCGGCGTACATCGACGATCGCGCCGAGCTCACCTATGGCGCGCTGAACGAGCGCGTGCGGCGCTTCGCAGCCGGACTCGAGAGCCTCGGCCTGCGACGCGAGGAGCGCATGCTGCTGCTTGCGCACGACACGGTGGATTGGCCCGTGGCGTTCCTCGGTGCGCTCTATGCCGGCGTCGTGCCGGTCGCGGTCAACACGCTTCTCACCCCTGACGATTACGCCTACATGCTCGCGCACAGCCGCGCACGCGCGGCCGTCATAGCGGGCTCGCTGCTGCCCACGCTGCGGCAGGCAATGGCGAAGGCGCGGCACGAGCTCACCAGCCTCGTCGTCATTCGGCAGGCCGACGAAGCGCGGGACACGCTCGCGTTCGAAACGCTGCTCTCCGCCGCGGCGGCACAGCACGCAGCCCCGACGCTCGCCGACGACACGGCGTTCTGGCTGTACTCGTCGGGATCCACGGGAAGGCCGAAAGGCACCGTGCACACGCACGGCAACCTGTACTGGACCGACGCGCTGTACGGGCGACAGGTGCTCGGCCTGCGCGAGAACGACGTCGTCTATTCCGCCGCCAAGCTCTTCTTCGCGTACGGCCTCGGCAACGCGCTCACGTTCCCGTTGTCGGCGGGGGCGACCACGGTGTTGCTGCCCGATCGTCCGACGCCCGCCGCGGTGTTCCAGCAGCTCACGGCGCGGCGCGCGACGGTGTTCTTCGGCGTGCCGACGCTCTACGGCGCGATGCTCGCTTCGCCCGACCTGCCGGCGCGCGATCGTGTCGCGCTGCGCCTCGCCGTTTCGGCGGGCGAAGCGCTGCCGCGCGACATCGGCGAGCGTTTCACCGCGCACTTCGGCTGCGAGATCCTCGACGGCATCGGCTCGACCGAGATGCTGCATATCTTCCTGTCCAATCGCGCCGGCAACGTGCGCTACGGCACTACCGGCGTGCCGGTCCCCGGCTACGACATCGAGTTGCGCGGCGACGACGGCCGGCCGGTGCGCGACGGCGACATCGGCGACCTCTACGTGCGCGGGCCGAGCGCCGCGCTCATGTACTGGTGCAATCGCGACAAGTCGCGCGCGACGTTCCAGGGAGAATGGACACGCAGCGGCGACAAGTACGTGCGCGACGCCGACGGCTACTACATCTATTCGGGACGCGGCGACGACATGCTCAAGGTGAGCGGCCAGTGGGTGTCGCCGTTCGAGGTCGAGGCCGCGCTCATGCGTCATCCCGCCGTGCTCGAGGCGGCCGTGATCGGGCGCAGTGACGCGGACGGCCTCATGCGCACCAAGGCGTTCGTCGTGCTGAAGCCGGGCCGCGCGGGCGACGGCTCGCTCGAGGACGAGCTCAAGACGTTCGTCAAGGACAAGCTCGCGCCATTCAAGTACCCGCGCTACGTGGAGTTCGTGGCCGAGCTGCCGAAGACCGCCACCGGCAAGATCCAGCGCTTTCGCCTGCGCGAACGCGAAAACGCCGCGCATTAGTCGATGACGCCGGCCCGCGCGGCGATCGCCCTTCCGGGCGGGACGATCGACATCGAGGTTGCGTGGGTCGATGGCGCACGCGACGGCCGTCCCTTCGTGGTCTTCCTGCACGAGGGCCTGGGCTCGGTCGCGATGTGGCGCGACTGGCCCGAGACCGTGTGCCGCGCCGGGCGCTACGAGGGCCTCGTCTATTCGCGCTACGGGTACGGCCGGTCGACCGCGCGTCCGCCGGCGGAAAAGTGGTCACCACGCTTCATGCACGAGGAGGCGGAGGTGCGACTGCCGCTTCTACTCGATGCGCTCGGCGTGCGGCGGCGCAAGCGCTGGCTCGTCGGCCACAGCGACGGCGGCTCGATCGCGCTGATCCACGCCGCGCGCTATCCCGACGAGGTCGCGGGCGTCGTGGGGATCGCGCCGCACATCCGGGTGGAGGATGTCTCGATCGCCAGCATCGAGCGCGCCCGCGACGCCTATCGGACGACCGACCTGCGCGCGCGGCTCGCTCGGTATCATGCCGACCCCGATTCGGCCTTCTGGGGCTGGAACGACGTGTGGCTGTCGAAGGAATTCCGCGACTGGTCGATCGAAGCTATGCTTGCCGGGCTGCGCTGTCCCGTGCTCGCGATCCAGGGTGTGGACGACGAGTACGGCACGCTCGCCCAGGTCGAGGGGATCCGCCGGCGTGCGCCGCAGACCGAAGTAGTCGCCCTCGACGATTGCGGCCATTCGCCGCAGCGTGACCAGCCCCGCGAGCTCACCAACCGTATCATCGATTTCATCGGCCGCCACACCGACGCGGCCGACAACCCCCGAGGAGGAGCAACATGAATCGCATGCATCGAGCGGCCATCGCCGTCGTGGCCGCAGCGCTGATCACCGGCATCGCACCGGCGGCGCACGCGCAGAACAAGGTCAAGGTGGGGTTCATGCTGCCGTACACGGGCACGTACGCCGCGCTCGGCAACGCGATCGAGAACGGCTTCAGGCTGTACGTGCAGGAGCAGGGCGGCAAGCTCGGCGGCCGCGAGATCGAGTACTTCAAGGTGGACGACGAGTCCGAGCCGTCCAAGGCCGTCGACAACATGAACAAGCTCATCAAGCGCGACAACGTCGACGTCGTGGTGGGCACCGTGCACTCCGGCGTGGTCATGGCGATGGCCAAGGTGGCGAAGGACACCAACACGCTGCTCGTGATTCCCAATGCCGGCGCGCGCGCGGTCACCGGGCCGATGTGCGCGCCTAACATCTTCCGCGCGTCGTTCTCGAACTGGCAGCCCGGCTACGCGATGGGCAAGGTCGCCGGCGAGCAGGGCAAGAAGAAGGTCGTGACCATCACGTGGAAATACGCGGCCGGTGACGAATCGGTCGAAGGTTTCAAGGACGGCATCAAGGCGAGCGGCGGCGAGGTGGTGAAGGAGCTGACGCTGCCCTTCCCGCAAGTTGAGTTCCAGCCGCTCCTCACGGAGATCGCCGCGGCGAAGCCTGACGCGGTGTACGCGTTCTTCGCGGGCGGCGGTGCGGTGAAGTTCGTGAAAGACTACGCCGCCGCGGGCCTGTCGAAGACGATCCCGCTCTACGGTCCCGGCTTCCTCACCGACGGCACGCTGGAAGCGCAAGGCGATTCCGCGCAGGGGCTGCTCACCACGCTCCACTACGCCGATGGCCTCGACATCCCGAAGGACAAGACGTTTCGTGCGGCCTACCAGGCGGCTTACAAGAGCGCGCCGGACGTCTACGCCGTGCAGGGCTACGACAGCGCGCAACTGCTCGGCATCGGCTTGAGCGCCGTGAAAGGCGACGTCGCGAAGCGCAGCGAGCTGGTCGCGGCGATGGAAAAGGCGAAGATCGACAGCCCGCGCGGGACGTTCACGCTGTCGAAGTCGCACGAGCCGGTGCAGGACATCTACCTGCGCAAGGTCGAGGGCACGCAGAACAAGTACGTCAGCGTTGCGGTGAAGGGCCTCGCGGATCCTTCGCCGGGATGCAAGATGTAGGCGTCACGGTCGGCGGCGCGCACGTCAGGCGCGCCGCGACCGGGCGCGTGGCGCGCGCCACCTCGATCCGATGACGCTCGCCACCTTCCTCGTCCAGTGCCTCAACGCGTTGCAGTACGGGCTGCTGCTGTTCCTCGTCGCGAGCGGTCTCACGCTGATCTTCGGCATCATGGGCGTGATCAACCTCGCCCACGGCAGCTTCTACATGATCGGCGCGTACATGGCGTACGCGCTGTCGCCCTGGGCCGCGGCGCACCTGGGTGGCGGCTTCTTCACCGCGCTCGGGATCGGGCTCGTGCTGTCGGTCGCGTTCGGCTACGTGCTCGAATGGATGTTCATCAGCTACCTCTACGAGCGCGAGCACCTGCAGCAGGTGCTGATGACGTACGGCCTGATCCTCGTATTCGAGGAGGTTCGCAGCATCCTCGCCGGTGACGACGTTCACGGCGTCGCTGCGCCCGCGTGGCTCGCGGGCTCGGTGCCGCTCGGCGGCCTCATGACCTACCCGGTGTATCGGTTGTTCATGTCGGCCGTGTGCGTCGCCGTCGCGATCGGGCTGTTCTTCGTGATCGCGCGCACGCGTCTCGGCATGGCGATCCGCGCCGGCGCAAGCAATCGGGAGATGGTGCAGTCGCTCGGCATCGACATCCGCTTCGTCTACCGCGTCGTGTTCGCGGCCGGCGTCGCACTGGCCGTGCTGGCCGGCATGATCGCCGCACCGGTGTCGTCGGTCTATCCCGGCATGGGCAACCAGGTGCTGATCATCTGCTTCGTCGTGGTGGTCATCGGCGGCATCGGCTCGATTCGCGGGGCGCTGGTCGCCGCGCTGCTGGTGGGCATCGTCGATACCTTCGGCAAGGTGTTCTTTCCCCAGGCCGCCGGCATGCTGGTGTACGTGCTGATGGCGGCCATCCTGCTCTGGCGACCGGAAGGCCTTTTCCGGCACGCATAGATGACGCGAACGCTACCCGTCGCGCTCGCGGTCGTCGGGCTCGCCGTGTTTCCATGGCTCGGCGGCAAGTTCTACGTGGACCTTGCGATGACCGTGATGATCCTCGCGATCTTCGCGCTGTCGCTCGAGCTGCTCGTGGGCCGGACCGGGCTCGTCTCGTTCGGTCACGCGGCGTTCTTCGGGGTCGGCGCGTACGCGACGGTCCTGCTGTCCTCCAAGTCGGCTGCGCCGTCTCTGCTGTGGCTGTTGCCCGCGGCAATGGGCGCCGCGGCGTTGCTGGCCGCGGCCATCGGCGCACTGTCGCTGCGAACGCGCGGGATCTATTTCATCATGGTGACGCTCGCCTTCGCGCAGATGGCGTACTACGTATTTCACGACACGAAGCTCGGCGGCGGCAGCGACGGCATCTACCTCTACGTCAAGCCGGTCATGGGGCTCGGCTCCGCCGTGTGGCTCGACCTCGACCACCCACTGCCGTTCTATTTCTTCACACTCGGCTGCCTCGCGGCGGTGTTCGCCTTCCTCGCGATGCTTTCACGTTCGCCGTACGGTCACGCGCTTGCCGGCATCCGCGCGAACGAGCAGCGCATGCGCGCCGCGGGCTTCTCGACGTACCCGTACAAGCTCGCGGCGTTCATCGTCGCCGGCGCGCTCGCCGGCCTCGCCGGCTTCCTCTATGCGGTCAAGGACGGGTTCGTGAACCCCGAAATTCTCGCCTGGCATCAGTCCGGATCGGTGCTGCTCATGGTGATCCTCGGCGGGATCGGAAGCTGGCGCGGCGCGGTCATCGGCGCGTTCGCGTTCGTGGCGCTGAAGGAGCTGTTCCAATCGGACGTCGTGTTCGGCGCCTTCGCACGGCACTGGCAGCTGCTCCTGGGACTCACCATCATCGCCGCGGTCGCGCTCATGCCCAACGGTCTCATCGGCGTCGCCGCGCAGCTACGTGCGCGTCGTCGCGCTTCCGCAACGAAGATCGCGCATGCCGGATGACGTGCTGCTCGAGGCGCGCGGCGTCACGCGCCGCTTCGGCGGCCTGACCGCGGTCGACGCCGTGTCGCTGGAGCTTCCGCGCGGCGCGGTGCATGCGGTCATCGGCACCAACGGCGCCGGCAAGTCGACGCTCATCAACGTGCTGTCGGGCGAGCTGCCGGCGAGCGCCGGGTCGGTGCTCCTGCTCGGCGAGGACATCACGCACTGGCCGCAGCCGCGACGCGCGCGTCACGGCGTGGGCCGCAGCTACCAGCGCACGACGGTGTTTCCGCGCTTCTCCGTGCTCGAGAATTGCCGGCTCGCTGCGCAGGCGCACCGTCCGCGCGCATGGGCGGTGTGGTCCGACGCGGATCGCGACGAGACGTCGCTCGCGCTCGCGCACGAGGCCATGCGTCGGACCGGGCTCACCGATCTCGCGGCACGTGCGGCCGGCGGCCTCGCGCACGGGCAGAAGCGCCAGCTCGAGATCGCCATGTGCCTCGCCACTGCGCCGCAGGTGCTGCTGCTCGACGAGCCTCTGGCGGGCATGGGTCCCGAGGAGACCGACCGCATGCTGTCGCTGCTCGCATCCCTGCGGGAGGGTCACGCCATCCTGCTCGTCGAGCATGACATGGACGCCGTCTTCCGCATCGCCGATCGGATCACCGTGATGGTCGACGGCAAGGTGCTCGCGACCGGCGAGCCGGAGGTCGTGCGTGCCAACAGCGACGTGCAGGCCGCCTACCTCGGCGAGGCGACGCTGTGACGGCATTCCTGCTCGAGGCGCGCGACCTGCACGCGCATTACGGCCAGAGTCATGTGCTTCGCGGCGTGTCGCTCGCGGTGCGACCCGGCGAGGCGATCGGGCTTCTCGGCCGCAACGGCATGGGCAAGACCACGCTCATCCGCACGATGCTCGCGCACGTGAAGGCCACGCGCGGCGAAGTCCGCGTGCACGGCCGCGATTGCACCGGCGCGCGACCCGACGCCATCGCGCGATGCGGCATCGCCTACGTGCCCGAAGGACGGGGCATCTTCCCCAACCTCTCCGTGCGCGAGAATCTCCAGCTCGCCGCACGGCCCGGCGCACGCGGATCCGCGTGGACGCTCGACCGCGTGCTCGACGTGTTCCCGCGGCTCCGCGAACGTCTCGGCCACGGCGGGCAGCAGCTCTCCGGTGGCGAGCAGCAGATGCTCGCCATCGGTCGCGCGCTGATGACGAATCCCGACGCCGTGCTGCTCGACGAGGCCACCGAAGGTCTCGCGCCGCTCGTCGTGCGGGAGATCTGGCGCATCGTCGGCGAGATTCGCGCGGCCGGCATCGCCACCCTGATCGTCGATCGCAACTTCGCGACCGTGCTCGCGCACACCGACCGTGCCTACGTGATGGAAAAGGGCGCGATCGTGCTGGAGGGCGAATCCGCGGCGCTCGCGCGCGATCGCACGGCGCTCACGCGTCACCTCGGCGTCTAGCGGCGAGGTCGAGGGCGCGCGCGTAGCATGCCTCGCGCGGTGCGCCGGTCACCTGCGCCACGACCCGCGCCGCTCGCGCGGGCGGCAGCTCGTCCGCGAGCGCGGCGAGCCACCGGTCCGCATCCGCTGACAGCGTCGTCGTCGTCGCCTCCCGCTCCGGCGCATCGATCAGCAGCACGAACTCGCCGCGCGCGCGGTTCGCGTCGTGCGCGAACCACGCCGAGGCTGCGGAAAGCCGTAGCACGGCGATCGTCTCGAAGGCCTTGGTGAGCTCGCGCGCGACGACGAGCTCGCGGTCGCCGAGCGCGCGGTGAAGCGCCACGGCGGTCGCCTCCACGCGATGCGGCGCTTCGTAGATCGCGAGCGCGAGCGGCAGCGACGCGAGCGACTCGAGCAGCGCATCCCGCGCCTTCGCTTGCGTGGGCAGGAAGCCGACGAAGGCAAAGCGCTCGGCGCGCAACCCGGCCGCCGCGAGCGCGGTGACGACGGCCGAGGGACCGGGAACCGGGACGACGCGATGCCCGGCCTCGCGCACCGCGCGGACCAGCCGTGCACCGGGATCGGAGATCGCAGGCGTTCCCGCGTCGCTGACGAGCGCGACGCTGCGTCCTTCGGCGAGCGCCGCGATGATGCCCGCGGCGCGCTGCGCCTCGTTGTGCGCGCGCACCGACGTCGGTCGCGTGGCGATGCCGTGGCGGCGCAACAGCAGGGCCGTCACGCGCGTGTCCTCCGCCGCGACGATGTCCGCGCTGCGCAGGATGTCGAGCGCGCGCAGCGTCACGTCGCGCAGGTTACCGATCGGCGTCGCGACCACATATAATGCGCCGGGCTCCGCGCGAAACGGGGGAACCGCCCCCGGCGCTTCGGACGACGCATCCGACGTGCCGGTGTGCGCCACAGTGCTCCTCTCGATATCCCGATCGCTGCTCAAGATCCCACGCCCGCGTGACCTCGCCGTCGCGGCACTCGGGACGCTGCTCGCGACGGCGGCCGCATTGTGCGGTGCGCAGGCGCCCCCGACAAGCGAGCCCGCCGAAGCCGCGCCTGCCGCGTCGAGCAACGTCCCCGCGCCCGCGCGCTACGACATCGCGCTCGTGTTGCCGCTCGACGCGCCGGCTTACGCGCGCGCGGCGGACGCGGTACGCGCGGGATTCATGGCTGCCGCCGAGGCGGCCGGCGCGGCGTCGCGGTGCATCGTGATCGGCCATGGCGCCGACAGCGTCATCGCCGCATTCGATGCCGCGCGCGACAAGGGCGTCTCCGTCATCGTCGGGCCGCTGGTGCGCGACGACCTGAAGACGATTGCGATCGCCGGCGGCGACTGGCCCGTCACGATCGCGTTGAACCAGCTCGACGACGGCTCGGCGCTACCCCCCAACATGTACTCGCTCGCCCTCGCGGTGGAGAGCGACGCCCGCGTGCTCGCGCGCCGCGCGTGGGCCGACGGCGCGCGGAAGGTCGACGTGGTGGAGGGCGACGGAGCGCTCGTGCACCGCCTCGCCGGGGCATTCGCCGCCGAGTGGATCGCGCAGGGCGGTGCGGCGCCCGATGTCTTCGACGTGGAGCCCTCGCGCGAATCGCTCACCGACCTGCGCAAATCCCTGCTGCGCGCGACACCCGATGCGGTGCTGCTCGCCGTCGACGTCCAGAACGCGGCGCTGGTCAAGCCGTTCCTGCCCAATGTCGCCGTGTACGCGAGCAGCCTCGTGTTCGAGCGGCCGCTCGCGGCCGCGGCGCACGACCTCGACGACATCCGCATCGTGGAGATCCCGTGGATCCTCACGCCGGACGCGCCGGAGCTTGCGCTGCTGCCGCGGCGCGAATACGGCGGCCCGGCGCTGAACCGCCTCTATGCGCTCGGCCTCGATGCGTTTCGCGTGGCGCACGTGTTCCTCGCGGGCACGCCCCGCGCGTTCGACATGGAGGGCGCCATCGGTCACCTCACGCTCGACGAGCGCCACCAGTTCCAGCGCGACGGCCGCATGGGGATCTACCGTGACGGGCAAGTCGTCCCGCTCGACGGCCCACGCTGACGCGCGCGCCGCGCGTGGCGTGTCGGCCGAGGCGCTGGCCGGGCGCTTCCTCGAGTCGCATGGACTCACGATCGTCGCGCGCAACTTCCGCGTCCGGCGCGGCGAGATCGACCTCATCGCGCGCGACGGCGAAACCCTGGTGTTCGTCGAAGTGCGCCTGCGTCGCTCGCAAAGCCACGGCGGCGCGGCCGAAAGCATCACCGCCGCCAAGCGCGCACGCCTGGTCGCGGCGGCCCAGGCGTTCCTCCTGCGCCAGGCCGGAGATCCGCCCTGCCGCTTCGATGCCATCCTGCTCGACGCGCTCGACCCGGGCCGTGTCGACTGGCGCCGCGACGTGATCGAGGCCGGGTGACGCTACAATCACGCCCGATGATCGACCACCAGAAACGCATCAAGGCCCAGTTCGCCGATTCGGCGCAGCTCAAGCAATCGGCGGCCGACGTGATGGCGCCGCACATCGCCCGGGCCGCCGCGCTGCTCACCGATTGCCTGTTCGCCGACGGCAAGATCCTCGCGTGCGGCAACGGTGGATCGGCCGCGGACGCGCAGCATTTCGCGGCGGAGCTCGTCGGCCGGTTCGAGCGCGAGCGTCCGGAGCTTCCGGCGATCTCGCTGTCGACCGACACCTCGCTCCTGACCGCGGTGGCGAACGACTACTCGTTCGAGCAGGTCTTCGCGAAGCAGGTGCGCGCGCTCGGCGGCAAGGGCGACGTGCTCCTCGCGATCTCGACGTCCGGGAACTCCCCGAACGTCGTCGCTGCCGTGCAGGCGGCGCAGGAGCGCGAGATGCGCATCATCGCGCTGACCGGCAAGGGCGGCGGTCGCATGGGTGAACTTCTCGCACCGGGCGACGTCCATCTGTGCGTTCCACACGATCGGACCGCCCGCATCCAGGAGGTCCACCTCCTCACGATCCATTGCCTCTGCGACGCCATCGACGCGACGCTGCTCGGAGACGAAGAATGACGTTGGGCTCGAACAAGGGGCGTCTCTGCCTCGCCGCAGCGCTCTGCGCATGGTCGATGCTGCTCAGCGGCTGCGTGCCGCTGGTCGTCGGCGCCGCGGCCGGCGGCGCCGCGCTCGTCGCCACCGACCGCCGCTCGGTCGGCGCGCAGGCCGACGACGAAGCGATCGAGCTCAAGATCGCCAACAACCGCAGCAATCGCTACGGCGATCGGGTGCACGTCAACGTGACGAGCTACAACGGGATCGTGCTCCTGACCGGCGAGGTGCCTGACGAGGCGACGCGCCGCGAGATCGTCGAGATGGTCCGCACGACCGACCGCGTGCGCGCGGTCCACGACGAGCTCGAGGTGCGCCCGAATACGCCGATGTCCGAGCGCACCAACGACACGTATCTCACGGGCCTCGTGAAGTCGCGCTTCGTGGAGCAGAACCGCTTCCCGGCTACGCAGGTGAAAGTCGTGACCGAGCGCGGCGTCGTGTACCTCATGGGCATCGTGAGCCGCGCGGAAGGCGACGCCGCCGCGCAGATCGCCTCCACCACGTCGGGCGTGCGGCGCGTGGTCAAGCTGTTCGAGTACATCTAGCGTTCCGAACGCGCGGTGGACCTGCCCGAGCCGCGCTATCCCGCGAAGATCGCCACCGCGGCCGATGCGCTCGCGCGACTGGCCGCGTTGCCGCGGCCGATGGTCTTCACCAACGGCGTATTCGACGTGCTCCATCGCGGCCACGTCACGTATCTCGAGCAGGCGCGCGGGCTCGGCCGTTCGCTGGCGGTGGCGGTGAACACCGATGCATCGGTGAAGCGCCTCGGCAAGGCGCCCGATCGTCCGCTCAATGCGCTCGACGATCGCATGGCCGTCCTTGCGGCGCTCGCGTGCGTCGACCTCGTGGTGCCTTTCGACAGCGACACGCCGCGCGACCTCATCGTCGCGTGCCGTCCCGATGTGCTCGTGAAGGGCGGCGATTACAGCGCGGAGACCACCGCCGGCGCGATGGAGGTGCTCGCCGCCGGCGGACGCTTCGTCGCGATCCCGTTCCGCTACGACCGCTCGACCACCGCGCTGGTCACCCGCATCCGCGCGTCCGCGTCGTCGGGTCGATTGCTATAATTTCGCCATGCAATACGATCGCGAGGTCGACGCGCGCGGGCTCAACTGCCCGCTCCCGGTGCTGCGCACGAAGAAGGCGCTGAACGACATGCAATCGGGCCAGGTCGTGCGCATCGTCGCCACGGATCCCGGCAGCGTGCGGGACTTCGAGGCGTTCGCGCGCCAGACCGGCAACGCGCTGCTCGAGCACGGCGAGAGCGACGGCGCGTTCTGGTTCGTGATGAAGCGTCGCTGAGCGTGCTCGCGCACGCGTGAGCGCGCCCGCGGGAGCGGACACCCGCAGGACCGGGCGATGGCGCCGGCCGCTGGAATCGCAAATGCGTCCTTGATGCAGCCGTGCACGAGGCCGCCCTTCTCCTCCCCGACTTCCTGCTGATCGCGCTCGGCGTCGCGCTCGCTCGGCTGCAGGCGTTCCCCACGCACTTCTGGAGCGGCGTCGAGCGGCTCGTGTATTACGTGCTGTTTCCCGCGCTGCTGTTCCGCTCGCTCGCGGGCTCGCCGCTCGCGCTGGGCGACGCGGGACGGCTGGTCGGCGTGGGGATTGGCTTCACGTTGGCGGGCATGGCGCTGTCGGCGCTCGCGATACCGCTCTTCCGCCTGCCGCACGCGACGTTCGCGTCATGCTTCCAGTGCGCGTTCCGGTTCAACACGTATGTCGCGTTGGCCGCCGCGAATCGCGTCGCCGGCGCCGCGGGCGTTGCGGCGATCAGCCTGCTGGTCGGCGTGCTGGTGCCGCTGGTGAACATCGCGGCGGTCGCGATGCTCGTGCACGGGCGCGACTCGCGCGTCGTTCCCGCGCTGGTGCGCAATCCCCTCGTCATCGCGTGCGCGATCGGCATCGCGTGGAACGCGACGCGCGTGCCCATCCCCGCGTTGCCTTCGCGCATCCTGGAATTGCTCGCCGCCGCGGCGCTGCCCCTCGGTTTGCTTGCCGTCGGCGCCGGCCTGCGCTTCACGCGCGGAACGCTGCCGCTGCCCGCGCTCGCCTGGTGGCAGGCGATCAAGCTCGGCGTGTTGCCCGCGATCGCCTATGCGCTCGCGAACCTCGCCGGACTGACCGCGACCGAGCGGCAGGTCGCGGTGATCATGGCCGCGGTTCCAACCGCCACGTCGGCCTACATCCTCGCGGTGCAGATGAACGGCGCCGGTGCGCCCGTTGCGCTGCTGATATCTACCGGAACGCTGCTCGCGGCGATGACGCTGCCGCTTTGGCTCTCGCTGCTGTAAGCGCTGCCGGCCGGCTCAGCGCCGATAGCGGTTGAGGAAGTCGGCAACGATGCCGCGCTGCGCGCGGTCGATGGCGGCGTCGAGCGAGCGATCGTTCGGATCGAACTGCTTCGCCTTGCGGAACGCATTGATCGCGTCCTGGTAGTACCCCTGCGCCTGCATGGCCTGCCCCACGCAGCGCAGCGCGTCCGCGCTCGCGAGCTCGAGGTCCGCCCAGGCGCGGCACAGCTCGGCGGCGCGCCGGTAGTTGCCGGCATTGAGCATGCGGGGACCCTCGACGCGCAGCACCGCGATGCGTGCACGCCGCTCGTCCATCAGCGTGTCGACGTCGGGATCGATGGCGTCGCGACCGACCGCAACGCTCGCGGTCGTCGGCGCGGTGACGGGTGCGCCTTCGGGCGCGCGAGGCGCCAGGCTGGCGGGCGCGGTGGAAGGCGGCGACGTGCTCCCCGGCATGACCAGCGTTCCGATGCGTCCCGCGTTCGCGGCAAGCCCGCCCGTCAGGCGCGCGGGTGAAGGCAGCGCCTCGGCCAGCGTGGTGCGCGCCCACGCGATCGATTCGGTCATCGGCTCGTGCCACGCGACGCCGTAGAGCCACAGCATGGCGGCGAGGCCGCACACGCCCGTGACGGTGTTGAGAATGCCGGCGGGGCCGTGCGTGACGAGCACGTCCTGCGCGAAGTCCCAGTCCGTCTCCTGGTTCTGGGCGATCTTCTCGTACGCGACCGCGATCAGCACCGGCGCGAGCAGGGGAAAGCCGCAGCCCACGCCCTCCCACCACACGCGGAATGCCCGCCGAAAGCCGCGGTCGAGCTGCGCGCGCGTGTCGCGCCGCGCATACGCGTCGGAGATGGAGAACTGGAGGTACACGCCGAACAGCCACTTGCCGGGGGTGGTCCCCAGGGCCGCGATGAGCAGCGCCTCGATCGGAATGAACGACGCCGTGATGACGATGGGCGCGATCAGCGGATGGCCGAGCCAGTACGCGACGTCGGTCGGAATGACGCCCGAGGCGCGCACTTCGGACAGGAGCAGCGCGAGCACCAGCCCCCAGATCGAATAGTCGAAGAGACGCGCCGCGAGCCGATGCCAGGGACGCGGCTCGCTCGTGCGCCCGGATTTCGCGCGCTCGAGCTCCGCCATGCGCAGCTGGAAGATCCAGGACGCGTCTTCCTGCGGCTGGTTGGTGCCGAGGAACACGCTCTTCTCGCGGCGCCAGTTGAGAATGGCGAGGTCGGTCTGCGGCACCAGCGCCTGCGGACCGGCCACTTGCAGCGTGCGCCGGCGCAGGAAGGCGACGCCGTGCACGATGCCGTAGATCCCCGTCAGCACGACCAGCGTGAGCGTGAGCCATACGAGCACCTGCTTCGCGACGAGCACCGCGTCGGCCGGCGTGACGAACACGATCGCGGCCGCGATGAACGCTCCGAACAGGGCGCACAGCCCCACGGTGACGACGGGCGAGCGGCTGAACGAGGCGACGCGCTCGGTGAGGCCGGGGTGGTGGAATGGCAGCTCGGGTGCCTTTTCCTCCACGGGGCCGGTCTCGAGGTCCGCGGCGAGCAGGTCCTCGACCGACGGCGACGTCGCCGCGGTCTTGACGTCGGTCTGCTCACCGGCCTCGGCGACGGCGTTGCTCACCACATGCGCGATCTGCTGCTCGGTGCTCCCTACCGAGACCGCGAGCTCCTGGTCGTACCGGGCGCGCCGAGCCGGATCGCTCAGTATGCGGCTGGCATGATTGATGAAGCGGAGCGCCTCTTCGACGTTGCCCTGGCCATCCCGCGTCTTCGCGTAATACTTTCGAATCACGCGACGCAGCGCGGCCCGCACTTCCTCGTCAGACGAAGTGGGCGATATGGCTAGGGCTTCGTAGAGCGTGGCCTTCATGTCGCCTGACGCGGGGAGGCGTCGATTGCGGACGGAATCTTCGTTTAAAAGGGCAAGGCTGACAAGTTCGCGCAGCAAGAACCGGGCCATGCAAAAAAGGCCCCGTCGCGGCGCGCCGCCTCACGGACCCGTAAAGCAAAGCGGCCCCGAAGGGCCGCTCGCAGGTGCCGTGCGGGGTCAGGCGACTCCGCCGTGCGTCATTCCTCGGACTTGGCGCTGTCCCGGGTGCGCAGCTTCTCGCGAATGCGCGCCGACTTGCCGGACCGGCCGCGCAGGTAATAGAGCTTGGCGCGGCGCACGTCGCCCTTGCGCTTCACCTCGATCGAGGCGATGAGCGGCGAGTACGTCTGGAAGGTCCGCTCGACACCTTCGCCGCTGCTGATCTTGCGCACCGTGAAGGCGGAGTTGACGCCACGGTTGCGCTTTCGGATGACCACGCCTTCGTAGGCCTGGACGCGCTTGCGCTCGCCTTCGACGACGTTGACGTTGACGATGACGGTGTCGCCCGGCGCGAACTCGGGAATCGTCTTGTTGAGGCGCGCGATTTCCTCGCGCTCCAGGATGTCGATGACGTTCATGTCGGTTCCTTGACGGCTCGCCAGAGGTCGGGTGCGAGGCACGCGACGTGGTCGGCCTGGTTCTCGAAAAGTGTGCGATTGTACCAACGGGCCCATGGGACCCGCATCCCTTGCGTGCTACTGGCGGTGGCCTGCCTCGTCGCTGCCGCTCGACGGTCGCGGCTCCAGCAGATCCGGCCGCCGCGACCGGGTGCGCGCGAGCGCCTGCTCGCGGCGCCAGCGCGCGATCGACGCGTGGTTGCCCGAGAGCAGCACTGCCGGCACCGCCTCTCCTTCGTACACCTCCGGCCGCGTGTAGTGCGGACAATCGAGCAGGCCGTCGGCGAACGACTCCTGCACGACCGACTCGGCGTCGTTCAGCGCGCCGGGAAGGTGCCGCGCCAGCGCATCGATCAGCATGAGCGCCGGGAGCTCGCCGCCCGACACGACGAAATCACCGATGGCGATCTCCTCGTCCAGCGTCGCGACCAGCCGCTCGTCGATGCCCTCGTAACGGCCGGCGACGAGGACGTAGCCCGTATCCGCATCGCGCGCGAGCGCCACGACGCGCCGGTGCGTCAACGGCGTTCCCGCAGGCGAGAGGTGGATCGTGCGCGTCGCCGCGCACCCGTCGCTGCGTTGCGCCATGCGCGCGGCCGCGACGGCTTTCGCGAGCGGCTCGGCCATCATCACCATGCCGGGACCGCCGCCATACGGCCGGTCGTCGACGGTGCGATGGTTGTCGGTCGCGAAATCGCGCGGATTCCACGTGCGCAGATGCCACAGCCCGCGCTCGCGCGCCCGCCCCGTGACACCGAAGCGCGCCGCGTGCTCGACCATCTCGGGGAACAGCGTCACGACATCGATGCGCACCGCGCGCTTCCCTTCCTCACCGCGATTTCAGTAGTCCGATTGCCAGTCGACGTCGATGCGGCCGCCCGCGACGTCGACGTTGTCGACGTAGATCGGCACCCACGGAATGAGCCGCTCGCCGCCGGCGTCGTCGCGCACGCGCAGGATCGCGTGCGCGCCGTTGTCGATCACCCGATCCACCGCGCCGAGGCGCACGCCATCCCGGTTCACCACGGCGAGCCCTTCGAGGTCCGCCCAGTACAGCTCGTGTTCCGCGAGCGCCGGCAAGGCGTCGCGCGAAATGCCGACCTCGGCGCCGCGCAGCGCTTCGGCGTCGTCACGCGTCACCACATGCTCGAGCGCCGCGATCAACGCGCCGCCATGCGCGCGGGCCCCGGTCACGCGACGCGATTCCCAGAGCGACGCCTGCTTCGGCCGCAGCCACCACGAGGCGTGCCGCGTGAGCGCCAGCGGATCGTCGGACCAGGGTTGCACGCGAACCATGCCGCGCACGCCGTAGGGGCCGCTGACGCGACCCATCGCGACGATGCCGCGCATCGGCGGCACGCCGTTCAGGCGGCGGGCTGGGCGGTCGACGCTTCCTTGCCGCCGGCCGCCTGGCCGGCACGCTTGACCAGCATCGCGACCGTGTCGGACAGCCGGGCACCGCGCGACTGCCAGTAGGCGACGCGCTCCTGCTCGATGCGCAGACCTTCCTCGTGCGCCGCGGCGACCGGGTTGTAGAAGCCGACGCGCTCGATGAAGCGGCCGTCGCGTCGGTTGCGCGAGTCGGCCACGACGACGTTGTAGAAGGGGCGCTTCTTGGCGCCTCCGCGGGCGAGGCGAATGACGACCATGCTGTGGGTTCCTCTTGCTCGGGCTTGCCCGAAAAAAGACGTTGATATTACTATGGAAACCGCCTGCGAGGCAAGCCGTCGCAACCGGCCCGCGGGCAGGCCGGCGCCACGCCGTCGTGGCCCGGCTGCCCGAAGTCCCGGCCACCCTCGGACGCGCCCGCCATGTCGTCGCCACTTCCCAAAGCCCGACTCGAAGCGCTCACCGACGGCATATTCGCGGTCACGATGACGCTGCTGGTCCTCGACCTGCACTTTCCGGAGCCTTCGGACACGGCGACGCCGTGGCAGGAAACCGCGCGCCTGATCGACCGCCTCGACAACTACGTGATCAGCTTCGTGGTGCTCGCGGTGTTCTGGGTGGGCCACGTCCGGCTGCTGCGTCGACTGCGCGACGCCGACATGCCGTTCGTCGCGATCAACCTCGCGTTCCTGCTCTTCACCACGCTCGTGCCGCCGCTCACCACGCTGCTCGGCGACCATCCGGCGCTGCCGCGGGCCGCGGTGCTGTACGGCGGGACGCTGCTGCTCATCCTGCTCTGCGAGGCGCTGCTGTGGCATCGCGTGTGCCATCGCCTCGCGAACGAGAGCTTTCACAACCCGCTCCGGACGTGGCGCCTCGTGCGCAGGCGCTACGCGCTCGCCATGGGGGTCGTCATCGCCGGCATCGTCGCGGCGTTCGTGGAGATCATCGTCGGCGCGTCGGAAGGGCTCGCGCCATGGATGTATCTCCTGCTGATCTTCCTCGGCGTCGTGCGCACGCCGTTGCACGGCGTGCCGCGCGCGTGACCGCTCAGCGCATGCCGGGCAGGATGCCGCGCATGCCGCGCAGCATCTTCTGCATCCCGCCCTTCGCGACCATCTTCATCATCTTCTGCGTCTGCTCGAACTGGTTGAGGAGCTGATTCACCTCCTGAACCGTGACGCCGGCGCCCGCTGCGATGCGCCGCTTGCGGGACGCCTTGATGAGCTCGGGCTTCGCCCGCTCCTGCGGCGTCATGGAGTCGATGATGCCCTCGACGCGCGCGATCTTGCGCTCGTCGACCGTGGTCTGCTGCGCCGCGCGCGCGAGCTCCGCCGGCAGCTTGTCCAGCATGCCGGCGATGCCGCCCATCTTGCGCATCTGGCCGATCTGCGCCTTGAAGTCGCTCAAGTCGAAGCCCTTGCCGGTCTTGACCTTCTTCGCGAGCTTCTTCGCCTGCTCGACGTCGACCGTGCGATGCGCCTCCTCGATGAGCGACAGCACGTCGCCCATGCCGAGGATGCGCGACGCCATGCGCTCCGGGTGAAACACTTCCAGCCCGTCGATCTTCTCCGAGACGCCGGCGAACTTGATCGGCGCGCCGGTGACGTGACGCACCGAGAGCGCGGCGCCGCCGCGCGCGTCGCCGTCGAGCTTGGTGAGCACCACGCCGGTGAGCGGCAACGACTCGCGGAATGCGCGCGCGGTGTTCACCGCGTCCTGGCCCTGCATCGCGTCGACGACGAACAGCGTCTCGACGGGAGACAGCGCCGCATGCAGTTCGGCGATCTCGCGCATCATCTCCTGGTCGATCGCGAGCCGGCCTGCCGTGTCGACGATCAGCACGTCGTGGTAGTGACGGCGCGCGTGGTCGAGCGCGCCGCGCGCGATGTCGACCGGAAGCTGCGACGGCTCCGACGGCAGGAAGTCGACGCCCACCTGCTGCGCGAGCGTGCGCAGCTGCTCGATGGCCGCCGGACGATACACGTCGGCCGACACCAGCAGCACCTTCCTGCGATCGGCCGCGACCAGGCGCGCGAGCTTCGCTGCCGTCGTCGTCTTGCCGGCGCCCTGCAGGCCGGCCATGAGGATGACGGCGGGCGCGCGCGCAGCGAGGTTGAGCGGCTCCGCCGCGCCGCCCATGAGCGCGGTCAGCTCGCGCTGCACCACGCCGACCAGCGCCTGGCCGGGCGTCAGCGAGCCCACCACCTCCTGGCCGATCGCCTTGTCGCGCAGGCGTGCGATGAAGTCCTTGACCACCGGCAGCGCGACGTCCGCTTCGAGGAGCGCAAGGCGCACCTCGCGCAGCGCTTCCTGGATGTTCGCTTCGGTGAGACGCGCCTCGCCGCGCAGTGTCTTCGCGACGCGCGACAGTCGATCGGTGAGGTTATCGAACATGATTCGCTGGCATTGGCGCGATCGCGAGAGCGGCGTCGCGCGTGGGGTACACTCGACCGGTGAACGTGCGTCGCTTCCGCGCGGTTGGCGGCGACGCCCCGGAGCCGGGTTGGACATTCTACTGCACGTGCTCGTCGCGGCGCTGTACCTCGTCGCAGCCTGGTTGTGCCGACCGCGCGGCGAGACGCCTGCGGCCGTCCGCTCGCTCGCCATCGGCGTGGCGCTGGCCGTGCACGCGATCGTGATGACGCGGGTGATCGTGCGGCCGGACGGGCTCGACCTCTCGTTCGTCAACGCGCTCTCGCTGGTCGCGGGCCTCGCGGTGCTCGTCGCGTGGGTCTCCGGCGCGTTGCGCATCCTTCCGGGTGTGGCGATGATGATCCTGCCGGTGGCGGCGCTCTGCGCGGCGTTGCCGACGCTCGCGCGCATGCCGCATCCGTTCGCGTACGCCGACGAGCCGCTCGCCGCCGCGCACATCAGCGTCGCATTGATCGCCTACGCGCTGTTCGTCGTCGCGGCGATGCAGGCGGCCGTGCTGACCGGCGTGGAGAAGCGGCTGCATCGCGGTGCGCCGCCGATCGGTGCGCAGGAGCCGCCGCCGCTCCTCACACTCGAGCGCTATCTCTTCCGCCTGATCGCCATCGGCTTCGTGCTGCTCACCATCACGCTCATCAGCGGTTTCCTGTTCTCCGAAGAGCTGTTCGGCAAGCCGGTGACGCTCACGCACAAGAACGTGTTCTCGGTGGCAGGATGGCTCACCTTCGCGGCGCTGCTGTTCGGACGGTGGCGCTACGGATGGCGCGGGCGCGCGGCGCTGAAATGGATCGTCGCCGGCACGATCCTGCTCGTGCTGGGGTACCTCGGGAGCAAGTTCGTGCTCGAGGTCCTGCTGCACAGGGCGTGAGACGGGCTCGTGGACCACATCCCGCTCTCCTCGCTCGGCACGGTGCTCGCGGTGCTGCTGCTCGTCTCGGCGTTCTTCTCGCTTGCCGAGACCGCCATGATGGCGGTGAACCGCTACCGCCTGAAGCATCGCGCCGAGCGCGGCGAGCGCGGGGCCCGCCTCGCGATGGCGCTGCTCGCGAAGACCGATCAGCTGCTCGGCGTCATCCTGCTCGGCAACAACCTGCTCAACGCGGCGGCGGCGACGCTTGCGAGCGTCATCACCGTTCGCCTGTTCGGACAGGGCGAGATCGCGCTCGCGCTCGGAACCGTCGTCGTGACGTTCCTGATCCTCGTGTTCTCGGAGATCACGCCGAAGGTGATCGGCGCGAACTACGCGGATCTGCTGGGCCCGCTCGTGAGCTACGTGCTGACGCCACTGCTGCGCGTCGCGCGCCCGGTCGTCTGGTTCGTGAATCTCTTCGTAAAGGCGGTGCTGAAGACACTGCGCCTCGCGCCCACCACCACCGAGTCGGCCACGCTCACGCAGGAGGAGCTGCGCTCGCTCGTGCTCGAGGGCAGCCAGTATTTCCGCGGCAAGCACAAGACGATGCTTGCCAACCTGATGGACCTCGAGGCGATCACGGTCGACGACGTGATGACGCCGCGAAGCCAGATCCACGCGCTCGACATCACCGAGAAGCCGCAGCTGCTCGGGCAGCAGCTCGCCACGTCGTACCACTCGCGCCTGCCGGTCTACGAGGGCGCGCTCGACAACATCGTCGGCATCCTGCCGCTCAAGAGCGTCGTGCAGATGTGCATCGGCGGCGAGCTCGACGGCGAGCGGCTGCGCGAGCTCTTGCGACCCGCCTACTTCGTCCCGATGGGAACGCCGCTGCTGACGCAGCTCCAGCAGTTCCAGGCCGACCGCCAGCGGCTCGGCCTGGTGGTCGACGAATACGGCGAGTTGCAGGGCCTTGTCACCATCGAGGACATCGTCGAGGAGATCATCGGCGAGTTCACCACAACCGCGCCCGGCACCGGCGAGAGCGTGCGCCGCGAGCCGGACGGCAGCGTCGTGGTCGACGGCATGGCGCCGCTGCGCACGCTCAACCGGCGGCTCGGCACCCGGTTCCCCGTGGACGGCCCGAAAACGCTCAACGGCCTGATCGTCGAGCATCTGGGCGAGATTCCGGACGCCGGGATCAGCTTTCGCATCGGCGACCAGGGCATCGAGATCCTCCAGACCCAGGACCGCGCGGTGAAAGTGGTGCGCCTGCTGGCCCCGGTCGGCCGTCCGGCGGCGCCTTTACAAGGCCGACCCGAGCGGGCATCATCCTCCAGTTAAGTTTCATGCAAATGGAATAAGCCCCGGTAAAGCAACACAAAACGGCCTCGCGCCCGGCGCCGGGGCACAGGGCTTGCTTCCGGCTGGTTTTTGCACCTGAGCATCCGCCTGGACGATCCGCATGGCCACGCACGCCGCCGCCACCCGCAACATCAGCGGTCTCGCTCGCGCCCTCGCGCAGAACGGCGTCATGTCGGAGTACGAGGCCGAGGCCATGCAGACGCAGGCCCAGGCGGCCGGCGTCGCCTTCGTGGAGCAGATGCTGGCGGGCAAGCGCATGTCCGCCCAGCAGCTCGCCGTGTTCGCGTCCCGGGCTTTCGGCGTGCCGCTGCTCGACCTGACGGCCTTCGACCTCGACAGCCTCAACAAGGAGTACGTCGACGTCAGGATGGCCCAAACGCGGCGGGTTCTGCCGCTGCACCGCAGGGGCAACCGGCTGTTCGTGGCCACGTCGGACCCCGCCAACCTCCAGGCGCTCGAGGAGGTCCGGTTCAAGACCAACCTGGTGGTCGAGCCGGTGGTCGTCGAGGACGACAAGCTGGGCCAGGCGATCGCCAAGCTGGTCGAGGCGAGCGGCGCCAACCTGAAGGAGATGGGCGCCCTCGAGGACATGGAGGTCGGGCTCGAGGAAGGCACGCCGAACTCCGCGAGCGTGGAGGACGAGAGCGAGGTCGAGGACGCGCCCGTCGTCAAGTACATCCAGAAGATCCTGCTCGACGCGATCAGCGGCGGCGCGTCGGACATCCACTTCGAGCCGTACGAAAAGTTCTTCCGCATCCGCTACCGCGTCGACGGGATCCTCTCGGAGATCGCGCAGCCGCCGCTCGCCATCAAGGACAAGGTCGCGTCGCGCATCAAGGTCATCAGCAAGCTCGACATCGCGGAGAAGCGCGTGCCGCAGGACGGCCGCATGAAGCTCGTGCTGTCGAAGCAGAAGTCCATCGACTTCCGCGTCTCGACGCTGCCGACCCTGTTCGGCGAGAAGATCGTGATGCGTATCCTCGACTCGTCGGGGGTGAAGCTCGGCATCGAGGCGCTCGGTTACGAGCCCGATCAGCAGAAGGCGCTGCTCGACGCGATCGGGCGACCCTACGGCATGATCCTCGTGACCGGCCCGACCGGCAGCGGCAAGACGGTGTCGCTGTACACGTGCCTCAACATCCTGAACCAGCCGGGCATCAACATCTCGACCGCCGAAGATCCGGCGGAAATCCAGCTTCCCGGCGTCAACCAGGTCAACGTCAACGACAAGGCGGGGCTCACGTTCGCGGCGGCGCTGAAGTCGTTCCTGCGCCAGGACCCGGACATCATCATGGTCGGCGAAATCCGCGACCTCGAGACCGCCGAGATCTCCATCAAGGCCGCGCAGACGGGCCACCTCGTGCTCTCGACCTTGCACACCAATGATGCGCCGGCGACGCTGACGCGGCTGCTGAACATGGGGGTGGCGCCGTTCAACGTCGCTTCGTCGGCGATCCTGATCACGGCGCAGCGCCTCGGCCGCAAGCTTTGCCATTGCAAGAAGCCCGAGGACATCCCGCCCGAGGCGCTGCTGCGTGCCGGCTTCACCGAGGCCGATCTCGACGGCAGCTGGCAGACGTTCGGGCCGGTGGGCTGCGACAACTGCAAGGGAAGCGGCTACAAGGGCCGCATCGGCATCTACGAAGTGATGCCGATCAGCGACGAGATGCGGCAGCTCATCATGCGGGAAGGCAACGCGCTCGAAATCGCCGCGCAGGCGCAGAAGGAAGGCATCCGCAACCTGCGCCAGTCGGGACTTCTGAAGGTCAAGCAAGGCGTGACGTCCCTCGAGGAAATCGAGGCTGTCACGAATGAATAGCCGCGCCGCGTAAGGCGCCGAGGATCGCCATGGCCACCACGACTGCAACCGCCGCGCGCCGCGACATTCGCGTCAAGGAATTCACCTTCACCTGGGAAGGCGTCGATCGCAACAACCGGCAGGTGCGCGGCGAGACGAAGGCCGCCTCCGAGACGGTGGTGCGCACGAACCTGCGCCGCCAGGGCATCCGCATCACGCGCCTCAAGCGGCAGACCTTCCGCGGCGGGCGCAAGGTCGGCGAGAAGGAGATCACGTTCTTCACCCGGCAGTTCGCCACCATGCTCAAAGCCGGCGTGCCGCTGCTGCAGGCGTTCGACATCGTGGCGCGCGGGCACAGCAACCCGCGCTTCTCGCGCCTGATGATGGACATCAAGAACAAGGTCGAGACGGGCTCGAGCCTGTCGTCGGCCTTCCGCCAATATCCCGGCCACTTCGACGACTTGTATTGCAACCTGGTCGCGGCAGGCGAAGCCTCGGGCACGCTCGACGCCATCCTCGACCGCCTTGCGACCTACAAGGAAAAGATCCTCGCCATCAAGGGCAAGATCAAGTCGGCGCTGTTCTATCCGATCGCGGTGGTGACGGTCGCGATCATCGTGACCTTCATCATCATGATCTTCGTCATCCCGGCGTTCAAGTCGGTGTTCGCCAACTTCGGTGCACAGCTGCCGATGCCCACGCTGGTCGTCATCGCCATCTCCGACTGGTTCGTCGCGTGGTGGTGGCTCATCACGATCGCCGCGGTCGGCGCCGTCGTCGGCTTCGGCGTGATGTACCGACGCTCCGCCGCGCTGCGCTACACGGTGCAGCGCCTGTCGCTGAAGTTCCCGGTGATCGGTGCCATCCTCGAGAAGGCGGTCATCGCGCGCTGGACACGCACGCTGCAGACGATGTTCGCGGCGGGCGTGCCGCTCGTCGAGGGCCTCGACGCCGTCGCGGGTGCGTCGGGCAACGCGGTGTACGTGCAGGCTACCAAGCGCATCCAGACCGAGGTCGCGACCGGTGTGAGCCTCACCAACGCGATGAGCAACACGCGCCTGTTTCCCTCGATGGTGATCCAGATGACGCAGATCGGCGAGGAGTCCGGCTCGCTCGACAACATGCTCGGCAAGATCGCGGACTTCTACGAGCGCGAGGTCGACGACGCCGTCGCCGCGCTGTCGAGCCTGCTCGAGCCGCTGATCATCGTGTTCCTCGGCGTGGTCGTGGGTGGCCTCGTGGTCGCGATGTACCTGCCGATCTTCAAGCTCGGAGCGGTGATCTGAGCGCTCGTCGTGCCGCGCGCCGCCCGGTTGCGCGGCGATGCCGCCGGTGATCGCGCTGTCGCAGCCGGCGTCGATCGCGCTCGCGCTCGTCGTGGGGCTCTGCGTCGGCAGCTTCCTGAACGTCGTCATCCATCGACTGCCGAAGATGCTCGAGCGCGGGTGGCGCGCGCAGTGCGCCGAGCTCGCCGGCGAGACGCCCCCGGCCGAGCCCGCGTACAACCTCGTCGTGCCGCGCTCCGCCTGTCCCTCGTGCGGCCACCGCATCGGCGCGCACGAGAACGTGCCGATCGTCTCGTGGCTCGCGCTGCGCGGAAAATGCTCGGCATGCGGCGCACGCATTTCCGCGCGCTATCCGATCGTCGAGCTCGCGGGCGGCCTCCTCGCGGCCTACGCGGTGTGGCGCTTCGGCCTCACGTGGAAAGGCATGGCCGCGTGCGTCTTCCTCTGGATGCTCACGGCGCTCACGGTCATCGATTTCGACACGCAGCTCCTTCCCGACGACCTCACGCTGCCGCTCCTGTGGGCGGGGCTCGTCGCGAATCTGTTCGAGCTCTTCGTTCCGCTGCAGACGGCGGTGATCGGCGCCGCCGCGGGCTATCTCTCGCTGTGGCTCGTCTACTGGATCTTCCGGCTCGTGCGCGGCAAGGAAGGCATGGGCTACGGGGACTTCAAACTGCTGGCGGCGCTCGGCGCCTGGCTCGGATGGTCGATGCTGCCGATCATCGTGTTGCTGTCGTCGGTGGTGGGCGCCGCGATCGGTCTGTCGCTCATCGTATTCCGGGGCCGCGACCACAACGTGCCGCTCGCGTTCGGTCCCTATCTCGCGATCGCGGGCGCAATCGCGCTGTTCTTCGGCCCGCAGCTGCTGCGCACGTTCTTTCCCTGACGGCCGATGTACGACCGCCACGGGTCCGTCCCCCGCGCCGCGAGCGCAACTCGCCAATCGCCTGCGGCGTCCCGGCGCGACTGACGTGCTGATCGTCGGCCTCACCGGAGGCATCGGCAGCGGCAAGTCGGAAGTCGCGCGCGCGTTCGCCGCGCGCGGCGTCGAGATCGAGGATGCCGACGCGATCGCTCATGCCGTCACTGCCCCGGGAGCGCCCGGCCATCGCGCGGTCGCGGACGCGTTCGGTGCCGCAGCCTTGCGCGACGACGGCGGTCTCGATCGCGACTGGCTTCGCACGCGCGCGTTCGAGGACCCGGCGTTTCGCGCGCGTCTCGAGGCCGTTCTGCACCCGCTGATCCGCGCGCGCATGGACGCCGCCGTCCGGGCATGGCGGGGCGCCTACGGGATTCTCGTGGTCCCGCTGCTGCTCGAGCGCGGGGGCGTGCGCGAGCGGGTCGACCGCGTGCTGGTCGTCGACTGTCCCGAGGACGAGCAGGTGCGCCGCGTGGTGGCGCGGAGCGGCCTGGCGCCCGAGACCGTGCGGCGCATCATGTCGACGCAACTGTCGCGCGGCGAGCGGCTCGCGCAGGCGGACGACGTCATCGACAACAGCGGCACGCTGGCCGCGATGGACGAGCAGGTCGAGCGCCTCGACCGCGCCTATCGTGCACGCGCGGCGGCGGCGCCCGCGTGAATTTGGCAGAATGACGGCTGTCCCGCCGCTTTCCACTCCGTGATCCGCTACGAGCATCCGCTGAACGAGCGCATCCGCACGATGATGCGGCTCGAGGACCTCTTCGCTCGGGCACGCTACTTCGCCGCTCAGGACGCGCCGGCGGAGCATCACGCGGCGCTGATGTCGATGTTCGAGATCACCGACGTGGCGAGCCGCGCCGACCTCAAGACCGATCTCCTGCAGGAGCTCGAGCGGCAGAAGCAGCTGCTTGCGCCGCTGCGCAGCAATCCGCAGATCGAGGCGCGCGCGCTCGAAGCGCTGCTGTCGGACATGGACGCGGCGAACTCGAGCCTCTTCGCGACCACCGGAAAGGTCGGCCAGCACCTGCGCGACAACGAGTGGCTCATGGCCATCAAGCAGCGCAGCGCGATTCCCGGCGGCGTGTCGGAGTTCGACCTGCCGGCCTACCATTACTGGCTGCACCAGGCGGCGGCCGATCGCCAGCGCGATCTCGCCAACTGGCTGGAGCCGTTCGAGCCGCTGCACGCGGGGCTCGGGATCATCCTGCGCCTCCTGCGCGAGAACGCGCGTGTGAGCCGGCATGTCGCGTACCGCGGCGTGTTCCAGCTCATGCTCACGACGACCAAGGTCGCGCAGCTCCTGCGCCTGACGGTCGCGCGCGACCTGCCATGCGTGCCGGAGATCAGCGCCAACAAATACGCGCTGAACATCCGCTTCATCGGCGTGTCCGGCATGGACCGCGGCACGGTGTTCGACCGCGACGTCGAGTTCGAGCTCACGTTCTGCAATCTCTGAGGACGCGCCCGCCGCGATGAGCGCCCCGCCGCGATGAGCGCCCCGCCGCGATGAGCGCCCCGCCGCGCCTCGTCAAATGCCCGCAATGCGGGAAGCCCGTCGAGTGGACGGCGGCGTCGCGCTGGCGCCCGTTCTGCTCCGAGCGCTGCAAGATGCTGGACCTCGGCGCCTGGGCGAGCGAGGCCTATCGCATTCCCGTGGAGGACGATTCGCAGTCCACCGACGCGCCGCCCGAGGACACGCCGGGCGCCGGCGGGCGTCGATGACGCGGCGCGGCCCTGAGCCGCGGCGACGCAACGCGAGCCCTGCCGCCAGCGCCCTCACGCCGGTCAGCGTCGCCAGCGCGAGCGCGGGTGTCGAACGGGCGCGGCCGCCACGACGGGACCGCCGGTCGCGTTGACCTGCAGCCCGTAGGAGTCGCCGCCTACCAGGCGTGGCGGCGCAGCGCGATGCCGTGCGCGCCGTGGTCGACCGCCGGTCCCAAGTCTCCTGGATCGAGGCCGCCCAGCGCGTACACGGGCACGCGGGTGCCGTCGACGATGGCAGCGAAGCCCTCGAACCCGAGCGGCACCGCACCCGGATGCGTCGGCGTCGGCTTGACGGGGCCCAGCACGACGAAGTCGACCTCCAGCTCGGCAGCGCGATCGAGATCGCGCCGATCGTGGCACGAGGCGGCGACGACCAGATCGCGCGGGCGCCGCTGCGCCGCGTGCAGCAGGGCGGCCGGCCAATGAACGCCGTCCAGCCGCAGCGCGCGTGCGCCGGCTTCGTCGCCGTTGAGCAGCAGCGTGGCGCCGTAGGGCCGCGCCGCGTCGCGCAGGCGCGCCGCGAAGGCGTCACGACGCGCCGCGGGCCATTCCTTTTCACGCACCTGGATGAGGCGCAGGCCGTGCGACAGCGCGTGCAATGCGCGCGCGAGGAACGCGTCCTCGCCCACATCCTGCGCGCACGTGATGCCGTAGACGGGCGGCAGTGCGAGCGCGGCGAGCACGCGCGTGTTCGCGGGCAGGAGCGGCGCCACGGTGAAGCGACCCGGCACCTGCCATGCGAACGCCTGGCCGTCCCGGCCCTGCGGATCGCCGTCCCATGCGAACACCCGGAAGAACTCGAGCCGAACGTGCGCGTGCGGGTAGACGAATTCCTGCGTGAGCCACGGCGCGGCGCGGCGCACCGTGACGCCGAGCTCCTCGTGCAGCTCGCGCGCCAGCGCCACCGGTGCGGTTTCGCCGGGCTCGAGCTTGCCGCCGGGAAATTCCCAGTAGCCGGCGTACGGCTTGCCGGGCGGGCGCTGCGCGAGCAGCACCCGGCCGTCGGCAGCGACGATCACCGCGGCGGCGACGCGCGTGATGCGCGTGTGCGGCGCGGCCGGCGTCACGCCTTGCGCGAAAGGCCGAGCGCGCCCGCGTGGTGCTTCGCGAACTGCCACGCGACGCGCCCGCTGCGCGAGCCGCGACCGAGGGCGAACTGCAGCGCCTCGCGCGTGAGCGACTCCTGGTCACGCGCGAGCGGCCTTGCACCGAAGTGCTCGAGCCAGCCGCTTACCGCGGCGAGATAATCGTCCTGCGAGAACGGATAGAACGAGATCCACAGCCCGAAACGCTCGGACAGCGAGATCTTCTCCTCGACCGACTCGCCCGGATGCACTTCCTCGCCGACGTGGCGCGTCTCGAGATTCTCGGCGAAATACTCGGGAATGAGGTGGCGACGGTTCGACGTCGCGTAGATGAGCACGTTGGACGTCGCGCCGGCGATCGAGCCGTCGAGCATCACCTTCAGCGCCTTGTAGCCCGACTCGCCCGCGTCGAACGTCAGGTCGTCGCAGAACACGATGAAGCGCAACGGCACGTTCTCGACGCGTTCGGCGATGTCGGGAAGATCGGTGAGGTCGGCCTTGTCGACTTCGATCAGGCGCAGTCCGCGCGCGCGGTATTTGCCGAGCATCGCCTTGACGAGCGACGACTTGCCGGTGCCGCGCGAGCCCGTGAGCAGCACGTTGTTCGCCGGCAGCCCGGCGACGAACTGGCGGGTGTTGAGGTCGATCGCCTTCTTCTGCTCGTCGACGGCGACGAGATCGCCGAGGTCGATCGTGTGCGGATGCGTGACCGCCTGCAGATAGCCGCGGCCACCGCGCTTGCGCCAGCGCGCCGCAGGGACGCGCTTCCAGTCGGGATCGGGTTGCGGAGGCGGCAGCAGCGTCTCGACACGCGCCAGGACGGCTTCGGCACGCGCGACCAGGTCGCCGACGCTGGTGCCCGGCGCCGCCTGCGCCCGCTGCGCCGGAGCGGGCTGCGATGCGCGCGTGCGCCTCACGAGCGGTATTCCGCGTTGATCTTCACGTAGTCGTGCGAAAAATCGCAGGTCCACACCTCGGCGGACGCGCGGCCGCGACCGAGATCGACCCGCACCGTGATCTCGTCCTGCTTCATGACGCGTGCGCCGTCCTCCTCGCGATAGCCGGCCGCGCGGCCGCCGCGATCGACGACGAGCACGTCGTCCAGCCAGAACGACACGCGCGAAGCGTCGAGATCGGCGGCGGCGCCGTTTCCTATGGCGCACACGATGCGCCCGAGGTTGGGATCGGAGGCGAAGAACGCGGTCTTGACGAGCGGCGAATGCGCGATCGCGAACGCGACGCGCCGGCATTCGTCGGCGTCGCGGCCGTTCGCCACGCGGAGGGTCATGAACTTGGTCGCCCCTTCGCCGTCGCGCACGATGGCCTGCGCGAGATCCACCGCGACCGCCTCGATGGTGGCGGCGACCTCGGCATAGCGCGGATCGCTCGCCGCGACGATCGGCGCAATGCGCGACTTTCCGGTCGCCGCGATGACGAAGCTGTCGTTGGTCGAGGTGTCGCCATCGACGGTGGCGGCGTTGAACGAGACACCGGTGACGTCGCGCGTCAACGGCGCCAGCAGCGGTGCGGCGAGCGGTGCGTCGGTCGCGATGAACGCCAGCATCGTCGCCATGTCGGGATGGATCATGCCCGAGCCCTTGGCGATACCGGTGACGCTCACGGTCTCGCCGTCGACCACGACGCGCCGCGAGCTCGCCTTGTGGACGGTGTCGGTGGTCATGATGGCGCGCGCGGCATCCAGCCAGCGATCGGGACGCGCCGACGCCTGCGCCGCGGGAAGCGCGGCGACGAGCCGATCGAGCGGCAGGGGCTCCATGATCACGCCGGTCGAATACGGCACGACTTGCGCGGGATCGCAGCCGACGAGGCGAGCGACTTCCACGCACGTGGCGCGTGCGTCGCGCAAGCCCGGTTCGCCCGTCCCGGCGTTGGCGTTTCCGGCGTTGATCACCAGCGCGCGGAAGTCGACGCGCTGCGCCTGCTGCTCGGCAAGGTGGTGGCGCGCGACGAGAACCGGCGCGGCGCAGAAGCGGTTGCGCGTGAACACACCGGCGGCGACGGAGCCTCGGTCGGCGAGGATCAGCAGGACGTCGTCTCGGTCCCAGCTCTTGATGCGTGCGCGCGCCGTGCCGAGCGCGATGCCGCGCACGACGTGCAGGTCGTCGGCGGTGGCAGGCGTGTAGCGAACGGCCATCGGCGCGTCACCGGTTCCCTCACCACGCCGCGCGGGCGAGGAGCGGAAGTGCGCAGGCCATCAGGCGAGCCGGCCGTGGCAGTGCTTGTACTTCTTGCCCGAGCCGCAGGGGCACGGATCGTTGCGGCCGACCTTCTGCCCTGCGCGCACGAACGGTGGTGGCGGCGCAAGCGCCACGTCGCCGTTGTCGCCTCCGCTGCCGGCGGTGGCGAGCGCCTCGTCGTAGTCGGCGTGCTGGTAGCGCACGTTGACCACGGGCGCCTCGGGCGGGGCCTCGACGGCCTGCACGTCCTCGCGCGAGCGCACCTGCGCGGTCAGCACGAACTTGACCACGTCCTGCTTGATGCGGTCGAGCATGTCCGAGAAGAGCTCGAACGCCTCGCGCTTGTATTCCTGCTTCGGATTCTTCTGCGCATACCCGCGCAGGTGAATGCCCTGGCGCAGATGATCGAGCGCGGCGAGATGGTCGCGCCAATGATGGTCCAGCGTCTGCAGCATGATGCCGCGCTCGGCCGAGCGCATGAGCTCCGTGCCGAGCTGCGCTTCCTTGGCCTTCCATACGGCTTCGGCGAGATCGGCGATGCGCTCGCGGATCTTGGCCTCCTCGAGCTCCGGCTCCGCCTTGATCCATTCGCCGACCGGCACCTTGAGCTGGAACTCCGCGGCGAGCGTCGTCTCGAGGCTCGGCACGTCCCATTCCTCCTCGACCGACTCGGCGGGCATGAAGCGCTTGATCGTGTCCTCGATCTCCCCGCGCACCATGTTGCGGATCGTCTCGGCGACGTCGCTCGACTCGAGCAGCTCGTTGCGCTGCTGATAGATGACCTTGCGCTGGTCGTTGGCGACGTCGTCGTACTCGAGCAGCTGCTTGCGGATGTCGAAGTTGCGTGCCTCGACGCGCGTCTGCGCCTTGGCGATGGAGCGGTTGACGATCGGATGCTCGATCGGCTCGCCCTCCGGCATCTTGAGGCGCTGCATGATGGCGCCGAGGCGCTCGCCGCCGAAGATGCGCAGCAGCGGATCCTCGAGCGACAGGTAGAAGCGCGAGCTTCCGGGATCGCCCTGGCGACCCGCGCGGCCGCGCAGCTGGTTGTCGATGCGCCGCGACTCGTGCCGCTCGGTGCCGATGATGTGCAGGCCGCCGGCCTTGATCACCGCGTCGTGGCGCACCTGCCAGTCGCCGCGCAGACTGTTGATCTGCAGGTCCTTCTCGGTCTGCGAGAGCGCCTCGTCCTCGCGGATCTTCAGCAGCGTCGGCTCGATGCTGCCGCCGAGCACGATGTCGGTGCCGCGGCCGGCCATGTTGGTGGCGATGGTGATGGTGCTGGGCTTGCCGGCGTCGGCGACGATCTGCGCCTCGTGCGCGTGCTGCTTGGCGTTCAGCACGTTGTGCGGCAGCTTCTCCTTGTCGAGGTGCTTCGAGAGCAGCTCCGAGTTCTCGATCGACGTGGTGCCGACGAGCACCGGCTGGCCGCGCTTGTGGCAGTCCTGGATGTCCCCGATGATCGCCTTGACCTTCTCGTCGAAGGTGCGGAAGACGAGGTCGTTCTCGTCCTTGCGCACCATCGGGAGGTGCGTCGGTATCACCACCGTCTCGAGGTGGTAGATCTGCTGGAACTCGAACGCTTCGGTGTCCGCCGTACCGGTCATGCCGGCGAGCTTCTGGTACATGCGGAAGTAGTTCTGGAAGGTGATCGACGCGAGCGTCTGGTTCTCGCGCTGGATCGCCACGCCTTCCTTGGCCTCCACCGCCTGGTGCAGCCCGTCGGACCAGCGGCGTCCCGGCATCAGCCGGCCGGTGAACTCGTCGACGATGACGACCTGCCCGTCCTGCACGACGTATTGCTGGTCGCGGTGGAAGAGCGCGTGCGCGCGCAGCGCGGCGTACAGGTGATGGACGAGCGAGATGTTGTGGGCGTCGTAGAGGCTCGAACCGGGCGGCGTGAGCCCGGCCTGCGCGAGCAGTGCCTCGGCGTGCTCGTGGCCTTCCTCCGACAGCAGCACCTGATGTGCCTTCTCGTCGACCCAGTAGTCGCCCGGGCCCTTCTCGTCGGCCTGCCGCGAGAGCTTCGGCGCGATCTCGTTCAGGCGGTAATACATCTCGACGTTGTCGTCGGACTGGCCGGAGATGATGAGCGGCGTGCGCGCCTCGTCGATCAGGATCGAGTCGACCTCGTCGACGATGGCGTAGGAGAGTCCGCGCTGCACGCGCTCGCTCGGCGAGAACACCATGTTGTCGCGCAGGTAATCGAAGCCGAACTCGTTGTTCGTCCCGTACGTGATGTCGGATGCATACGCCGCCTGCTTGTCGGGGTGGCTCATCTGCGACAGGTTCACGCCGACGGTGAGACCGAGGAAGCGATAGATGCGGCCCATCCAGTCCGCGTCGCGCTGCGCGAGGTAGTCGTTCACGGTGACGATGTGCACGCCCTTGCCCGACAGCGCATTGAGGTACGCCGGCAGCGTCGCGACGAGCGTCTTGCCCTCGCCCGTGCGCATTTCGGCGATCTTGCCGTTGTGCAGCGCGATGCCGCCGATGAGCTGCACGTCGAAGTGGCGCATGTTGAGCGTGCGCTTGCCCGCCTCGCGCACGACGGCGAACGCGTCGGGCAGGACGTCGTCGAGCGAGGCGCCGTCGGCGACGCGCTGCTTCAGCTCGGCGGTCTTCGCACGCAGCGCCTCGTCGGAGAGCGCCGCGATCGCGGGCTCGAGCGCGTTGATGTCGCGCACGGACTGGGCGTACTGCTTGAGCAGCCGCTCGTTGCGGCTGCCGAAGATGCGGGTGAGGAGGTTGGTGATCATCGCGGGAAGGGGCCGATAGGGCTAGCTGGTGCTCGGTGCGGCCGATTGCAAGTCCGGGAAGCGTTCACGTCCGACGGCCGGCACGCTCCGTCTGGACGCCTGCGGTCGTCGATCGTTCCGGAAAACGGGATGCGGCGCCTTCGCCGCGCTGGATCTCGATGCGGTTCAGTCCGCGCTCTTGGCCAGGAAGCGCGCGGGATTCTGCGGCACGCCGTGCAGCCGCACCTCGAAGTGCAGGTGCGGGCCGGTGGAGCGTCCCGTGGTGCCGACCATGGCGATCTTCTGCCCGGCGACGACGAGGTCGCCCTCCTTCACCAGGAGCTGCGACGCGTGGGCGTAGCGCGACACGAGGCCATTGCCGTGATCGATCTCGACCATTTTACCGTACTCGGGATGCACGCCCGCGAACACCACCGTGCCGCTGGCGGCGGCCTGGATCGGGGTACCGACGTCGGCGGGGAAGTCGATCCCTTCGTGGAACGCGCGCTGTCCCGTGAAGGGATCGATGCGATAACCGAAGTTCGACGAGAACCACCCATCGAGGATCGGCGGCAGCGTCGGCATGAAGCGCCGGTTGGCGGAGCTCTGCAGCAGCAGCGCCTCCAGCACGTTGAGCTGGTCGGTGCGCGCGTCGACTTCGCGCGCGAGCTTGTCGAGCATCTCGGTGAACTCGAGAAGCGTCAGGTTGCGCGGAAGCACGGTCGATGATTCGGCGCCGCCACGGCCGGGAACGCTGCCCGCCTTGAGCGACTGCAGCTCGGACGGCTTGAGGCCCGCCGCCTTGGCGAGGCGATCGCCCATGTTGTCGAGCCGCAGCATCTGCGCCTGCAGCTCGCCGAGACGCACGGCCATCGCGCTCAGATGACCCTGCACGCGCTCCTGCACGCGCTCCATCTCCGCGCGCTGGTCGGCGAGCACGATCGCCTGCAGCCAGGGATGCTGCACCGCCGCCGCCCACTTGAGCGTCACGAAATTGAAGCCGAAGGTGAATGCGACGAAGAGCGTGAACAGCGCGAGGCCACCGCCCGCCCAATGACGCCAGTCGAGTGTCAGCGTTCGTGCCCGCGCATGGGCTCCGGTCACCAGGATGATGTTCACGTCGTTGCCTCCCTGTCCCGGCCTTCGCGCGACATCGCACGAGAGCGCATTGCATGCAGGGCACGGCAAAACGCGCACCCTGCGACCGATCGGACCGCGACCGGCCATCCTCTCGGCTAACATGGCGCCGAGCCCGCATCGATGCGGCGTTCGGTGCCACTGCGATCGGCCTGCACGAGAGCGTTGCCTTGCCCCGCCCCCTACCCCTTGCCCAGGTGCTCGAGCGCGACGCCTCGCTGGCCGGCTGGTCGGAGCGCGCGCGGTTCGAGGCGCGCCTGACCGGCGTACTCCGGGCGCACTTGCCACGCGCGGTGGGCCCGCACGTGCGGGTCGCCGGAACGGACGCGAACTGCCTGGAGCTTGCTGCGGGCGCCGGCGCCATTGCCGCGACATTGCGCCAACGTGCACCGGACCTGCTCGCCGCCTTGCGGCGCGAGGGTTTGGACTTTACTGAAATACGGGTGCGCGTGCAAGTTCGGGGCATCGCCGATAAGACGGTGAAACAGCCCCCAAATCAAAGGGATGCCAGCGCAGCCGGGCCGATTTTCGACCTCGCCGGCCGCCTCCCCGAGGGGCCGCTGCGCCGGTCGCTCTCGCGCTGGGCCCGTCGCGCCCGCGGCCGCTGATCAGAACATCGGCGCGAGGATGGGGCCGAGCAAGCGCTCGGCCCCGAAGAGCAGCAGCACCGCGGCGAGCACGATCAGGGTGAACACGAACACCTGGCCGATGAAGCGCAGGTAGCGCCGGTCGCGCTTGACGAGATAGAGCACGAGCGACACGCCGATCGCCGCCAGCGCCAGGAACAGCAGCAGCCGAACGACGACCACGTGGTCAGGCGGCCGTCGGAACCCAGTGATGGAACGCGAGGGGCACGTCGCGGTCGGCGCTGAACGTCACCAGCCGATAGGCCTCGGGCCGCGCGAGGAGCGCGCGCGCGAGCGCGTTGTTGAGGCCGTGACCCGACTTGAACGCCGTGTACTTGCCGACGAGCGGATGGCCGAGCAGATAGAGATCGCCGATCGCGTCGAGCACCTTGTGCTTCACGAACTCGTTGTCGTAGCGCAGGCCTTCGGTGTTCAGCACGCGCGTCTCGTCGAGCACGATGGCGTTGTGGAGGCTGCCACCCTGGATCAGGCCCTTCTCGCGCAGCGACTCGACGTCCTGCATGAAGCCGAACGTGCGCGCGCGCGCCACTTCCTTGATGTACGAGTGCTCGGCGAAGTCGACCTCGACGTGGCGGTTCTCCGACCCGAACACCGGATGCGGAAAATCGATCGTGAAGTCCAGCTTGAATCCGGCGAACGGCTCGAAGCGCGCCCACTTGTCGCCGTCGCGCACTTCCACGGGCTGCTCGATGCGAAGGTAGCGCTTGTCGGCGCCTTGCTCGGCAATGCCCGCGGACTGCAGCAGGAACACGAACGGTCCCGCGCTGCCGTCCATGATCGGCAACTCCGGGCCGGCGACATCGACGTGCAGGTTGTCGATGCCGAGTCCGGCGAGCGCCGACATGAGATGCTCGACCGTCGAAACCGTCGCGCCGTCGAGCTTAAGCGTCGACGACAGGCGCGTGTCGCCCACGTACTGCGCCTGCGCCGGAATCGACACGACGCTCGGCAGATCAACCCGATGGAACACGATCCCCGTGTCCGGCGCGGCCGGACGCAGGTTGAGCTCGACCCGCGCGCCGGTGTGGAGGCCCACGCCGGTGGTCTTGATCGCGGTCTTCAGCGTGCGTTGCTTGAGCATGGCGGCGGGTGAATCAAGGATTATAGCCTTGTTGTACAAGGCATCGGGATGCGACGGCGGCGCGCCGCCCGAAGCACGAGGGAAGCAGCAACGCCGCTCCCTCGCGCTTCGTTCCCCGCGCGCTCATTGCCTTTCAATCCGCCTGCTTGCGCAGGAACGCCGGGATGTCCGACGGATCGAACGCCGAGGCCGCGGCGCCGAGCGAAGACGGCTGGCGTCCGCGGCGCACGACCGCCGGCTGATCGAGCTTGTCATAGTCGATGTGCTCGGTGACCGTCATGCCGACGTTGTCCGTGCCGGTGCGCTCGATCACCGTCTCGAACACCTCGAGCTTCGGCGGGCGCTTCACCTGCACGGCAGCGCCGCCGAGCCCCGTCGCGATCATCGTGACGCGCAGGCGATCCTCCATCGCGTCGTCGATGACCGTGCCGACGATCACCATCGCGTCCTCGGCCGTGAACTCCTTGATGGTGTTCATGACCTCGTGGTACTCCTTCATCTTGAGGCCGGCGGACGCGGTGATGTTCACGAGCACGCCGCGGGCGCCCGCCAGGTTCACGTCCTCCAGCAACGGGCTCTTCACCGCCGCCTGCGCTGCCGTGCGGGCGCGGTCGGCGCCGGCCGCCATCGCCGAGCCCATCATGGCCATGCCCACCTCGCCCATCACGGTGCGCACGTCGGCGAAGTCGACGTTGACGAGGCCGGGGTTGTTGATGACCTCGGCAATGCCCGACACCGCGCCGTGCAGCACGTCGTTCGCCGCGGCGTAGGCGTCGATCACCGAGACGTCCTCGCCGAGCACGTCCATCAGCTTGTCGTTGGGGATGATGATGAGCGAGTCCACCTTCTTGGTGAGCTCCTCGATGCCCGCGGCCGCGACGCGCTGGCGCTTGCCCTCGAACTTGAACGGCCGCGTCACCACGGCGACCGTCAGGATGCCGAGACTCTTGGCGATGTCGGCGATCACGGGCGCGGCGCCCGTGCCGGTGCCACCGCCCATGCCCGCCGTGATGAAGAGCATGTCGGCGCCTTCGATCAGCTCCGCGATGCGATCCCGGTCCTCCATCGCCGCGTCGCGGCCGATCTCGGGCTTGGCGCCCGCGCCGAGGCCGCGCGTGAGGGTCGTTCCGAGCTGCAGCTGCGTGCGCGCGGTGGAGCGCTTGAGCGCCTGCTGGTCGGTGTTCGCGCAGATGAATTCAACGCCGGACAGGCCGCGCGCGATCATGTGCTCCACGGCGTTGCCGCCGCATCCGCCGACGCCGATCACCTTGATGATCGCGCCTTCGGGGTCCTGCTGGTCGATGATTTCGAACATGTGTGCTGCTCCTGTCTGTGTGGGTGACTCGTGATGTCGTCGTTGTTATCCGTTGCGTGGGCGCCGCGCCGGGGACGTCTCCCCGGCTCCGCCCCTCAGAAATTCGCCTTGAACCATTGCTTCATCCGTTCCGCGACGCCGCCGATGCCGGCGACCTGCGCGCGTGCCGCCGCGCCGCGCAGGTATTGCTCGCGTCCCTCGAGCAGGAGGCCCACGGCGGTCGCGTAGCGCGGGCTGCGCACGACATCGGCCAATCCGCCGACATACGCGGGAATGCCGACCCGCACCGGAAGGTGGAAGACCTCCTCGCCGAGCTCGGTCATCCCTTGCAGGAGGGCGGACCCGCCGGTCAGCACGATCCCCGACGACAGCAGCTCCTCGAAGCCCGAGCGCCGCAGCTCCGCCTGCACGAGCGTGTAGAGCTCCTCGATGCGCGGCTCGATCACCTCGGCGAGCATCGGGCGCGACAGCTTCCGCGGACCGCGATCGCCCACGCCGGGCACCTCGATGATGTCGCTCGCGTCGGCGAGCTGGCGCAGCGCGCAGCCGTGGCGGACCTTCAGCTCCTCCGCCTCCTTGGTCGGCGTGCGCAGCGTCATCGCGATGTCGTTGGTGACCTGGTCGCCGGCGATGGGAATGACCGCGGTGTGCCGGATCGCGCCGCCGGCGAACACGGCGATGTCGGTGGTGCCGCCGCCGATGTCCATGAGGCACACGCCGAGGTCCTTCTCGTCGTCGTTCAGCACGGCCTTGGCCGAGGCGAGCGGTTGCAGCATCACGTCGCGCACGGTGAGGCCGCACCGGCGGACGCACTTCGTGATGTTCTCGACGGCGGAGACGGCGCCGGTCACGATGTGGACCTTCACCTCCAGTCGCACGCCGCTCATGCCGAGCGGCTCGCGCACGTCTTCCTGGCCGTCGATGATGAATTCCTGGGGCAGTATGTGAAGGACTTGCTGGTCGTTGGGAATCGCGATGGCCTTCGCCGTCTCCACCACGCGATCGATGTCGGCCTGCGTGACCTCCTTCTCCTTGATAGCCACCATTCCGCTGGAATTCAAGGACCGAATGTGACTTCCCGCGATTCCGGTGTAGACCTCGGTGATGCGGCAGTCGGCCATCAGCTCGGCTTCCTCGAGCACGCGCTGGATGGAAGCCATGGTCGCGTCGATGTTCACGACCACGCCTTTGCGCAATCCGCGCGAAGGCTGCGTGCCGAGGCCGATCACGTTGAGGTCGCCCTCGCCCGTGATCTCCGCGACGATCGCGACGATCTTCGACGTGCCGATGTCCAGGCCCACGATCAGGTTCTTGTTGTCCTTCACCATGCGATGGCGCGCTCCCCGGATGTGATCCCCCCGCGCTCGCGGCTTCGCCGCTGCGCTGCCCTCCAGGGGGTGGAATTCGAGCCTCGCAGCGGTCCTTCGGCTCTCATGTCTTGTGCATCGTCTTGTCGGTAACGCCCGCGATGCGCGCGGCGAAGCCGTTGCGATAGCGAAGGTCGACGCGCTCGACGGGCTTGCCGGCGCGCGCCAGCGGCTCCAGCGTTCGCGGATAGGCGGCGATGAGGCGCGCGAGCCGCGCGTCGGGGTCCTCGCGTCCCAGCTCGATGGCGAGCGGGCCGCCCGGCGTGTCGGCGCGGATCTCCCACGCGCCACGCGGGCTCATGGCGATGCCGCGCACGCGCAGATGAACCTCGGCGAGCGACGCGGACCACTCGCGATAGCGCGCGGCGAGCGTCGCGCTCGTGCCCTGCGGGCCGGCGAACTGCGGAAGGTCGCCGTTCCAGTCCGCGACGAACACCTCGCCTTTCGTGTTCACCAGCCCGCCATCGTTCCAGCGCGCGAGCGGCGCGTGCTCCTCGATCTCGATCTCGAGACGGCGCGGCCACTGCCGGCGCAGTCCGGCGCTGCGCACCCAGGGCACGCGCGCAATCGCTTCGCGTGCGTGGTTGAGATCGAGGGTGAAGAAGGTTCCCGACAGCTCGGAGCGCACCACCGCCTCCAGGTACGCGCCGTTGGCGCGCGCGAGCGGCGTGGTCACCACCACCTCGCGAAATGCGAACACGGGCTGGCGCACGAGCCATGCGAGCGTGGCGTAGAAGAGGGCCGCGCATGCCATCACGGCCAGGGTCGCCGCGGTTGCGTTGAGCTGGCGCGGGTCATCCCACATGGGCGCCTCGCAGGATCTCGACGCAAAGCTCGGGGAACGCCATGCCCGCCTGCTTCGCCGCCATGGGGACGAGGCTGTGGCCCGTCATGCCGGGCGAGGTGTTGACCTCGAGGAAGGTGTAGCGACCATCGGGCCGCAGGATGAGGTCGAGCCGGCCCCAGCCTTCGCAGCCGACGACGTCGAACGCAGCGAGCGCGTCGGCGCGGATACGCTCCTCGACGGCCGCGTCGATGCCGCTCGGGCAGTAGTACTTCGTGTCGTCCGAGAAATACTTGTTGTGATAGTCGTAGTTGCCCTGCGGCGCCTCGATGCGGATCAGCGGCAGCGCGCGGCGACCGACGATGGACGCCGTGAGCTCCATGCCCGTGACGAACTCCTCGACGAGCACCAGCGGGTCGTGCCGCGCGGCCTCGGCGTACGCGAGGCCGAGCTCGTCGCGATCCACCGTGCTCACCTTGCTGATGCCGATCGTCGAGCCTTCGCGCGCGGGCTTGACGATGAGCGGCAGCCCGAGCTCGGCAACGACCTTCATCCAGTCGGTGCGCGCGTCCACGACGCGATATCGCGGCGTCGCGATGCCGCTCGCGAGCCAGACCAGCTTGGTGCGCCACTTGTCCATGGCGAGCGCCGACGCCATCACGCCGCTTCCCGTGTAGGGAATCCTGAGCGTCTCGAGCGCGCCCTGCACCGTGCCGTCCTCGCCGAAACGCCCGTGCAGGGCGATGAAGGCGCGCGCGTACCCGTCGCGTCTCAACTCCCACAGGTTGCGCTGCGCGGGGTCGAACGCATGCGCGTCCACGCCCTGCTCGCGCAGCGCCTTCAGCACCGCGTTGCCCGACAGCAACGAGATCTCGCGCTCCGACGATGGCCCGCCCATCAGGACCGCTACCTTTCCAAGCTCCGTCACGCTGCTTCTCCAACGATGCGCACTTCGGCCTCCAGCCGTACGCCGGTCTTGCGCGCCACGACCTCCTGCACCTCCTCGATCAGCGCCTCGATGTCGGCCGCGCGCGCCGCGCCGCGCGCGTTGACGATGAAATTCGCGTGCTTGGTCGAGACCTGCGCGCCGCCGCGCGTGCGGCCCTTGAGGCCGCACGACTCGATGAGCCGCGCGGCGTGGTCGCCGCTCGGATTGCGGAACACGCTGCCCGCATTGGGCAAGCCGAGCGGCTGGGTCGCGATGCGCTTCTGCAGGAGCGTCTTGATGCGCAGGCGCGCGGCGCTGCCGTCGCCCTGGGGAAACCGGAACCACGCGGCGGTGAAGATCCCGTCCGGTGGCGTGCCGTCGGCCCGCATGACGCTGCGATAGCCGATCGCGTAGTCGGCCGGCGTGCGCACCGCGAACGTGCCGTTCGCCAGCAGCACTTCGACGCGCGCGACGTGACGCCATGTCTCGCCGCCGTAGCATCCGGCGTTCATGGCGAGCGCGCCGCCGACCGTCCCGGGTATGCCGGCGAGAAACTCCGCTTCGGCGCACCCGTGCATCGCTGCGAAGCGCGCGAGCTTGGGGCTCGCGACACCGGCATCCGCGTAGACGAGGCTGTCGGCGACGGCGAGCGCCGCGCCGGGATTGTGCAGGACCACCACCGGTCCGCGAACGCCGCCGTCGCGCACGAGGAGATTGCTTCCGAGCCCGATGACCGTCGGCGGACCGTGCGTCCGGGTCTGGCGCACGAAGCTCGCGAGGTCGTCGCGGTCCGCGGGTAGGTAAAGGAAATCCGCGGGCCCGCCGACGCGCCAGGTCGTGTAGCGCGCGAGGCCCGCGCGCATCGCCTGCGTGCCGCGCAAGCCCTCGAAGTGCGTGGACTCGAGCATCATGCGGCGGCGAGCTGCGCGGAAACGCTGCCGATGGATCCGGCGCCCATGGTCACCACGACGTCGTCGGGGCGCGCGACGGCACGCACCGCCTCCGCGACCTCGCCGACGTTCTCGACGAACACCGGCTCGATCTTCCCGGCCACGCGAAGCGCGCGTGCGAGGGCACGGCCGTCCGCGGCCACGATGGGAGCCTCGCCGGCCGGGTAGACGTCAACCAGCACCAGCGCGTCGACGGTCGACAGCACGCGCACGAAGTCCTCGAAGAGGTCGCGGGTCCTCGTGTAGCGATGCGGCTGGAACGCGAGCACGACGCGGCGCGCGGGAAAGCTCGCGCGCACCGCGTCGAGCGTCGCACGCATCTCCGCGGGGTGATGTCCGTAGTCGTCGATCAGCGTGAACGTGCCGCCGCCCGGCAGCGCGACGTCGCCATAGCGCTGGAAGCGCCGGCCCACGCCGCGAAACTCGGCGAGCGCCTTCGCAATGGCGACGTCGTCGACACCGGCCTCGCGTCCCACCGCGATCGCGGCGAGCGCGTTCTGCACGTTGTGAACCCCGGCGAGGGCGAGCTCGATTTCGAGGTCGTGGGTGCCAGGCGCACGCGCGACAAAACGCATCCGCGCACCCACGTTCACCACCTCCACCGCGCGCAGCTTCGCCTCCTCGGCGAGGCCGTAGGTCACGACCGGCTTGGCGATCCGCGGCAGGATGTCGCGCACATTGGGATCGTCGAGGCAAAGCACCGCCACGCCATAGAACGGCAGGCGCTGCACGAAGTCGACGAACGCGCGCTTCAGCCGGTCGAAGTCCTGGCCGTACGTCTCCATGTGGTCGGCATCGATGTTCGTGACGACCGCGAGCACGGGCGACAGATAGAGGAACGACGCGTCCGATTCGTCGGCCTCGGCCACCAGGAAATCGCCCTTGCCGAGACGCGCGTTGGCGTCGACCGACAGCAGGCGCCCGCCGATCACGAACGTCGGGTCGAGACCGCCTTCGGCGAGCACGGAGGCGATGAGGCTCGTCGTGGTCGTCTTGCCGTGCGTGCCGGCCACCGCGATGCCCTGCTTCAGGCGCATGAGCTCGGCGAGCATCAGCGCGCGCGGCACGATCGGAACGTCGCGCTCGCGCGCGGCGGTCACCTCGGGATTGTCGGCGGCCACCGCAGTCGAGACGACCACCGCATCGGCGCCTTGCGCATTCTCGGCGCGATGACCGATGGTGACGCGCACGCCCAGTCGTGCGAGGCGTTCGGTCGCGGGCGATGCGTGCAGGTCCGAGCCCGACACGCGATAGCCCTGGTTCGCGAGGACTTCCGCGATGCCGCTCATCCCCGCGCCGCCGATGCCCACGAAGTGCACATGCTTGACCTTGTGTTTCACGAGCCCGTCCTGCGCGCGCCGCGCTGCGGGCCCGATCGGCGCTCGGGATGTCGCTTCACATTCATGGCGCGAGGGCCAGGCACGCGTCGGCGACCCGATCGGCGGCGTCGCGCTTGCCGATGCGATACGCCGCGTTCGCCATCGCGAGCGCCTGCGTGCGCGTGAAGCTCGCGAGCAGCGCGGCGAGGCGATCGGCCGTGAGATCGTCCTGACGCACGGTGAACGCGGCGCCCGCCTCCGTGAGGAAGCGCGCGTTGGCGCTCTGCTCGTCGGCGATCGCGCCGGGAAGCGGCACCACGATGGCCGGCAGACCGACGGCGGCGATCTCCGCGATCGTCAGCGCGCCACCGCGGCACAGCACGATGTCCGCCCATCCGTAGCGCGCGGCCATGTCGTCGATGAACGCCACGCAGTCGGCGGCGACACCGGCATCGCGGTACGCCGCGCGCAGCGCTTCGATGTGACGCTCGCCCGCCTGATGCACGACCTGCGGGCGCGCGACGGCGGGCATGCGCGCGAGCGCCTGCGGTACGCGCTCGTTCAGCGCCTGCGCACCGAGGCTGCCGCCGACCACGAGAAGCCGCAGCGGCCCGGCGCGTCCCGCGAAGCGTCGCGCGGGCGGCGGCAGCGACGTGATCGTGTCGCGCAGCGGATTGCCGACCCATTCGCCGCGGCGTCCCTTCATGGCGTCCGGAAAGCCGAGCAGGATCTTGTCCGCGCCGTACGCGAGCACGCGATTGGCGAGACCCGCGACCGCGTTGGCGTCGTGCAGCACCAGCGGCTTGCCGCTCGCGACACCCATCAGCGCGCCGGGAAACGACGCGAAGCCGCCGAAGCCCAGCACCAGGTCCGGGCGCCGACGACGAATGACGCGAAGGCTCTGGAAGCACGCGGCGAGCAGCGCGTAAGGTCCGAGGAGCAGCGTGCGCAGACCCTTGCCGCGGACGCCGCGGAACGATACCGCCTCGAAGTCGACGCCGTGCGCGGCCACCAGGCGCGCCTCCATCCCTTCGCGGGTTCCGAGCCAGAAGACGCGCGCGCCACGCGCGATGAGCTTGGTGGCGACCGCGAGGCCGGGGAAAACGTGCCCGCCCGTGCCGCCGGTGGTGATCATCACCGTCGTCGTCATACCGCGAAACCCCGCAGGAGGCGACGGTTCTCCCAATCGATGCGCAGCAGGAGCGCGATCGCCACGCAATTCGCGACGATGCCGCTCCCGCCGAAGGACAGGAGCGGCAGCGTGAGCCCCTTCGTCGGCAGGACGCCCATGTTGACGCCCATGTTGATGAACGTCTGCACGCCGATCCACACGCCGATGCCCCACGCGACGAGCGCGGCGAACGCGCGCTCCAGGCGCGCGGCCTGCCGTCCGATCGCGTACGCGCGATACAGCAGCCAGCCGAACAGCACGATCACCGCGGTGACGCCGATGAAGCCGAGCTCCTCGGCGATCACCGCGAGCAGGAAGTCGGTGTGCGCTTCGGGCAGGTACAGGAGCTTCTCGACGCTCGAGCCCAGCCCGACGCCGAGCCACTCGCCGCGCCCGAACGCGATGAGCGAATGCGACAGCTGGTAGCCCTTGTGCATCGGATCGGCCCACGGATCCAGGAACGTGGTCAGTCGCTGGATGCGGTAAGGCGCCGCCACCAGCACCGCGGCGAGCGCGATGGGGAGCAGCACCGACAAGCCGACGAACAGTCGCCAGTCGAGGCCGCCCAGGAACAGGATGCCGAAGCCGATGGCGACGATGACGACGAATGCGCCGAAATCGGGCTCGAGGATGAGCAGGCCGCCGATGGCCGTCATGACTGCGAACAGCGGCAGGAAACCGCGCAGCAGGGTCTGCCGCAGCGGCTGCTCGGCGTGCAGGAACGCGGCCTTGCGCACGGCGTAGCTCGACGCATACAGCACCGCGGCGAGCTTCATGAACTCCGAGGGCTGCATGTTGATGAGGCCGAGCGGCAGCCAGCGACGCGACCCGTTGACGACCTTGCCCACTCCGGGCACGAGCACGAGCACCAGGAGCAGCGCCGCGATGGCGAAGAGCCAGATCGCAAGGCGTTGCCACACCTTCACGGGGATCTGGAACGTGACGGCCGCGGCGGCGAGGCCCACCGCGATGAACACGCCGTGGCGCACCAGGAAATACCAGGCGCGATAGCCCGTGTGCGCGGACGCCTCGGCCATCGCGATGGAGGCCGAGTACACCATCACGAGGCCGAGCGCGAGCAGCATCAGCGTGCTCCACGCGAGCGACACATCGAAGGTGAGCATGCTGCGCGACGCCGGCTGCATCGCCGTCAGGCGTCCGGCGAGGCTCGCCGTCTGCGTGAGTCGCTTACGCATCGGCGGGCTCCGCGACGTGCGCCATGACGAGCGCGCGGAAGCGCTCGCCGCGCGCTTCGTAATTGCGGAACTGGTCGAGGCTCGCGCAGGCCGGGGACAGCAGCACCGTGTCGCCCGCTTGCCCGAGCTCGAACGCGCGGGCCACCGCGGCGTCGAGCGTCCCCGGCATCTCGACCGGCACTCGCACGCCGCGCAGCGCGTGCTCGATGAGCGGCGCGTCGCGGCCGATCAGCAGGACGGCGCGGCACGCGCGTGCGACGGCGTCGCGCAGCGGCGCGAAGCTCTGGCCCTTGCCGTCGCCGCCGGCGATCAGCACGACGGGTTGCGCGATGCCGCCGAGCGCGACCTCGGTGGCCGCGACCGTCGTTCCCTTGGAATCGTTGATGAAGCGCACGCCGCCGATGTCGGCGACGCGCTCCATGCGATGCGGCAGCGGCGCGAACGCGGCGAGCGCGTTGAGCACGCGGGCGTCGATGCGCGCCACCGACGACACCAGCGCCAGCGCGGCCAGCGCGTTCTGCACGTTGTGGCGTCCGACGAGCGACAGGCGCGACGCGGGCATGAGCAGCTCGCCTCCGCGCGCGAGCCAGGCACCGTCGTCGCGCGCGACGGCGCCCCACGCTTCCTCGCTGTGCGGAACGTCGGCCCCGAACGTCTGCACGGTGCGTCCCGGCTGGCGCATCAGGCGCACGATCGGATCATCGCGATTGAGCACCTGGACCGACGCCCTGTTGAAGATGCGCGCCTTCGCCGACGCGTAGTCCGCGAGACCCGCGTAACGGTCCATGTGATTCGGCGAGACGTTGAGCACCGTCGCCGCGACGGGCGCGAGGCTGTCGGTCGTCTCGAGCTGGTAGCTCGAGAGCTCGAGCACGAACACGTCCGGATACGGCGCGCCGTCCTCGTGACGCGCGAGGACATCGAGCACCGCGTCGCCGATGTTGCCCGCGACGACGGTCGAAAGGCCGGCCGCGCGCGTGAGGGCGCCGGTGAGCGCGGTCACCGTCGTCTTGCCGTTGGTGCCGGTGATCGCCAGGATCTTCTGGCCCGCCGGCAGCGTGCGGGCGAAGAGCTCGACGTCGCCGGCGAGCTCGACGCCGTCGGCGACCGCCTGCCGGATCGCGGGCTGGTCCTTGGCCACGCCGGGGCTGATCGCCACGAGGTCGACACCCGCGAACGTCCGCGACGTGAAGGGCCCCGTCTCGATCGGAATGCCGGAGAACTGCGCACGCAGCACGTCGAGATTCGGTGGATCGGCACGGGTGTCCGCGACACGCACGCGCGCGCCGTGGCGCACGAGATGACGCACGAGCGACAGTCCGGTCTGCCCGAGTCCCAGAACGACGGCGGTGCGGCCGTGATAGCGCATCAGCGCAGCTTCAGCGTCGACAGGCCGAACAGCACGAGCAGCATGGTGATGATCCAGAACCGCACCACGACCTGGTTCTCCTTCCAGCCCTTGAGCTCGTAATGGTGGTGCAGCGGCGCCATGCGGAACACGCGCCGCCCGGTGAGCTTGAACGACGCCACCTGGATCATCACCGAGAGCGTCTCGATCACGAACACGCCGCCCATGATCAGCAGCACGATCTCCTGGCGCACGATGATCGCGATGGCGCCGAGCGCCGCGCCGAGCGCGAGCGCCCCCACGTCACCCATGAACACGTCCGCGGGATACGCGTTGAACCACAGGAAGCCGAGACCCGCGCCGGCGATGGCGCCGCAGATCACGGCGAGCTCGCCCGCGCCGGGAATGTGCGGAAAGCCCAGATAGCGCGCGAAGATCGCGTTGCCGGTCACGTAGGCGAAGATGCCGAGCGCGCCCGCGATCATCACCGTCGGCATGATCGCGAGGCCGTCGAGCCCGTCGGTGAGGTTGACCGCGTTGCTCGTGCCGACGATGACGAAATACGACAGCGCGATGAAGCCCCACACGCCGAGCGGATACGAGATCGTCTTGAAGAAGGGGACGATGAGATCCGCCTTCGGGGGGAGGTTCAGCGGAAATCCCGATTGCATCCAGGCGAAGAACATCTGCGCGAACTTCGCGTTGTCGGGCGCCGACACGGAGAACGCGAGGTACACCGCGGCCACGATGCCGATCAGCGATTGCCAGGCCAGCTTGGCGCGCGCCGGCAATCCCCTGGGATTGCGATAGACGACCTTGCGCCAGTCGTCGATCCAGCCCACGGCGCCGAAACCGAGCGTGACGAGCAGCACGACCCAGACGAAGCGATTGTCGAGGTCGCCCCACAGCAGCGTCGTGATGCCGATCGACACGAGGATCAGCGCACCGCCCATGGTCGGCGTGCCGGCCTTGGTGAGGTGCGTCTGCGGGCCGTCGTCGCGCACGGCCTGGCCGATCTTCATGCGCGCGAGCCATACGATCATCTTCGGCCCGACGACGAACGAGATCACGAGCGCGGTCATGGTGCCGAGCACCGCGCGCAAGGTGATGTACGTGAACACGTTGAAGGCGCGGATGTCACGGCCGAGCCATTCGGCGAGATAGAGCAGCATCAGTGTCCCGTGGCCTCGGCGCCGGTGAGTGCCGCCACGACGCGCTCCATGCGCATGAAGCGCGATCCCTTCACGAGCACGGTCAGGCCCTGTGCGGCCATGGGAGCCAACGCCGCTGCGAGCGCTTCGACGGATTCGTAGTGCGCGCTGCCGGCGCCGAATGCATCGACCGCTTCGCGCGCGAGCGCGCCGGCCGCGAACAGGCGCGCGACGCCGTGATCGCGTGCGTACGCGCCGACCTCGCGATGAAAGGCCGGCCCCTGATCGCCGACCTCGCCCATGTCGCCGAGCACCAGCCAGCGATCCCCCGGCGTGCTCGCGAGCACGTCGATCGCGGCACGCACCGAGTCGGGATTCGCGTTGTACGTATCGTCGATCACCACCGCCCCGTGCGCGCCCTTGCGCGGCACGAGACGGCCCGCGACCGGCTGGAAGGCCGCAAGCCCGCGCGCGATGGCCTCGGGCGCGACACCCGCCGCGCGTGCAGCGGCCGCGGCCGCGAGCGCGTTCGCGATCATGTGCCGGCCCGGAACGCGCAGCGCCACGGTGAACGATGTCTGCTCCATGCGGATCACGACGTCGCTGCGCTCGGGGTACAGCACGAACGTTCCGGTGACGTCGGCGGCGCGCTCGGTGCCGAACGTCGTGACCGTCGCGCCGGCGCTGCGCGCGGCCGTGCGCCACACCTCGGCGTGCGCGTCATCGGCATTGACGACCGCCACGCCGCCGCGCGGGAGCGCCGCGATCGCATCGGCGTGCTCCTGCGCCACCTCCGCCACCGAGCGCATGAACTCCTGGTGCTCGCGCTGCGCGTTGGTGACGAGCGCCACCGTCGGCCCGACGATCGCGGCAAGCTCGCGCGTCTCGCCGCGGTGATTCATGCCGAGCTCGAACACCGCCCGGCGATGATGCGGCCGCAGCGTCAGCACGGTCAGGGGCAGGCCGATGGCGTTGTTCAGGTTGCCCGATGTGGCGCACACGTGGTCGGCGCCTACGGCGGCCCGGAAGATCGACGCCAGCATCTCCTTGGTCGACGTCTTGCCGTTGCTGCCGCTGATGGTGACGACGGGCAGGTCGAAGCGACGGCGCCAATGCGCGGCCAGCGCACCGAGCGCCTGCAGCGTGTCGGCGACCGCGATGAGCGATCCGTGGAGCGTGCCGGCGTGCGCGTCGTCCACCAGCGCGGCCGCGGCGCCGCGCCGCAATGCGTCGGCGACGAAGTCGTGGCCGTCGAAGCGCTCGCCTTTCAGCGCGACGAAGAGATCGCCCGCTGCGAGCGCGCGCGAGTCCGTGGTCACCCGGTCGAACGCGACGGCCGGACCGAGGGCGCGTCCGTGCACGGCGGCTGCGGCGGTCGCGGTATCCATCATGCGACGCTTTCCGCCGAGAGCGCGGCGCGCGCCACCGCGAGATCCGAGAATGGCAGGCGCTTGCCGGCGATCTCCTGATAGGGCTCGTGGCCCTTGCCGGCGATCAGCACGACGTCGCCTGCGCGTGCGTCGGCAAGCGCCAGGCGGATCGCGGCCGCGCGATCGAGCTCGACGCGGTAGCGGCGGTTGCCCGCTTCATGGATGCCCTGCACGATCGCCTGCGCGATGACGCGCTCGTCCTCGCTGCGCGGGTTGTCGTTGGTGACGATGACCCGGTCGGCGAGCGTCGCCGCGATGCGGCCCATCTGCGGCCGCTTGCCCTTGTCACGATCGCCTCCGCAGCCGAACACGCAGACGAGCTCGCGGCCCGTCGCGACCATCGGACGCAGCGCGGCGAGCGCTTTCTCGAGCGCGTCCGGCGTGTGCGCGTAGTCGATGACCGCCATGGGCGCGTCGCCGCCACCGACTCGTTGCATGCGGCCCGCCGGCGGCGCCACGCGGCGCAGCGCGTCGAGCGCCGTCGAAAGCGCGACGTCGCTCGCGAGGAGGACGCCGAGCACGCCGAGCAGATTCGATGCATTGAAGGCGCCGACGACGCGGGTCTCGATCTCGCCCGTTCCCCAGGGCGTGCGAAGCGTCACCACGAGGCCCTCGCGACCCATCGCGATGCCGGTCGCCGTGATGTCCGCGCCCGACAAGCCGTACGTGATCACGCGTTGCCCGCGCGCGTGCGCGTCGTCGACCAGGCTGCGCCCGAAGGCGTCGTCGATATTGACGACGCTCGCGCGAAGTCCCGGCCACGCGAAGAGGCGCGCCTTCGCCGCGCCGTACGCGGCCATCGTCCCGTGATAGTCGAGGTGATCGCGGGACAGGTTCGTGAAGAGGGCGACGTCGAACGCCACGCCGCTGACGCGGCCCTGGTCCAGGCCGTGCGACGACACTTCCATCGCGACCGCCGCCGCCTTCGCGACGCGGAATTGCGCGAGCGTCTCGTGCAGCACGCACGCGTCCGGCGTCGTGTTGGCCGAAGGCGCGAGCGCACCGACGAGCCCGTTGCCGAGCGTACCGATCACCGCCGCGCGGCGGCCGCAATGCTCGAGCGCCTCCGCGATCCAGTGCGTGCACGAGGTCTTGCCGTTCGTGCCCGTCACGCCGATCATCCAGAGCGCAGACGACGGGCTGCCGTACACGAAATCGGCGACCGCACCGATCGTGTGCTTCAGTCCCGGAACGGCGACATTGGGCGCGCGCCATTCGGGCTGCCATGCAAATTGATGCGGCTCCCACAGCACGCCCGCGGCGCCGCGCGTGATCGCATCTGCGATGAACTTGCGCCCGTCGTTCGCGCTGCCGGGATACGCGGCGAACGCCACGCCCGGCTCGACGCGCCGGCTGTCTGCGGTGAGGCGACGCGGGAACGCGTGCAGGCGCGCGAGCAGCCCTGCGACGTCGACGGCGGCATCCGATGGCCCGGCGGGGCTCACGTCTCTTCCTTCACGTCGTCGCCCGGCGGCGGCAGCACGACGTTGTCGACCGGCGCGTCGGTCGGCACGCCGAGGAGGCGCAGCGCGCTGCCCATCACGCGCGAGAACACCGGGCCTGCGATGCTGCCGCCGTAGTAGTCGCCCGCCGACGGCTCGTCGATCATGACCGCGACGATCAGGCGCGGATTGGAAACCGGCGCCAGCCCCACGAACGACGCTACGTACTTGTGCACGTACTCGCCGTTCTCGTTCTTGCGCGCGGTACCGGTCTTGCCGCCCACGCGGTAGCCCGGGATCTGCGCCTGGGGCGCGGTGCCGCCGGGCTTCGTCGCGAGCTCGAGCATGTGGCGCACCTCGCGTGCCGTCTCCGGCTTGATCACCGGGCGTCCCGCAACCGTTCCGTCGGTCTTCAGCAACGTGACGGGCTTGAGCTCGCCGTCCGTGGCGAAGATCGTGTAGGCGCGCGCGAGCTGCACGAGGTTCACCGTGAGCCCGTGGCCGTACGACATGGTCGCCTGCTCGATCGGCTTCCAGCTCCTGGCCGGGCGCAGCCGGCCCGACACTTCACCGGGGAACCCGGTCGAAGGCGGCGTGCCGAAGCCCGCCGCCGAGAACGCCTGCCACAGCGTCGTCGCGGGCATCGACAGCGCGATCTTGGCGGCGCCGACGTTCGACGATTTCTGGATTACCTGCTCGACCGTGAGCGGACCGGCACGGTGTGCGTCGTGGATCGTGTTGGGACCGATGGTCATCGATCCCGCCTCGGTGTGGATGATCGTGTCGGGGTGCACCACCCCCGCCTCGAGCGCCGTGGCGATCGTGAACGGCTTCATCGTCGAGCCGGGCTCGAACGTGTCGGTCAGCGCGCGATTGCGCATCGCGTCGCGGGCGACCTTGTTGCGGCTGTTGGGGTTGTACGTGGGCACGTTGGCGAGCGCGAGGATCTCGCCGGTGTGCGCATCGACTATGACGAGGCTGCCGGCCTTCGCCTTCTGCTGCGCGACGGCCGCCTTGAGCTCCCGGAATGCGAGGTATTGCAGGCGCGAGTCGATCGAAAGGGCGAGATCGCGGCCCGCGCGCGGCGCACGGATCGCGGCCACGTCTTCCACCACGTCGCCGCGCCGGTTGATGATGACCCGCCGGCTGCCGGGTGCACCACCGAGCCATGCCTGCTGCGACAACTCCATGCCTTCCTGGCCCTGATCCCGGTCGCCGGTGAATCCGACGATGTGGGCCGTCACCTCGCCACCGGGATAATACCGGCGGTACTCGTTCTGCTCGTTCAGCCCCTTGATGTGGAGCGCCATCGCGCGTGACGCCGTCTCCGGCGCGATGCCGCGCGCGAGGAACGCGAAGTCGGCGTTCTCGCCGAGGCGCGCCGACAGTCTCTGCGGCGTCGTGTCGAGCAGCTTCGCGAGCGACGCCATCTCGGATTTCGACGCTTCGAACTGGTCGGGAAATGCCCACAGCGATTTCACCGGCGTCGAGATCGCGAGCGCATCGCCGAAGCGATCGACGATGCGCCCACGGTGCGCGGGAATCTCCAGCGCGCGCGACGAGCGGGCCGCCCCCTGCCCCTGCAGGAAATCGTTGTCCAGCCATTGCAGATAGAGCGACCGGCCCAGCAGCACCAGGAACAACACGGCGAGCGCGCCGAAGAGCGCGAGCGCGCGCGGGCGCGACAGCATCTCGGCGACCGGCACCGGGCGGATGCGCCGGGCGAACGCGGCATTCATTGCCTGTCCGCCACGTTCGGCACGCCGACCACCTCGACGCGGTTGGACGCGGGAAGCTGCATGTGCAGCGCATCGCGCGCGATCTTCTCCACGCGCGCCGGCATGCCCCACGTCGATTGCTCGAGAGAGAGCTGGCCATACTCGACCTCGTACTGACGCGCCTGGTCCTGCTCGCGCGTGAGCTCGACGAAGAGGCGGCGCGCCTGGTGACGCGAGGTGACGAGCGACAACGCGCACGACACGAGGACGACGAGCAGCACGACGTTGACGCGGGTCATGCGACGATCGTCCGCGGCCAGTCGGCCGGCAACGGCGCATCGGCGCGCTCTGCGACGCGCAGCACCGCGCTTCGCGCGCGCGGATTGCGCGCCATCTCCTCGGCGCCCGGCTTGACCGCGCGGCCCACCAGCGTCAGAGGCGGTCGCGGCAGCTCGCGATCGCGGACCGGCAGCCGCGCGAGGCGCGCGTCGCCGCCCCATGCCTTCGAGGCGCTCGCCATGAAGCGCTTCACGATGCGGTCCTCGAGCGAATGGAACGCGATCACGACGAGGCGCCCCCCTGTGGCGAGGCGTGCGGTGATCCGGGGCAACGCTGCAGACACTTCGTCGAGCTCCCGATTCACCGCGATCCGGATGGCCTGGAACGTCCGCGCAGCCGGATCCTGACGCCAATCACCCCGCGTGCGCGCGCCGACGGCTTGGGCAACGACTTCGGCGAGGCGGCGCGTCGTCTGGATGGGTGCGCCGCCGCGCGCCTTCGCAATTGCTCTTGCAATCGATTGAGCAAACCGTTCCTCACCATAGTCGCGGATGACCTCCGTCAGCTCGCGCACGTCGGCGCGCGCGAGGAACTCCGCCGCGCTCTCGCCGCGCGTGGGGTCCATGCGCATGTCGAGGGCGCCGTCGAAGCGGTACGAGAAGCCGCGTGCGGGATCGTCGAGCTGCGGCGACGAGACGCCGAGGTCGAGGAGCGCGCCGTCGATGCGCGCGATCGCGAGCATGTCGAGCTCGCGATCGATCTCGGAGAACCATGCGCGACGGAACGTGAAGCGCGCGTCTTGAATGTCGTGCGCGGCGCGCTCGGCCGCGGGATCGCGATCGAACGCCACGAGGCGTCCGCGCGCGCCGAGCCGCTCGAGGATGGCGCGCGAATGCCCGCCGCGGCCGAACGTCGCGTCGACGTAGACGCCCTCGGGACGTGGCGCCAGCGCCGCAATCGTCTCGTGCAGCAGGACAGGGACGTGTTCCACATCGTCTAGAGCGAAACGCCGTCGAGCTCGGGCGGCAGCCCGTCTGCGGGAAACGCGATCGTCTGCGTCGTCTGCGCGGTCCATTGCGCCTCGTCCCACAGCTCGAACTTGTGACCCTGCCCGACCAGCACGACCTGCTTGTCGAGCGAGGCGTAGCGCCGCAGGGCCGGCGGCACGAGGATGCGGCCCGCGCCATCGAGTTCGACGTCGTCCGCGTGCCCAACCAGCAGGCGCTGGAGCCCCCGGATACGCTCGTTGAACGACGACAGCGACATGAGACGCGTCTGGATCGGCTCCCATGCCGCGAGCGGATACAGCAGCAGGCACCGGCTCGGATCGGCGGTGAGCACCATGCGGCCGGCGCTCGCCGCCATCAGCGCGTCGCGGTGACGCGTGGGGATCGCGAGGCGGCCTTTGGCGTCGAGCGCAAGCTCGGTCACGCCGCGGAAGACGGGCAGGCCGGCGTCCGGACCTGACCCGTTTCCCGTGATGGAATCCCGCTCGCCGCCGCCCATGTCGTGTCCCGCCGAGGATCTGATAGTGAGCGTTCACCAACCGACACTTATCGACCGGCGCTTGCCCACTTCAACCCACTTTTTCCCACCCGGCGCCACTATACGCGTGCGCTTAAATGCTGGTCAACTGTTTTCCGCGCCGGAACAAAGACTTACCGGCAAATCGCGCAACAGCCTTGAAACTGCCGTCAAATGAGACACTTACAATCGAAACGACAAGTATTTTGAGAGGAAAAACAAGCCACTACCGCTCGTCGGCTGTACGAACGTTCGATTTGCCACGAGTTGGCGGCAAAATCACTCGCTTTTCGTCGCATGGGGCACTGGTTATGCCGGACGCATGCAGGATGGCCGGCCCGGGTCGCGCGCGATTCGGCATGCGGCGGGTGCCTCCGTGCCGGGGTCACCGCCGCGTTGTCGCATGCGCCCGCACGCCCTCGACCGGCGTCACGCCGGATCGCAGTGCCGCCCAACGAAGCGCCGCACACGATCGCGCAACCGTGCGCGATGCGACGTACCGATCGTTCTCGCATCGGATGCGGCGTGGCGTCGCACGCTTCCACGCGCGCGCGGCGAGTGTTGCGCGCGCGCATCACGCCGCGCACCGGCCATCGGCTTCGAGCGGTTGCACGGCGGCCCCGCCGGTAAGATCGACACCGGTCGGTATCAGGAGAGTCGTATGCGATCGTCCATGCGCTTGTGCGTCGCCGCCGTCGCCGGTGTGCTGCTCGTTTCGGGTTGCGCGCTGCGAGACCCGCGCGACAGTTATTCTTATGGCCGCGTGTCCGACGGCCTGTGGGACGCCGACTACGATCTGCTGCTCGATTGGAACTTCCCCACATCCGCGAACCTCGGGCCGATCGAAGCGCCGCAGCGCTTCAAGCCCGACCGACCCGCGATCGGCGTTCCATGGGCCACGGGGAATCCGCTGCCGCCGCCGGACGCCGGCCAGGCACCGGCGCACGAAGGCTCGGCCGAGGCGCAACCCGTACCCGCGGCGCACGACGGTGAAGCCGCGTCCGGTACCGATTCGAGGCAAGCTTCGCCGCCTGGTGATGACGCGGGCGGCGTACGCAACACTCGCGTGGGCAGCGCAGTCACTCGCCGCTGATCCGCAGTCCATCGAAGGGGCGCCTCGCGCAACGGAGGCGCCCTTTCGTTTTCGCGTCGAGCTCGATGCGCCGCGTGCGCTCGCCGACACGCTGAGCGCGAGCCTCGGCCTCGTGCGCTGGCAGTCGTACGAGGACATGACGCAGGACCTCTTCGATCGCCTCGCGCGTGAGGCGATCGGCGAGGCGCACGAAGCCGCCGCGACCGAAGGCTACTTCTCCGCCGGCGTGGACATCGCCGTGGACACCAGCCGCACGCCGGCCGTCGTGACCGTCCACGTCACGCCGGGGGACGCGACGCACATCCGCGAAGTCGATCTGCACGTCACGGGGCCGGCATCGGAAGATCCGGCCGCGGGCGCGCAGGCGATCGACAAGGTGCGCGGCGAATGGCGCCTGCCGATCGGCGCGATATTCCGGCAGAGCGCGTGGACCACGTCGAAGGAGCGCGCCGTCGCGACGCTCGCGGCGCAGCGCTACGCCGCGGCGAAGCTCGCGTCGAGCGAGGCGTACATCGACCCCGAAGCGCGCGCGGCGGACCTGCACGTCGAGATCGACAGCGGACCGCCGTTCCACGTCGGCCCGCTGCAGGTGCAAGGCACGCGGCGCTACGACGAAAGCCTCGTGCGCAACTACAGCACGCTGCAGCGCGGCGCACCCTACGCGCTCGCCGACCTCGATCAGTACGTACGACGCCTCAACGCGACCGGCTATTTCGCCAGCGTGCACGCGGTGATCGACACCGATCCGGCGCACGCCGACGATGCACCCGTAACGGTTTCGGTGATCGAAGCGCCGCCGAAGCGCCTCGAGACGGGCGTCGGCTTCTCCACCGACACGCGCCTGCGCGCGTCGCTCAATTACCGCGATGTCGACTTCGCGAATCGCGCGCTGCAGTTCACGACCGATCTCTCGATCGAGCAGGCGTTGCAGAACGCATCGGTGCGGCTCGTGCGGCCGCCCGACGAGCGCGGCTGGTCGCTCGCCGGGACGTTCAGCGTGCAGCGCACGGACATCAGCGGCCTCATCACCGACACGACGTCGATCGGCGGGCAGAGGATCTCGCTCGACGAGCGCAACCAGTGGCAATACGGTCCCGCCTTCATCGTGGACCGGCAGAAGCCGACCGGCGGCGAGATCATCGATTCGCACGCGCTGTACGTCGACGTGCAGCGCGCCTGGCGGCGCATGGACGACCTCGCCGCGCCGACGCGAGGCTACGCGACGCTGGTGGAGATCGGTGCCGGCGTGCCCGGCGTCTCGTCGCGCAATTTCGGGCGCGTCGTGGCGCGCTTCGCAGGCTGGCATCCCATCGACCGCGACGACGATCTCAGCATGCGTCTCGAAGGCGGCGTCGTGATCGCGTCGTCGCGCAAGGGCGTTCCGTCGACGCTGCTGTTCCGCACCGGCGGCGACCAGACCGTGCGCGGCTACGCGTTCAACAGCCTTGGCCTGCGCGAAGGCGATGCAACGCTGCCCGGCCGGTACTACGCGCTGGCGAGCGTCGAGGCGACGCACTGGTTCCGCGAGGCGCTCGGTGGCGCGGTGTTCGTCGACGCAGGCAACGCGGCAGACAAGCCGACCGACCTCGAGCCGGCGCTGGGCTACGGCGTCGGCCTGCGCGTGCGCACCCCGATCGGTCCGCTGCGCCTCGACGTCGCGTACGGTGCGCGCGCGCACGGCGTGCGCGTCCACTTCTCGGTCGGCCTCGCGTTCTGAGCATGAGCGACGACGCGCCTGGCGCAACGAAGCCGCGACGACGCCGCGGCGGGCGCATCGCGCTCGGCGTCGTTGTCGTGCTGCTCCTGCTGCTCGGCGGCGCGATCTGGTTCGCACTGAGCGAATCGGGCCTGCCGTTCCTCGTTGCACGCGTCGTCGCGCAGAGCGGCGGACGGCTTTCCATCGAGGGCGCGAGCGGATCGATCGGCTCGACCATGCGCTTCGCGCGGCTCACCTGGAACGGGACGGACACCACAGTCGAAGCCACCGACGTGGTGGTCGAATGGCGGCCGCAGGCGCTGTGGCATTCACGGCTCGAGATCAAGGCGCTCGGCGCACAACGCGTCTCGGTCGCGATGAAGCCATCGTCGGGTGCGACGTCGCCTCCCACCGATCTCGCGCTGCCGCTCGCCGTCGACCTCGAGCACGTCGCGGTGACGACGCTCACGGTTCGAGCCGGGCCGCGCGTCGGCACCATCACGGGTCTCGCATTCGGTTATCACGGCGACGCCAACTCGCATACGATCGAGGGGTTGCATCTCGTGTCCGATTACGGCGCGCTGTCGGGCGATCTATCGATCGGTGCCGCGGCGCCGCTGCCGGTGAAGGGGCGCATCGCGGTCGTCGGCGACGGTCCGCTCGCCGGCGCACGGGTCGACACGACGCTCGCCGGAACGCTCGGCGCGTTGACGCTGAACGCGACGGGCACGCTCCGCGGTGCGGACCTCACGGCGCAGGCGGCACTCACGCCGTTCGCGCGATCCCCGCTCACCGGCGCGACGCTCGATCTTCGCCACTTCGACGCGTCCGCGTTCGACGCCGCGCTCCCGCGCACCGCCGTGGAGGTCCGCGCCGACGTCGCGCCCGACGGCGATGGCGTGACCGGCAGCGCGCACGTCGTGAACGAAGCGCCGGGCACGCTCGACGCCGGGGGTCTTCCGTTTCGCGTGCTCGACGCTCGCTATCGCTGGCATCCCGCTGCGCTCGATCTCGAAGCGCTCGACATCGACCTCGCGGGCGCCGGTCGCGTGTCGGGGCGTGGTCATCTGCCGCTCGGCGAGCCGCGCGCATCGAGCACATGGTCGCTCGAGCTTCGCGATGTCGACCCCGCCCGACTGCACGCAAGGCTCGTGCACGCGCGCCTCAGCGGACGCATCAACGCGGAGATCGAGGGCGCGCGACAGGTCGTCTCCGGCACGCTGTCGGACGCGGGTCGTGAGGTGGCGTTCGCCGCGACGATC
>Ga0207674_10000186_pt1 | contig 75904 bp, 81 predicted proteins | sample KBSCornC72_FD_184303 | JGI IMG/M metagenome (GOLD analysis project Ga0207674, IMG submission 184303) | Corn rhizosphere microbial communities from Kellogg Biological Station, Michigan, USA - KBS Corn C7-2 (SPAdes) (version 2) | ecosystem: Host-associated > Plants > Roots > Rhizosphere > Soil ...
ACCATCGAACATCGGGATCAGGTCATGCGGATCAGGTCGACGGGAGAGGTCGCGGCGCTCGTTCGAGCACGCGGCGGTCGCGTCTTCGTGTGGCCGGACCGGCAGCGATGCTGTCAGGGAGCCACGTACCTCCTCACGGCGACCGACCCCCCGCCGGGCAGGGCGTTCCGACCCGTGGACGGTTGCGATGGATTCGAGCTGTGGTTCGACCCCGCGGGCCTCACGCCGCCCGAGGAACTCGTGCTCGAGGTGCGGGGCTGGCGAACCCAACGTGTCGAGGCCTACTGGAACGGCTGCGTCTTCGTCGTCTAGGCCCTGACGCGTTCGCGCTTCGGGTCGTAGAGCGGCTCGTCCGCGACCTCGGCCTCGATCCACTCGCCGAACACCTCGACGTCGACGGCCGTCCCGGTCTCGGCGAGCTCCGTGGGCAGGTACGCGTACGCGATGCTGGCGCCGACGGTGTAGCCGATCCCTCCCGAGGTCACGCGCGCGACGACCTCGCCGCCGGCGCGCACGGGTTCGTTCCCCAGGGTCGACGAGCGCGGGTCGGCGAGGACGAGGCAGACGAGCGTTCGCCTCGGGCCCCCGGCGAGCATCCGCTCGAACGCCTCCTTGCCGACGAAGTCCTTCTCCTGCGCGACCGCGAACGCGAGCCCGGCCTCGAGCGGCGAGTCGTCGGGGGTCACGTCCGAGCCCCAGGCCCGATAGCCCTTCTCGAGCCGCAGCGAGTCGATCGCGCGGTAGCCGGCCGGGACGATCCCATGAGGTTCGCCGGCCTCGAGCAAGGTGTCCCACAGCGTCGCGCCGAGCTCGGAGGGCGCGTAGAGTTCCCACCCGAGCTCGCCCACGTAAGTGACCCGGAGCGCGCGGCAAGGGACATCGCCGACCGTGATCTCGCGGGACGTCATGAACCGGAAGCCCTCGTTCGACAGGTCGTCCGGGCAAACCGATCCCAGGATGTCCCTGGCGCGAGGGCCCCACACCCCGAGGCACGCGAGCCCCGAGGTCACGTCGCGCACCTCGACACGTTCGGCGTCTTGGAGCTGCCCGACGATCCACGCCAGGTCGAGGCTCCCGGATGCCGTCCCGGTGACGATCCGATAGCGGTCGTCCGACAGGCGCGTCACCGTGAGGTCGCACTGGATGCCTCCGCGACGGTTGAGCATCTGCGTGTAGACGACCCGACCAACAGCCACGTCGACGTCGTTCGCGCAGATCCGCTGGAGGAACGCGCACGCCTGCGGACCCGAGACCTCGAGCTTGGCGAAGCTCGACTCGTCGAACAGTCCCGCGCGCTCGCGCGTCGCGACGTGCTCGGCCACGATCGCCGTCGACCAGTGTTCTCCAGCCCAGCCCCGCGGCCGCAACGCATCGAACGCGGGATCCTCGTTCGACCCGAACCAGTTCGCGCGCTCCCAGCCGGACTTCTCGCCGAACTCGGCCCCGAGCGCCTCGAGGCGGGTGTAGGCGGGCGAGACCTTGAGCGGGCGGCCCGCCTGGTAGTCCTCGCCCGGGTACTTCACGTCGTAGTGCTTCGCGTAGATCTCGTGGGCGCGCGCGAGCGCATACCGGCGGCTCCGGTAGTGCGCGCCGAACCGCCGGACGTCCATCTTCGACAGGTCCATCGAGGGCTCGCCGTCGACGATCCACTCGGCGGTGGACCGGCCGACACCGGCGCCACCGGTGATGCCGTGGGCGCAGAAGCCGGCCGCCACGAAGAAGCCCCGGACCTCGGTCTCGCCCAGGATGAAGTCGTCGTCGGGGGTGAACGCCTCGGGACCGTTGATGAAGCGGTTGATCTCGGTCGTCCGCAGCGCGGGGATCAGGTTGAACGCGCCCTCCGCGATCGGCTCGAACCGCTCCCACCTCTCCTCGAGCAGCCGGTGGTTGAAGTCGGGCGGGATCGGCGTGTGGACGTGCCACGGGTCCGGGTTGCGCTCGTAGCCGCCGACGACGAGCCCGCCCACCTCCTCGCGGACGTACACGAGGTTGTCCGGATCGCGCAGCGTCGGGAAGCTCGAGGTGACCCCGTCGATCGGCCGCGTGATCAGGTACTGGTGCTCCATCGGCACCACGGGGATCTCGACGCCGGCGAGCCGCCCGAGCTCGTGCGCCCAGATCCCGGCGGCGTTCACCACGACCTCGGCCTCGATCGAGCCCTGGTCGGTGACGACGCCGGTCACCCGGCCGTCCCGGACGGGGATCTCCACCACGCGCACCCCCGTCCGGATCCGCGCTCCGCCTCGCTTGGCGCCCTCGGCGAACGCCATCGTCAGGCCGGTGGGATCCAGATGCCCGTCCGTCGGGACGAACTGCGCCCCCAGCACGTTCGAGACGTCGAGCAGCGGGAACCGTTCGAGCGCCTCGGAGGCCGAGACGATCTCGACGGGCAGGCCGAAGCTCTTGGCCCATCCGGCCTGCCGGGCGAGTGCCTCGAGCCGGTACGGCGAGGACGCGAGGTGCAACGTTCCCACTTGGTGCCAACCGACGTCGACGCCGGTCTCGGCCTCGAGCTCGGGGTACAGCTCGACCCCGTCCATCATCATCCGGGTGTGGCTCACGGAGTTCCGCAGCTGGGCGACCAGGCCCGCCGAATGGAACGTCGACCCGCTCGTGAGCTCGGAGCGATCCAGGAGCAGCACGTCGTTCCAACCGAGCTTGGTGAGGTGATAGGCGATGCTCGTCCCCGCGACGCCGCCGCCGACGATCACGACCCGGGCGCGATCGTCCGTCACGGCATCGGGCACTAGATCGCCTGGGCGGCCTGCTCGAGCCATCCCGCGAACCGCTCGTCCGCCATCGAACGCGAGAGCCGCTCGAAGTGCCGGTCCGCGTACGCGACGTAGTCGATGTCCAGGGTGGACAGGCCCTGCTGGATCACACCCCACATCGCCTCTCGGAAGTCCGACATGATCCGCATCAGCTGCAGGCGGGCCCGGTGCGCGTCGGTCGGCTCGCCGAACATCAGCTCGAGCAACCGCTCCTGCGACGCCTCCGAGAGCCCGTTGTTGATCGAGAGGTTGCCGAGGTCGAAGAACGGGTCGCCCATCCCCGAGTACTCGTAGTCGACGAGCCAGAACCCGTCCTTGCCTTTCAGGAAGTTGTCCGCGAGCAGGTCGTTGTGGCACGGGCGCGGCGCGACTGGCGCGCGGGAGAACGCCGCCTCGATCTGTCCGGCGTGGGCATGCGCCGGCCCGTACGCCGCGGGGATCGCGACGCCGCGGTCCTCGGACACGTGCCGGTACTCCTCGACGATGCGGAACGCGTCGAAGGCGGTCGGCAGCGCGGGCCCCGCGTGGATCGTCGAGACGACGCGCACGACGTCGGCCAGCACCGACGCCTGCTCCATGTCGCCCTCGGCGAGCGGCTCCCCCGGGACCCAGACCGTGATCAGGCAGCCGTGGTCGGGCAGGTGGGCGATGACCTCGGGCCCGACCCCCGCGGCGGCGGCGGCCAGCGCCGCCTCGTACTCGGTCACGCGATCGATCCCGAGCAGCGCCGTGTCCCCGTGCGACATGCGGAGGAAGAACGCCCCCGACCCCACCTCGACCCGGTAGTTCCGGTTGGTGCGGCCCGCCTCGATGGGGGTGATCGTCGGCTCGTGCCCCCGCCATTCCGGCACGGCCGCGATCACCGCGTCGAGCTGGGGATCGGGGCCCACGGCGCGAGACCCTAGCCGGGATGATCGTTTCGGGTCAAGGCTGAGCGGTTCCGAACGACTATCTCGTGTCGGCTGACCGTTCCTGCGCGGGTCACCCATCCGGTGGGTTGACAGAGGAACCCATCCCCGTACACTGGCCCGACCATGTCGAACAGGGAGAAGACCGGACCGCGAGCCCTCGTACTTATCGCGTAGGCGCGGCCGGGCCCGAGACAGGCCCGGGACCCGCGCCAGATGCCCCTCGCCCAGCGGGGGGCTTTTTCTACCCCGGTTCGCACCGAACGAGATGGACGAGACGGCCAAACGACGAGGAAGGGTGATCCAGGTGCGCTACGAGTTCGAGCGAGGTGGCAGGACGGTCGCGAACGTGCTGTGGGAGGGACCCGGACAGGTGATGGTGGACGTCACCGACGCCGCGGATCGGCCGCAGTTCGACCGGTTCTTCGGCGAGGAGGTCGCCTACCTGGACGCAGGGTTCGACTTCGGCGGAGGGATGGACGAGGCGGGCATGACGACCCGTCGCCGGGACTGGACCCCGTGGGAGTTCGAGCGGGCGACCCGGAACCTGGCTCACCGGCTCGGCTGCACGGTCCGCCGCGTCCAGACCGGGCCGGTCGAGGAACGCGACGAGCCTCGCGCGGGGGTCGCGGCGCCATGAAGGTGACCGGCGCGCAGGCGCTGTTCCGCTCGCTCGAGGGCGAGGGCGTCGATCTCGTGTTCGGGATCCCCGGTGGGGCGATCCTGCCCGCCTACGACCCGCTGATCGAGTCGAAGGTCCGCCACGTCCTGTGCCGCCACGAGCAGGGCGCCGGCCACGCGGCCGAGGGGTACGCGTGGGCCACCGGCAAGGTGGGTGTGGCGATCGCCACCTCGGGTCCGGGAGGGTGCAACCTGGTCACGGCGCTCGCCGACGCGAAGATGGACTCCGTCCCGATGGTCGCGATCACCGGCCAGGTCCCGACGCCGGTGGTCGGCAACGACGCCTTCCAGGAGGCCGACATCACCGGGATCACGATGCCCATCACCAAGCACAACTTCCTGGTCAAGGACGCGAACCAGCTGGCCGAGACGCTCCGCGAGGCGTTCCACATCGCGCGCACCGGCCGCCCGGGCCCCGTGCTCGTCGACATCCCGAAGGACGTCCAGCTGCAGGAGTTCGAATGGCGCTGGCCGGAGTCGGTCGACCTGCCGGGCTACCGGCCGACCACCAAGGGCAACCTCAAGCAGGTGCGCTCGGCGGCCGCGATGATCATGGCCTCGGAGCGACCGGTCCTGTACGTCGGCGGCGGGGTGATCAAGTCGGAGGCGCACGAGGAGCTCCTCGAGCTCGCGAACGACGGGCGCCTCCCGGTCACGACGACGCTGATGGCGCGCGGCGCGTTCCCCGACACTCACGAGCTCGCGCTCGGGATGCCGGGGATGCACGGCGGCTACACGGCGGTGACCGCGATGCAGAAGGCCGACCTGTTGGTGGCGCTCGGTTCGCGGTTCGACGACCGGGTGACCGGCCAGCTGTCCTCGTTCGCCAAGGACGCGAAGATCATCCACGTCGACATCGACCCGGCCGAGATCGGCAAGAACCGCGTCGCTGACGTGCCGATCGTGGGCGACTGCAAGGATGTGATCGCCAAGCTCCACACCGAGCTGCGGCGCCTGCAGGACGAGGCCGGCGGGGTGCCGGATCGGACGGCGTGGCTCGGCCAGCTCGACGAATGGAAGCGGACCTACCCGTACCGCTACGAGCAGCCGGCCGACGGGCCCCTCAAGCCGCAGTTCTGCATCGAGCGCCTGTACGAGCACACGAAGGGCGATGCGATCGTCGTCGCGGGCGTCGGCCAGCACCAGATGTGGGCGTCGCAGTTCTGGCGGTTCACCGAGCCGCGCACCTGGGTGAACTCCGGCGGGCTCGGGACGATGGGGTTCGCGGTGCCGGCGGCGCTCGGCGCCAAGGCCGGCCGGCCGGACCGCCGGGTGATCGCGATCGACGGTGACGGGTGCTTCCAGATGACGAGTCAGGAGCTCGCGACCTCTACGGCCGAGGGGATCCCGTTCGTGACCGCCATCATCAACAACGCGCACCTGGGGATGGTGCGGCAGTGGCAGGAGTTGTTCTACGAGGAGCGGTACTCGCAGGTCTACCTGTCCTACGACGTCCCGGACTACGTGAAGCTCGCCGAGGCCTACGGCTGCGTCGGGCTCCGTGCCGAGCACCCTGACGACGTGGATGCCGTGATCGACAAGGCGCTCTCGATCGAGGACCGCAGCGTCGTGATCGACTTCCGCGTGGACTCGAAGGAGATGTGCTTCCCGATGGTCCCGGCCGGGGCGAGCAACGACGACATCATCGTCGGGCCCGAGGGCCTGCGGCCGACGAACGACCCGGCTGAGGCGCCGGTCGCATGAAGCTCCACACGATCTCGGTGCTGGTCGAGGACAAGCCCGGCGTCCTGACCCGTGTGGCCGGCCTGTTCGCCGCGCGCGGGTTCAACATCGACTCGCTCGCGGTCGGCCCCACCGACGACGCGGGGATGTCGCGGATGACGATCGTCGTACAGGTCGACATGAAGCCGCTCGAGCAGGTCACCAAGCAGCTCAACAAGCTCGTGAACGTGATCAAGATCCTGGAGCACGAGGCCGGCGACGCGGTCGAGCGCGAGCTCATGCTCGTCAAGGTCAAGGCCGAGGGAGAGTCGCGGGCCCGTATCCTCGAGATCTGCGACGTCTTCCGCGTCCGGGTGCTCGACGTGACCCGCCGGACGATCACGATCGAGGGCACGGGCACGCCCGACAAGCTGGAGGCGCTGCTCGAGCTCCTGCGTGACTTCGGCATCGTCGAGCTCTCGCGGACCGGACGTATCGCGCTCGGACGAGGCGACCGGGGGATCAAGGAGCGCTCCTCGCGGCTGCGGTCGGTCGCGGGGGCTGAGCAGGAGTACACGGGCGGCGGCGTCTGAGGGCGCCGGGCGGCCCGCCCACGAGCGCGCGACGAAAGGCGGAACGCACCGATGGCGACGATCTATCACGATGCGGACGCGGATCCGTCGGCCCTTGCGGGTCAGCGGATCGCCGTCCTTGGGTTCGGTAGTCAGGGCCACGCGCACGCGCAGAACCTGAAGGACTCGGGCCACGACGTCCGGGTCGGGCTGCGCGAGGGCTCGGGGTCCTGGTCCAAGGCCGAGGAGGCAGGCCTGTCCGTGCGCCCGACCGGCGAGGCCGTCGCCGAGGCGGACGTGGTCATGGTGGTGCTCCCCGACACGGCGCACGGCGCCGTGTACGCCTCGGATGTCGCGCCGAACCTGAAGGCGGGCGACATGTTGATGTTCGCGCACGGGTTCTCGGTCCACTTCGGGACCGTGAAACCGCCCGCCGACGTCGACGTCACGATGATCGCCCCCAAAGGCCCGGGGCACCTCGTCCGGCGGACCTACGAGGAGGGGATCGGCACGCCCGCGCTCGTCGCGGTCCAGCAGGACGCGACCGGCAACGCCCTGCAACGCGCCCTCGCCTATGGTGCGGGGATCGGCGCCGCCCGGGCGGGGATCCTCGAGACCACCTTCAAGGAGGAGACCGAGACCGACCTGTTCGGCGAGCAGTCGGTGCTGTGCGGAGGGATCTCGACGCTGGTGGAGGCCGGGTTCGACACGCTCGTGCGGGCCGGCTACCAGCCCGAGATCGCCTACTTCGAGTGCCTGCACGAGCTCAAGCTCATCATCGACCTGATCTACGAGGGCGGCCTGTCGTGGATGCGCTACTCGATCTCCGACACGGCCGAGTGGGGCGACTACCTGAGCGGACCCCGGATCGTCGACGAGGGCGTTCGCGAACGCATGCGCCAGGTCCTGGCGGAGATCCAGGACGGCACCTTCGCGGAGGAGTGGCTGGGGGAGGCCGAGGCCGGCTTCCCCCACTTCCTCGCGATGCGTCGCGAGGCCCGCGGCTCGGAGCTCGAGCGCGTGGGCCGCGAGCTGCGTCCGATGATGCCCTGGTTGCATTCCGACGAGAAGGTGGTCCCCGGATGACCAACGCCAACGACCCCGACGTAGTTCGGATCTTCGATACCACGCTCCGCGACGGCGAGCAGGCACCCGGGATCGCGCTGACCCGGGCCGAAAAGGTCGAGATCGCGGAGCAGCTGGCCCGTCTCCAGGTCGACGTGATCGAGGCGGGCTTCCCCGTTTCGAGCGAGGGCGAGTTCGAGGCGGTCAGCGAGATCGCGTCGAGCGTCAAGGGCCCCGTGATCGCGGCGCTTGCCCGCGTCGTGCCCGGCGACATCACCCGCGCTGCCGAGGCGCTCGCCGGCGCCGAACGCTGGCGGATCCACACGTTCATCTCGACCAGCGACATCCACATGACGGACATGCTCCGGATGAGCAACGCGCAGGTCCTGGACGCGATCCGCGAGGGCGTCAAGCTCGCCGTCGGCTACACCGACGACGTGGAGTTCAGCGCCCAGGACGCAACCCGGACCGAGCTCGACTTCCTGCTCGAGTGCTTCCGCGTGGCGGTCGACGCCGGCGCGACGACGATCAACGTGCCCGACACCGTCGGGTACGCGATGCCGCACGAGTTCGGCGAGCTCGTCCGCACGGTGCGCGAGGCCGTCCCCGACCACATCGTGATCTCGACGCACTGCCACAACGACCTCGGGCTCGCGGTCGCGAACTCGCTCGCCGGGATCGTGAACGGCGCGCGACAGGTCGAGGTCGCCGTGAACGGGATCGGAGAACGGGCGGGCAACTGCTCGCTCGAGGAGGTCGCGATGATCGTGCGGACGCGTCGGGAGGCGTTGGGTGTCTCGCACGGGCTGAACCTCAAGGAGATCGTCCGCACGTCGCGCCTGGTGAGCATGACGACCGGGTACGGCGTCCAGCCGAACAAGGCCGTGGTCGGGTCCTCGGCGTTCGCGCACGAGAGCGGGATCCACCAGCACGGCGTGCTCGCGAACCGCGCGACCTACGAGATCATGGACCCTCTCGAGATAGGGCTGGAGGGCAACCAGCTGGTCCTGGGCAAGCACTCGGGGCGGCACGCGTTCGCGGACGCACTCGACAAGATCGGGATCGAGCTCGACGAGGACCACCTCAATCGCGCGTTCGCGCGGTTCAAGGAGCTCGCCGACCGCAAGATCCAGCTCACGGACCAGGATCTCGCGGCGATCGTCTCCGAGGAGCTCGGGGCCGCCGCCGAGGACGTGTTCGTGCTCGAGGCGCTCCAGGTCGGCGGTGGCACCGCGCTGTCGCCGACGGCGAGCGTCCGGTTGCGACGGGGCGAGGAGATGGTCGAGGAGTCCGCGATGGGCGACGGGATGATCGATGCCGCGATGGGTGCGATCCAGCGAGCCTCGGGGGTCGAGGGGCGCCTCGTCTCGTTCAACGTCTCGGCGGTCACGGGAGGGACCGACGCCTTAGGCGACGTCGTCGTCCAGCTCGACGCGCTCGGCCGCCGGGTCACGGGCCGGGGCGTCGCGACCGACGTGGTCGAGGCGAGCGCGCGCGCGTACCTGGCGGCCGTCAACCGCGCGATGCTGATGGCGAACCTCGAGGCGGAAGCCGCAGAAGCCGAAGCGGAGAAGGTCACCCCGTGAGTTCGGGGGAGCACTCCGTCGGGGTGATCCGGGGGGACGGGACCGGTCCCGAGGTCGTCGGCGAGGCCCTGAAGGTCCTCGGGACCCTCGGCGTCGGGGTCGAGCTCGTGGAGTTCGACCTGGGCGCCGAGCGGTACCTGCGCACCGGCGAGGTGCTCCCGGACGACGAGCTCGAGCGGTTGCGGACTATGGACGCCGTCCTGCTCGGCGCGGTCGGCGACCCGCGCGTGCGGCCCGGCATCCTCGAACGCGACCTGTTGCTGCGGATCCGGTTCGAGCTCGACCAGTACGTGAACCTCCGCCCGATCGTGCGCTACCCCGGTGTCGAGACGCTCGTGCCCAGCCACACGGAGGACGACGTGAACATGGTCGTCGTCCGCGAGAACTCCGAGGGCCTGTACACGGGCGCGGGCGGGTTCCACCGCAAGGGCACTCCGCACGAGGTCGCCGTGCAGGAGTCGATCAACACGCGGCACGGCGTCGAGCGGATCGTCCGCTATGCGTTCGAGCTCGCGATGCGGCCCGAGCGCCGGCGCAAGCTCACGCTCGTCCACAAGACCAACGTGCTCACGTTCGCGGGCGATCTCTACCAGCGCGTGGTCGACGAGGTCGGTGAGGGGTTCCCCGGCGTCGAGCGCGACTACGTCCACGTCGACGCGGCGTGCATCTACCTGCTCGATCAGCCCTCGCGGTTCGACGTGATCGTCACGGACAACATGTTCGGCGACATCATCACGGACCTCGGCGCGATGATCCAGGGCGGGATGGGTATCGCGGCCGGCGGCAACATCAACCCGGCCGGGATGAGCATGTTCGAGCCGATCGGGGGGACGGCGCCCGACCACGTGGGCAAGGAGACGATCAACCCGCTCGCCGCGGTGGGCGCGTTGCAGATGCTGCTCGCGCAGATCGGCGAGGCCACGGCCGCAGCCCGGGTGACCGCCGGCATCCGGTTCGCCTGCTCGAAGCTGCACTCGATGCGCGCCGGCCAGATGGGGTTCTCGACCCGGGAGGTCGGCGATCTGGTCGTCGAGGGGGCCTCAGCATGACCGAGCCACTGCGGGTCGAGCTGTACGACACCACCCTGCGCGACGGCGCACAGGGGACCGGGTTCTCGTACTCGATCGATGACCGCCTGCGGATACTCCATAAGCTCGACCAGCTCGGGGTCCCCTTCGTCGAGGGCGGCTGGCCGGGGGCGAACCCGCGTGAGACCGAGTTCTTCCGGCTCGCGACCGGCGAGACGCTCAAACACGCGACGCTGACGGCGTTCGGGATGACCCGCAAGGCGGGCGAGGCCTCGGATCGGAGCGCCGTCCTACGGGACCTGCTCGACGCGGGGACCGAGGTCGTCTGCCTGGTCGGCAAGGCCTGGGACCTCCACGTCACCGAGGCGCTCCGCACGGACCTGGACGAGGGCGCGGCCATGGTCCGCGACTCGATCGCCTTCCTGCGCGCGCAGGGGCGCCGGGTCTTCTTCGACGCCGAGCACTTCTTCGATGGCTATCGGAGCGACCCGGCGTTCGCGCTCCGGGTGCTGGCATCGGCCGAGGAGGCGGGTGCCGAGCGCCTGGTCCTGTGCGACACCAACGGCGGCATGCTGCCGAACGAGGTCGCGCGCGTCGTCGCCGAGGTCCGCGAGCGGGTCGACACCCCGCTCGGGATCCACGTGCACAACGACGCGGGCTGCGCGGTCGCCAACTCGCTGATCGCCGTGGAGCACGGGGCGTTCCAGGTCCAGGGGGTCGTCAACGGCTACGGCGAACGCACCGGCAACGCCGACCTGATCCCGATCGCCGCGAACCTGGTCCTGAAGATGGGCGCCGAGTGCCTGCCCGACGGGTCGCTCGAACGGCTCACCGAGGTCGCGCACTACGTGGCCGAGGTCGCGAACGTCGCCCCGGACTCGCGCCAGCCCTACGCGGGCCGGTACGCGTTCACCCACAAGGCCGGTCTGCACGCGAGCGGCATCGAACGCGTGTCACGTGCGTACGAGCACGTGGAGCCCTCGACCGTGGGCAACCGCCGCGGGGTCGTGGCGAGCGATCTCGGAGGGGCCGCGACGATCCGGATGAAGGCCGAGGAGTTCGGTCTCGAGCTGGGCGCCAACGGCGCCGGACGCCTGCTGCTGGACCTGAAGGACCGCGAGGCGCGCGGGTACACGTTCGAGGTCGCCGACGCGTCGCTCGAACTGCTGATGCGCCGCGCGGACGGGTGGCGGCAACCCTTCTTCGAGATCGACAGCTACCGTGTCCACGTCGAGGAGCGCGTCGGCGACGACGAGGCATCGCTCGCCGAGGCGACGGTCAAGGTCGTCACGAAAGGGACGCGGCACATCGAGAGCGCCGAGGGCCAGGGGCCGGTCGGCGCGCTCGACAACGCGCTGCGCAAGGCGCTCGCGAACGACTACCCGGAACTCGAGCACATCTCGCTCGAGGACTTCCGGGTGCGTGTGCTGGACGAAACCCCGCCGAGCTCGGGGGGCTCAAGGAGCGAGCGCGAAGGCGCGAGCGGTAGCCCTCCGCGACAAGGGACCGGCGCCGTGGTGCGCGTCCTGATCGACACGTCGAACGGCCAGCTGGAGTGGACCACGGTCGGCGTCTCGGAGAACATCATCGAGGCGTCCTGGGAGGCGCTGGTGGACGGGTACCTGTACGGGCTGCTCCACCCCCGGGACGACGATGAGGTGCCGTCGCCCCCAACGGTAACCTGAGCGCCATGCCGTCAGGGATCCGCGAGGCCGTCCCCAAGGACGCGCGGGCGATCGCCGAGATCCACGTCCGGTCGTGGCAGGCCGCGTACCGGGGCCAGCTCACCGACGACTACCTCGACGGTCTCACCGTGGAGGACCGACTCGAGCAGCACCGCCGGAGCCTGGAGGAACCTCGTGCGGGCTGGACCACGTGGGTCGTGGACGAGGGTTCGGGCCCGGTGGGGTTCGCGGTCACCGGTCCGAGCGAGGACGCCGACGCCGGCGAGCATACCGGCGAGCTCTACGCGATCTACCTGGAGCCCGAGCGGCTCGGGACCGGCACCGGGCGGCGACTGTTCGAGCACGCCATCGGGGATCTGCGATCGCGGGGGTTCGACACGGTGACGCTGTGGGTGCTCGAGACCAACGAGCGCGCCCGGCGCTTCTACGAGACCGCCGGCTGGGCGCACGACGGAACCGTCACCAGCGAGCACGTCGACTGCGAGATGCGTCCCACGATCCGGTACCGCGTCGAGCTGTAGCCGTTACCCGTTCCCGCGGTGGCCATACGCGTGTCCGCGGCGTGCTCCTTGGCGTGGCCGTTCCCGTGGCAGTGGTCGGGGTCGTGTCCCGGAGGAACGTCGCCGTGACCGTTGACCTGGTCCGCGTTGTCGTCCACGTGCCCGTTCGCGGTCGCCTAGGGCGGAAGCCCGCCCTCGCCCTTGGTCAGCTTGTGGCTCTGCCCCCACTCGCGACCGTCGCTCGGACCGAGGACGACGAGCACGTACAGGTTGCCGAGGATCGTCTGCAGGGTCGAGGTCACGTCCGAGGGCAGCAGGGTGGCGGGCCCGGCCAGACGCGCGGATCTCGTTGTCGAGGTCTTGTGTTCGGTCCGCCGGGGACAGCGGCCTAGCCTCCTGGGGAGGGCACCCCACAGCTCGTGCTCAGGAGGAGAGCTCGGTCTCCCGGGTTTCGAGCGTCTGCCGGTTGGTGAGCAGCTCGTCCACTGCGTCCAGTGGGAGCGCCTTGGCGAAGTAGAACCCCTGGCCGAGGTCGCAGCGCAGGGCCAGGAGCTTCTCCAGCTGGTCGGCTCGCTCGATGCCCTCAGCCACCGGGCGCAGGCGCAGGATCCCCGCCAGCTCGATGATCGCGGCCGTGAGCGCCGATTCCTCGCCGCCTTCGTTGACGCCGTCCACGAAGGACTTGTCCACCTTCAGGATGTCGACGGGGAACCGCCGGATGTAGTTCAGACTCGAGTACCCCGTGCCGAAGTCGTCGACCGCCAGCTGCACGCCGAGCTCCTTGAGCTCCGCGAGCCGCTGGATCGACAGATCCATGTCCTGCATCATCACGGACTCGGTGATCTCCAGGACCAGGCTGCCCGGGTCGAGTTGGGTCTGCATCAGTGTCTCCGCGATCTCGCCGACCACCTCCGGGCGCTGGAGCTGGCGAGCGGACAGGTTGACCGCCATCTGGAGCGGGGGGTCCATCAGGTAGAGCTCCAGGAGCCGTCGGGCCTGCGTGCACGCCTCCTGCAGTACCCAGCGGCCGAGCGGGACGATCAGACCCGTCTCCTCGGCGAGCGGGATGAAGTCCAACGGCGCGATGAGACCGCGCGTCGGGTGCTGCCAGCGGACGAGCGCCTCGAGCCCCTCGATCCGTCCCGTCGAGAGCTCGATCACCGGCTGGTAGTGCAGGACGAACTCATCGTTGTCGACCGCGCGCTGCAGGTCCGCCTTGAGCTCGAGGCGCTGCAGGGCCGTGTCGTGCATCGCGGGTTCGAAGACCTGGTACCGGCCCTTGCCGGCCTCCTTCGCCATGTACATCGCGACGTCCGCGTTCCGCAGCAGCTCCTCGGCGCCCTCGGGGCCGCCGGTCCGGGCGTCGGCGGTCGCGATGCCGATCGAGGCGCGGGCGAACACCTCCTTCCCTTCGAGGTGGAACGGACCCTCGAGCGACGCGAGGATCCTGGCGGCGACCTCGGCCGCGTCGACCCCGTCCCCGCCGTCTTCGAGCAGGATCGCGAACTCGTCGCCGCCGAGCCGAGCGGCGGTGTCGGCCTGCCGGAGCGAGTTCTTCAGCCGCTCGCCGACCTCGGCGAGCATCCGGTCGCCCGCCGCGTGACCGAGAGAGTCGTTGATCGTCTTGAAGTCGTCCAGGTCCATGAACAGGATCGAGACCGGGAGGTTGTCCCGGGCCTGCCGCTCGATCATGTGCTCGACGCGGTCCTTGAACAGCGCCCGGTTCGCGAGCCCCGTCACCGCGTCGTGGAACGCCTGGTGCTGGAGCTGCTCCTCGAACGCCTTGCGCTCGGAGACGTCACGCGTGTTCAGGACGATGCCCCTCACGTTCTCGTCGTGCAGCAGGTTGGTCCGCAGGGTCTCGACGTGCAGCCAGAAGTCGTCGCGGTGCTTCATCCGGAACTCGGTCAGGCCCGGATGGGCGTCGCCCTCGCGTCCGCCCGAGGTAAGGAACTGCAGGACGCCGGCTCGATCGTCGGGGTTGATCAGGACCGTGAGCTTCGTACCCTCGAGCTCCCCGGCCGTGTGGCCGAGCACGCGCTCGACCGACGGGCTCATGTACCGGATCGTGGAGTCGGCCTCGACGACCATGACCACGTCCGAGGAGTTCTGGACGAGCGAGGAGAAGCGCGCCTCGCTCTGGCGGATCAGCAGGATCTCGGTGGTCAGGGCGCTGTCGAGCGCGAGGGCGACCTGGGATGACAGCGCCTCGATCGAGTCGCGGATCGCACGCGGGATGCTCGCGGGCCCGGCGATCACGAGCAACCCCTGGAGCTCCTCCTTCATGAACAGCGGCGCGTTCAGGACGAACGTCGCGTTGGGGGGCATGCCGAGCGAGCTCGCGAGCTCCGCCTCCTCGGTCGGAACCTCGTAGGACCGGTGGGACTGCAGCCGGTCGCGTTTCCATTGGGGCAGGATCGACAGGGAGACGGCGGTGCCCTCGACGCCCTCGGTCCCGCCCGCGGCCGCAACGACCTGGAAGGCGTCCGGGTCATCCTCGGTCACGACAAGCAGCCGCAGGCCGCCGTCGTCGCCCACCAGGGCGCGCGCCGCCTGCAACGTGGCTGCGTAGATGCTCTCCCGGTTCGTGGCCGTCACGAGCGCCGCACCGGCGTTGCGGAGCGCCTTCTCTCGGAGCGTCGACTGTTCCTGCCGGCGGACGAGCCCCGACATCCGAAGGACGACCAGGACGAACAGCATGACCGACGCCCCGATCAGGACCGGCATGTCGACGGAGTCCGCCCGACTGAGCTGGATCAGCATGACGCCGGGCGCGATCAGCGACGCGCCACCGAGCACCAGCAGTCGGAGCTTGGACATCCGGCGTTCGACGTCGGGGGCCTTGTCCGAGAGGTTCCGCATGGAGGGGTGCAGCGCGGCTGCTCCCCAGAGGAGGTAGAAGATCCCCCACCCCGCCTCGAGGAATCCGGACTGGTTGTAGACCAAGCCCTGGACGGAGATGTAGGTGTACAACGTGTCGGTCAGGAACAGGGACAGCGCCGCCGCTCCCATCAGGTACAGGGACGGAGCCTTCTTGCCCGCGCCCATCGCGAGGCGGATGACCACGGTGAGCAGCACCAGGTCCATGAACGGGTACGCCATCCCGACGAGCTTCTGCAGGAGCGTGGAGGCCGAGTCGTGCGCCACCGGGGACATCAGGAAGACCCACTGCATCGTCCCGATCCCGATCGCCACGATCATCGAGTCGATGACGCTGTCCCGGTCCCGGCCCGGGTTGCGCCGACGGATCAGGAGCAGCAGGCCCCCCACCAGGCACGGGTAGACGAGCAGGTACGCGACGTCGCCGATCGAGGGGTACGGGAGGTCGGTGCCGAAGAAGTCGTTGTAGTTGTAGGTGATGACGTCCCCGATGACGAAGAACGTCTGACCGAGCGCGAACAGGTACCAGGGGGCACGCGCGTTCGGCTTCCACATCCGGACGGCGACGACGATCGCGACCGGCGAGGACAACGAGATCAGGTTGAAGAACCATCCCTGTCGCAGGTGCGGCAGGGACAGGAATCCGAGCAGCGCCGCGATGCCACCGCCCAGATACAGGAGCCAGGCCCGGGACTTCATCCCATCCAGATATCGGTGGGCCGAACGGATGACCTTAGAGCCGGCTCGGAAGTTCCCGAGGCGGAAAGGGCCCCTGACCAGCGGAGATGGGTGCGAGCGGCCCTTCGAGGGCTCCGAACCCCGTGTCGTCCGTCGGCTCGATCGCCGTGCCCACGAGGACGCCGCTCCGCTCGATGTCGCGCATGCCCGGCAAGAACAGGAACGCCAGGGTGACGGCGCCGCCCAGGAGTCCGGCGCCGACGAGGGTCTGCTTGGCGCCCAGCGCCCCGGCGATCGGGCCGGTGAACGCGTAGGAGACCGGCACCAGGGCGATCGAGATGAACCAATCGAAGCTCGAGACCCGGCCGAGCAGCCGGCCCGGCACCAGGCGTCCCTTGGTCGTCGCCCAGACGATCGTCCCCGCGCCCTCGAGCGCGTTGAACGCGAAGCAGGCGGCCATGGCCTGCCACGGGAACCGCGCGAGACCGTAGCCGGAGATCGCGAGCGTCGAGATCGTCCACACGACGTAGATGAAGGTCATGTTCCGGCGCGGCATCTGCCGGTTGCCCATCACGATCGCGGAGGTCATCGCGCCGATCCCGCCGATGGCGAAGATCAGGCCGAGGTCGGCCGCGGAGCCGTGCATGTCGTTGCGGACGACGAACGGCAGGAGCACCTCGGACGGCCCCCAGAAGATCAGGTAGCCGAGCGTCGCCGCGAGGAAGGTCCCCCACAGCCACACCTGCGAGCGGACGAACGCGAACCCCTCGCGGATGTCGTCGATCGCCGACCCGTGCGGCTCGTCGGGGGTCGTGCGTCGAGCACGCATCAGAGCCACGCAGGAGATCGAGAACAAGAACGTGCACGCGTCCACCACGAACGCGGTCCCTGGGCTGCCCATCGCCACGATCAACCCGCCCAGGGCCGGCCCGAGCATCCGCAGGGCCGCCGGACGAACGAGCTGATCGAGAGAGTTCGCCTGGTTCAGCTCGGTGTCCGGGACAAGGCCCGGGACGATCGCGTCGAACGCCGGGCCGAAGAACGCCGTTCCGGCGCCGAACAGCCCCGAGAGCATGAGCATGTGCCACAGCTCGAGTCGCCCCGAGAGCGCGAGGGCGCCCATCGTGCCCACCGCGAGCGCGCGCATCAGGTCCGCGGCGATCATCACCTTGCGCCGGTCGAAGCGGTCCGAGACCACGCCGCCCGCCAGCAGGAAGACGACGTGGGGCACGGTCATGGCGACGCCGATCGTCGACAGCGCGCTGGGCGTGTTCGAGATCTCGTACACCTGCCAGGCCAGGGCCACGTAGAAGATGCCGTCGCCGAGCAGCGACGCCGTCATCCCGATCCAGAGCTTGCGGAAGTCCGGATGGCGCAGCGGCGTCAGGATCCGCAACCGCCGATCGAGGAACGCGCGACCTTCCCGGTGGTCGCTCATCGGCTCAGCCGGCTTGGTAGGCGGCGCGCAGGGTGGATCGCAGGAGGTCGCGCGCGGCGATCGCCTCATGCGTCGTCGCGAGCGCCGGACGCTCGGCGAGTGACTCCTCCAGGTCGTCGAGCGCGACGCGCAGGCATCCGCGCAGCCGGTCGACGCCGCCGTTCACGGCCTGGTGGACGCCGCGCGAGTACTCGAGGAACGCGCGCGATCGTTCGCCCGCGCACAGCAGCGCGAGCGCGAGGTCGAACCGCACGGCGATCCAACGACCGTCGCGGCGGAGCGCCTCGCGGAGCGTCGCCACCGCGTCCTGGTAACGGCCGAGCCGGAGCTCGCACCACCCGACGAGCTCCCACAGGTCCTCCTCCGCGTCGTAGCGGCGGCGGCCCTCGTCGACGACCTCCTCGCACAGCCGGTCGGCCTCGCGTCTGTGGCCCATGCGCCTCAACACGTTCGACAGTCCCTCCTTGGCCCACATCGCCGAGGGGTCGAGGCGGAGCGCGGCCTCGTAGGCGAGGCGGGCCTCGCCGAGCCGCTCGGGCCCGAGGTTCTCGAGCGCCCAGCCCCGGGCCGTGAACACGGCCGCGTTCTGCGGTTCGGCGTCGAAGGCGGCGTCGAGCTCTTCGAGCGCGGCGGCGTAGTCGCCGGCGTCGGAGAGCGCCTCCGCGCGGCCGAGCCCGTGTGCGACGGGACCCTTGGCCATGCCTATCCCCTCGCCTCTCGGGCGCGGAGCAGCAGGCTGCGGTGCTGCTCGTGCTGGAGCTCGAAGCGCTCGCTGATCTCGCCGAGCACATCGCAGAGCAGCTCGATCTGGTCGTCCGGGTTCGCCGCGGTGATCTGGATGCGGAAGCCCACCTCGTCCTTGGGGACCAGAGGGTAGGCCGCCATCGTCACGTAGACCCCGCGGTCGAACAGGTAGTGGCCGACGACGTCGATGTCGTCGTGGTGCGCGAGCGGGATCTCGATCAGCGGGAAGCCGGACTCGTTGGGCGTGTAGATGTCGAGCTCGTGGAGCCGCTCCATGACCGTGCGGGTCTTGCGGTAGATCTCGTAGCGGTACAGGTCGCCGCGGTGGTCGTTGACCGCGAGGCCCGCGATCGTGGTCGCGAGCGACGCGACCGGCGAGGGCCCCGAGTATAGGTACGGTGGGGCCGCGACCTTCAGGACGTCCTTCAGCCGTGAGGGCAACGCGAGGAACGACAGCAGCGAGCTGTACGCCTTGCTGAACCCCGCGACCAGGATGATGTTGTCGTACGTCTCCCCCTGATGGCGGACCACGCCGTTGCCGCGCAGCCCCCATTCGCACAGCTCGTCGGGGGAGCGTTCGCCGATCACGCCGAACCCGTGGGCGTCGTCGATGTACAGGAGAGCGTCGTTCTCGCGGGCGATGCGCGCGAACTCCTTCACGTCGGGCGCGTTCCCGGTCATCGAGTTCACCCCGTCGACCGCGATCACGCGCGGGGTGGTCTTGGACGCCTTGACGAGCTGCTCGAGGTGCTCGGCGTCGTTGTGCCGGAAGCGCTGGATCGTCGCGCCGTGCCCGCGGGCGATGCTCGCGCCGTCGTAGATCGTCTTGTGCGCCCGGCCATCCAGGAACAGCAGGCCGCTGCCGACTAGGATCGGGATCACCGACATGTGGATGTGGGTGATCGTCGGGAGCAGCAGCGAGTCCTCAGACCCGAGCAAAGCGGTCGTGGTCTCCTCGAGCTGTTCGTACAGCACGGGGCTTCCGAGCAGCCGGGACCAGGACGGGTGGCTGCCCCACTTCGCGAGGTACTCGGGGACCGCGTCGAGGACCTCCTGATCGAGGTCTAGGCCCAGGTAGTTGCACGAGGCGAAGTCCGCGAGCCAGTGGTCTCCGATCCGGATCCGGCGTCCCTCCTGCTCGTCGATGACCGCGTCGAGCATCGGGTGCGAAGCCTTCAGCCGCGCGAGGTCCTCCACGGTGGCCATCCAGCGCTCCAGCCAGCCGTCGCTCTCGCGGCGGAGCGGCTTGTCCCGCATGGGTCTGGACACCAGGACGTCGCTCTCCCGTCGCCGGACCGGTTCGGTTCGGGGGCGGCCGAGATCGGCCGAGTCGTGGTGCTCGGGCGTGGACATCGCCCTGTTGGCATCGGCCCTTCCGCAGGGACGCTTGATACCGTTGGGCGGAGGCCGTTCGCCAGGCGGGTCAGGCGCGGGGGACCGACGGGAGCCGGGCGGGCCGGTCCCGCTCGTAGGCGTCGATCTCGTTCGCGTGGCGCAGGGTGAGGTCGATGTCGTCCAGACCCTCCAGCAGGCGCCACCGCGTGTACGGGTCGATCTCGAACGCCTCGTGCACGGCCGGGGCGCTCACGCGCAGGGCGTGCAGGTCGACCGTGATCTCGGTCGTGGGATCGTCCAGCACCGCGTCCATCAGCGCCCGGACGGACTCCTGGGCGAGCTCGACGGGCAGCACCCCGATCTTGCAGCAGTTGTTGCGGAAGATGTCCGCGAACGAGGGCGCGATCACCGTCCGGAATCCGGCGTCCTCGAGCGCCCAGACGGCATGCTCTCGGCTGGAACCGCTGCCGAAGTTCGGCCCGGCGAGCAGGATCGTCGCGCCGGCAAACTCGGGGCGGTTCAGCACGAAGTCCGGGTCCTTGCGCCACTCCGCGAACAGGAACGGCCCGAACCCGGTCCGCTCGATCCGGCGGAGGTACCGAGCCGGGACGATCTGGTCGGTGTCGACGTCCGAACGGTCGAGCGGCAGCGCCCGCCCCGTGTGCTCGCTGAACGGCCTCATGCCTCCAGGTCCTCTGGCGTGCCGAAGTGGCCGAGGACCGCGGTCGCGGCCGCGACCACCGGGCTGACGAGGTGCGTCCGTCCGCCCTTGCCCTGACGGCCCTCGAAGTTCCGATTGCTGGTGGACGCGCATCGTTCGCCGGGCGAGAGCTGATCCGGGTTCATACCGAGGCACATCGAGCACCCGGCGTCTCGCCACTCGAACCCCGCGTTCACGAAGACCGTATCGAGGCCCTCGCGTTCTGCCTGGCGCTTCACAAGCATCGAGCCCGGCACCACCATCGCGCGCAGACCCTCGCGGACCTTCCGGCCGTCCAGGATGCTCGCGGCCTCCCGCAGGTCCTCGATCCTCGAGTTGGTGCACGAGCCGATGAAGACCGTGTCGGGCCGGATGTCGCGGATCGCGACGCCCGGGTGCAGGTCCATGTACGCGAGCGCCCGCTCGGCGGTCTCGTCCGCGGGCTCGGGGACGACGTCGTCGATCGTGACCGTCTGGCTGGGGTTGGTGCCCCACGACACGTGCGGTCGCAGGTCGGCCGCCTCGAGCGTCACCTCCTTATCGAAGGCCGCTCCTTCGTCCGTGGGCAGCGAACGCCAGTCCTCGAGCGCCGGCTCCCATTCCGCGCCGCTCGGTGCGTTCGGGCGGCCCTCGAGGTACGCGAACGTGGTGTCGTCGGGGGCGACCATGCCGGCACGGGCTCCCGCCTCGATCGACATGTTGCAGACCGTCATCCGTCCCTCCATCGAGAGCGAGCGGATCGCCGACCCCCGGTACTCGACGACATGACCGACGCCCCCGTCGGTCCCGATCCTCGCGATGATCCCCAGGATCACGTCTTTGGCCGAGACCCCGGGCGGCAGCTCCCCCTCGACGGTCACCGCCATCGTGCGCGGGGTGCGTTGCGGCAGGGTCTGCGTCGCCAGGACGTGCTCGACCTCGCTCGTGCCGATCCCGATCGCGAGCGCCCCGAACGCGCCGTGCGTGCTCGTGTGCGAGTCGCCGCACACGATCATCAGCCCGGGCTGCGTGAGCCCCATCTGCGGGCCGATCACGTGGACGATCCCCTGCCCCAGGTCGCCGGTCGGGAACAGCGTGATCCCTGCCTCGGTGCAGTTGCGCTCGAGCGCCTCCATCTGGGTACGGCTCACCGGGTCGACCGGGCCCGGCGCCGTCGGAACGTTGTGGTCCATCGTCGCCACGGTGAGGTCGGGACGCCGGACGGGGCGGCCCGCGAGCCGCAGCCCCTCGAAGGCCTGCGCGCTCGTCACTTCGTGCACGAGGTGGAGATCGACGTACAGCAGGTCGGGTTCGCCGTTGGCCCGGTGGACGACGTGGCGCTCCCAGACCTTCTCGGCCAGCGTGCGGGGGGTGCCCATGCGTTCGATGGTACAGGCCGTTTCCGCGACGTCGGTGCTAGCCGGTGCGGTTGGGGAGCAGGACGCGGAACGAGGAGCCGTCGCCCTCGCGAGCTTGCACCCCCGGGCTCGGCGCCCTTTCAGCATCGGTGGGAACGCACTCCGGGTTGACCGGTGGGAGGCTTCTCTCATACATGGCCGGGGAGGCGGCGGTCAGCTGAGCTGATCCTGAAGGATCACGACGATCCGGTCCTCGATCGCAGAGGCGGTCGACTTCGACATCCCGAAGGACAACACGGAGAACTCGACCCAATCGCCCGAGTGGACCTTGACCCACCCCGAGAGCGCCGACACGTCGTCCAGCGACCCGGTCTTGGCCCGGACGTCGACCCCACGCAGGCGATGACGGAGGGTCCCCTGGCCGCCCGTCGGCAGCGCGCGACGCAGATCCAGTCCCCACGGCTGGTCCTCGGCGAACCACAGCAGGCGGACGATGCCCTCGGCCGTCACGCGGTTCGCGTACGAGAGGCCGGAGTTGTCGTACAGGGTGAACCCCGTCCCGTGATCGTCCGTCCACGCCTGGATCGCGGCGGCGCCCTTCGCGATCGTCCCGGGCACGCCGTGTGTCTCGACGCCCAGCCGCTTCCCGAGCATCTCGGCGATGAAGTTGTCCGAGGGCCGGAGCATCTTGGTGAGCAGGCGCTGCAATGGCGGCGAGGTGACGGACGCGATCGTCTCGAGCCCGCCCGGCGGCTTCCCGCTCCCGGGCATGCCCCGCACACGGACGCCGAGCGCTTCGAGCTTGCGGGTGAGCGTCTCCGCCGCTTCCCGCTCGGGGTCGGCTCGGGCGTTGCGTTCGAACACCAGCGCGGTCGGGCGGTTCACGTAGTCGCGCGCCACGGCGTTCCAACCCGGCGCGTCCCAGTCGCGTCGGAAGTAGCCGGTGCTCCCGAACACACGGCCCCGCACGCGCTCGATCCCCGCATCGGCCACCCTGCGCGCGAGCATGCCGATCGTCGCCCCGGTCACGCCGGGGTCGCCCTGCCCGAGGATCCAGAGGTTGCGGACGGCTCCCGACGAGCCCCCTGACGAGGCGACGCTGGTCCGGATCCGGAAGTCGGACCCTAGGGTGTTGTAGAGGGTCATCGAGAGCAGGAGCTTCTCGTTCGACGCCGGGATCCGGGGCGTGGACGCCGCCCGGTCGTACAGGAACGTGTCGTCTTCACCCACCGCGACCGAGACCCGTCGCGTCCCGATCGCGTGGTCGATCTCGAGCATCCACCTGGCCTTGGGGGCCTCGAAGGCAAGGACGGGCGATGTGCCCGTCTCGTTGAGCGTGTCTTGCGCCACCCAGCGCACGCGGAGCCGCACCACGCCGACGTCCTCGGACGTGAAGCACGGAGTCGCCATCGCCTGCGACGCCGCGTCGAGCGTGAGCCGTTCGACCAGCTCCCAGCCCTGCCGCGTTCGGCGTTGCAGCTCGACGATCTGGCCGGGTCGCTCCGGCAGGACAGACGTCGAGACGTCGACACAGGAGCCGCCCTCCGGCGAGCCGGCGACGAGCGCGGCGTCCACCATCTCGCGAACGCGAACGAGCACCTGGTTGGTGGTCGAGGCGAGGCACGACGCGTCCTGCTGGATCGTCGCGGCGTAGCTCCCCGAGTGCGGCTGCGTCTGCACGAAGGTGAACGAACCGTCCGCCGCCGTCGTCCCGGTCGCGACGTTCGCGAACACGGTGGAGGCGGCCGGCTGCCACTGCAGGGTCACGTTCCGGCCGCCGATGCACCCGGGGTCGGCGGCGATCGAACCCGAGACCGTGACCGCCTCGCCGAAGTTCACGGTCGAGGCCGACGCGGAAAGCGTGGCCGCGGGGGTCTCGGCGAGCGCGGAGGGGACGAGGAGCGTCGAGAGCAGGGCGAGCTCGATGAACGCGAGCCTGCGCAGTCGTCGGCCGAACGTGGAGCGGGCTGTGATCGTGGTTCCCCCCTGCGTGCGAGCAGGGCATCGTGCCACCGGCCGTCGTCGCGGACAAGCACCCCGCTCGAAGCGGCGCCCGGACGGGGGCTCGTGATCGGGTCCTGAGGAGGGATGACAGGCACCCCTCGAGACGACAGACTGTGCGGATGGCCCACGTGGAGTACCGGATCCGCCCGGAGCTTTCGCGTCCCGTGATGGTGTGTGCGTTCGGCGGCTGGAACGACGGCGGGGAGGCCGCGACCACGGCCGTCCGGACCCTGCGATCGCAATGGGGAGCCCGTCGCTTCGCGGAGATCGACCCCGAGGAGTTCTACGACTTCCAGGTCAACCGCCCGAACGTTCGTCTGGTCGAAGGTTCCACGCGTCGGGTCGATTGGCCCGCGAGCCGGTTCTTCTCGGCTCGGATCAACGACCGCGACGCGATCGTGTTCATGGGCGTCGAGCCGAACCTGCGGTGGCGCACCTACGCGGGGACGATCCTGCAAGTCTGCTCCGACATGGACGTGTCCCTGCTCGTGACGCTCGGCGCGTTCCTCGCGGACGTCCCGCATACGCGGCCGGCGCCCGTGAATGCCGCGAGCGACGACGAGGACTGGCTCGCCAAGCCGGAGATCCTGCCGGCCCGGTACGAGGGGCCGACGGGCATCGTCGGCGTCCTGAACGCGCTCGCGTCGCGCGCGGGCCTTCCCGCCCTCTCGCTGTGGGCGGCCGCGCCGCACTACCTCCCGCAGTCGCGGAACCCCAAGGTCGCGCTCGCGTTGCTCGAGGCGCTCCGCGACCTGACCGGGCTCGAGATCGATACGGGCGAGATCGAGCTCGCCGCCCGTGTGTTCGAACGCGAGGTCTCCGAGGCGATCGAGGAGGACGGCAACCTCGCCGCGTACGTGCGGCGTCTCGAGGAGTCGTCGGAGCTCACCGGCGACGAAGACGACGACGACGTGTCCGCGCTCCAGGTCGCCACCGGCGACGACATCGCCGCCGAGCTCGAGCGCTTCCTCCGCGAGCACAACGGCTCGACCGAGGACTGACCCGCCGCCGATCGGGTGGAGCTCCGGCCGTTCGGCGCGACGGGGCTCGAAGTGCCGGTCGTCGGTCTCGGGACGTGGAACGTGTTCGACGTCTCCTCGCGACACGAGCCGGAGGCGGTCGCCGTGCTGCGGACGCACGTCGAGGGCGGAACGCGCCTCGTCGACACCTCCCCGATGTACGGCCGGGCTGAAGCGGTGCTGGGCCGTGCGCTCGCAACCGTCGCGATCCGCGACGCCACGGTGGTCGCGACGAAGATCTGGACGCCGTCGCTCGACCAGGGCCGCGCCCAGCTCGAGTCGCAGCTCGAGGCGTTCGGCGGCCGCGTGGACGTGGAACAGATCCACAACCTCGTCGCGTGGCGGGAGCACCTCGGGTGGCTCGAGGCCGAACGCGACGCGGGACGTATCGGGCTGCTCGGTGCGACCCACTACCGCGAGGACGCGTTCGACGAGCTCGTCGCGGTGATGCGGACCGGTCGTATCCAGTGCATCCAGGTGCCCTACAACCCGATGCAGCGCCGCTGCGAGGACGAGGTGCTGCCGCTCGCGGCCGAGCTCGGGATCGGCGTGATCGCGATGCGCCCGTTCGCGGAGGGCGCCCTGCTCCGCCGTCCGCCCGCCGACCCCGGGGTCCTGTCGGCGCTCGGCGTGGAGACGTGGACGCAGGCCCTGCTCCGTTGGTGCCTTTCGGATCGGCGGATCGCCGTCGCGATCCCCGCGACCTCGCGGGTCGAGCACGCCGCGTCCAACGTCGCCGCGGGCGATCCCCCGTGGTTCGACGACGAGCAGCGGACGCTGGTCGAGCGGTGGGCGAGCGGAGCCTGACGATGCGCGCCGCGGTGCTCGACGCTCCCGGACGGCTCGAGGTGCGCGAGGTCCCGGCCCCCGAACCCGCCGAGGGTCAGGTCCTCGTCCAGGTCGCCGCGTGCGCCGTGTGCCGGACCGACCTGCACGTGATCGACGGGGAGCTCGCGCGGCCCAAGCTCCCGTTGATCCTCGGGCACCAAGCGGTCGGGACGATCGTGGCCGTCGGTCGCGGCGTCGCCGATCGTCGGCCCGGCGACGTCGTCGGCATCCCGTGGCTCGGATGGGCGGACGGTACCTGCTCGTACTGCACGAGCGGTCGCGAGAACCTGTGTCCGAACGCGAGGTTCACGGGCTACGACCTGGACGGCGGCGACGCCGAGCTGATCGTGGCCGACGCCCGGTTCTGTCTCGCGGTCCCGCCGGCGTTCGAACCCGTCGCGGCCGCGCCGTTCCTGTGTGCGGGAGCGATCGGTTACCGCGCGACACGGCTCGCTGGCGACGTCGAACGGCTCGGCCTGTACGGGTTCGGGAACGCCGCGCGGCTCGTGACGCAGATCGCGAGGTTCGAGGGGCGGACGGTCTTCGCGTTCACCCGGCCGGGCGACGCCGAGACGCAACGCCACGCCCTCGAACTCGGGTGCGCGTGGGCGGGCGACGCCACCGCCCCGCCGCCCGAACCGCTCGGCGCCGCGATCGTGTTCGCGGCCGCGGGCGAGCTGGTGCCCCTCGCGCTCGCGGCGGTCGCTCCGGGCGGTTCGGTCGTCTGCGCCGAGATCCACATGTCCGACATCCCGTCGTTCCCGTACGCGCTGCTGTGGGGCGAGCGCGTCGTCCGCTCGGTCGCGAACCTCACGCGTCGCGACGGCCGGGAGCTGCTCGAGCTCGCGGCGAAGATCCCGCTCGAGGCGTCCACGGTGACCTTCCTGCTCGAGCGGGCGGGCGAGGCGTTCGAGGCGGCTCGCTCGGGTTCGGCCTCGACGCCGGTGATCGTCCCGGGTTGACGTGGGCGGCGAGCGCTCGGCGCGACCGCCCCGCTGACCCGGACGCTTGCACGCCGAGCGGCTCAGAGGGCACGATGTCCACTCGCGGCGGGGAGGTCGGATGCTGAAGGCGTACGTGCTGATCCAGACGGAGGCGGGCGGCGGGTCGAAGGTGCGGAGCGAGATCGGCTCGATCCCCGGCGTCCGCGTGGCCCAGTCGGTGACCGGGCCCTACGACCTGATCGTCCACGCCGAGGTGGCCGACATGGACGCGCTGGGTCAGATGCTGAGCGACATCCAGCTGCTCCCGGGGCTCAACCGGACGCTCACCTGCATCGTCAAGGGGTAGCCGTCCGGAAACGCTCCATGAACGACCGGAGGGCTCGGACCGCCTCCACGGGCACCGCGTTGTAGATCGAGGCGCGGACCCCGCCCACGCTCCGGTGGCCGGCGAGCTCGACCATCCCCTCGGCCGCCGCCCGCGCCACGAACTCTTTCTCCATCGCCTCGTCCGGCAGGCGGAACGTGACGTTCATCCGCGAGCGGCTGCTCTCGGCGGCGTGACCGCGGTAGAAGCCGTCCGAGCCGTCGATCTCGTCGTACAGCAGCGAGGCCTTCTCGCGGTTGCGCTCGGCCATCCCCTCGAGCCCCCCGATCCCGTCGCGGAGCCAGCGGGTGACCAGCATCAGGACGTAGATCGCGAACACCGGCGGCGTGTTGTATAGCGAGCGGTGCTCCACGTACGTGCGGTAGTCGAGCATCGTCGGGATGCCGCGCGGGATCCGTCCGAGCAGGTCCTCGCGGAGCACGACGATCGTGAGCCCCGCCGGCCCCGCGTTCTTCTGGGCGCCGGCATAGAGCAGTCCGTAGCGCTCGACCGGGATCGGCCGCGAGAGGAGGTCGCTCGATGCGTCGCACACGAGCGGCGGCCCATCCGCGGGTTCGAACCCGGGCGGGAACTCGACGCCTTCGATCGTCTCGTTCGAGGTGACGTGGAGGTAGTCCAGGCCGTCCGCGAGACCGTCGAGCGACGGGGGGACTGACGTGTATCCGGTCTCGGCGCCGTCCCACAGCGTTCGCACGTCACCGCGGTGGATCGCCTCCGCGTGGGCCTTCTTCCCCCACGAACCCGTCAGCACGTAGCCCGCCGACCTCAACAGCAGGTTCATCGGCACCATCGAGAACTGGAGCGACGCCCCGCCCTGCAGGAACAGGACCCGGTGGGTGGAGGGGATCCTGAGCAGGTCGCGCAGGTTCGCTTCGGCCTCCTCGATCACGCGCTCGAACGCCGGGGAGCGGTGCGAGATCTCCAGGATCGAGGCGCCCGCGCCGGGGTACTCGAGGAGCTCGTCGCGAACGCGTTCGAGCACCGGGAGCGGCAACGCCCCCGGCCCTGGTGAGAAGTTCCACACGCGGTCGACCACGCCCCCATGCTCCCGGCTCGGGTCGGCGACGTCACCCCGCGTTCGATCCGGAAGTGCGCTCCGGGTCGGGTGCCGGGATGCCGTCGATCGTCTCGCCGTGCGCGAACCGACGGCGCTCGCCGTCGGCGATCACCGTGACCCCACCGTCGCCGAACGTGCGCCAGGCGCCGTCGTGATGCAGCGCCGCCGTGCGCTCGTCGATGCCGAGCAGGACGACGTCGCTCCGCGGCGCGGCGCGCTCCGCGCTGTCCACCCACCGGTGCCCGAACGTCTCGAAGTGCGGCAGCACCGCGACCCCCGGGACGAGCCCGAGCGACGGCAGGTATCGGCGCCGGTCGTCGCCGGGCATCCGCTCGCGGACCAGGGTCCACTCGCCGAGCGCCATCGCACCGGCCGACGAGCCGGCGAGCGCAGCGCCGCCGACCCAGGCCCCGAAGATCGCTTCCCACAGCGGCGTGCCAGTCAGGACCTTGGGGACGAGCCCGGGGTCGCCGCCGACGAGGTAGAAGAAGCGGCCCTCGCGGGCGCGGGCGACGTTCGCCGCGTCCTTCGCGTCGGACCGACGCGTCGCGGGCAGCTCCTCGACCCGGAGACCGAGGCCCGCGAACCAACGGACCGCGTTCGCGACGGCAGCCTCGGGGTGCTGGCGTCCGGCCGCAGTCGCGAGCACGAACGCGGGACCGACCCCGGCGGCCCGGACCAGCACCTCGTCCTGCGGCTCGTTCCCGGGGTGGAGCTCGTCACCGCCCACGAGCGCGAGCGGTCCCCACGTCGCCATGCGGACCATCCTTCCACGGTCGCGAACCGCCGCCGGTCGTCGATCCCGTTTGTCAGCGAAGGAGCGCTAGCACCTCGCCCATCGATAGGATCGAGCCCTCGGTGATCGGCGACAGGACGAGGATCGCCTCGTCGGCGCCCGCCTCGGACAGCCCGCGGAGCCCGTCCGCGATCCTCTCGGGCGAGCCCTCGAGCGGCACCAGGCCCGGGTCGACCGGTCGCTCGCCGGCGTCCGGATCGAGCACGACGAGCACGCACGCGCTCCGGGCGACCTCGTTCGCGGGCCGACCCACCTCGCGGGCGAGCCGGGTGACCCGATCGTTCAACGTCGCGAACCCCTCGGGCGTGTTTCCGAAGCCCGTGTACCAGGTGTTCCAGGCGTCGACATGCGGGAGCGCCGCGCGCAGCAGCCGGTCGCCGTTGGAGCCGATCATCATCTGCACGCGCAGCGCAGGCTCCGGGAGCAGCACCGCGTCCTCGACGTGTGCGAAGCGTCCCTCGAACGTCACGCGCTCGCCCGCGAGCAGGCGACGCACGACCTCGAACGTCTCCTCGAACCGCGAAGCGCGCTCCCCGAACGGGATCCCGAACGCACGGAACTCCGTCTCGTTCCAACCTGCGCCGATCCCGAGCACGAAGCGTCCGCGGCTCACCTCGTCGACCGACGCCGCCATCCGGGCGAGGATCCCGGGCGGGTGGAACGCCGCGCACGCGACCAGCGTTCCGAGCCGGACGCGTTCGGTGGACGCCGCGAGGGCCGCGAGCGTCGTCCACGCGTCCCACGGCCCGCGTTCGGGGCGTCCGTCGCCCCGGTACAGCAGGTGGTCGCCGAGCCAGACCGAGTCGAAGCCGGCGGCTTCGGCGGCCCGGGCCATCGAGACGATCTCGGGCCACCGCACGTCGCGTTCGACCTCTGGGAGTTGGACGCCGACGCTGAGTTGCCCGGCCATCGGCGGAGTGTACGCTCGGGCCGTCCCGGACTAGGGAGGTGGGGTCGATGCTCGCTGCGGAGGGTTTCGAGCTCGTGTTCCGGACGTTGCACATCATGGCGGGGGTCGCGTGGGCAGCTTCGGCGACTGGCTCGACACGACGTTCGGCCTCGTGCTGACGATCGGTGGCCTGGCGGCGACCGCGGCCTTCTTCGCAGGCTTGCTCGGGATCCCGCCGAACCTCAAGCGGTTGAACGAGCTGGGAGCTCAGGTGGAGGCGGCCGGCGGGACACCGACACCCGAGCAAGCGACACAGCTTGCCCGCATCCAAGTACGCATGCGACGCTGTCCGTGATCGATCTCTCCCTGCTCGCGGTCGCCGTCCTCTGCGCGCACTATTGGTGAACGAACCCCCGCGCTGCTAGGCCTTCTCGGTCAGGGAATCCAGGGCTGCCTTCATCCGCTGGATCGGACCTTTCAGGGCCAGCTCGTCCGCGAGCGCGCCGAGTCCCTCGTCGTCGCGCTCGCCCCGCCAGCGGTCGACGGGCGCGACCGCGTTGACCGGCACGAGCTGCTGCATCGTCGCGACGTAGTCGGCGCTCTCGGCGAGCCGGGCTCGGAGCGCGGGCTTGCCCTTGAGGGGCCCGGGTCGCGGTTCGGACGAACGGGCGTCTTCCAGCATCTCCTCCAGCGAGCCGTAGGTCTGCACCAGCGCCCGCGCGGTCTTCTCCCCGACGCCGCGCACGCCCGGGAGGGCGTCGCTCGCGTCGCCGCGCAGGATCGCGAACTCCATATACCGGGACGCGGGGACCTCGTACTTCTCGAGCACCCCCGCCTCGTCGAGATCGAGCAGCTCCGAGACCCCCCGGAGCGTGAACAGCAGCTTCACGGCCGGATCGCGCACGAGCTGGATCAGGTCGCGATCCCCGCTCACGATCTCGATGCGGTCGGCGGGGTCCGCGGCCGCGCAGATCGCGCCGATCGCGTCCTCGGCCTCCCAGCCGCGCGTCATCGCCTGCGACATGCCGGTCAGGTCGAGGACCTGCCGCAGCATCGGGAACTGTTCGGGGAGACCCTCGGGATCCTCGGGCCGGTTCCCCTTGTAGCCCGCGTACATGTCGGTCCGAGCGACGGGACGCCACTCGTGGTCGTACACGTGCACGATCTCCTCGGGCCGGCGCGTGACGAGCAGCCGCGTCACCATGTCGAGGTACCCGTGGACGGCGCCGACCGGCCGGCCGCCGGGCGAACGCAGCTCCTGCCCCCACGCGAAGAACGCGCGGTACATCAGGCTGGAGACGTCGAGCAGCAGCGCGTACGTCACGCGGAACAGCCTAGGTGACCCACGGCTCCTGGCGCTTCCCGCTCTACCGCTCCTTCCGACGCTCTCGTTCCTCGCGGCGCCACGCCTCGACGTCCATGCCTTCCCACGGGTCGTAGTCGACCTCGAGGGCCTCCTGCGGCGGCCGCTCGTCCTCGGGGACGTTGCGCAGGTTCACGCGGATCCGGTACCAGGCGGTCGAACGGCCGCGCATCGGGTCGACCATGACGTCCGCCGGTTGCAGCGCCGCCGCCACCGTTGGGTGACGCGCCTTCCATCGTTCCAGCCCCTGCATCGCCTCGGTCTCGGTTTCCGCGCGCGCGATCTCGATCAACGGCGCCTTCGTCCGCCGGCGGCCGGTCGGTCCGGTCCTCTTCCCGGGCGCGGGCGGCGGCACGATGCCCTCCTTCTCCGGCGTGCCGCGCCGGCGCTTGGACGGCTGCACTCGCGCCGGCTCGCCCTCCTGCTTCGCGTATTGCGGCGGCCAGGGCGCGTCGCCGAACCCGGCCGCCTCGTGCTGCGCCGCGAGCTCGAGCAGTCGGTCCAGCGACCCCGGCGCCTCGTCGATGCCCGCGGAGGGATCGCCGAGCTCGGCGACGCGCGCCGGCACGGTGTCGATCGTGAACGCCTCGGCCTCGCACCCGGGAACCTCGTCCCATCGCAGTGGCGTCGAGACGCGCGCGTCCGCGGTGGGGCGGGTCGAGAACTGCGACGCGACGGTGCGGTCCTTCGCGTTCTGGTTGTAGTCGAGGAATACGCCGTGTCGTTCTTCCTTCCACCAGCGGCTCGTCGCCAGGTCCGGCGCGCGGCGTTCGACCTCGCGAGCTACGGCGAGCGCCGCCCGGCGAACCTCGGGGAACATCCAGCGCCGTTCGAGCCGCGCGTACACGTGGATCCCGCGCGAGCCCGAGGTCTTCGGCCACCCGACGAGCCCGAAGTCGTCGAGCACCTCCTTCGTGACCATCGCGACGTCGCGGATCTGCGGCCACTCGATGCCCGGCACCGGATCGAGATCGACGCGGAGCTCGTCGGGATGGTCGAGGTCGTCCGCGCGCACCGGGTGCGGGTTCAGGTCGATACAGCCGAGGTTCACGATCCACGCGAGCTGCGCCGCATCGCGGACCACGATCTCCTCGGCGGTGCGGCCCGACGGGAAGCTGAGCTCGACGGTCTCGATCCAGTCGGGCCTGGAGGAGGGCGCGCGCTTCTGGAAGAAGAACTCGCCCTCGGCGCCGTTCACGTAGCGCTTCAGCGCCATCGGGCGGCCGGCGATGCCGCGGAGAGCGCCCTCGGCGACCGAGAGGTAGTAGTTGACGACGTCGAGCTTGGTGTGCCCGGTCTTCGGGAAGTACACCTTCTCAGGGTTCGAGACGGTCACCTCGCGCCCGGCGACCTCGAGGATCTCCTTGCGAGCGGGCATATCCACACGATAGGAGCCCCGGGAGGCCGCCGCGACCGGCGCCGGCCGAACCGGTATCCTGTACGGGTGGACTTCTACCGTACGAGAGAGGGAAAGACGCTCCGGATCGGGGAGTCCGACGACGGGATGCTGAGCGTCGAGATCCTGAAGGACGGTGCCTGGACCGCCGCCCCGCTCGGCATGATCGGCCTGCGACTCTCCCCGGAGACCCGCCGGTTGAAGGCGTCGGAGATCAAGACCCTTCCCAACTGAGCGACCCGCACCGAGGCTGCACCGCAAGGGTGTCGAACCCTGAGCGGTCGAACGCACTCGTCGAGGTTCGATGACGCGCATCCTGTTGTGGCACGGGTGGCTCCTGGAGGGTTCGGGGTCCAACGTCGCGACCGCGCGCGTGGCCGAGCACTACCGCGCCGCCGGTCACGACGTGCTGTTGCTGTGCCAGGAGCAGCATCCCGAACGGTACCCCTGGATCGACGCGTTCGGGTCTGTCGACGCCGGCGGGCCGTCGGAGCTGACGCCGCAGCCGGCGCGGAGCGCGGCCGGGCGGTGTGTCCTGTTGCGTCCGAGGATCGGCTCGACGATCCCGGTCTTCGTCCTGGATCGGTACGAGGGGTTCGACGAGGTCATCCGGTTCGTCGACCTGTCCGATGACGACCTCGGTGCGTACCTACACGCGAACGTCGAGGCGCTGCGCGCGGCGGCCAGGTGGCACGGGACGGAGATCGCGTTCACCGGTCACGCGATCCCCGGCGCCGCGATCGGTGGGCGCGCGCTCGGTGCCGGCCGATACGTCGCGAAGATCCACGGGAGCGACCTCGAGTACGCGGTGCGGATCCAGGACCGGTACCGCGAGCTGGCGCGCGAAGGGCTCGTGACGGCGCGCACCGTCGTGGGGCCGACCGCCGACGTCCTCGCGCGATGCGCGGCCCTGGTCCCGGGGATCGAGGACCTCGCACGGATCGTGGCGCCCGGTGTGGAGGTGACTGCTTTCCGGCCCCGACCGCGGACCGAGGCGCTGCTCGAAGCGGCCGAGCTGCTCGACCGCGATCCCGACACCGCCCGCGGCCGCCCGTCGTCGATGGACGCGGACGTGAAGCGCGCGCTCGACGAACGCGACGCTGCCGAGCTCGACGCGCTCGCCGAGACGTACGACCAGTCGGTGCCCGAACCCGACGCCTCGACGCGTCTCCGCCGGCTCGCCGGGACGAGCGGGCCGATCGTCGGCTACCTGGGCAAGCTGATCCCGCAGAAGGGCGTGGAGCTGCTCCTCCAGGCGCACCGGACGGCGGCGCATGCGGCGCACGCACTGGTGGTCGGGTTCGGCTCGTACCGCGAGTGGCTCGCCGCGCTCGCGATCGCACTCGAACGCGGCGACGGCCAAGCGCTCGCGTGGCTGCGGGAGGTCCGCGAGATACCGATCGAGGAGGGCCCGGATGCTCGGTCGCGGACGGGTGACCGAGACGTGACGTTCACGGGTCGTCTCGATCACCGCTACGCCCCCGAGGCGCTCGCGGCGATGGACGTGATGGTGGTGCCGTCGATCCTGCCCGAGGCGTTCGGGATGGTGGCCGCCGAGGGCGCGGCCGCCGGCGCCCTCCCGTTGGTCGCTCGCCACTCGGGTCTCGGCGAGGTCGGCGCGGCTCTCGAGACCGCGATCGGGCGTCCGGGCTTGCTCACGTTCGATCCGGGCATGGGGGCGGTGGCACGGCTCGCGTCGGCACTCGACCGCATCCTGGAGCTGCCCTCCTCCGAGCGCGACGAGCTGCGTCGAGCCGTGAGCGCGTTCGTCGGTCGCACGTGGACGTGGGAGCAGACGGCCGCCGGCCTGCTCGCCGCCGCGGGCATCGGCTGATCTGCGACCGCGGTCGATGGAGGCGATGGTCGGCAGGATCGCTTACGCCGTGCCGTCCACGAGCTCGGGGACGTCGGGGACCTCGCCGGAACGGTACGTGGCCAGGTAGGTCTCGAAGTCCCAGTCCTGCAGGAACGCCTCCGCCGCCTGACGGCCGCTCTTGAACAGGGTGTCCTGCATCGTCTCGTCGATGTCGAAGTCGGTCGCGCGGATCCCGAACGTGTCGACGAACATCGTGCGCGCGACCGCCGAGGGATCGTCGATGTGGATCTGGTCGTGGAAGTTCGTCATCGTTCCGACCATCGCGCGCGCGAGGCTGAACGTCCCTTGCACGTCGTACTTCTGACGCAGCGCGGCGTCCGGCTTGGCCGAGAGCTTGAGGCCGAACGTCGGCCATCGAGGTGGTTTCCCGTCCGTGCGGTCGAACACCTCGATCGGGAAGTTCGACAGCATGCCGCCGTCGACCATGTACGAGGTCGCCTCCTTGCCCTCCTGGTCCCGGCTGGTGAAGCGGACCGGCTCGTAGAAGAACGGGATCGACATCGACGCGCGGACCGCGTCGGCGACCCGCTGGGTGTCGGGGTCGAGCCCGTACTGCTCGTAGTCCCACGGCAGTCGGACCAGCCGGGCCCTCGTCACGTCCGAGGTCATCACCACCAACCGGTACGCCTTGGCGTCGCCCAGCGATGCGCCCGGGTCGTCGATCCGCAGGTCGCCGAACGTCTCGACTCCGAGCGACTTCAGCTGCTCGTCCATGAACGCGCGCAGGTAGCCGCCCTCGTAGATCCCCTTCTCGAACAGCAGGGACGCGCCCTTGCCGACGAGCCCGATGTGATCGATGAACCCCTTGTCCTCGAAGCGCCCGTAGTCGATCTCGCGCATCACACCCTTCAAGTCGCGGGGGGACATGCCCGCGGCGATCAGCGCGCCAACGATCGCGCCGGCGGAGGTGCCGGCGATCCGGCGAAAGTCGTACCCGGCCTCCGAGAGCGCGGTGTACGAGCCAACCAGGGCGATGCCCTTGACCCCGCCGCCCTCCAGGATCAGGTCAGCGTCCACCGTTCGCACCCTTCGGTTCGACCCCGTCGGGGATGACCACCGGCTCGGCCCGAGGGGAGGGGTCGGGCGGGACGGTCGATAGGCCGAACTCGGCGGACAGCTTCACCCATTGGCGCTCACCGATCGTCGGCGATTCCTTCGCGTACCGGTCCATCCGCTGCCGGGCGCTGCCGAGGTCGCGATCGGGCTGACCTCGTGCCACGCGCGGGAGCGCGAGCGTCGTCGCCATGTCGCGACGGAGCGTCTCGTACCGCAGGGCCGCGATCCGGTGGCCCTCGGCGCGGGTCGCGTAGCGCAGGAAGATCTGCAGGCTCGACAGCACCGCCGCCAGCACGCTGATCGTGCCGACGGCGAGCAGGACGATGTCGGGATCGATCTCGAAGCCTTGGATCGAGTTGCCTTGCGCCTTACTGATCGAGGCGAACGCGCTCGTGCCGACCAGCGTCGTGAGGACCACGACTGAGATCCCCAGCAACAGGTACCGACGGCGGAGCCGGTCGGCCATCAACCGGTGACCGTGCTCGGCCGCCGCGACCCGACGGTGCCACGACGCGTAGAGCTCCTCCACGGAGTCGTCCCACGAGAACGTCGGGGCCGTGTCCCGTGTCGTCCTGCGTGTCGGGGTCGATGCCACGCCTCCTCCTCCCTTGCTCGTAGGTCGCGCCCGTTCCGCACGGACATCGTGACGGCCCGGGATTCGCGGTGGATGGGGCGTTCGGGTGACCGTGGTGGACCGGCGTTCGGGCTACGGCGGTGGTGTGGCTCGCGCGTACGGGACGCGGACCCGTAGACGTTGGGGCCGGTTCGGGTCGCATAGGTAGCGTGAGCGCGGTCCCGACGAGGTCGTACCCGTGGCCCAACACCTGCTGGTTGCGCTTGAGCTCGAACGGATCGGACGAGATGACGCGGGCTAGGGGTCGGTAGCCTGGCGCCGGAGCTCGCCGACCGTCCGGTCCAGCTCGCCGACCATCCGGTTGGGGAAGCCTCGGAAGGCGTCGACCAGCGCGGCGTAGTACCAGAGCGTCCCGTCCCGCTTCCCGCTGAAGCGTTGGAACACCGCCTCGCCGCTCTCGCGCACGTCGGCCAGGATCGATCGCGTGTTGTAGAGCTTGTCGGCGAGCGAGACGCGCAGGGCGGGTTCGTCCTCGCCGCTCCCGACGCGTTCGAGGACGTGGGCGACATACTGCTCCTTGCGTTCGCGCCACGGGGGTTTTGGGTCCTCGTAGGTGTCGGTGCACGCGTCCACGATGTGCGCGACTACGTCGCCGAACCGCTTCCGGATGTCATCGAGCCGCGGGCGGCCGCCCTGATCCTCGGCCGCGTCGTGCAGGAGCGCGCCGATCACTTCTTCCTCGCTCTCGGCGCCGTTCTCCAGGACGAGCGATGCGACGCCGAGCAGGTGCGACAGGTAGGGGATGCCGGTGCCCTTGCGCGTCTGGTTCGCGTGGATCCGGTTCGCGTACCCGACCGCGTGATCGAACCGCTCGGTCAGGCGGACCCTCGGTCGTTCGGACACGGCCGAACGCTACCGGACTCAGGCGAGGGCGGCGAGCGCGTTCGGGACCGTGGCCTCGGGCGTGACGGGCGACCACGCGCGCTCGATCCGTCCCTCCTCGTCCACGAGGAAGGAGGACCGGATCAGCCCGACGTAGGTCTTGCCCTTGCGGACCTTCTCGCCCCACGCGCCCCAGGCCTCGGCCGTCGCGTGGTCCGGGTCCGAGAGCAAGGGGAACCCGAGCCCGAACTTCTCGTCGAACGCGAGCTGCTTGTCGGGCAGGTCGGGCGAGATCCCGACGACCTCCGCGCCGATGCCGGCGAGGTCCTGCCGGTGATCTCGGAGGTCGCAGGACTGCACGGTGCATCCGGGCGTGTCCGCCTCCGGATAGAAGTAGACGAGGAGCTTCTTCCCCCGGTAGTCCTCCAGACGCACGGGGGCGCCGCGTTGGTCCAGGAGCTCGAAGGGCGGCGCCGGGTCGCCGGGCTTCAGCGTACTCGTCACGCTCCTACGGTACCCGCGGGACCGCCGGTTGCGGCTGGCGGCCCCGAGCGCTCACCGCGCCCGATCCTCGATCTCCCACGCGTGATCGAGGACGTGCCAGGCGACGCGACGGACGAAGTACCGTGGCAGCCACCGCTTGCCACCCCGCGGTCCCGGCGGCGGGGGGCCGTCGCGCGCGGTCGCCTCGAGGGCGTCGAGGACGGTCGCATGGGTGCGTTCTGCCAGGTCCCGCTTCGGGCCCGCCTCGACCTTGCCGCCGAGCATCCGGAGGTAGCCGCCCTCCGCGTCCAGAACGTGGTCAACGATCTTCGGTAGGTCCCGACCACCGCCGCGAGGGCCCTTCGCGAGCGTCGCCCCGCGGGCGACATCGACCGCCGCGTCGAACGATCGCCAGCACGCCTTCAGGATCGACGTGAGGCGCCTGAGCTCGTCGTCGTCGATCGGGCGTGCATCCGCCTTCGGTGCGATCGAAGGGGCGCCGAAATCGGTGGTGGCGTCTCCCTGCCGACGTTCGACGACGACGAGCGCGGATGCATCCTTGGGCGCCTCGAACCCGAGCCTTGTGCCCCGCAGGACCTTCCCGTAGCGGCGAGCCGAGTCGTAGAGGGCCTCGAGGGCGGCCGGTTCGCTCCGTCCGGACCGGCACCAGCCGGGCCACTCGACTACCCCCGCGAACGCGCGCTTCGCACCGATCTCTAGGTACGTCGGGATCTTCGCGGGACCCATCGCTCCCAGCGTAGCGGTGCGTCCCGCGGGATCCGAACCGGCTACCTCCAGGCGCTGCGCCGGGAGCCTGCCCGCACGAGCAGCACCAGCAGGACGGCCACGCCGATCGAGGCGAGCCAGTCGACCCCGGCCGTCTCCTTGAAGAAGGCGCCCGCGAGCCAGCCACCCAGCACGGCCCCGATCACGCCGATCACGAGCGTCCCGAGCAGGCCGACGGGGTCTCGGCCCGGCACCAGCAGCCGGGCGAGCAGACCCACGATCATCCCCACGAGGATGTAGCCGAGGATCGAGCCGATGTCGGTGTCCAGGCGGAGGTTGTCGCCCTTCGCGGCGATCAGCGGAACGGTGGTGAGCGCCGCCATACCTTCCGGTTCGAAGATCGGTCTCATGGTGCACCTCCCGCGTCCTCGTCGGTGTACCCGTCGCCGCGGCCCCTCAATCGTCGCGGAGGACCGAGTGTTCCGCGTACGGGAGCGTCCCGAGGGGTAGGAGGTCGGCGGCCGGATCGATGGCGGTCGGGCCGGGGACGAGACGTCCCGGACGAGAGAGGAGCACCGATGAAGTGGCGGAAGCTTCGGCGCCGGCCCGGCGGCGTGATCGACAGGCGCGGTCAGGCTTCGCCGGCCGGGTACGGCGGCCGAGGCCTCGGTGGGATCCCGCTGCCGGTCGGTGGTGGCATCGGCGCCGTGATCCTGCTCGTCGTCGTCGTGTTCGCGTTCCAGTTCTGCGCCGGTGGCGGCTTCGACATCCCGGGCAGCCCCGACCTCGGAGGCCCGGACCAGGCGCCCGCCGGCGAGTCCGGTCCGGATCTTGGGGGAACGCTCGCGGAGCGCACGCACGCGGTGGTCGACGACATCCAGGTGATGTGGGATCAGGACATCTTCCGCCCCGCCGGGAGGACGTACCGGGACACCGAGGTCGTCCTGTTCACCGATCGGACCGATTCCGGGTGCGGGGTCGCCTCGGCCGCGACCGGACCGTTCTACTGCCCGGCCGACGGCCTGGTGTACCTGGATCTGGGCTTCTTCCGCGAGCTCGACGAGCGGTTCGGCGCACCCGGTGACTTCGCGCAGGCGTACGTGATCGCCCACGAGATCGGGCACCACGTGCAGATGCTGCTCGGCACGAACGCCGCCGTGCAGCGCGAGTCCAGGGACAACCCGTCCGAGCGCAACGAGCTCTCGGTCCGACTCGAGCTCCAGGCGGACTGCTTCGCCGGCATCTGGGCCGCCTCGGCGTACGCGCGGGACGTGCTCGAGCCGGGCGACATCGAGGAAGCGCTCGCGGCGGCGGAGGCGGTCGGCGACGACCGGATCCAGCAGCAGACGCAGGGGCGGATCGACCCCGAGACCTTCACGCACGGGACGTCCGAGCAGCGGGCGACCTGGTTCAGGACCGGCTTCGACTCGGGCGACCCGAACGCCTGCGACACGTTCGCCGGGGACATCTAGCGATGGCGCCTCGTGGCCGCTACTTCGAGCGGGCGTACCGTCGCGGCCGCGCCCCGTGGGACACTGATGTCACGCCGCCGGAGATCGTCGAGGAGGCCTCCGGGATGCAGCCGGGGCGGGCGCTCGACGTGGGTTGCGGCACCGGGACCAACGTTCTGTGGCTCGCGCAGCACGGGTGGACGGCCATCGGTGTAGATCGGTCCGCGACAGCGATCGAGTCCGCTCGGCGGAAGGCCGACTGGACGGCGAGCGCGATGTTCGCCGAGGGCGACGTGACGCGACTCGCGGAGCTCCAGATCGACGGGCCCTTCGATCTGATCCTGGATATCGGGTGTTTCCACGGCCTGCCGGTCCGGCGTCGGGACGCGTACGTGCGAGAGGTGGCCCGGGTCGCCAGCCCCGGGGGACGGATGTTGATGTTCGCTCATGGGCAGAGGGGATGGTGGCCCGGCTCCCAGCGCACGCGCGAGCCGGAGATCCGCCGGCGCTTCGGAGAGGCGTTCGAGATCGAACACGTGGTGCCCGGACGAGACCCTCCGGGGGCTGCCTGGTTCTACCTCCAGCGGCGTTGACGAGCGTCCGTCCGGGGTGTTGGGTCGACGTTCCCGGACCCGTCCGGTAGCCTGCGCGGGCTCGCACACCGGGGGAAGAATCGCCACGGCCACAACTCGACGACGATCCACGGCGCCCGCCGCCATCTTCGGGATCGTCGTCTCCGTCTTCGCCGTATCCCTTCCGGCGTTCGCGAGCGCCGAACCCGGGGATGCGGGGGCGACCGGTGCCACCGGACCCGTGCCCGAGACGGCGGCGACGGCCATCCTGGCGCCGCCCCCCGGTGCCGTGCCCGGCATCGACGTCTCGCACCATCAGGGCGTCATCGATTGGTCGCAGGTCGCCGGTTCGGGCCAGCGCTTCGCGATCGCGAAGGCCACCGAAGGGCGCACGTTCGTCGATCCGAACTACGCGTTCAACAAGGCCGGCGCCGAGATGTCCGGCCTAGTGTTCGGCGCGTACCACTTCGCGCAGCCCGACGGCGGCGCGAACGACGCGATCCTCGAAGCCGATCACTTCGTCGACACGGCGCAGCTCGAACCCGGCGACCTGGTCCCGGTCCTCGACATCGAACGTACCGGCGGCCTGTCGCAGGGGCAGGTGACGCAATGGATCCTCACATGGTTGAACCGCGTGACCGAGCGGGTCGGCGTGCGACCGATGGTCTACACGAGCCCACACGGATGGGCGACGAGGACCGGCGACACGACGGCGGTCGCGGACGCCGGCTACCCGCTGCTGTGGGTCGCGCACTGGAACGTATCCTCGCCGACGGTGCCGGGCGCGAACTGGAGCGGCAATGGATGGACGTTCTGGCAGTACGGCAACTGCGGCACCATCCCCGGGATCGACGGGTGCGTCGACGTGGATTGGTACGAGACCGGCTCGTTCGACCCGGTCACGATCCCGACGCCCGATGACGTACCGCCGACGGCGACCTTCGCTCTGCCGGCGACGCCGGCCGAACCGGTCTCGATCATGTTCAGCGAGATCGTCCATCAGGTGACGCCCGAGAACGCGTTCGTGTGGATCCCGGGCGATGGTTCGTACCCCCAGGTGGAGCTCACCTGCCGTTCGCGCAAGGGCGCCGACGTCGACTGCGTCTCGGGCAACGTTCGGACCGCGCTCGTGCGATCGCCGCTCGTGCTCGGTGAGACCTACGAGGCGGTCGTGAACCCGGCGATCGCCCCCGTGCTCGTCGTGGACCGGAGCGGGAACCCCGTCTCGACCGTCACGCAGGGCTTCGGGACGCCCACCGAGGTCGAGGAGGACAGCCCCGCGATCTCCTACGCCTGGCGCACGGCCTCGAACGCGGGCGCGAAGGGCGGCTCGTACGCGGTGGAACACCGGGCCGGCGCGACCGCCTCGTTCGCCTTCGCCGGCGGGTCGGTCACCTGGTTCACAGCAGTCGGTCCGAACCGGGGCAAGGCCAAGGTCCGGATCGACGGCGTCGCGAAGGGCACGTTCGACCAGTACGCGGCGCGACCGGCGTTCGGGGTCGCGCGGAGCTTCGACGGGCTCGGACCGGGCGAGCATTCGATCACGATCCGCGTGCTCGGCCGGGCGCGCGGGACCGACGCGCAGGTCGTCGTGGACGCGTTCCGTGCCGGCGGGGAGCTCGTCTCGAACCCCGACCTGGATGCGACCTGGGGCATCGTCGAGCGGGGCTCGGCGTCTGGTGGGAGCCTCGGCTCGAGCGACCTCGCGCGTTCGAGCGCCGAGGTGACGTTCCGCGGGACCGGGATCGACTGGTACACCGCGCAGGGACCCGACCAAGGGCGGGCCAAGATCTACGTGGACGGGCTGCTCGTTCGGACCTTCGACAACTACGCGGCGTCGCCGGCATTCGGCGTCGCGCGCTCGATCGCCGGCCTCGCGGACGGCGTCCACACCCTGCGGATCGTGGTGCTGGCGACCGCGAGGCCCGCGGCGACGGGCGCGCTCGTCTCGGTCGACCGCTTCTCGATCGTTCCCTAGCGGCCGTCACGGCCCGCGGCGCGAGCGATGAGATCGGCCGCCGCCTCGGGCTCGAGGAACTCGGTGTTCACGACGAGGTCGTAGTGGGTCGGGAGCTCGCGGTCGACGTCGTAGAAGGTCTTGAGGTACGCGGCCCGCGCCTCGTCCGAACGCTTGAGCTCCTTCGCCGCCTGCGCCTGGTCGCCGTCCCGAGCCTCGGCCAGGCGTCGTCTCCGGATCTCGGCCGGCGCGGTCACCAGCACCCGCAGCAGGTCGTCCCTGCCCCCGAGCGCGAACGCCGCCGCGTGCGCGACGATCACGACGTCCCCCTGCCCGGCGGTCTCGTCGATCGTCTCGCGGATCAGGGCCCGGAGGTCGTGGCTCTGGGCGAGCTCGGTCGCGTCGTCGGGGATCCACAACGGCCCGCCGGGCGTGGCGCCACCCGCGCCACTCTGCCCGAGGCCCTCCAGGACCCGCTGGATGACGCCCTTGCGGCGCTCGGCGTCGGCGATCGCAGCGGGATCGACGCCCTGCTTCTCGGCGGCCCTGCTGATGATCTCCTCGTCGACGTACCGGAAGCCGAGCCACTCGGCGACGAGCGCGCCGATCCGTTCGCCCTCCGCGCCCGCCGCTCGCGAGATCGCGACGACCTTGGTTGTCCGTTGCACCATGTCCACCTCCCGCGCCCTCGAGGGGCGCTGGTTCCCGATCCGGATGTCCAGATACGGTAATGCCGATCGCATGCGAGAGACGTGGAACCCGTTGCTGCGGCCCAGGGGCTCGACGAGGGCCGGCCTCGTCGTGCTCGTGCTCACAGGTTCGCTGCTCACGGGCGGGGCCGCCGAGGCGGCGGTGCCGTGCTTCGGGCGGCAGGCGACGATCGTCGGGACCCGCGGCGACGACCTGCTCGTCGGCACGGACGGGGACGACGTTGTCGTCGGGCTCGGCGGCTTCGACCGGATCCGGGGTCGCGGTGGCGACGACCGGATCTGCGGCGGCGGTGACAGCGACGTTGTGCGCGGCGGCGAGGGCGACGACAGGATCGAGGGCAACGCCGGTTCCGACAGCGCGCACGGCGGGCCCGGCGGCGACCGGATCCTGCTCGGGACCGGAGCGGTCGAGGCGCTGTTCGGTGGGCCCGGCGACGACCGGCTGTTCGGTGGCCCCGGCTCGTTCGACGGCCTGATCGGCGGGGGCGGCGACGACATGCTGCACGGCGGTCCCGGAAAGGACCTCGCCGAGTTCTTCGGCGCACCGAACGGGGTCACGGCCGATCTCGAGGCCGGCACCGCGACGGGTCAGGGTGACGACGATCTCGTCGCGGTCGAGGGCCTCGTCGGCTCGAACTTCGACGACGTCTTGCTCGGCGACGGGATCTCGAACCTGATCCGCGGGCAGGAGGGCGACGATGTCGTCGACGCGCGGGGGTCTGGAACGCTCGCCGGTCTCGGGGCCGACCTGATCGACGGCGGTGCCGGCGCGGACGCGCTCGAGGGTGGAGCGGGTGACGACATCGTGACGTTCGAGGACTCGCCCGGCCCGGTGACGGCGGACCTGTCGCTCGGCACGGCGACGGGGCAGGGCACCGACGCGCTCTCGGGGTTCGAGGCGATCGTGGGGACGGTGTTCGGCGACACGTTGACGGGGGACGCGAAGGCCAACGCGTTCGCCGCCGGCGCGGGCGACGACGCGATCGACGGCGGTGGCGGCATCGACCAGGCCGCGTACTTCGACGCGGGCGGACCCATCGCGGCGGATCTGCAAGCGGGCGTGGTGACCGGGTGGGGTACCGACGCACTGCTCGGCATCGAGGACCTGACCGGCTCGGCGTTCGGCGACGTCCTCACCGGCGACGGCGGACCGAACGCGATCGTGGGGGGCAGCGGCCCCGACCTGCTCGCCGGTGCGGCGGGTGACGACCTCCTGATCGGGGCGAACGGCACCGACCAGGCCGATGGTGGGGACGGCCTCGACACCTGTGAGGCCGAGGCCGAGGTCACGTGCGAGGCCGATCCGGCGTCCGCTCGCGCTCCGGACGGTGGGTGGTTAGCATCCGAGGGGAACCGGCGCTTCGAGCGCCCGGTGTGAACCCGAGGAGGACGCGATGCCGAGGACCGTCAAGGCCGCCCTGCTGCAGACCGACTGGTCCGGCGACCAGGAGTCGATGACCGACAAGCACGAGGAGGCCGCTCGGGAGGCCTCCGCCCAGGGCGCCGAGGTCATCTGCTTCCAGGAGCTGTTCTACGGGCCTTACTTCTGTCAGGTGCAGGACGCCGAGTACTACAGCTACACCGAGCCGATCCCGGACGGTCCGACCACCAAGCGCTTCCAGAGCATCGCCAAGGAGCTCGGGATGGTGATGGTGCTCCCGATGTACGAGTTCGTGCAGGCGGGGCAGTACTTCAACACGGCGGCCGTCATCGACGCGGACGGGACGTACCTCGGCAAGTACCGCAAGCAGCACATCCCGCAGGTCAAGGGGTTCTGGGAGAAGTTCTACTTCACGCCGGGCACCGAGGGGTACCCGGTATTCGAGACGGCGGTCGGCAAGGTCGGCGTCTACATCTGCTACGACCGGCACTTCCCCGAGGGGTGGAGGATCCTCGGCCTGCACGGCGCCGAGATCGTGTTCAACCCCTCGGCCACGCACCGCGGGCTGAGCGAGTACATCTGGCGGCTCGAGCAGCCGGCCGCCGCCGTCGCGAACATGTACTACGTCGGCGCGATCAACCGTGTCGGTATCGAACCGCTCGGCGAGAACGACTTCTACGGGCAGAGCTACTTCGTCGATCCCGAAGGTCAGTTCGTCGGCGAGGTCGGCGACGCCTACAAGCCCGAGCTGATCGTCCGCGAGCTCGACCTGGACAAGATCCGCGCGGTCCGCGACCGGTGGGCGTTCTACCGGGACCGCCGGCCCGACGCGTACGACCCGATCGTCGCTCGCTGAGCGACGACCCACGAGGGAGCGGGAGGGGGCGCGATGGACATCGGTGTGGTGCTGCAGACCACCCCGCCGAGCGCTCGCGTGATCGACCTCGGCACCAAGGCCGAGACCTACGGGTTCACCCACGTCTGGACGTTCGACAGCCACATCCTGTGGCAGGAGCCGTTCCCCATCTACACGCAGATCCTCGCGAACACCCGCAAGGTGATCGTGGGCTCGATGGTCACGAACCCGGCCACCCGCGACTGGACGGTGACGGCGAGCGCGTTCGCGACGCTGAACGAGATGTTCGGCAACCGGACGGTGATCGGCATCGGCCGGGGCGATTCGGCTGTGCGGGTCATCAACGGCAAGCCGACGACGCTCGCGACGCTCCGCGAGAGCGTCGGCGTGATCCGCGAGCTCGTGAACGGCCGGACGGCCGAGTACCGGGGCTCGAAGATCCGCTTCCCGTGGGCGTCGCGGAGCCGCGCCGAGGTGTGGGTCGCGGGCTACGGTCCGAAGGCCCTCAAGCTGATCGGCGAGGTCGGCGACGGGTTCATCCTGCAGCTCGCCGACCCGCACATCACCGAGTGGACGATCGGCGCGGTCCGCACGGCCGCAGAGCAGGCCGGGCGCGACCCCGACGACGTGATGATCTGTGTCGCCGCGCCGGCGTACGTCACCGACGACGTGGCGCACGCCCGCGACCAGTGCCGATGGTTCGGTGGCATGGTCGGCAACCACGTCGCCGACATCGTCGCGCGGTACGGCGAGCATTCGGCGGTTCCGGAGGCGCTCACCGACTACATCAAGGGCCGCGAGGGTTACGACTACAACGAGCACGGCCAGGCGGGCAACGTCCACACCGAGTTCGTGCCGGACGAGATCATCGACCGGTTCTGCATCCTCGGCCCGGTCGAGGAGCACGTCCGGCGTCTGGAGGAGCTCAAGGCGCTGGGCGTCCACCAGTTCGCCGTCTACCTGCAGCACGACGCGAAGGACGAGACCCTGCAGGCCTACGGCGAGAAGGTCATCCCGGCCATCGCCGACACGGTCCGCGCGAAGTCTTGACACGCGCTCGTCGGGTTTGGATGTTCGCGCTCGCGCTGGTGCTGGTCGCCGCCGTCTGGGAGCTCTACAAGGTGATCGGGCCGCAGGACGGCGGCACGATCTTCGGCTGGACGATCCTGCCGCGCGCGAACGACACGGCGATGCCGCATGTGTGGGAGATGTTCTCGCGGTACGGGCAACCCGAGAACCGGGCATCGTCGACCCCCATCGCGGTGATCGTCCTGCAGGGGGCCTGGTTCACGTTCCGGATCGCGCTCGCCGGGTTCGCGCTCGGCGCGGTCGTCGGGTTGAGCCTGGCGATCCTGATGGCTCGCTACAAGGTCGTCGAGCGGGGGCTCCTGCCGTACCTGGTGCTGTCGCAGACCGTTCCGTTGATCGCACTCGCGCCGCTGGTGGTCAGTTGGGGCGGCAAGCTCCACGTCGGAGCCTTCGAATGGCCGCGGTGGCTCTCGGCTGCGGTGCTGGGCGCCTTCCTGGCGTTCTTCCCGATCGCCGTCGGTACGCTGAAGGGCCTGACGTCGACGCCGCCCGCGTCCCTGGAGCTCATGGACTCGTATGCAGCGTCCTGGCGCCAGACGCTGGTGAAACTCCGGTTCCCCGCGGCGATGCCCTACATCGTCCCCTCGCTCAAGCTGGCGGCGACCGCCTCGGTGGTCGGCGTCGTGGTCGCGGAGATCTCCACGGGTCTGGCGGGCGGCATCGGCCGGCTGATCATCGAGTACGCCCGCGAGGCGACCAGCGACCCGGCCAAGGTGTTCACGGCGGTGTTCGGCGCGGCCGCCCTCGGTTTGCTGATGGCCGGGATCGTCGCGCTGATCGATCTGGTGGGGATGCGGAACCGTCCGCGCGAGGTGACCGAGTGACCGACACCGCTGCGGACGGGTCGAACGCCGTCGAGGTCCGCGGCCTGTCCAAGGTGTTCAACGCGGGACGGCCGGACGCGGTCGAGGCCCTCGTCGACATCGACCTCGAGATCGCGCCGGGAGCGTTCGTCTCTCTGATCGGACCCTCGGGGTGCGGCAAGTCGACGCAGCTGCGGCTGATCGCCAACCTGACCGAACCCACGACCGGGCAGGTCCTCGTGAACGGCAAGCCGGCGCGGGACGCGAGGCTCGATCAGGACTACGGGATGGCGTTCCAGCAGGCGGGCCTGTTCGAGTGGCGCAGCGTGATCAAGAACGTCGAGCTCCCGCTCGAGCTGAAGGGATGGGATCGGGCCCGACGGCGGCAGCGGGCGCTCGAGATGCTCGAGCTGGTCAAGCTGCCGGAGTTCGTCGAGCACTTCCCGTGGCAGCTCTCTGGTGGCATGCAGCAGCGGGTGGCGATCGCCCGGGCCCTCGCCGCGCACCCGCCGTTGCTGCTGATGGACGAGCCGTTCGGTGCGCTCGACGAGATGACCCGCGAGCACATGCAGACCGAGCTGTTGCGGATCTGCGGCGAGACCGGGACCACCGTCGTCTTCGTGACCCACTCGATCCCCGAGGCTGTGTTCCTGTCGACGCGCGTGGTCGTGATGTCGCCCCGCCCGGGCAGGATCACGGACGCGATCGACGTGGAGCTGGGCGAGGGTCGTGGTGTCGAGACGCGAGAGACCGATGCGTTCTTCGCGCACGTCACCGCGGTGCGGGAGGCGCTCCGCGGCGTCCAGCCCGCCGGGGTCGAACCGGACATCGAGCAGGTAGCCGAGGAGCGTTGAGGCGGTCTCCTCGCCACCTGTTCGGCCTGATCTGGCCGCCGGTGGTGTTCGGCGTCGCGTTCCTCGCGATCTGGGAGACCGCGGTCAAGGTCTTCGACTTCCAGCCGTACTTCCTGCCCGCCCCCTCGGCCGTCTGGGACGCGTTCCGAACGAACACCGCGCTCATCTGGGATGCCACGAAGGTCTCGGGCCTGAACGCGCTGATCGGCCTCCTGGTCGGTACGGGCATCGGCATCGGGATGGCGTTCCTGCTCGCGCGGTTCCGGCTGGTCGACGACCTGATGGCCCCGCTCGCCGTCTCGTTGAACGCGATCCCGATCTTCGTGCTGGTCGCCGTGTTCAACAACATGTACCCGGTCACGAGCGAGGTGCCCCGGCGGCTGATGGTGACTCTGGTCGTGTACTTCATCGTCCTGGTGAACGTCGCCCGGGGCCTGCGGGAGGTGGGCGCGGTCTACCTGGACCTGATGCGGTCATATGCCGCGAGCGACGTCACGATCCTGCGCAAGGTCCGGGTGCCGCACGCCGTCCCGTACCTGTTCACCGCGCTCAAGATCGCCGCGCCGGCCTCGGTGATCACCGCGTTCGTCTCCGAGTACTTCGGGGGGCTGCAGAACGGGCTCGGCAGCCGGATCGTGAGCAACATCGCCCTGTCGAACAACGCGGAGGCCTGGGCCTACGTCCTCGGCGCGTGTCTGCTGGGTCTGGCGTTCTTCCTGACGGCCGTCGCGCTCGAGCGGGCGGTGACGCCGGGTGGCTTCGGCAGCCTGGAGCGGGTTGGGGCATGATGTGCCGTCTCGAAGGTAACGGGGCCCCGTGCCCCGGGGGGAGGAGGCAGCGATGAGGGGGAAGCGATCGCGCTACCTGAGCGTTCTCGCCGGTGTCGTCGTGCTTTCGCTGTTCGCGGCCGCGTGCAGCAGCGACGATGACGGCGGTGGCGCCAGCGGTGGTGGAGGCGGCGGTGGCGGGAACTGCGCCCAGACCGACTCCGTGAAGCTCCAGCTGCAGTGGTTCATCCAGGCGCAGTTCGCCGGCTACTACGCGGCGCAGGACCAAGGGTTCTACGCCGACCAATGCCTGGACGTGACGATCGTCGAGGGCGGCGTCGACATCGTGCCGCAGCAGCAGCTCGCTGACGGCGCGGTGGACTTCGCGCTCGCCTGGGTTCCCAAGGCGCTCGCGACGCGTGAGGCCGGTGCGAACATCGTCGACATCGCGCAGGTGTTCCAGCGGTCCGGCACGTTGCAGGTGTCGTTCGCGAACACGGGCATCACGACACCCGCGGATTTCGCCGGCAAGACCGTGGGGAACTGGGGGTTCGGCAACGAATACGAGATCTTCGCGGCCCTCGCGCAGGCCAACTTGGATCCCGCCACGGACGTGACTCTGGTACAGCAGGACTTCGACATGTCGGGCCTGCTCTCCGGCGACATCGATGCGGCCGAGGCGATGATCTACAACGAGTACGCGCAGGTGCTCGAGACGGTCAACCCGGACACCGGCGAGCTTTATCAGCCCTCGGACCTGAACGTCGTCTCCTACGAGCAGGACGGGGTCGGGATGCTCCAGGACGCCATCTGGGCCGACGGGGCGCGGCTCGAGTCCGACGACGCGTACCGAGACATCGCCGTACGGTTCGTCACGGCGTCGTTGCAGGGTTGGGCGTATTGCCGCGACAACGTGCAGGCATGCACCGACCTCGTGGTGGCGCAGGGCTCCAAGCTCGGCGCGAGCCATCAGCTGTGGCAGATGAACGAGATCAACCAGCTGATCTGGCCCGCGGCGGACGGTGTGGGCGTCATCAACCAGGAGGCGTGGGACCGCACGGCCGAGATCGCGCAGAGCACGCCCAACCTGGAGGGCACGACCGTGCTCACCGCGCCGCCGGACGCCGGCGCCTTCACGAACGACATCGTGACCGAGGCCTTGGCGAACCTGCAGGACCTCGGGGTGGACACGACCGGCGATTCGTACCAGCCGACCGAGGTCACCCTGAACGAGGGCGGCGCCTAGCCAGACCGGGCGGTGGCAGGCGGGCCGTCGTGGCCCGCCTGCCCCACCTATCATCGGCAAGGTGGCGCCACTGCTCCTGCTGAACGCCGACGACGTCCGGAGCCTGATCGACCTCCCGGCGCTGTTCGACGGGCTCGAACGCGCCCTCCGCGACCTGAGCGCAGGTAAGACCTCCGTCCCGCCGCGAACGGTCGCCCGGACCCCCGACGGCTTCCTCGGTTCGATGCCCGGGTACCTGCCCGGGACGCTGGAGGCCAAGCTCGTCGCGGTCTTCCCCGGCAACCACGACCGCGGGCTCCCCTCGCACCAGGCGTTGATCGCGCTGTTCGACGAGGGGACGGGGATGCCGCTATGCGTGATGGACGGGACCGTGATCACCGCGGTCCGGACCGGGGCGACCGCCGCCGTAGCCGCTCGAGCGCTCGCCCGCGCGGACGCTCGGTCGCTCGCGGTCCTGGGAGCAGGGGTGCAAGGCTGGTCGCATCTCGACGCGTTCCCCAAGCTGTTCGAGCTCGACGACATCCGCGTCGCCTCGCGCGATCCGGAGCACGCCGAGACGCTCGCCGGGTCCCATCCCCAGGCCCGAGTGGTCGGATCGTTCGAGGAGGCCGTGCGCGGGGCCGACCTCGTGTGCTGCTGCACCGACGCGGAGGAGCCCGTGCTCTCGCACGCGTGGCTCGCGCCCGGCGCGCACGTGAGCTCGGTGGGGGTCGGGGCGGAGGTCGACGCGGCCACGGTTCGCGCGGCGTCGATCTTCGTCGAGTGGCGCGGCGCGGCCGAGAACCCGCCGCCGACGGGTTCGGCCGAGCTCCAGGGGCTCGACCCCGCCTCGATCGCCGAGATCGGGGAGGTGTTCTCCGGCGCGCACCCGGGACGGCGTTCGGACGACGAGTTCACCCTCTACAAGTCGACCGGTCACGCGGTCGAGGACGCCGCCGCGGCGCGACAGGTCTTCGATCGAGCCTCGGCCGAGGGCGTCGGCACGACGTTCGAGCTGTGAGCGCGCCGATCCATCACGAACCGGTCACGCTTGAGGAGATCGAGGAGGCCCGGGTCCGGATCGCCGGCACGTCGATCCGAACACCGTTGGTGCGGCTCGAGGTCGATGTCCCCGACACCGAGGTCTACCTGAAGCTCGAGCCCCTGCAGCCGATCGGGTCGTTCAAGATCCGGGGCGCGGGGTCGCTGATCGGGCTGCTCTCCGACGAGGAGCTCGCTCGGGGCGTGTGGACGGCGAGTGCCGGGAACATGGCCCAGGCCGTGGCGTGGTACGCGCGGCGCGGCGGTTTCGCGTGCAGCGTGGTGATGCCGGACACGGCACCCGAGGCGAAGACCTCTGCGGTCGAACGCCTCGGCGGTTCGATCATCCCGGTGTCGTTCGACGAGTGGCTGCGCCTGTTCGTTGCTCGAACGTTCCCGGGTCTCGACGGCGTGTTCGTGCATCCGTTCAGCGACCGCCGCGTGATGGCGGGCAACGGGACCATCGGCCTCGAGATCCTCGAGGACCTGCCCGACGTCGACGCCGTCGTGATCCCGTACGGCGGCGGAGGGCTGAGCTGTGGGATCGCCTCGGCGATCCGACCGCTTGCTCCGGCTACCTCGCTGTACGCGGCCGAGGTCACGACCGCCGCGCCGCTCGCACCCTCGCTGGCGGCGGACGAGCCGGTCGAGGTCGCGGTCACGGCGACCTTCGTCGACGGGATCGGGGCGCCCCGGGTCTTCCCCGAGATGTTCGAGCTCGCTCGCACGCTGCTGGACGGATCGCTCGTGGTCGAGCCGGACGCCGTGGCGGAGGCCGTTCGCCTGCTCGCGACGCGAGCGCACGTGGTGGCCGAAGGCGCTGGGGCGGTCCCGGTCGCGGCGGCGATCGCCGGACTCGCGGGTCGGGGCAAGGTCGTCGCCGTCGTGTCGGGCGGGAGCATCGACGCGGCCGAGCTGGCTGCGATCTTGACCGGCCCCGCCTGAGGCCGAGCCGCTACGCTGCAGCCGTGCGCGCCGACACCGACTTCCGGCCGATCGAGACCGAACGCCTCCGGCTCCGCCGTTCCATGCCCGAGGACGCCGAGACGATCTCCGCCTACCGCAGCGACCCGGATGTGAACCGCCAACAGGGGTGGGATCGCACGGATCCGGCGGGCGTCCTGGCCGACATCGTCGAGATGAGCGGGCGGCTGCCGGGAGAGCCCGGCGGCTGGGTGCAGTTCACGGTCGAGGAGCGCGAGACCGGGACGATCGTGGGCGACGTCGGGTTCGCGGTCGCCGACGGCGAACCGAGCGTGATCAAGGTCGGCTACACGATCTCGCCGGGGTTCCAGGGGCTCGGGTACGCGACCGAGGCGATCCAGGCGCTCGTCGATTACGCCTTCGACACGCTCGAGGCCGAGATCGTCCGGGCGCACGCCAGCGCCGAGAACGCTCCGTCGATCCGCGTCGCCGAGAAGGTCGGGATGCGCCTGGTCGAACGCGTCGAGTACCGCGAGGGCGACGAGGTCTGGCACGGCGTTCGGTACGAGGTCCGTCGCTGAAACCGACCGACCCTCAGGAGCCGCCGGCGTCGCGCGGTTTGAACTCGTCGCAGGTGTCGTCGGCGTGGATCACGCCGCGGACGTAGCGGCACCCGCCGATCGACAGGCGCGGGAACATGAACTTGCACTCGGCGCAACGGAACTTCGGGTTCTCGGCCTTGCGGTAATTCGCCTGCGCCTTCGAAAGTCCCTGGACGCTCGGCACGGCGATCTGCCTCCCCTCACTCGCGGTCGACGGCGCGCTGGAGCTGCGCCTTGGTCATCCTAGAACGTCCCTTCACGTGCCGGTCCTTCGCCTCCTGGTACAGCTGCGCCTTCGTTCGGCCGCCTGGCCCGCGGTGCGAGCGCAGGCCGCCCCGCCGCCCGGACGAGATGTCGCGGGTCGAGGTCGGGCTCGACGTCTTCGCCTCGCCGGAACGGGCGCGCTCCTTGTTGACGGTTCGGGCCGCGATCTCCTCAGCGGTGTTCTCGTCGCGACCTCGCTCCTCGAGACCCTGCTTGATGTGTTCGTACTGCCGTTCGCGCTTGGCGCTCCACGCCTCCTGCGGCATGACGTCCCCTTCCGGCGTCGTGTTCGTCCGTCTCGAGGATCCGTACCCGTTCGGGCGCGCGTTCACGCGGCGGGTTGCCGGAGCGGCTCCGTCGCGTTTAGCTGGGGCCAAGGAGGAGCGATGGCGACCAAACAGGCACGGGTGAGTTGGAAGGGCGACCTGGAGAGCGGCGACGGGACGATCGAGCAGGTGGGCAGCGGGGCGTTCGGGCCGCTCGCGGTCTCGTGGCCCGCGCGCACCGGCGACGAGAGCGGGATGACGAGCCCCGAGGAGCTGATCGCCGCCGCTCACGCGTCCTGCTTCTCGATGGCGTTCTCGGCTCGGCTCGGCAAGGCCGGAACTCCGCCGGAACAGCTCGAGGTTTCGGCCACGGTCACGTTCGTCCCGGGGACCGGGATCACGACGTCGGAGCTGGACGTGACCGGCGTGGTGCCGGGGATCTCGGAGGAGGACTTCCTGGCGATGGCCGAGGACGCCAAGGAGAACTGCCCGGTCTCGGGCGCGCTGAAGGGCAACGTGCAGATCGGCGTGACGGCGCGGCTCGCGACGTAGCTCGGAGACGTTCAGCTCTTCGCGACGATCAGCCGGTCCGGGGCGGCCGAGACGATCCGCAAGACGCGCTCGGGTTCGCTGTCGTGTCGGAGCTCGCACTCCATCCGGCGGCGGGACGGGGGGAAACGGGTAGTCGTCCGGACACAGGACCATCTCGTCGGGGGTGTCTCCTCATGCGAGTGGATCCACCGGCGTTCGAGCGCCGCGCGATCGACCGTCATCGGGCGAGCCTACCCTCCGCGTCATCGGCGCCCGATCTTCGAACTCGCCACGCGCGCGGCCAGGCCAGACGTGATGCTCCGTGCGGTGAACGACTCGATGCGGTTCTGGTTGATCCGAAACGACGAGTAGAGCTCGGACAACCGCTCATGAGCCTCCATCGAACCGCACGGACGTCGCTTCGGCGTGACCGGCGCCATCGCTCGTCCTCCTTCGGGTCGGCGGCACAGTGCGCTTCCAGTCAAGGTTCGGTAGGCGGTGGCGGTCGATGCGCCGTTCCACGTACGGTCGCTGCAAGGCCGTTCCTCAGGCGCGCGGAGGCGGCGGCGGTGCTCCCGCGGCGGTCGTGGGACTGCGGACGGTGGAACTCGCGCCGGCATCACGTCGCAGGAGGGCGACGCCGATCATCAGGGGCACGAACTGCGTCACGAGCGGTGGGAATCCCTCGTAGGGAAGCGCGAACGCGATCAACGCCCCGATGCCCCAGCCTGCCGCCAGCCATCCCGTTCGGCGGGAGACGGCGCCCGTCCGCAGCACCGACGCCCCGAACGCGGTCATCGCGAGCGCCGAGGCGACGATGAACACGACCTCGAGCTCGTACGTCCACACGTGCAACGCGAAGGCCCTTCCCGTTGCGATCACCCACGCCGCCGCGGCGACCGCGTAAGCGGCCGCTCCGGCGCTCGAGAGCGTCCGATCGCCGGAGGACCAGAGCAGCGAGGCGAACCCGGTTAGACCCAGGAGCGTCAACGAGACGGTCCCGATCAGCAGGACCCCGCCCGCGTGGGTCGCGAACGTCGGTGGGACGGCGTCGGTCCCGGTCTGCGATGCCAAGGCGAACGCCACACCGGGGATCATCAGCGCGAAGCCGACCACGAGCAGGGCTCCGGACACGCGCCGTGCGCGCTGGCGGGTTGCGACCATGCTGCCCGAGGCATGCTACGACGCCCGGGGACGGCGATCGGCGGTCGGTGGCTACGCGGGCAGGGCGAGGATCTCGGTCGCGGTCAGGGTGCGGGCGCCCGGCGACAACCGGAGCCCGATCATCCCGCGCGGCGCCTCGGACCACACGCCGTCCTTCAGGATGTCGACGCTGATCGCGCCCTCGTCGGTTTCGTCGATGCGCAGCGTCTTTCCGAGCTCGGTCTGGTAGAAGTTCGTCGTCGCGTCCGGGTCGCGTGGGCGCATCGGTGCCCTCCTCGCTTCTGAGGGGCGCTCACGGCCTTACGCAAACGGTCCCTGTGGGTGGAGCGTTGACACATCATCTCACGTCGGTGTTCGCTCGTTCGACATCTCGTGCACCCGTTCCGCGAGAGCGCGGTCGTGTGCGCGAGTGAAAGACGTACACTCCACGGAGACACGACCCCCGTACCTGTCGGGAGATGAGGACGCACGGGGATCGTCTCCACCGATCCGGTCCCATCTCGCTGGCTCCAGCGAAGGCCCGATGCCCGAGCGTGTACGCTCGGATCCCGCTCACGTTGGCCTCGGTTGGTCAGGGGCACACGAGCAAAGGAGAACACCCATGAAGCACGTTCGTATCGCTACGTATGAGATCAAGAGAGGCTCCTTCCAGGAGCTCGCCGACGTCGCACAGGACGGGATGCTGCGCGAGTTCCGGAACCAGCCCGGGTTCATCCGGTACGGCCTGGCCGACTCCGGCGACCAGACGTGTGTCTCGCTCAGCCTTTGGGAGACGCGCAAGGACGCCGACGCTGCAAGCCGTATCTCCGAGACGTGGGACCGTGAGCACATCGCGGACCGGGTCGAGCTGAGGACCAATCAGGTCGGCGACCTCGCCTTCTACGAAGGCGTTCCCGCCAAGGTCTGATCGACCGTTCGTTCGTAGGAACCGGCCCGCTTGTGCGATCCACGAGCGCGGTTGTGGGGGAGAAGGGGATCCACCTCGGTGGGTTCCCTTCTTTCGTGCAGGGCCTGAGCTCGGACCCGCGCCGCGGGGTCCGACCGTTCACGAGGGAGGGTCAATGACCGCGACCGAAGGGTTCATCGTGCTGATCGGCCGCGTGCTCTTCGCCGTGTTCTTCATCCGATCCGGGATCGCGCACGTGCGCAAGCACGAAGGGATGAAGGGCTACGCCGGTTCCGCCGGGTTCCCCGCCCCGGGCATCGGCGGCTGGCCGGCTGGCGCGTGGCTCCTGGCGGGCGCCGCGTCGATCGCGCTCGGCATCTGGGCCGATCTCGGCTCGCTGATGATCGCGCTGTTCCTCGTGCTCGCGGCCCTGTACTTCCATCGGTTCTGGACGATCCGCGACGACGAGCAACGTTCGACGCAGGCGAGCAGCTTCTACCGGAACGTCGCGCTGCTCGGCGCGTCGCTCGCGCTGTGCGGGTTCTTCGTGGCCGGCGGTGAGGCCGTCCGGTTCACCCTCACGGGTCCGCTGTTCTGATCGCCCTCCGTTCCGCGGACGACGTCAGACTTACTCGACGGCGCCTGGGTCGGTAGGGGCGTCGGCGCTCACCGTGGGACGGGTCGAGGGTTGGGTCGCGGTCCGTCCCTGCTTCGCCGCCTCGAGATCCCTGCGGTTGTTCCACTGAGGCAACACGTCCGCGAACGACGGAGCGTCGGCCAACGCGAGATCGCTCGCCTCCTGGGCTCGGCGATGGACCACGACGGCGACGCACACGGCCAGCGCCGCCACGGCGAGCGTGATCCAGACGAACGTGCCCGACAGGGCGATCGCCGACTGGACGAGCCCCAGTCCGACGATGAGGGCGATCAGGACCGTCATGACCTTGCCCGCGGTGGACTTCGGCCAGTGGACCATGGCTGCCTCCTCGGTCTCAGGGAACCGGGAAAGGCAAGGTCGCGAGGTTGCTCGCGCGAGCGCCCCGTCTTGGGCGGTTCCACCAGTGGTGGAGCACCCAGCTTAGCACGAGGGGCGCTGTAGATCGTTCGGGGCCCGCTCGTTCGGGGCGTCGTCCCATTGCGTGTTCGGACAACGTGGCGTAGCGTGAGCGAGCGGACCCCAGGATCCTGGCCCGCGAGCGCTTGCTGACCGGGCGCATCGGAGCCCAGAGACTCGCTCCCATGCCGGAGGGCCTCGCCCTCTAGGAAGGGAGCCGCGATGCTGGTTCCCTCGGAAGCCTTCTCCGTCCGCGTCGAGTCGTCCAACGGCGCCGCGCACCTGTGCCTGTCCGGGCGCTTCGACGTGGCCGCCGTCCGGGCGCTCGACGAGCTGATCGGCGTCACGCAGCGGCTCGATGTCGTCATGGACCTCGGCGGCGTCACGTTCATGGACGGCGCCGCGTGGCTCGCGGTGATGGACTTCGAACACCGGGCGCACGACTGGGGCAAGGAGGTCCAGGTCATCAATTCGCCGTCGCACATCCGCAGGATCTTCGAGCTCACGGCGACTGAGTACCTGCTCTCGGACACCGACCGACCCCCGAGCGACCGAAGGGCCCTTCGGACTACCGTGTCGAGCTGAGTGGAGGTTGAAGATGGAGAGGATCACGTCCCCATCCGCGTTCGAAGGGATCCGCGCCGAAACCGAGCGCCTCGTCCGTCGAGGGAGCGATCTCCCGGCGTTCCAGACACGCACGTGCGCGCACTGCGGGGAGCTGACGACGTTCGCGTTGCAGGACCGGGCGGGCTGGTACGCCTGCCTCACGTGCGGCCGGTACGCCTGAGGCGCGCGATCGAGCCCCGCTCCCGGGCCTCGATGTGACCGACGTCGTCCTCGGCACGCCGATCGAACGCGAGCCTGGGGTTGCCGCGCCCAAACGCAAGAGCCCCGTGTGGCGCGTCGTCCAGATCCTGCTCGCCGTCGCGGTCGTCGCGATCAGCTTCCTCTACGCGATCCCCAAGATCGCGAGCTACTCCGAGGTCTGGACCGAGATCAAGGCGATGACGCCGCTCGAGATCGGGTTCCTGCTGGCGGCGACCGCGCTGAACCTCGTGACCTACTGGTGGGCGAACATGGTGTCGATCCCGAACCTCGGCCTGTGGCAGGCCGCGGTCAACAACCAGACCTCGACGACGGTCGCGAACACGATGCCGGGCGGTGGCTACATCTCGATCGCCGTCAGCTACGAGATGTACCGCGCCTGGGGCTTCTCCAAGACGGACGTCGGCCTTTCGGTCGCCGTGACCTCCGTCCTGAACATCTTCGCGAAGCTCGCGCTGCCGGCGATCGCGCTGCTGTTGATCATCGTGACCCACCGCGCGAGCGGGTCGCTGGTCGGGGCCTCGATCATCGGGATCGTGATCCTGGCCGCGGCGGTGGTGCTGTTCGGGCTCCTGATGTGGAAGAAGCGGTTCGCGAGGGCGATCGGGTCGGGCCTCGGCCGGGCGGCGACGTGGGTCGCGCGCCGGTTCCGCCGTTCGCGGACGTTCGACTGGGGGGAGTCCGCCGTGCGCTTCCGGCGGAACACGATCGACTTCCTCGTCGAGCGCTGGTTCTGGCTGACGAGCACCACGCTGATCAGCCATCTCTCGCTGTACCTCGTGCTGCTGCTCGCGCTGCGCTCGATCGGCGTGTCGGACGCCGAGGTGAACTGGGCGCAGGTGCTCGGCGTCTTCGCGTTCGCCCGGCTCCTGACTGCGATCCCGATCACGCCGGGCGGGCTCGGGATCGTCGAGGTCGCGTACATCGGCGGTCTGATCCTCATGGGCCGTGGGCACACGGACGTGCCGGCGGACGTCTTCCACGCGCAGGTGACGGCGGCCGTCCTCGTGTTCCGAGCGCTCACCTACGGGATCCAGATCCCACTCGGGGCGCTCACCTACGTGATCTGGCGGACGAACACGAGCTGGCGCAAGCCGGCGCCCGTGGCCGCTCCAGTCCCCTGATGTTCGCCGCTCAGGTCTCCGTCTCGAGGGTCCCCTCGAGGAATGCCGCAGCCACCTCCGTCCGGCGCAGCCGCGCGAGCGACAGGTAGTGCCCGTCGACGAGGTCGCGCACGGACGCCCAGGCGTCTCGCAGCATCGCGAGCGTCGCCGGGTACCCCGGGTGCGTCGACAGACCCGACAGCACCTGGACGTCCGGATCGACCGCTCGCGCGAGACGAACGGTCTCCGCGACGAACGCGCGGTAGCGGTCCGGTTCGCGTTGGAGCTTCTGTGCCTGCGTCTCGATCAGGTCGGCGTTCGCCGCCGCTACCTCGACGATCCCGGACCGGAGGTAGGCGGACTCGCGCGTCTCGCCGTCCGTCGGCGCGTGCGGGCTCCCCGGGACCGAGACAAGGTTCGGATGGGGGGTGATCAGCACGGTGTAGCCGAGCGATCGAGCGAGCTCGCCGAAGCTCCGGATCGACGCGTGAGGGTCGAGCCGTTCGTCCAGCGGTGTGGCATCCCAGTGTTCCGGGTCGTACATCGCGACCTCGACGTCGTCCGCGATCGCGCCGTTCGCGAGGTCCTCCGCGAACCGGACCGAGCTGGCCCACGATCGACCGGTCGTCGCTCCCGGCCAGCCACCGAGCGCGATCGCATCCCGCGATCCGAAGATGCGAGCGGCGGTATCGTGATCGATCTCGGAGATCGCTCGGATCGTGCCTGCGGCCGTCACCCACCTCGTCCCCATGTCAGGCGACGGGGCGCGGACCGGTAGCACCGGGGTCGAGCCACTCGAGCTCGAACAGGCGCTCGTACCGCACGACGATGTCGCCCGCGACCCACAGATCCGACGTCCAGTCCGATCCCTGGCCCGAGTGGAGCGCGGTGAAGCGCCAGCGGGTCGCGTCGAACGTGCCGACGGGCGTCCCGACGCGTTCGTCGCCCATAAGCTCGTAGCGCTGGCGGACGCGGGTCGGCTCGAGCGCGACCGGTTCGAGGTAGACGACGTCGATCTCGGCCGTGCCCGTGAGACGGTGCGTCGTGATCGCGTTCGTGGTGGGCGTGAAGTAGTCGACGTGGACGTCGGGGCCGTACGCGATCTCGATCGGCCGCCGGTCCCGGAACCCCTGCAACGTCTTTCCGCCCGGCGTGGGTTCGAGCAGGAGGTCGTGCTCGCCCGTGTCGATCCGGAGTCGGGCGAGCCGCCACATCGCGTCCACCGCGAAGTCCAGCGTCTCGGCGTGCGGCGACGGGTCCGAGGTCCGCACCTGGCTGAACGAACGCCAGCCCATCGGACCGGGGGCGCACCGGAACTCCTCGGTCCCGACCGGCTCCCCGTCGTCCATCACGGTGTAGCGACCGAACGGCATCCGACCAGCGTATCGGCGCGTTCGATCACCGATGCGCCCCCGCGGGACCACGCGTATCGTGAGCCCGGTGGAGGGAACGGCGGCGGGCGATCCGGTGCGAGGCGTCCCGACCGCTCACGGCGCCGCCGGTCTCAGGGTGTTGGTGTCGTTCGGGGCGGGGCTCGCGGCGTTCGCCGTCTCCTGGCTCGCGACGCCGTGGCAGACTGCGGCGCTGATCGGATGGAACGTCGCGGCGACCGTCTTCATCGTCTGGGTCTGGCTGATCGTCCGGGGGATGGACGGCGAGGCGACGGCGAGGCACGCGGTGATCGAGGACCTCTCGCGAGGGACGGCCGATCTCGTCCTGATCCTCGCGAGCGTGATCAGCCTGATCGGCGTGGGACTCTCGCTCCTCGAGGCATCCAACACGGAGGGGTTCACCAAGGCGCTGGTCGTCGGGCTCGCCTCGTTGAGCGTCATCCTCTCCTGGGCGACCGTCCACATGGTGTTCACGCTGCGCTACGCGAGGCTCTACTACGCCGCCGGGGGCGGGATCGATTTCAACGACGACCGCGACCCCCCCGCCTACCCGGACTTCGCGTACCTCGCGTTCACGATCGGGATGACGTACCAGGTCTCGGACACGTCGATCGGCTCGAAGGCGGTTCGCCGAACGGCCCTGCACCACGCCTACATGTCGTACCTGTTCGGGACCGTCATCGTGGCGATGACGATCAACGTCGTCGCGGGCCTCTTCCGCCGTTAGCCCGGCGAGAGCGCAAGGCTACATCGGGCTGACGAGCTGGAAGTAGTTGTCGTCGGGGTCGGCGAAGGTGGCGACCGACATCTCGGGCGCCTCGGGCGCGTCCCCCGTGTCGGGCGCATAGGGCTCCTGGATGACCCTCGCGCCGGCGGCCTTCAGCTTCTCGAAATCGCCCTTCACGTCGGCGGTCTCGAGGTTCCAGATGACCCGCCCCGGGTGCGGGTTCTTACCCTTGACCTCGCTGTGCTGCGAGACGGTGAACCCGCCGGTACCGAGCTGCCACCAGGTGTAGCCGCCTTCGCTACCCGACGGTGCCCCGAAGAGCTTGGTGTAGTAGTCCACCAGGGGTTTCGGATCCTCGCTCCCGATCAGGACGCTGTTCAGGTTCATGCGGTCCTCCTTCCTCCTCGGGGGCATCGACCCCTCGTGGGCAGGCTATCCCCGTTCAGTCGGTCTCTCGAACCCAGACGGAGCTGGTGGGTGGAACTCATCGGCGGGCCGTCACGTGAACACGAGGACCAGGACGGCGACCACGGCGGCAGGGATCTCAACGATGGCGGCGAGTGCGGCGAAGAACGACGCGATCAGGATCGCCGGACGCAGGGCGATCGTGACCGCCGTGTACGGAGAGAGTGCGTCCCGGGACCCGAGGACCACACGCCCGAGGCGGACCAGCGACGCGAGGATGCCGAGGGTGCCTCGCCGTGGCGAGTCGCGAGGTGGCGCACGCAGGTCGCGCGCGCGGTCGCGGAGATCGGCCGGCAGCGCGCGGGTGCGTTCGGGCAGCCGGCCCAGGTCGCGGAGGCCCGAGACGAACAGGAGCAGCACCGCCGCGGGCGCGAGTAGCATCGCGAGCACCAAGACGCGCACGACCCACTCGTCGGTCGCGGGCGGTGGGGCGTCGGCCACCCACACCAACCAGGCGACCGAGACCGCGGCGGCCGAGCCGATCGCGAGGAGGGTGAGACCCCGGAGCACACTCGACGCGATGTCGAGCACGCGGCGCAGGGCAGCCGAGGCTCGGTCCGTCCTCGTCCGTGTCCTCGGCGCGTCCATCTCGGTTCGTTTACCCACGATCCCCGGGCGCCGAACGGCGCGAGCGCTACCAGGGGACGCCGGCTGCCGAAGCGAGGAACGTCATCAGCGGCGAGATGCGCTCGCAGTCCTTCACGAACGTCGCCATGAAGGTCGTCGAGGTGACCTGCTTGTCCGTGAGCCGGACCGACCCCGTGAAGCTCTTGCGCTTGATGTCCTCGATCATCGGGTGATCCGCGTCGAAACCTCTCGGCGGCCGCTTGAGCGTCTCCTCGGAATGGTCGAGCTTGCCGCGGGCCTTCGACCACTCGGAGGGGTTGTCCGCGATCCGTTGCCGGATCGCCTGGAGGACCTCGGGCTCGGGCATCCACAACCCTCCGGCGACGAAGCACTCGCCGGGCTCCAGATGCAGGTAGTAGCCGGGACCGTGGACGCCCTTGCCGCCGAGCGGGAAGTGCGCGCCCGCGTGCGTCTTGTACGGGCTCTTGTCCTTGGAGAATCGGACGTCGCGGTGGATCCGGAACAGCGACCCGCCGGACGGCCGCGGATCGGCGACGAGATTCGGGCTGATCGAGCGCAGCTCAGGACCGACGTCCGAGATGAAGTCGAGGAACGGCTGTCGGAGCGACAGCTCGTAGCGCTCCTTGTGCTCGTTGAACCACGCTCGGTCGTTGTGGCGCTTCAGGTCACGCAGGAACGAGAGCGCGTCCTCGTCGAAGTACCGCATGCCCACCTCCGTGCTCGTGCGTCGGTGCCATGATGGCAGCGTCGGCAGACATGGTGGAGAGGGAGCCGATGGCGTTCACGGACGAACGAACCTTCGGCGGACAGACCCAGGTGGGGCCGCTCCGCCGGGTGCTCGTGCGCGCGCCCGAACCGGCGGCGCTCGCTCGCTGGCGCACGTTCGGGTGGCGCGCCGAACCCGACCCCACGATCGCCGCCGAACAGCACGAGGCGCTCTGCGGGTTGCTCCGCGGCGCGGGCGCCGAGGTCGTCTCTGCGACTGGCGACGTCGCGGACGATCCCGATGCGGTGTACGTGTTCGACCCGGTGATCGTGTCCGACCTCGGCGCGCTGCTCCTTCGGCCGGGCAAGGAGGGCCGTCGCGTCGAACCGCCGACGATCGCGGACGACCTGCGGGCGCTCGACGTACCGATCGCGTTCGAGATGCGGGAGCCGGCGACCGCCGAGGGCGGCGACACGATGTGGCTCGACGAGCGCACGCTCCTGGTCGGCCGCAGCTACCGGACCAACGACGCCGGCATCGATGCGCTGCGCCGGGCGTTGCCCGGCGTCGAGGTGCTCGCGTTCGACCTACCACGGGTGCAGGGGCCCGACGCCTGTCTCCATCTGTTGTCGCTGCTCTCGCCGCTCGACGAGGACCTCGTCGTCGCCTACCCGCCGCTGATGCCGATCCGGCTGCTCGAGCTGCTCGCCGAGCGCGGGGTCGCGATCGTGGAGGTGCCCGAGGAGGAGTTCGGGTCGATGGGCCCGAACGTCCTCGCGCTCGCCCCGCGGGTCGTTGTGGCCGTCGACGGCAGCCCCGAGACCCGCCGGCGGATGGAGGCGGCGGGCGTGGACGTCTCGGTGTTCGAGGGTTCGGAGATCTCGCACAAAGGGGAGGGCGGACCGACCTGCCTCACCCGGCCGTTGCTCCGGGGCTGACGCGGGGATCCGAACGCAGGCCGACGGGGGAGGAGGAAGCCATGGGAAAGGTGGTCGTGAACACGAACGTGACGCTCGACGGCGTGATGCAGGCGCCTGCCGGACCGGACGAGGACCCACGCGGCGGGTTCGAGCACGGCGGGTGGGCGACCCCGTACTTCGACCGGGTGATGGCCGAGCAGGCCGGGCAGGGGATCGCGCAGGGCGGGGCGTTCCTGTTCGGGCGGCGCACCTACGAGCACTTCGCCTCGGTCTGGCCGAACCAACCCGACGACGACGTGTTCGCGAAGGTCCTCAACGGGCGGATGAAGTACGTGGCGTCCCGGACGTTGGCGGAACCGCTCGTGTGGCGGAACTCCACCTTGCTGAAGGGCGATGCGGCCGAGGCTGTCGCCGGGTTGAAGCTCCAACAGGACAAGGATCTCGTGATCCTCGGGAGCGGCGAGCTGATCCGGTCGCTGATGCCGCACGGCCTGATCGACGAGTTCCGACTGCTGATCCACCCGCTCGTCCTCGGTTCGGGCCGCCGTCTGTTCACCGACGACGGCACCTTCTCCACGCTCCGGCTGGTCGACACCATCACGACGACGACCGGCGTGGTCATCGCCACCTACGCGCCGGGCGAGCCACCGACGCCGCGGCCCGCCTGAGACGCCCCGGCGTCCCTGCGGGCCAACGTAGACTCCGTTCCGTGGAGGTCCGCAAGACGGTCACGGTGCTGTTCGCGGACATCTCCGGCTCGACCGCGCTGGGCGAACGGCTCGACCCGGAATCCCTTCGCGGCATCATGTCCCGCTACTTCGAGGAGATGCGCTCGGCGATCGAGCAGCACGGCGGGACCGTCGAGAAGTTCATCGGCGACGCTGTCATGGCCGTGTTCGGCGTGCCGACCGTCCACGAGGACGACGCGCTCCGCGCGGTGCGCGCCGCGTCGCAGATGCGTGAGATCCTCGACACCCTGAACGCCGAGCTCGAGCGCGACTTCGGCGCCCGGCTGCAGGTCAGGATCGGGATCAACACCGGCGAGGTCGTCGCCGGTGACCCTTCCGCGGGCGAGACCTTCGTGACGGGGGACACGGTGAACGTCGCCGCGCGGTTCGAGCAGACCGCCGAGCCGGGCGAGGTCGTGTTCGGCGAGGAGACGCACCGCCTGGTACGGGACGCCGTCCGGGTCGAGCCCGTCGAACCGCTCGAGCTCAAGGGCAAGACGGACAAGGTCCCCGCGTTCCGTCTCGTCGACGTGACGGCGGGTGCTCCCGCGTTCGCGCGGCGGCTGGACTCGCCGCTCGTGGGACGCGAGGAGGAGCTCGACCGCCTGCAGCGCGTCTTCGACGAGGCCGTGAGAGAGCGAACCTGCCGGATGGTCACCGTCCTCGGCGATGCCGGGCTGGGCAAGTCACGCTTGGCAGCCGAGCTCGTCGAGCGTGTTGGCGATCGCGGCCGTGTGCTTTCGGCCCGGTGCCTGCCGTACGGCGAGGGCATCACGTTCTGGCCGGTCGCCGAGCTCGTCAAGGAGGCCGCGGCGATCGACGAGACGGACGCGCCGGACGCCGCGCGCTCCAAGCTGCTCGCGCTCGTCGCGGACGCCGAGGACGGCGCGGAGGTCGCCGAACGCGTCTCGGACGCGATCGGGCTCGGCGAGGAAGGCGCGGGCGCGGGGGACATCCAGGAGACGTTCTGGGCGGTGCGCCGCCTGCTCGAGATCCTCGCGGCGCAGACGCCGCTGGTCGTCCTGTTCGATGACATCCACTGGGCCGAGCCGACCTTCCTCGACCTGGTGGAGTACGTCACGAGGTTCAGCGCGGAGCATCCGCTGCTCCTCGTCTGCACCGCCCGCCCCAACCTCCGCGAGACCCGTCCGGACTGGACCTCCCTGGGCGAGACGATCGTCCTCGAGCCGCTCAGCCAGGACCAGAGCGCCGACCTGATCGCGAACCTGCTGGGCTCGGTCGGCTTCCCCGCCGACGTCCAGGCGAGGATCACCGACGCGGCCGAGGGGAACCCGCTGTTCGTCGAGGAGATGCTCCGCAAGCTGATCGACGAGCGGCTGCTCGAACGCGATAACGGGCACTGGTCGGCGCGCGGCGACCTCTCGGAGGTCGCGGTCCCCGACACGATCAACGCATTGCTCTCGGCGCGGCTCGATCAGCTGGAGCTCGAGGAGCGCGCGGTGATCCAGCGGGCCTCGATCGTCGGCAAGATCTTCTGGTGGGGCGCTGTAACCGAACTGTCACCGGAGGACGACCGTCCGCGCGTCGGGTCTCATCTGCAGACGCTCCTGCGCAAGGAGCTCGTGCACCCCGATCGGTCGGGGTTCGCGGGGGATGACGCGTTCCGCTTCAGCCACATCCTGGTCCGCGACGCGGCGTACGGTTCGATGCCGAAGCGGTCGCGGGCTGACCTGCATCAGCGTTTCGCCGGCTGGCTCGAACGCAAGGCGGGCGACCGGATCGCCGAGTTCGAGGAGATCGTCGGCTACCACCTCGAACACGCGTACCGGTACGAGGCCGAGCTCGGACCGGTGGACGATGAGGCGCGCGCGGTCGCCGAGGCGGCCGCCGAACGGCTGGCCGCGGCCGGGCGCCGGGCGCTCGCGAACTGGGACCTCTCGGCGACCGAGAACCTGCTGTCGCGAGCCGTGGACCTCCTGCCGCCGAACGATCCGCGCCGACTCGACCTCCTGCGAGACCTTGGGATGGCGCTCGGGCAGTCCGACATCCCCCGAGCGGAGGCCGTCCTGACCGAGGCGGTCGAGGGCGCTCGGGCCGTCGGCGACCCCCTCTTGGCCGCTCGCGCCGGCGTGCGGCGGGTCTTCGTCCGGCTGCTGCTGGACCCGAACATCAACCAGCTGGAGGCGCTCGCCGAGGTCGAGGGCTACATCGGGCGTTTCGAGCAGTGGGGAGACGACCTGGGTCTCGCCGAGGGCGGCAGCCTCGTGGGCATGATCCGGTTCTGGCAAGGTCGAGCCGCGGCGAGCGAGTTGGACTATGAGCGAGCCCTGGAGCACGCGGGGCTGGCCGGAGATCGACGCCAGGAGAGCGAGATCCTCCGGCGGTGGGCCCTCGCGATCGAGTCGGGCCCCACCCCCGCCGACGAGGGGATCCGCCGATTGCTCGCGATCCTGGATCAGAGCCACGGGGATCGCAAGGTCGAGATCGGCGTGAGCCGGGCGCGCGCGGGGCTGGAGGCGATGCGCGGTCGATCCACGGAGGCTCGCGAGCTCATCGCGCATGCGGATGCGCTGGCCCGCGAGCTGGGCGATCAGGTCGCGCTTGCCGCGGTGTTCCGCGACGCCGGGCACGTGGAGATGTTCGCGGGCGATCCGGTGGCGGCGGAGATCGTGGATCGACGCGGGTTCGAGATCCTCGAGTACGCCGGCGATCACGGCCACCTGGCGAGCGCCGCTCCAGACCTGGGAGACGCGATCTACGCGCAGGGCCGATACGACGAGGCCGCTGCGATGGCCGAGTACGCCGAGCGGCTCACGATCGAGGGCGACGTCGACGCCCAGGTCCGAGTGACCCAGCTGAAGGCGAAGGTGTTGGCTCGGCGCGGCCGGTCCCACGAGGCGGTGGCGGTCGCGGGCGAGGCGGTGCGCCTGGCCGCGGGGACCGACTACCTCGAGCTCCACGCGCACGCGCTCATGAGCCAGACCGAGGTCCTCCGACTCGCCGGTCGTGCCTCGGATGCGGCGTCGTCGCTCCGGGAGGCGATCGAGTTGCAGCGGCGCAAGGGCAACCTCGTGGAGGAAGCGCGGGCCGTCGCGATGCTCGAGGATCTCGGCGCCTGAGCGGTCGCGGTCAGACCTGCTGGATGTCGGCTCGATCCGCGAGCGACCTCGCTCTCGCGGCGTCGAGCGCGCCCGCGCCGGGGAGCTCGGCGTTCGCGGCCGCCGCCCCGAGCGCGAGCCCGAGCGCACCCGGCAAGGGATCTCCCCGCTCGAGCCCGACGACCAGGCCCGCGAGGAACGCATCCCCGCTGCCGACCGGATACCGCCCCCGCTCGTAGAGCACGCCCCCGTACCGGACGCCGTCGGGAGCCGCGACCGTGACCCCGTCCGCCCCCCGGGTCACGATCCCCGCGTGGCCGCCGCCGCCCGCGAGCTCCCGGAGCTGCGCGCAAGCGGCCAGCGCCTCTTCCTGGGTGCCGGCGGGTTCGCCGAGCAGCCCCGCCGCCTCGGCGGCGTTCACCTTCACGATCTCCGGTCCCGCCTCCAGGGCGAGACGCAGCGGCTCGCCTTCGGCGTCGAGTGCCACCCGCATCCCCGCCGCTCGCGCCTCCGCCACAAGGTCGCGGTAGCCATCGTCGGACAGCCCCTGCGGGATCGAGCCCGAGATCGTGAGCCAGCCCCCGGTGCGGAACAGCCGGCTCGCGGCCTCCGTGAGCTCGGTCCACACGGCCTCTGGCGTCGCCGGCCCGTGCTCGTAGAACTCCGTGAGACCGTGCGAATGGCGGTCGGCGACCGACAGGGACGACCGGTTCTCCCCGTGGGTCCAGACGTACGTCCCCGCGATCCCCTCGGCCCGCAGGGTCTCCTCGAGCCATCTCCCCGCATGACCGCGCAGGATCGCGACGACCCGCACGTCGCTACCGAGCCGGTGTGCGGCGCGCGCCGCGTTCAGGCCCTTGCCGCCTGCGGTCTGGACGAACCCGAGCGGACGGTGGATCCCGCCGGCCACCACCTGCTCGACCTCGAACAGCTTGTCGATCGAGGGATTCGCGGCCACGCACACGATCACGCCGGGAACGTTACCCGTCGAGGTCGACGCCCCGCTCGGTCGGGTGCCAGACTCGTGGGCGTGGCGAAGGTCACGATCATCGGCGCGGGCAGCGTCGAGTTCACGAGGGGGATCCTCGCGGACCTGTGCGCGTACGAGGAACTGCACGGGACGCTCGAGATCGCCCTGCACGACATCGACGCCGAACGCCTGGCGTACGCGCTGCTCGCGGCCGACCAGCTCGTCGAGCGCTCGGACGCCGGCTACCGGGTCTCGGCGCACGAGTCGCGGGCGTCCGCGTTCGATGGCGCCGACTATCTGATCAATGAGATCCAGGTCGGCGGGTACCCGGCGACGCGGACCGACTTCGACGTCCCGAAGACGTTCGGGCTGCGCCAGACGATCGGCGACACGATCGGCATCGGCGGCATCATGCGAGGTCTCCGCACGATCCCCGTCATGATCGAGATGGGCGACGAGATGGTCGAGCGGTGCCCCGACGGCCTCCTGCTCAACTACACGAACCCGATGGCGATGGTGCCCTGGGGCATCTGGAGCGGTTCGCGCCTGCCCGCCGCGAAGGTCGTCGGCGTCTGCCACAGCGTCCGCGATACGCACGCGTTCCTCGCGCGGACGGTCGGCGTGCCGCTGGAGCGGGTCGAGTTCCGGACCGCCGGCTTCAACCACCAGTGCTTCGTCTACGTGTTCCGGGACCGCGAGACCGGCGAGGACCTGTATCCGCGGCTGCGCGAGATCGTCGAGGCCGACCCCGAAGGTCTCGGGCGTCGGGTGCGCGTCGAGCTGTTCCGGCGGTTCGGGTACTTCCCGACCGAGTCCTCCGAGCACAGCGCCGAATACGTGCCGTGGTTCCTGCACCACGACGACCAGATCGAGCGGTACCGGATCGAGGTCGACGAGTACCTGCGCCGCTCCGAGGAGAACCTCGCCGAGTGGGACGGGATCAAGCGAGCGCTCGACGCCGGCGAGGAGCTCGAGGTCGAACGCAACGACGAGCTCGCGAGCCAGTTCGTCCGGGCGCTCGAGACCGGCGCCGAGACCGAGCTGTACGGGAACGTCCGAAACGACGGGTCGATCGAGGGTCTGCCCGACGACGCCTGCATCGAGGTGCCGATGCGGGTCAATCACGACGGCGTCGAGCCGGCGCGGTTCGGCGCGATCCCACCGCAGTGCTTGGCGCTCAACCGGACGTTCCTGGGCGTCGTCGAGCTCACGGTCCGCGCGGTCGTCGAGAGCTCACGCGAGCTCGTCTACCAGGCCGCGCTCGTCGACCCGAACACGGCCGCGACCCTGTCGGTCGAGGCGATCGTCGAGATGGTGGACGAGCTGATCGACGCGCACGGGGACCTGATCCCCGAGCCGATCCGGCGCGGCTAACCCGTCGCGACCGTCACGGCGACGCCCGCGGCCGTCAGCTCGCCGAGCATCGCCGCGGGGGCATCTTCGTCCGTGATCAGCTCGTCGACCGCGTCGAGCGCGCAGATCTGTGCGAACGCGACCCGGCCCAGCTTGGAGCTGTCCGTCACCACGACCACCGATCGAGCGCGTTCGATCATCGTCCGGTTGGTGTGGGCCTCGATCTCGTGGTGGGTGGTGAGCCCCGCCTCGAGCGAGATGCCGTCGACGCCGACGAACGCCACGTCCAGGTTCAGGCGTTCGAGCGCCTGCTCGGCGACGGGCCCCACGAGCTCGTAGGACTCGGGCCGCGCCGTCCCGCCCGTCACGACGAGCTTCAGGTCGGCGCGGATCGCGAGCTCGCCCGCGATGTTGAGGGCGTTGGTGACGACGGTGATCCCGCGCCGGTCCGAGATCGCCCGCGCGACCTCCGTCGTCGTCGTCCCGCCCGTCAGCCCGACCACCGCACCGTCGGCGACGCGCGCCGCGGCCTCCGCGGCGATCCGCCGCTTCTCGGTTTGGTGGCGCGCGGCCTTGTACCGCAGGGGCAGCTCGTACAGGACGTCGTGCGCGACCGCGCCGCCGTGGGTGCGCGAGAGCATCCGTTGCTCCTCGAGGAGCTGGAGATCGCGCCGGACCGTGGCCGCCGAGACGCCGAGACGTTCGACGAGCGAGGTCACGTCGACCGTGCCATCGGCCGCGAGGGCCTCGAGCACGGCCGCCACCCGTTCGGTCTGCCGCATCGAGGGCGAGCATACCCTCGTCGTGCACGGTTCCGGGCGAGCCGCGCTTGACCGAATGCTTGTTCGTGATCTAGTTTGCCCTGGAATGAGCGCGATCGCGCAGGAAGTCGAGAGCCAGCCCGCGTGCTGGAAGCGCGCCGCCGAGATCGCGGCTCCGCTCCGCGACGAGCTCGGCGCGCCCGGCCGCCGCGTCGCGGTCGCCGGGTGCGGCACCTCCCTCTACGTCGCCCGCGCGTTCGCGGCGCTCCGCGAGACGAGCGGGAAAGGGGAGACGGACGCCTTCCCCGCCTCCGAGTTCCCGAGCTATCGCTCGTACGACCGGGTCGTGGCGATCAGCCGGAGTGGAACGACCACCGAGGTCGTCCAGCTCCTCGAGCGCCTCGACGACGTGCCGCGGACGGTCGTCACCGCGGATGCCTCCTCGCCGGTGGCGTCGCTGGCCGAGACGACGATCGTCCTGGACTTCGCCGACGAACGTTCGGTCGTGCAGACGCGGTTCGCGACCTCTGCGCTCGCCCTGTTCCGCGCGCACCTCGGGCAGGACCTCGCCCAGGCGATAGCCGACGGCGAACGGGCCCTGACCCTGCCGCTGGAGCCGGGCCCGACCGGGTTCGATCACGTCGTGTTCCTCGGACACGGCTGGTCCGTCGGGATCGCGGAGGAGGCCGCCCTCAAGCTCCGCGAGGCGACACGGACGTACAGCGAGGCGTATCCCGCCATGGAATACCGACACGGACCCATCAGCCTGGCCGGCGAGCGATCCCTCGTGTGGATCCTCGGCTCGCCCGATCCGGGCGTGGCCGACGACGTGCGGGCGACCGGCGCGACCGTTCGCGAGTCCTCGCTCGACCCGATGGCTGAGCTGGTGCTCGTGCACCGCATGGCGATCGCACTCGCCGAGGCCAAGGGCCTCGACCCCGATCATCCCCTGCATCTGACGCGCTCGGTGGTGCTGCCGTGACCCGTTCCCGAATGCCCGACCGGAGGTGCTCTTCATGAGACGACGAATGTTGGCGGTGCTCGCGGTGTTCGGCCTGCTGGCGGCCGCGTGCACGAGCGGTGGCGACGAGAGCTCCGCGACCGGCGAGTCGCCGTCTGGGCCCGTCACGCTCACGATGTGGCACGGCTACACGGACGTCGAGGCCGACTGGTTCAACGCCGCGATCGACCAGTGGAACTCGCAGAACCCCGACATCCAGATCGACCCGCTGTTCGTGAACAACGACAAGGCGTTGCAGAAGCTGACCGTCGCCCTGCAGGGTGACGAGGCCCCGGACATCACGTACCAGTACGGCTCCTCACTCCCGAGCGTGGCGACCGCGCCGGGCCTGGTGGACCTCACCGACTGGACACAGCAGCCGGACGTGAACTGGGAGGACTTCGTCCCTGGAGCCCGGGAGGCCGCGACCTTCGACGGGAAGGTCCTAGGCATCCCCGCACTCATCGACAACCTGGCCATCGTGTACAACAAGACGCTGTTCGACGAGGCGGGGGTCGAGTACCCGAACGCCGACTGGACGTGGGACGACCTGCGCGCCGCTGCCAAGGCGCTGACCGACCCCTCGAAGAAGCAGTTCGGCTTCTCCTACCCGATGGATGCCTCCGAGGACTCTGTCTGGCACTACGAGCCGCTCCTGTGGCAGAACGGCGGCTCGATCCTGAACGAGGATGACACCCAGGCGGCCTTCAACTCCCCCGAAGGGGTCGAGGCGCTCGATGTCCTGGCCGGGATGGCGGTCGAAGACAAGTCGGTCTTCCTCGACCTGCAGAACTCGCCCTACACGGGCCTGTTCAACAGCGGGAAGATCGGGATGCTCGAGACCGGTCCGTGGGATCTCGCGAGCTTCCCGGACGTCGATTACGGCGTCGAGATCCTGCCCGGATTCAACGGTGACCACCAGACGATCGCCGGACCGGACATGTGGACCGTGTTCGACAACGGCGATGGGCGGGCGCAGGCGGCCCAGGAGTTCCTCCAGTGGCTGACCGCGCCCGAGCAGATCCAACAGGAGGACCTCGCGACCGGTCACCTTCCGATCCGCCTGTCGGTCGCACAGGACCCCGCCTTCATCGATCAGTTCGCGAAGACCATCCCGGGGGTCGACGTGTTCGCGGCCAACCTCGCGAACGTCGAGCAGGCGCGGCCGGTGATCGAGGCCTATCCCACGCTGATCTCCGAGGCGATGGGGCTCGCCATCGTGTCGGCGTTGCTGGGGGAGAAGGACCCGCAGGCCGCGCTCGACGAGGCCGCCGCGCAGACCAACGATGCGTTGGCGCTCTCGGGGTAGGCTGGCGACCTGACCACCGGGAGGCGCGGAGGAGGGGTGGATCGGTTCCGGCGGTTCCTGGTCTCGGATCACGCCGCCGGCTGGGCCTTCATCCTGCCCTCGGTGATCCTGATCGTCGTCTTCGGCCTCATCCCGATCGTCTGGGGGTTGATCCTCTCGTTCCAGAAGGCGGGCCTGATCTCCCCGGAACGCGAGTGGGTGGGGCTCGGCAACTACGCGAAGATCGCGAGCGACCCGAAGGCTCGCCAGGCGGCCCTCAACACGATCACCTACACGCTGTTGTTCGTGCCGACGTCGATCCTGGCATCGCTGTTCATCGCGCACGCGCTGAACCGCAAGATCGCCTTCGTCCACTTCTACCGCCTGGCCGTGTTCATCCCGGTCGTCACGTCCACGATCGCCACCGGGATCATGTTCCTGTGGCTGTTCGACAAGAACTACGGCCTGGCGAACTGGCTGCTCGGCAAGATCGGGCTGGGGCCGTTCGGATTCTTCGAGGATCCCAACCAGGCGATGATCGCGTTGGTCCTCATGACGGTCTGGGGCTGGCTGGGGTTCGACACGATCATCTACCTCGCCGCCCTCCAGGGCGTGCCCCAGGAGCTGATCGAGGCCGCGTCGATCGACGGCTCGAGCCGGTGGAGCACGTTCTGGCGCGTGACCTGGCCGATGCTCGGTCCGGCGACGCTACTGCTCGTCGTGTGGTCGACGATAAGCGCGCTCCAGCTGTTCGACGAAGTGTTCTTCGTCACGCACGGCGGGCCGCTCGGTCGGACGTCCGTGGTCGTCTTCTACGTCTACCGCCTGGCTTTCGAGCAGGGTCTGGGGAGTCTGTCGCTCGCCGGGTACGCGGCGGCGATCGCTTACGTGCTGTTCCTGGTGATCCTGATGCTCACGCTCGCCCAATTCTGGCTGGGCCGGCGCGTCGTCCATTACTCGTCATGAGCGCGGTCACCGAGGCACCCGTCGAGCTCGTCCGGCCCGATCCGCGGTCCCTGGCCGGCGAGACCGGGATGGTCGAGCGCCCGCGGCGGCGCCTGCTGCCGTTCGACCCCTGGCATCTGTTCCTGCTGCCGCTCGCCGCGGTGATGCTGCTGCCGTTGCTCTGGATGGTGGTGACCTCGCTCGAGACCGAGGCGCAGACCTTCCACTTCCCGCCGATCCTGTGGCCGGGCACGCCGCAGTTCGGGAACTACCTGGACGTGATCCGAGACTCAGCCTTCACGAGATGGTTCTGGAACACGACCGTAGTCACCGTCACGGTCGTAGCGAGCAACCTGGTCCTGTGCACGCTCGCGGCGTACGCGTTCGCGAGGATCCGGTTCCTGGGACGCGCGTTCATCTATTTCGTGATCCTGGCCACCTTGATGGTGCCGCTGCAGGTCGTGTTGATCCCCACCTTCCTGCTCGTGAAGGATCTCGGTCTCCTCGACCGCCTCGGCGCGCTCGTCGTGCCGAACCTTGTCAACGTGTTCGGGATCTTCCTGCTCACCCAGTTCTTCCGAACGCTCCCGATCGACCTCGAGGAGGCCGCGAGGATCGACGGCGCATCCCGGCTGTCGATCCTGCTGCGGATCGTCGTCCCGCTCTCGCTGCCGGCGCTCGCCACGCTGGCGGTGATCCAGTTCCTGTGGACCTGGAACGACTTCCTGTGGCCGCTGGTCACGATCCTGACGAACCAGGACGCGTTCACCCTGCAGCTCGGGCTCGCCACCTTCCAGGGTTCCCATCAGACCCAGTGGCACCTGGTCGCGGCCGCGAACCTCATGTCCATGGTGCCGATGATCGTGCTGTTCCTGCTCGCGCAGCGGTACTTCGTGCGCGGCATCGCCACCCAGGGACTGAAGGGCTAGCGGGATGGCCCGGGTCGCGTTCGACGAGGCCACGAAAGTGTATCCGGGCCCTGTCGTGGCGCTCGATCACCTGACCCTGGATGTCGCCGACGGAGAGTTCCTGATCCTGGTCGGCCCGTCGGGCTGCGGGAAGTCGACAGCGCTGCGGATGGTCGCCGGGCTCGAGCGGATCAGCGACGGCACGATCTCGATCGGCGACCGCGTGGTGAACGACGTCCCGCCGAAGGACCGCGACATCGCGATGGTGTTCCAGAACTACGCCCTGTACCCCCACATGACGGTGGAGAAGAACCTCGGGTTCGGCCTGCGGCGGCGGCACACGCCGCGGGAGGACGTCCGCCAGCGCGTCGACGAGATGAGCGAGATGCTCGGGCTCCAGGATCTGCTGCGCCGCCGGCCGGGGCAGCTCTCTGGCGGCCAGCGCCAGCGCGTGGCGATGGGCCGGGCGCTCGTTCGCGAGCCTGAGGTGTTCCTGCTGGACGAGCCGCTCTCGAACCTGGATGCCAAGCTCCGCGTCCAGATGCGGTCCGAGCTCAAGCGGCTGCACGACCGCATCGGCGTCACGACGATCTACGTGACGCACGACCAAGTCGAGGCGATCACGCTCGGCGAGCGGATCGCGGTGCTCTCCGAGGGCGTCCTCCAGCAGGTCGGCCCGCCGCAGGACGTGTATGACCACCCCGCAAACGTCTTCGTCGCCGGGTTCATCGGCTCGCCGCCGATGAACCTGTTGAAGGGCAACGCCGCGGGCGGGCGCATCGCGGTGGGCGAGGTTGAGTTCGTCGACCGGCAGGTCCCCGACGGCGAGGTCCTCGTGGGGATCCGACCGGAGGGACTGCATCCGGTCGGAGAGGCATTCGACGGACCCGTATTCGAGGTCTCGGTCGAGGTCGTCGAGCCCCTTGGCGACGAGGTGCTCGTCCACGGGTCGATCGAGGCGCATGCCGCCGAGGAACGCCGCGAGGCCGAGGAGGTGGCCCTGCTCGCCGACGGCAAGAGGGATCGAGCGACGATCACGCTCCGCCTCCCGCCCGAGGAACGCCCGAAGCCGGGCTCGCGATTGCGGGTCGGGGTCGCGCAACACAAGGTCCGGCTCTTCGACGCCGCGAACGGTCTGGCCGTCGAACCCCGATGAGCGTCGAACGCCGGACGATCGCGGCCCTCTCCATCGCGTGTCTCGGGCTCATCGGAGTCACGGTGTGGGCGCTGGCCACTCGCGACTCCCGAACGCCGTCCTCGGCCGAGGGTTCCGTCTACTGGGTGGCGATCGACGGTGACGATGCAGGCCCGGGGACCCGAGACGAGCCGTGGGCCACGCTCCAGCACGCGGCGGACTCGGTGGGTCCGGGCGCGACCGTGTATGTGCGCGAGGGCGCGTACGAGCAACGGGTCGAGATCCGGAGCTCGGGGACGCCCGGACGACCGATCACGTTCGCGGTGGCTCCCGGCGAACGGGTCGTGCTCGACGGCTCGTCGCTCGAGGTTCCCCCGGGGCAGAACGCCATGATCGCGATCGACTCCCAGCACTTCGTCACGATCCGCGGGTTCGAGATCACGGGGTACCGGAGCGACGTATCCGGGCACGTGCCGATCGGGATCCTGGTGACGGGCGCCGCCGACCACGTCCGGCTCGCCGGCAACGTCGTCCACGACATGGGGACGACTTTCCAGGGCCGAAACGGCGGGGACGCGCATGGGATCGCCGTGTTCGGCACCGCTGGCGACCATCCGATCGAGGAGGTCGAGATCGTGGACAACGAGCTCGCGAACCTCACCTTGGGTTCGTCCGAGGCGCTGGTCGTGAACGGCAACGTGAAGGACTTCCGCATCGAGGGCAACAAGGTGCACGACACGAACAACATCGGGATCGACGTGATCGGCTTCGAGGGCACCGCGCCCGA
>Ga0207674_10000187_pt1 | contig 75592 bp, 63 predicted proteins | sample KBSCornC72_FD_184303 | JGI IMG/M metagenome (GOLD analysis project Ga0207674, IMG submission 184303) | Corn rhizosphere microbial communities from Kellogg Biological Station, Michigan, USA - KBS Corn C7-2 (SPAdes) (version 2) | ecosystem: Host-associated > Plants > Roots > Rhizosphere > Soil ...
ATGTCGCGATGATCTGCTTCCTGCCAGCGTGTGTTGCGCGTGGCCGAACAGCGTTGCAGCACGACCAACGCGCAAATGATCGGCATTACGGCCGGCAACGGCAAGTCCACGTCCCGAAAGCTTCGGGAGCGCGAAGACGGGAATTCACTTCGCTTGGGCGCTGGGATTTCAAGTGCGCAGGGATTTCAAGACCGACCGAAGCCATGATCTTGGGCGTGGCCGCACGAGCTGGCCGAACGTTCTGACGCCGAGGCACACGCCGGCATTCCGCACTACATGTTCACAGCCTTGAAACAGAAGACGCGCGCACATGGTCAGAAACGGCAGCGGGTCATGCCCATTGAACCATGCCATCTCCCGATTTCCTTTGAGCGACTGCCACCACCCGCGGAGCGTTAGCTCCCGGCGGAGTATATAGCTGAGACTGGCGAGCACATCAAGGGGCTCAACAATAAAGACCCGGCCCTCAACCACCGGCAATCGGCAGACGCGTCTTCCCGTGAGGTCGAGGTGCAGCGCCCGCACGACGTCGACACGGGCATCATCCTCGAACATCCGGAAATTCGCGCCGATCCGCGGATTGAAATCGAGCAGCAGGTATTCACCGGTTCGTTTGTCGAGCCGGTAATCGATGTCGACAATGCCAGCATAGCCGATGCCGGCTAGGAACTTGGCGGTCTGCAAGACCAGCGGTTCATTGCGCACCGACACGCCCAGCGTGGTGGAACCTGCAGACGCTGGATAGGAGCGCAGCTTCTTGCCGGTAAAGGCCACCAGGCAACCTGTCGGCGGATTGCAGTAGCCGTGGAAAATCCAGTCTTCCGCGCAAGAGTCGGGAATGTATTCCTGAAAAATCAGATTTGGGATATCCGGGTTTTCGGCCTGGTGGTAAAGGGCCAACAGCTCCTTTGGATTCCGCGCCACGGACACGCTGTGGGCTCCTGCCGGTAGCCGTTGCGATTCGGCCGCTTTGACCATGATCGGAAATATGGCACGTTCGATGAATGCGTACACGTCGTCGACGGAGCGGGGAAACGCGTTGTCCGGGCATGGCACGCCGAAGGCCCTGCACAGGGAATGCAATTCTTTTTTATTGGACAGCTGCCTAGGAAGCTCTCCTGGCAGCCGCGGGAACAGGAACCATTTTGCAAGCTTGTGAGCGTGCTCGGCGATGAAGGCCGCGGCCGAATCGTCGGTGGGGATCAAAATCGTTGGACGCCCCAGCTGTTCACCGATCCCGGTTACGCGCGCAAGAACCCTTTCCGCATCCCGGTCTCCGCTGTCGCAGGCAAAAGCCTTGGTCAGATAGTAGGACGTGGCTGCGGGGGCGAAACGGTCTTCGACGACAGCATAGACCGGCACTCCCAGCCTGCCCAGGCTTCGAATGATGCCCAGAGTGCCATGGTGAACGGCATAGCGCCCGATCTTCAGCACCAGTACCGGTACTGTGACATCGAAGTCCAGCGGGTTGGGCATCAGATCGTGCCGATTTATCCTCGCCTGCTGCTTCAAGATTCCCTGCACTTCAAGGCGTTCGCGAAGTGGAAAAGTGCCGGTGAGCGGCCTTGGCTCGTCGTGGCAGCAATGTGACCGGCCACGCGGCGCCCAGTGATGCCCGTGCCGACGAGAAACCGCATGGCGGGGCCAAAACAACCTGCGCTGGCGACGCCGGTAAAATAGAGGCCCGGCACGGAGGACTCGAAGTTGGAGGAGAGCGCGGGAAATTCCTGCTCGGTGCGCAGCCGTGACCTCAGGCCGCCGCTGAGGAACGGCAGACGCCGGAGAGAAAACCGGTAACCGGTGGCGGCGATAACATGATCGGTCGTCAGATCGAAGGACCGCCCATCCGGCCCGATGGCCCGCAGCACGGCGCGACTGCCTCTCTGATCGGCTCTCAGAACGACGGTATTGGTCATAATCTGGAGCCGGCCCACAACTCGATCTTTCAGCCACCACGCCCCGGCCGGACCCAGAGCGGTTTTCACTCTTTCGAGGCGAACCTGTTGCGGCAAATGGCGGAACAGCATCGGGACGTTACAGTAGGCCCATGTCGCCAGCCCCCGTCCCAGACCGGAGACTGGATAGCGCAGGCGTTGGTAGGCAGTCCGCCGGAATGCTCCCGGACGCTCACCCCAACTCAGTGATAGTTTCCGCACCAAGAGGCCTACGGATGCTCCTCCTTCGGAGAGCAGCGCGGCTGTTTCGAGCGCTGACTGGCCGCCGCCGATCACGGTGACATCCTTGCCTTTGAATCCGCTCAGGTCATGGTGATCAGAGCTGTGAGACAGAAGTCCGGACGGCAAGCCAGCGATTTCCGAAGGAATATGGGCGGCATACTCCAATCCGGTTGCCACGACGACTTTGCCGGCGCGCGCGATCGTGCCGTTAGCCAGCCGCAATTCGAACCCATCGTTAGATGCGTCGATCGCAGTGACCATCACGTCCTCGACGTTGGGTACAAGATCCCGCTGGAAAGACAAGGCATATTGGGTAAAGACATCGATCGAGACCGGCACGCCCCATGCGCCGTAAGGTAGTTGTTTTTCCGCGCAGTATCGCGCCAACGTGTGGCCTCCGGTTGGATCAGAAAGGCTGGAACCGCATCCTTCAGACTTCAGGACCATGCCTCTTGGCATTTGGCACTGCCACCGATGCATCGGCCTGCCGAAAATGCGGAAATCGATACCCGCCAATTGCAGGTGTGCGGCAATAGTGACTCCGTACGGACCTGCGCCGATGATGGCAACTTGGGAGTAGGGGACGTGGTCCAACAAATCTTCCTCTGATGGCGATTCTAAAAGCAAACATCGTGCCAAAAAGCTAGTGTGGTGAGCCAGATGTTCTTAAGAAAATCCCAGGCAGTCCCTTTTGGTCGGGGTTTCAGTGCAAACCACTGACAGCGCGGAACAGCGGGCGCCACGGAACCGCGACTGCCACCACGACTTTGGAGTACACAGCGGATTTCTGACTCACGACACGAACGGTAAGACATCCTCTTGACTTTGATGAGTGGAATGCAATTCACCTTTGTAGGTCTCCAGCTGCCCTGCTGGCGGAGATCTAACGAGTGTTGGAGCCGTGCTCCGATTGTATAAGTGGCGTGTGTTGGTAGTTCAAGAAAGGAGCTTGTCCGTCGCCAAAAGTCCGCCACGCCACAGAATCAGGAGTTTAGCCGTGTGATACATGCGAGTCTGCGTCATGTATCGAACCGATCCGGCCCCGGAGATTCTAGCCCTGCGCCAGCACGCTTTTACGTGACTTTTGTATACTTCCTGGAAGAAGCCTTTCAGCCGCCTGCTAGAGTTGCTACTCGAAAGAATACCCAGTTTTTCGAAAGGGCTTACGTGACGATGCCGTGCCTCGCGGCGTACCGGCCGAGCTCAGCCGCAGAGCGGAGGCCAAGCTCTTCCATAATGCGGTATTTGTGAAACTCCACGGTGCGCGGCGATACGTTTAGCTTGACAGCAATGGCCTTGACGTGGAGTCCCTCCGCTAGCAACTGCAGCACCTCGCGTTGGCGTGATGTCAACTTGTCTAGTGGACTCCGCCAGCTTTTAGCTCGAGATGAAGCCGCATTCTTCACTGCCTCCGCGATCGATCTCGTCACGTAGACATTCCCTTTCATCGCCTCTCGAATAGCCGTGCCCAATTCCTCGCCGGCAGAATTCTTCAGGACGTACCCAGAAGCTCCCGCGGCTAACGCTTCGGTTGCGAAGGTGACGTCCGGGTGCATGGTGAGGAAGATGATTCTGACAGTTCGATCATTGTTGCGGATCTGTCTCACAGCATCGATTCCGTTTAGCAGGGGCATCGTAACGTCGGTGATGATGATGTCCGGCCTGATATCTTGCGCTGCGCGCAGTAGCGAACGCCCATCATTGACGACACCCGCAACCTCGAAATCGGGATGATCCAGAACCCGCCGCAATCCTTCGATGACGATGTCGTGGTCGTCAGCCAGCAGCAGTCTCAACGGTTTCATTTTCCTTCTTTCTGAGCGGGACGAAGACTTCCACGGTGGTTCCGATCCCCGGTTGTGACCGGATAGTGAAATTGCCATTCACCAACCGTACTCGTTCCTCCATGCTGACCAAGCCTAACCCGCCCTTTTCCCTAGCTGTATTCACATCAAAGCCACTGCCAGTATCTTCAATCCGGAGTTCGATGCCGCCTTGCTTCCCCGAAAGTACGATCCTGACGTGTGCAGCCTTGGCGTATTTTGCGATATTTCGAAGACTCTCTTGTACAACTCGGTAGAGGCACAGAGAAATATCTTCGGGGAGTGAAGAAGGGACGCGTTCGGATTCGAATTGGGGTGGGACCTCCCCCTGCGCTGCGAAGCCGATGCATTCTTCCCTTAGAGCGGCTTCCAAGCCAAGTTCATCGAGGATAGCGGGATGGAGCCGCCGCGACAGCGCATGAACGTTTTCTGCCAAGTCGTTGGTCCGAGTGCTGAGAACGCGGATACGCTTGGGGAGCGACTTGGGCGACTTCACGGATGGCTGAAGGAGCGTAGAGATCTCCATACCCAATGCAGCCAACTTCTGGCTGAGATCGTCGTGCAGTTCCCGAGCGAGATCCTTGTTACCGGCTTCTTGGAGGTCAAGAAGGCGAGCCGTCAAGGACTGCAGTTCCTTTTGGTCTTGAAGTAGCGTTGCTTCGATCCTCTTGCGTTCGGTGATATCGGAAACAAAGCTAACCCCAATCACCCCAGTTCGCGTCTCGAAATAGCTCAAGCCGACGTCGACCGGAAATTCTGACCCGTCCTTACGCACCGCTGAGAGGTTCAAGCCAGCGCCCATGGGACGCATGCGGGGTTCCTGAAAAAAGCTTTCCACATGTCCAGCATGCTGGTGCCGGAAGCGTTCTGGGATCAACATCGCTAACGACTGGCCAATCATCTCCTCGCGCTTGTAGCCGAACATTGCTTCGGCAGCGGGGTTCACTAGCATGATCCGGCCCTCGGCATCGTGAGTCAGAACGGCTTCAGGCACCGTTTCGAGCAGTGTTCGAACTGCTTCGTTGCTTTCCCGCGCCTGTTCCTTGGCTCTTTCACGCTCCGTAACGTCCACACCAGTACGAATCACGTGCTCCACCGCTCCGCGATCGTTTACCGCAACGGCAGTGGACCAGGCGATCAACCGAAGCTCGCCTTGCTGGGTGCGCCAATGAGTCTCTGCTTGCATTGATCCAGCACCCCTGAGCATTTCCTTAAAGCTGTCCTTCACGTGAGCTCTCTCTTCCAGTACGGGCAGAATATCCCAAAGGCGTCTGCCTTTCACCTCTTCCAAGGAGCAACCTGTCAACTGCTGAGCGGGGCGATTGAACTGGAGGATTCGCCCTTGGCTGTCCAAAATGATGACCAACAGGTCCTTGGCAATGTCCAGGATCGTTGTGAGGAGTTTCTCTGCCCGTTGCGCGCTCTGCTGTAACTCGTCAACCGATGTCCCGACACCTACCATCGGGAAAGTGCTGCCGCCAGCTTGAGAGGGGCGCTTGCCGCCTTTGCGTGCCCCAGAGGAGCCTCCGCTGCTAGCCGCCGCAGCAGGTGCTGCGGCGGCTCGTTTCGTAGGTTTTCGAGGACCTCTTTTTCGTTGCACAAGCGCGTATGGACGTTCTCAGGCCGCCGCATTCCGTGGCAGCGTCTTCAACAGAGACTATCACGCCCTCGCTATCGCCAGGTATACGACGCCGCCGACGCCGCAGTCGGATGACGCCTCGACTTCATGCGCCCTCACTCAACCCCGATCGGAGTAGAGGTCGCCACCTTTTCAGGATCCCCGACGGCCAAGGGCTATCCAATTCCGCTCGTTCAAGCGTTTCCCTTTCGGATTAACTCCCGCGAGAGGTTCACCGCGGCTGCAATCGGTAAGGGCGCGAACGATCATGATCTCGTATAAGCCGCTGTGGCCCAGCGCCGCGTGGAGAAACAGTAAACTGGAAGGTCGCACGTATGCCGCTCTCTGTCGGCGACAAACTCGGGCCATACGAAATCCTGACGCGTCTCGGCGCCGGTGGCATGGGAGAAGTGTGGAAGGCTCGTGACACGCGACTGGATCGGATTGTCGCGGTCAAGATCTCTCAAAGCAACTTCGATGATCGCTTTGAACGAGAGGCGCGAGCTATCGCCGCGCTGAACCATCCGAATATCTGCCAGCTTTATGACGTCGGCCCGAACTATCTGGTAATGGAGTTCGTGGAAGGCTCGCCGATCGCGGCCGCGGATAGTGTCCGGAGACTCTTGGATCTGGCTGCGCAGATCGCGGATGGACTTGCGGCCGCGCACACCGGGGGCATCCTCCATCGCGATTTGAAGCCCGACAACATTTTGGTCACGCGCGACGGCCGCGTAAAGATTCTCGATTTTGGGCTGGCGAAGTCGGTCACCTCGCGCCCAACCGACGATGCCACATTCACTATGGGCATCACCGATCCCGGCACAGTCGTCGGCACGGTCAATTACATGTCGCCCGAGCAGGCACGCGGGGAACCAAATCTCACTTCGCAATCCGACCAATTCTCGTTCGGCCTGGTGCTTTATGAATTGACAAGCGGGAAGCGCGCCTTCCAGCGTGGAAGCGCTGCGGAGACCATGACCGCAATTATTCGCGAGGACGCCGAGCTGCTTCCAGCCAGTGTGCCTGCGCCATTGCGCTGGGTGATCGAGCGGCTGCTGGCCAAGGAGCCCGCCGAGCGCTATGACTCCACGCGCGACCTGTATCGCGAACTGAAGCAGATCCGCGACCGATTATCTCAGGCGACCAGTGCACAAACTGCGGCAGTCGTGGCTGCTACACCCAAGCGAAAGCGCGAGCTGGTTCTTGGCGCCGGAGCGATCGCCTGCCTCGCTGCCGGATCGGTGCTCACTCTTTTTCTCATTCCGAAGCCTGTTGCAGGTCCCGACCTATCGGCGTACAAGTTTACGGCGCTCTCCCGAGCGGAGGCCGAGGAGCGTTCTCCCCGATGGTCGCCGGACGGCAAGAGCATCGCTTACACCACGCGCGTTCATGGCCTCATGCAGGTCTTCACGAAGCCGGCCGGCACACCGGATGCCGTGCAACTCACCAAGGCTGACCAGAATTGCACTTCCCCGTTCTGGTCGCCCGATGGCGCCAGCGTTTATTACATTTCCGGCGGAAACCTGTGGGCCGTCTCGGCCGCGGGCGGCGCTTCGCAAAAAGTATATGAGGAAGTCACGGCCGCCACTCTTCATCCGGATGGCAAGACACTGGCATTCGACCGCGGCCGTAAGTTATGGATCGGGTCTCTGAAGGGCGGTGAGGCGAAAGAGCTGTGGCAGGGCCCGACCAATGGCGGGTTGAGTTTCTCTCCTGACGGCTCGAAGCTGGCTGTCGACAGCATAGGACCCGTTATGATCGTGCCGTATCCTTCCGGCACGCCGCGACCGCTCGAGGCCGGAGGGCCGGTGCTGACGGCGCCCAGCTGGTTTCCGGACAATAGCCACCTGGCCGTGGCCGTGCGGAACCGTGACGGGACTGTCCTTTCGATTATCGATGCAGCGGGCGGAACCCGGCGCACGATTGCCTCCGCTCCCAACGGATTCCCGGAGCCATCCGTTTCGCCGGAGGGAAAGCGCATTGCCTATGCGGCCGGCCAGTTCGGATGGGACGTACTCGAAATCTCGATTCCGAATGGCGAGGTCCGGACGCTTGTTTCGGGCGGCATTTCGAGGACGCCGGATTGGGCGCCGTCGGGAACCCATTTCATCTTTTCGGATGCTACCGGCGAGGACGCCGGGATTGTGGACCGGCAAGCGGGGGTGGATGGATTTTCCCGGCGGCTGGGCGACGCCAGAGGAAATGATGCGCAATGGTCTCCGGATGGCGGGCGATTCGTCTTCTATCTCGAACAGGATCGTATCGGCAGACTTATGCTCGCGAACGCCGCAGGGGGCGGCACTGTCCTATTGGATTCCGTACAGTCCGGACGACTGAATGGAATGTCCTGGTCGCCGGATGGGCAATGGATCTGCTATTTACGCGAGGTCGCCGGGAAACAGGACCTCGTGAAACTGCGCGCCACGCCCGGATCAGCGCCAGAGACTGTGGCGAACGCCAAGCCTCAGACGTGGGCAGACTCGATGCCCCGATGGTCGCCCGCGGGAGACTGGATCGCGTATCCAGCCGCGGATGGCATCGATCTGATTTCGCCCGATGGCAAATCCACGCGCAACCTGACTTCACGAAAATTCCTGGCTTACGGGTTCTCGAAGGACGGCAGCCAGTTTTACGGCGTCTTCCAAAACACTACCGGCAGCGGTGCGCAGTGGCAGCTTTACTCGCTGAACGTGAAAACCGGCGCGGAAAAGTTTCTTGCGCCTATTGATCTTCCGGCCTCCGTGGATCGTATCGCCGGATTCAGCATCCATCCTGACGGCAAGCGCTTCCTCACCTCCGTGGCTAAATTCCCCTTCGATATTTGGATGCTGGAGGGCTTCGAGGAGCCGCGGCCGAAGAGCTGGCTGGACCGGTTGCTGCGCCGCTGAAGTATCGCCCGTTTACGTCGTGCGGTAGGCCTCGCGCGCCACTTCCACGTAAGGCACCGGAGCAACTGTGGCACGGATCTCCACTTGGACGTGGCTCTCGACTGTGAGTCTGGATCCGCTGCCCGGCTGCTGTCCCCACACAAACGTCACTTCCTCGCCGGTCTGCGCATGTTCATTGTCCAGCATGGCAAGCGTCAGCATCTTGCCTTCATTAGAACTGTAGCCGACCCAGGTGGAGATACCGGCGGTCCTGCCGTTCTTGGTGACCTTGTCGTACTGCCAGGTGGAATACACCGCCGACGGAAAATCGATGTACTTGGCCCGGTCGCCCTTATCGAACATAGTGGCGATAGCCTTCATCACATCCGCCTGATTCAGCGCCAGAGTGACTTTGGTGCGCCTGGGATTCTTCGAAATATTCTCGAGCGCTTCCCGTCCGACAAAGTCGTGGTCGAACTTGACGGTGGGTCCATAGCCGAGATCGTAGGGCGTCAGGTAGTAGTCTTCGATGTTTTCGGAATAGAAGCTCCCGCCAAGGGAGCCGATCGCTTCGTAACTGTTGGCGGGCAGCCATTCGCGGTAGGCCTTCATCTTCGCGCCTGTGTACACGGCGGGCAGAGGAGAAGGGATCCAGCCCGATTCCAAGGTGTTCGACGAATACGCCCGGGCGCCACACAGCCGTAGCCCGAACTCCTGGCCCGCTTCGACGATCGCCTCCTTCACAGCATCCCCGTCGGCTGCCGGGCCGAACAGCTCGAATCCGGGTTGACCCACCATACCGTGACGCAAAGCGCGAACCTGTTTCCCCGCGATCGTGAAGACCGCCATGTGAAAGAATTTGACGTCCGGCACGGAGCCGCCCAACACCTTCTCCATCACCTTCAACGCATGGGGACCCTGCACCTGATAGCGGTACGTCTTGCGCACCACCGGACCCTTCTGCGCAGCTGCTCTTTCATCCCTCGTCACCTTGGCGTTGTAGCCGCCGGTTTCGCAATGGTACTGGACCCAATTGTGAATCGAAGGACGGCCGACCAGATTGAAAACGTTCGGCTCCAACCCGAACAGAATGACATCCCCAATGACGTATCCGTCGTAATTGCAGGCTATGAACTGTTTTGCTTTGTTGGGACCGAAGTTCTTAAACGTGTTGATCCCGAGGTCGGAAAGCAACTTGAGCGCATCGGGGCCTTCCACGTACATGTCGGTCATATGGTACGACTGGTTGAACAGAACACAACTTTTCTGCCAGGCGCGCTGCTCATCCCGCCAATTCGTGTATTCGCTCGGCACGACGGGGTAGACGTAGGGACCGATGGCTGAATTTCTTAACAGCCGTACCGGGCCGGTCTTCTGTAACAGACTCTCTAAATTCTGTTCGTTCATAAAATGGTCAATCAGTTTCCGAATCCCAATTCATTCTACCGGTCTAAACGGGCTAGTGTAGCACTGCGAGAGAGCATGCAGCACGAAATTAGACGCCACTTTGCTCCTCGTGATGACGCTCATCAAACACATTGATAATGTCGTTGCTGGATCCTATACAGGCATCGAAGAGCGCACTTTATGTTATCAAGGAAGAACCATGGGGATTCGCTCCAACATTCTACTCGTTTTTGGCCTCCTTTTGTCGATTGTTTGGCCCGTTCCAGGCCAGCAATCTTCTCCGGGGATTGTGCCGGTCACCAGCCAGATGCTCCAGGAGCCTGATCCGGCTGACTGGCTGATGTGGCGACGGACCCTGAATAGCTGGGGCTACAGCCCGTTGACGCAGATCGATCGAACCAACGTGGCAAACCTGAAAATGATCTGGAGCCGCGGCATGGGTCCGGGCGTTCAGGAAGCCACGCCGCTGGTATATAAGGGCGTGATGTATCTGCCGAATCCCAGCGATTATATTCAAGCGTTAGATGCCGCGACCGGCGAAGTGAAATGGGAGTATAAGCGCCAGATCCCCGACGACCTCGGCAAGTTTATCCCGGTACCAAGCATCAACCGGAACCTGGCGATCTTCGGCGACAAGATTATCGACACCAGCCAGGACGACTTTCTCTTCGCCCTGGATGCCGTAACGGGCAGGCTCGCATGGGAGACTCGTATTGTTGATTATCGCGAGACTCCCGCGCAGGAGACCGCCGGTCCGCTGATCGCCAACGGCAAGATTTTTTCCACGCGCGGATGCGAATTCAAATTCAGCCCGGATGGCTGCATCATTACCGCCCACGATGCCGTTACGGGCAAAGAACTGTGGCGAACCCGGACCATTCCCAAGCCGGGCGAACCGGGGGACGAAACGTGGGGCGGGATTCCTGACGCGAAAAGAAGGCACGTGGGCGCCTGGATGGTCCCCAGCTACGATGCCGAGCTGAATCTGCTGTACGTCGGAACTTCGGTGACTTCTCCCGCGCCCAAGTTCCTGTTGGCCGGGAATGACAAGACCTATCTCTATCACAACTCGACGCTCGCGCTGAACGCGGATACGGGCAAGATAGTCTGGTATTACCAGCACATCGTGGATCACTGGGATTTCGATCATCCCTTCGAACGGCTCTTGGTCGATACCGTGGTGGCGCCGGACCCACGCGAGGTCACCTGGATTAATCCACGGCTGCTGCCAAGCGAACGGCGAAAGGTGATCACCGGGATCCCTGGTAAAACGGGGATCGTGTATACACTCGACCGGCAGACCGGCGAGTTCCTGTGGGCGCGGCCGACTGTAACGCAGAACGTCGTGTCCAGGATTGACGGAGCCACCGGCGTAGTCACAGTCAATCCGGAAACCACCTTCACCGAAGCAGGCCAGACACGATTTGTGTGTCCCACTCCCAACGGCGGTAAGGATTTCCAGGCCGGCGCTTATAGCCCGCTGACGAACGCAATGTACTACGGATTGCAGAACACCTGTATGGATGCGACTGCGATCAACAACCCAAACTCGGCTTACTCGTTCAACTCGCGTTCGAAGATTACTCCTGGCACCGAAAACGTCGGCACGATCTACGCGGTGTCGGCCGAAACGGGCAAGACTCTCTGGAAGTACGAACAGCGTGCGGGCATGATGTCGCTGGTCGCGACCGGCGGCCGCCTCATTTTCGGAGGAGACACAAACGGCCGGTTCCGCGCGTTCGATCAGGATAGCGGCAAAGTACTCTGGGAGGTTAATCTCGGATCGCCAGTCACAGGTTATCCGATCACCTATAGCGTGGGCGGCAAGCAGTATGTCGCCGTGAGCGTAGGCAACTCGCTGGTAAGTTCGGGATTAAACCGTCTGACTCCCGAGCTGCATCCCAGCAACGTCAGTAACGTTTTCGTTTTCGCACTTCCCAACTAGCTCAATGCACAAGCTCAGTTCGCTGGCGCGCCCGGAATAGGAGCCTTGCCGTCCAAAGTGAGGATCAGCAGGTGCGCCGGTTGAGGAGGAGGCGCTGGTGCATCGCCGGCCTTCGAGGCGCCGCGCCCGCCGCCACCTAAACCGCCACCGGCGGCCGGACCGCCCGAGACGCTGATGTACTGCTTGCCCTCGATCGTGAACGAAATCGGCGGACCCATCTGCGAGGTGTGGAGATCCAGATCCAGGAGCTGTTCTCCTGTGTCGGCGCGAAACGCCAGCAGCCGGTTATTGACGCTCGAAAATACGAGATTGCCCGCCGTGGACAGACTGCCTCCGGCAAACGGCCCCGCACCGGCTCCAGCCTCGCGCCAGCGTTCTTTGCGAGCGATCGGATCCCAGGCGTACAGGACATTGCCGGACGGCCCGTCGGGTCCAATCTGCCGGAGGGGTTCCAGCTTGGTCGGCGCTGGCGCAGGTGGTGCCTCGGAGTCAGCGGCTGCCGCGACTGCTGGCGGCACGTCCGCTCCCTTTCCCTGATTACCGCCTCGGCCAAGGACGCCGCCTGTCAGTCCCGCGCCCATGTTGAACTGACCTCTGCCGGTGGCCCCAACGTCGGTCGGAGCCGGAGTAAATGTCGGATTCGCCCGATACGTGGCCCCTTGTCCGGCCGTCCCGGGAATGTAAACCAGACCGGTGGTGGGATTGTAGGACCACGGAGGCCAGACGTGACCGCCTGACGGTCCCGGATTCACACTGACCGGAGTTGTCTTATAACGTGCGCCCGGATTCACGATGGGGTGACCCTTGGCGTCCATCCCCGTGGCCCAGGACACTTTTGTGATGGGATCGGCAGAGATGACCTCTCCCGTCAGCCGATCCAGGACGTAGAAGAACGCATCCTTCGGCGCGTGCATGATCACTTGGCGGCGTCTGCCGTTGATAGTTAAATCGGCCAGCATCAAATCCGCGATCGAGTCGTAGTCCCAATCGTCGCCGGGGACCTCCTGGTAATACCAGACCATCTTTCCTGTCGCGCCGCGAACGGCGAGGATGCTGCACGAGTACAGATTGTCGCCAGGACCGCGGTGCACGTCGGTCCATGGACCAGGCTGGCCGGTCCCCACATAGACGATGTCGTTATCGGCATCGTATGCCATGCCGTTCCAGACACCCGCGCCTCCGCCGATCTTCCACCAATCGTTAGTCCAGGTCTTGGCGGCCGCTTCCAGTTCCGGATGCTCAAAAGGCTTCGAGGGATCGCCGGGAACGGTATAGAACCGCCACGCCAACTTGCCGGTGTTCACATCGTAGGCGGAAAAGAAACCGCGAACCGCATATTCCCCGCCGCTCACTCCGATGATGATCTTGCCGTCTTTAATGACGCGGGGCGCCATGGTGATGGTATAAGGCATGGTCTCGGGAGAAACCCGCGTCTCCCAGAGAACCCGGCCCGTTTTCGCATCCAGTGCCCGGAGTCTGCCGTCCACGGCTGGGGCGATGATTTTCCCTTGATACATCGCGATGCCGCGATTTACGACTCCGCAGCAGATTCTGGATTGCCAGACTTGCTGGTTCACCTCGGGATCGGCTCGCCACAGTTCCTTGCCGGTCTTAAGATCGACGGCGTAGACGATGCTCCACGGCGTGATGCTGTAGAGAACGCCATTGAAGACCAGCGGCGTCCCTTCCTGGTGAGTTTGCGGATTGCCGGGCGCGAGCGGAATGTCGTAGGACCAAGCCAAACCGAGGCGGCTCACATTCGACGCGTCAATCTGCTTCAGCGGGCTATAACGCTGCTCCGCCCAATTGACTCCATAGCTAACCCATTCGTCGCCGGTCTTGCTACCGGTCTTCAATAAAGCGTCGTCTACCCGGCGCGGCTGCTGCGCAGCCATAACCCAGCAGGACAGAACAGCCGCTATCGTGATCGGGAACCATGACTTCATCTGTTTGTCCTCCAAATGCAAGAATGGCGACGAATACTTGCCGCCTCAAGCTTACATCTTCAAAACAGTTCTTTGCTGGCAAGCGCCGCACCCTGGACGAGCGCCTCGAACTTGGCCCACATCACCGGCGCGGGTACGCGCTCGATGACATCCACCTGCGCGAAACCACAATCCGTGCCGGCAATCACATTTTCCGGACCGACCAGCTTCGCGTAGCGAACAATCCGATCGGCCACCAGCCGGGGATGTTCCACAGTGATCGTATGGTGCGTGATCACTCCCGGAATCAGGATTTTGCCCGCCGGCAATTTGCGATCCTGCCAGACTCGCCACTCATGTTCATGCCTGGGATTGGCGGCTTCAATTGAATACGCCCCGGCGCGCACCTGCAGGATGAAGCCGACGATATCGCCCAATGCCGCATCCGCCAGGTGCGGAACGTGCCAGCTCCCGAAACAGATGTGATACCGAACCCGGTCCTCAGGAATGCCCCGAAGCGCGTGATTCAGTGCGTCGACGCGCAGCTGCGCCCATTCCCGATAGCGTTCCGGACTCTGCTGCACCAGGTGGTCGTACATGTTGGCGAGCACGGCGTCGTCCACTTGAAGGAGAAGGCCCGCCTGATGAATTTCCAGGTACTCCTGACGCAACGCTTCGGCCAGCGCGAAAATATACTCATTTTCCGTCGCGTAGTGCTCGTTGACGCCATCATAGGCGGTGCTGGCTGGAGCCACCGCGGTTAGGAACGCCTCTTCTACCGTTACCGACTTCAAGGCCGTTTTAAAATTAGCGATGGCCGAACGGATGGGTGCGGGGTCGATATATTCAATCGGCCCGACGCAGGCCTCCGTCGGGCGACCGGTGAGCACACTCGGCATTTCCCGCGCGATGACATCGCCGAATCGCTGCAGATCCCGGCCAAGCCACTCCACGGGGCGCAACTGGTTGGGACGGATTTCGAATCCTGAGATGCGATTCAGAACGTAGTTGGACCAACTGGATTTTCCGAATTCACCGTCGCTGACGATGTCCAGACCGATAGCGGCTTGTTTCTTGACCACTTCGGCGGTCGCGCGCTGCAGCGTCTCGATGTAGCCGGCAGTGGGTACAGCGTCCTTCGGCCGATCTTGGCCGGACTGGGCTAGCGATTTCAGTTCCGCAGGGCGCACAAGGCTCCCGACGTGGGTCGTTAGGATTCGTTTTTCGCTTCGTTTCATGCTAGTTGTTTTTCGCGGATCGCTCCGAAGGATATCACGGGAGCTTTTAGCGGAGTTTGCGGACATCAAGCGGACTGATAAAGCTGATCGCTTGGGTTGAATCAACCAATCCTAGGGCAAGGAAAACACGATGAGCGATTGGCTGTCTTTGGGAGCGCCATTTGCATTACCGCCACTGGCCGCAATGATGGCCACGTATTGTTTTCCGTTCTTCCCTCGATAGGTCATGGGCACGGCGGTAGCGGTGTAGGGCAGTTTTGCGACCCACAATTCCTTGCCTGTCCTGGAATCGAAAGCGCGGAAGCGGCTGTCCGTGGTTGCTCCGATAAATACCAGGCCTCCCGCCGTGACGATGGGTCCGGCGCTGTTCGCCGACCCGGCATGTTGTTTACCCTCTGGCAAGCTCTCCACAAGGCCGAGGGGAACCTGCCAGGCAAATTCACCGGTGTTCGCGTTGACCGCGATCAGACGAGACCACGGCGGCCGGAAGCAAGGCAGATTCGCAATGGTCCGGCCGCTCGCGTCTTTAATCGGTGCGTTGAAACCGAAACCCTGGGGCCCGCCGCGTACGTATTCCACCAGCCCTTCTGCGTTCCCTGGTGTGTATTTGGGATTGTTTTGCAACCATCCGGTGGCCGGACTATCCTTGGTGGCGAGAAAAACATAACCTAGATTGGGATCGGTAGCCGTGCCGCCCCAGTTAACGCCGCCGCCATAACCGGGAAACACAATGGCCGGTTTCGTCGTAGCGCCATCAGCATGGAACGGCCATGGCGTGTAAGGACCCGCGTTGTAAGGCTGCCACTTGTCGTACCACTCCTGGCAAGCCTTGGCATGCTCCGGGGTCGTGTCCGCCGCGGTTACCAGATCATCCCTGGTGAAGCTCACGCGCGCGATGGGAGGCGGCTTCACGGGAATCGGCTGCGTGGGCGAATACCGCTCGCCCGGCACGTCACCCTGTGCGACCGGGCGCTCCTCTACGCCGAAAACGGGCTTGCCGGTGGTGCGATCCAGAATGAACATGTAGCCGATCTTGCCGACCTGCGCTAACGCGGGAATCTTCTTACCGTCCTTAACGATATCGATCAGCCCCGGAGCCGGAGGCAAGTTGTAATCCCACAGCTCATGATGGACGGTTTGGAAAAACCATTTCATTTTTCCAGTTTCCACGTCCACCGCAACCACAGAATCGCCGAACAGGTTATTGCCGGGCCGGTCGCCGCCGTAAAAGTTTGCTCCCGGTTCGCTGACCGGCAGGTAGAGCAGGCCCCGCTGTTCGTCCACGGTCAGAGCGAACGACCAGACGTTGTTGCCAGTGCGATTTTTCCAACTGCCGTTCAACCAGGTATCGTTACCGGGCTCACCAGGCCTGGGTATCGTGTGAAACTCCCATATCTGCTTTCCCGTTCGAGCATCGTAGGCGTGCGTATCGCCGAGCTGACCGCCAGCTTGATCCAGCGCCGGATTGATATGCCGCTCGCCCGGCCCGTAGAAGTTCGTTCCCAGCAGAATAATGTTTTTGTAAATGGTTGGAGCCCCCGCGTAGGCCACCTCCAGATCGACCTCGCCTTCCTTTCCGAAGCCCGGGTCGATTCTGCCGGTGTTCGCGTTCAGCCCCATCATCTTGTGTCCGGTCGTGAAAATGATGCGCGGCGGATTGCTGCGATCTCCGGGCCAGTATGCTAAACCGCGCTGCGAGGCGAGGCCGGTCTTCAGCTCGTAGCGCCAGATCTCTTTTCCTGTTTCCGGGTCCAGCGCAACCACGCGGTTTCCAGCGGGCGTGTACAGCACGCCATTTACCACGATGGGCGTGATTTCCTGAAAGATTTCCGCGGGACTGGACGACGTCAGAGTTCTGCCTTCCGGCTGCAGCCGGTAAGCCCAGGCCTGGGTCAACTTGGCTACGTTAGTGGCGTTGATCTGCGTTAACGGCGAGTAGCGCGTACTGGCCAGGTCGCGGTTGTACATCGGCCAATCGGCTGCGGCTTTCGTAGGTGTCTGTGCGAATAGCGTCGGCGCGGAGGCGCAACAGAACCCAACGATCATCCACTTCAAGCGCATGAGTCTCATTTTTTACCGACGTAGTGTACGGCGTCCCGTTCCTCGCACACAAACTCCATCAGTTCGGTGTCCGGCATCAGACGGTGATTCACCCGAACGGTGAAGGGCTTGGTGTACGCTTTCGGGTCCTCAATGGTGATGTCGATCTGCATCGAGCCGAAAGTCGGACGGCGCCAGCGCTCGGTAATCTTGCCCGTGCTGGTCAATGGACTACCTTCGACATCCAGCCATACATCGTCACGAAAGCCGGTGGTTTCCACCACCAGCGTGTCGCCCTCCCAGTGACCGACCGAATAGCCATACCACCATGGAGACGGATCATCTTTCGGCAAGGGTCGTCCGTCCATAAGGATCTGACGGGTGTTTCCGTTGGCCTCGTACAGAATCACGATAGCCTGCCGCGTCTGGAGGATTTTTCTCGGCTGGGGGTGCATGTGCAGCTGCGTCAGACCCAGCGGCAGGCAATGCGCATCGGGATTGTCCTTGTTATCATCCCCTTTGCGCTGGGCCCGCAGCTGCGCGGCCCACGGAGTCAGCGGCGGCAGATGTTCCTTGAAGCCCGCGCCGATGTTGAAGAACTGCGCTAGCGGAGGCTCGCCGTTGTCGACCGGCGGGGCGGGAGAAGTCCCTTTAGCTTGCGCTGCACCGCGTCCGGGACCACGCGCCTGTTCCCACAGGCCAGAGAAGTCAATTTTCCCATCGGCGCCGCGTGGCGGTGGCGCGGTGAGATCCACTTTACCGTCCGAGGTCCGCGGACCTGCCGTGGGATAGTCGGGCCATTGGGCGAAAAGCGCGGCGGCGCCGGCTGCCAGGGCCGCCGCCGCGAGAGCTGAAGTTGTCAAGAATCTCATATTCAGTTTCATTTTGTCCTTCGGCTGGCTCCCATGTCCATTCGCGGCAAAGACTCCTTAATCCGCGGGCTCGATCCGCAGCACAGTACCATCGGCGTCGTTTCCCCCGGACCTGCCCTCCGTGGCCACATAGATGTAGCCATCTGGACTCTGCTGGACGTCGCGGATCCGCATTTTCAGAGGGATCAACAGTCCTTCACGTCGCTCCGCCTGCGAGGGCTGATTGAAGGCCATGCGAATTAACTGCTGCTGGGTGAGGGATCCAATGAAAAGGTTGTTCTTCCACTTCGGGAACTTATCGCCGGTGTAGAAGAGAATGCTGGACGGGCTGATCGAGGGCACCCAGAAGATTCGCGGATTATCCATGCCGGGACGCGCCCACGGCTGGTCGGAGACCAGCGAACCCGTGTAGTTCCGTCCCATCGAAACCAGCGGCCAGCCGTAGTTGTGGCCCGCCTCGAGGATATTCACCTCGTCGCCGCCCATCGGGCCGATCTCGGCCTGCCAGAGCGCACCGGTCTCCGGATGAATCGCCAGCCCGTATCCGTTCCTGTGGCCGTAGGTGAAGATTTCAGGCTTCACCCCGGCGCGCCCCACGAACGGATTATCCGGTGGCACGCTGCCGTCGTCGCGCAGCCGCAGTGTCTTGCCCACGTGGTTATCCAGCTTCTGCGCCTTCATACGCAGGCTGTTGTCCTCGCCGCCATTGCAACAGATCCGGTCGCGATCGCCGACCGTCACGTAGAGCATGGCGTCCGGGCTGAAGAAGATTCTTCCCGCGAGGTTGCCGCCGGTCTCCCACGCGTCGGCAACGAAAATTTCCCGGGCCTCCTCGAGCCTGCTGCCGTTCAGACGCCCACGAGCGACAGCCAGTGTGAATCCCCCGTCGCCTTGCTTCGGATAGGACACGTACACCAGCCTGTTTTGGGCGAACTGCGGATGGACGGCCACAAAGTGGAGTGCGTCGCCACTTTGGCCAGGCGCTGTGGGGGATATCCACACTGGATCAGGCTCCAGAACGCCGTCGTGGATCATCCGCAGCCGGCCATTCTTCTCCGTCACAAGGAGACGTCCGTCAGGCAGGAATGCCAGGCCCCAGGGATGCACGAGACCGCTGGCCACCGTGACGACACGGATCTTCCCGCCCTGTACATCCAGCACCTGCGGGCCGGCAGTCAGCGACTGAGTACGCCCGGGGGCAGCCAGTAAACACAACAGGGTCACAACATGCCAAACGGACCAGCGGTATCCGTGGATCATTTTTTCTCCGCAGCGGTAGTTAGCGCGGCCACCCGCAGGGTTAGGGCGCGGAAACTTTGCATGCAATTGCATGGATCGTAACGAATCGAGCCTTGGGAGTCAAGTCGCATAAGATTTTGAGTTGGGCCTAAGCGGGGAGAGATCATCGGGTTGCCCCCCGAAGCATGCGCCGATCGCGGCCCGGCTCTCGTGGAATTTGGAGTACCCTGATTCTGATAAGCAGGGTTCCTAATGTCACGTGCAGGCATCGGTTACCAACAACAGATGGAGGAGTCTTATGGATCGTTCGGTTTTTAAGTGGATTGTACTCTCAGGCGCACTGCTCGCGCCTACGGCGGGTTTCGCGCAAGTCGCCTGCACGCGTGCCGGCTTGCAAGCCGCTACCGATCTCTATATTGCCGCTCAAACCAAGGGCGACATCTCCGGCCTGCCGCTCGCGAAGGGGCTGGGTTACGTCGAGAACTTTAAGACCATGAACATAGACGATGGCCTGATCAAGAAGGCGATGAAGATCGACCACCATCGCACTCTGCTGGATACCTCGACGTGCCAGACGTTCACGGAAGTGATCGTTTCGGACAAGGCCAACCCGTATGCGCTCGGCACGCGGCTCCGCGTGAATCACGGGTTGATTGCCGAAATCGAAATGATGTGGACCACCACGGGTTACTGGGGGTTTAACGTCGACAACTATCTGAAGTACTCGTCCGCCGAGGATTGGGGCGCCATCCCCGCAGCCAGGCGCGACACCCGCGCGACTCTAGTCTCCGCGGCTAACGCTTACCTGGATGCGTTCCTGGAAGGGAAGATGGACCTGGTTCCGTGGGGTTTCCCCTGCAACCGCACGGAAGGCGGTATGCACACCGGCAAGGGGGCTCCGGATGATTCCTGCCAAGTCGGCGTCCCAAGCGGCGTCAACATCGCAAACCGGCACTTCGTCGTCGACGAGACGATTGGAGCCGTAGTGGCCTTCTGCACCTTCGGCGCCGGATCTGCTACGGGCGGCAGCGGTGCGCCAGATACACACCTCTTCCGCGTGGAGAACGGGAAGCTGCGTTACGTCCATACGCTGACGCATCTGTTGCAGGCGAACGGCCCGGGTCGAGGAGGCCCCGGCAAAGGCCGCGCGGGCGCAACCAACAACCAGAAATAGAGCAGCAGAAATAAACCGGATCAGAATTACTTCTTGGCGACCGCGTTCTGCAGAAGAGCGCGAATCTCGGCCGCGGTTGCGGGGCTGACGGCCCCCCCTCCAGGACCGCCGCGAGGTGGACCGCCAGATCCAGGACGTTCTGCGGTACCGGCAGGCGTTCCCGTGGCTGGAGGAACCGCAGCAGCACCTCCGCCTCGGGCACCGTTGCCGACTAGATCTATCGCCTTGCGGCCGCTGGCATCGGCTAGCTCGGAATTTGCGCCTTTCTCAAGCAGATAGCGCACCAGATCTGTCCGGCCGGCCTGCGCTGCTACGTGAAGAGCGGTCATGCCTTCGTTCGAAGAGGGTGCGCGGGAGACGCGCATCGAATAGGTTTTTGTTCCGGTCACTTGGGCATTCACATCCGCGCCGTGCGCGAGCAGCAGATCCATGAGCGCCGTATTCGCGGAACCGCCGACGGCGCCCTGTGCCGCAAGACCAGTTCCGCCGCGGCTGCCAGGTCCAACGCCAGCCGCAACCAGGAATGCCGTCAAACCCATCGTGTTGATGTTGGGGTTCGCTCCTTTAGCCAGAAGGGCACCGATCACTTCCATATCGTTGCCCTGGGTCGCTCGAAACAAAGGCGTGCATCCCGTGCCCAACTGCTCCTCGATGAAACGTCCGCTGTTTCCGCCCCGGCTGGGGCGATGCATATTGAGCTCCGGATTCGGGTCGACGTCGGCGGCCAGCAGCGCGTTGATGACATCCATATAGGTAACACCACCCGAACCGCGCGCTACCACCGGCGACGGTCGGCGCCCAGCCGGTCTCAGAGCCGCCGCTCCCAATCTCAAACCGCCAGAGGATCCGCCTTCCTTCCGATCGATGGCGATATACAGAGCCGTGCGGCCCCACCAGTCCCAGACGTGCGGATTCGCTCCACGATCCAACAAGAGCTTGGCGACGTCGGTGTGATCGTTATCGAGGGCGATCATCAGCGGAGTCACACCTTCCGGCGTGGGCACATTCACATCGGTGCCGGCCGCGATCAGCGCCTCCACGCAGTCATAACAGCCGTTGCGTGCCGCATAGAGCAATGCGGTCAGTCCGCCGACCGGACGATACTGCGCGCGTGGCTCCGAGGTAATCTGGCTCGGCCAATCGCTATACAGTGCCCGAACCTTTGGGTTGGCGTCTTTGGAAAGCAGTAGCTTCACCATCGCGCCCGCATTTTTTCCCGCGGCGGCGGCATACATCAAAGGTGTTTGATGGTGAAACTTTTCAATCACGTTTACATCGGCGCCGGCTTTGACTAACATCTCGACGATGGGCATTTCCCCCATCTTGGTGGCCAGCATCAGGGCCGTCTCACCGTCCAGATTGGGGCTCTCGTGTCCCGCACCGGCGTCCAGCAGCGTTTTCACCATCCGGGCGTCGGCCAGCTTGACGGCTTCCGTGAGCGGGTAGGATCCGAACTCATTGGCGACGTCCACTCTCGCCTTCTTCGCGATTAGCGCATCGAGCAGTTCATAGTCCACCCGGTAGACCGCCCAATGTATCGGGCGGGTGCCATCGGGTTGCGCCGCATTCACGTCCGCGCCGCCGCGAATTTTGTCGAGCGCCGCCTTGCGGTTTCCCGCTTGAATGAGATCGGCGAGGGAATCTTTTTGGGCTTGCGCCCACATCGGCGCCGCGACGAAGATTACAAAAAGGACGGCAAGAATGAAGCGTTTCACGCTTTCCTCCTAAACCACATTGGGATCCAGTTTGTCATGGTGAGCCCACAGACCCTTGGCTGCGTCATACAGGAATTTCTCCGGGTCTTTCCACGTTCGGGCCAGACCCTTCAGCACGCCTTCTTGCAGCATGTCCTTGGGGCCGTCGCCTTCCCGGACTTGTTTGAAAAGGCGCGCCCGAACCTCTTCCATCATGTCGCGTTCCGCCTTGAATTCGGCTCGCGTCATGACCGGACCATAGGCGGGCACGATCCTGGTTTGTTCATTACCGAGCGCGAGCAGGATATCCATCGCGTCCACACGTCCTCCGATCCACGCTCCGGTGAAATAATCGAGCGCCGGATCGCGCAGCGGCGATGCGACGTCGCCCGCGGCAAGGATATTCGAAGTCTTGAAATAGACGTAAATGTCGCCGTTGGTGTGGGCCAAAGTCAGGTAGCCGTAGTCGATCTGCTCGCTCCCCGCTTTCAAAGAACCGGTGTTCAGAAAAGTCTCGGTGGGGCGGGCGGCCTTGGGACGGGCTTTCTCGTAGCGATCTTCGGCCGGAACCCAGTAATCGGACGCCATCCATTGGGCGGTACGCTCGTGCGCGACGATTTTTGCCCCCGCCGCGGCGAACAGTTCGTTGTTGCCGGTCTGATCGGTGTGATAGTGGGTGTTGAAGAGCGTTTGGACTTTCGCGCCAGCCGCGACATTGTTTAGTGCAGTCATCACCTGCTCGCCCGATTTGGGAGCGCCGCTATCCACCAGCACCAGCCCCTCACCCGCGGAGAAAGCCAGCACATTGCTGCCGCCGCCATCGACCACGGCCAGCTTGTCCGTTAGTCGAACCGAACCAGCCGCCTGCTGCCCGGTGAGAATCCGGGGGGATGCCCACACGGTGAGTGCCCCCGCGACGGTACCTTTTAATAGTTCTCTGCGATTCACTGGGCCTGGACTCCTAGACTTCCGAGATGGTGCCGGTGCTGTCACCGAACTTCTCATGTGGTGCCCCCACCTTTTGCAGCAGCGTCAGGTGAAGATTCGCGATCGGCGTGCGCTCCGGCAGCACGATATGCTGGCCGCCCAGCTTCATCTTGCCGTTGCCGCCTCCGACCAGGATGTTCGGCTCCGGATAGTTGTTGTGCATGTCGCTGTTGCTCATGTTCGACCCGTACATGAGAATCGAATGATCAAGCAACGTTCCCTGGCCGTCCGGCGTCGCCGCCAGCTTGGCGAGAAATTCCGCGAACTTCTCAACGTGCCAGCTTTGGATCTTGACCAGCTTATTGATTCTCTCCAGATCGTTGGCGTGATGGGAGACGGGGTGGAAGGAATCCGGAACTCCGATGTGGTTGTAAGTCCGGTTGGTGCCCTCCGCGACCATAATGTAGGAAGCCACGCGGGTAAGGTCGGCCTGATAGGCCAGCGCGATCAGGTCGAACATCAACTTCACCTGCTCGGGAAAGGCGTCCAATTCCCCGATCGGAGCATCGGGAATCTTGAGGGCGGAAAGATCTTTTGCGCCGGCCATCTGCGTGCGCCGCTCGATTTCGCGAACGCTTTCGAGATATCCGTCGAGAACCGCCTTGTCACTGCTGCCAAGTTCGCCCTGGAGCTTCTTGGTGCGGTCGAGGATCAGATCCAGGATGCTGCTGGTCTGGTGGCTGATCGAGGTGCGCTCCTGTGGCGTGTCGCCTTCACCGAACAACTGCAAGAAGATTTTCCGCGGATTGGGTTCCATAGGCAGCGGCGATTCCGCGTCGCGGAAAGACAGAGTTGTATAGGAGCCGCCGCCGCCCGCCGCCACCTGAACGATGGTTTCCGAGGCGACTTCCAGCGAGGGCAGGGGAGTGTCCTGGCTGATGACCTTCGCGATCACTTGATCGAGAGTCGTGGCCATATGCGCGCGAGGACCGCCCGTGTCCGGACGAGTGGCGCTCAGCCACGTCGCGGGAGTGAAGGTATGAACCGAGCCGGCGGTCGCGGCGTTCTCCAGGTTTCCGAAGGACGAAACATACTTCTTGTATGGCTCAAGGGACGAGAGAATCGGGCTGAGCTTGAAATCGGCGCCAGAACCGGTCGGCGTCCATTTATCCATGGCCGGGCCATGCGAGGTGTTGCCCATGATCGCACCGTGGGGAAGGTAGAAGAATCCCGTCCGTAGCTTAGGCATGGCGGCAGTTTGAGCCAGAGCTGTGCCGGCGGGCACCATGGCGTCCAGGAACGGCAACCCCAATGTCACTCCGGCGCCCTTCAGCACCGCTCTGCGGGAAATATGTTTCTTGGTGATGAACATGTTCTCTCCTTGTTAACCTCGCGCACAACGCAGCGGGGTGGTACCATTTCTTTCCTCAAGCGAGCGCACCCCGCGCTGTGCGCTCAGACCCACGATCACTTATTAGTTGCCACTTGTTTCGGAGCCGCGGCTCCTACACCCTGCTTACGGAACGCGTCGCTATTCACGATTCCTAAAACGATGGAAGACAACTTGTAATTATCTTTCGCGGCCTCACGGACAATCGTACGAACCTGAGGCATATCGAAATATTCCAATTGCCGGTTGAGAGCGTACATCATCAGTTTTTCCGTCACGGCCTCAACGAACACAGCCGGGCGATCGACCAGTTGCGCGCTCAGTTCCACCGGACCATTGATCGGAACTCCATTCGGCAACACTGTGTTGGCGTCGATCGGGGCGTTACCGGCCTGGCGATCCACCGTCCGGAACTGCCCGATGGCATCGAAATTCTCCAGGGGCAAACCGATCGGATCGATCACACCATGGCACTGTCTGCAACTGGCTTTGTCGCGGTGCTGCTCGAGCCTGGCCCGGACTGTCTTGGGCGTCTCGCCTGCCTTTTGCGAAAGGTCGGTTGCCGTATTCGGCGGAGGAGGCGACGGGGGCGTGCCCATCAGCTTATCGAGCACCCACGCTCCCCGCAGCACCGGAGACGTGCGGTCGCCATAGGACGTCCTTAGGAGCACCGCGCCCTTGCCCAACAGGCCCCAGCGCTCTTTCTCCGCCACGGTGACCTTGCGAAACTGGCTACCGGCAACACCGGGAATACCGTAGTGGCGAGCCAGCCGATCATTCAGGAATGTGTAGTTGGCGGTCAGCAGGTCCATGACACTCCGGTTTTCCAGAAGAATGCTGCTCAGGAAATCTTCTGCTTCCGTTGAGAAATCGCGCCGCAGTTGCTCATTGAATCCCGGAAACAACTTCGGATCTGGCTGCACGGAGCTCAGATCGGCGATGTTCAGCCACTTCATTGCAAAGCTGGTGACCAGGCTGGAGGCCTTGGGATCCGCCATCATGCGCTTCACTTGCGCTTCCACCACTCCGGGCTTGCTTAACCCGCCCGCCGCGGCTAGCTTCAACAACTCCTGGTCCGGACCGGTATTCCACAGGAAGAAGGAAAGACGGGATGCCAATTCCAGATCGGTAAGAGAAACTTCGGCATTGGAGGATGCGCCCCCACTCCCTTTAATTGGAGCTCCGCGAAGCGCGCGATAGAGGAACTCGGGACTGGCCAGTACCGCCGCCACCACCTGCTCAATTCCCTGATCGAAGCTTTCCCCGCCTTCACGGCCGGCTGCATAGAACGGCATGAGGCGGTTCACATCTTCTGCCGTCACTGGCCGGCGGAATGCACGGCGCGCCAGGTTTTCGGTGATTTGTCTGGCGCAGGAGAGTTCTTCCGCCGGCTTGGGATCGCAGACAAAGACCAGCGCGCGGCTGGAAGTTCTCGAAACACCTTTGGGATCATACGGTCCGACGATCTCGACGCCATCGACAAGGCGGGGCATGCGCCCGTTGGCTTGCGCGATGCTGCCAGTCAGGCCGGCGAAGGGGGCGGGGTTTGCGACATTTTCGTCGGATTCCACATGGGAGCGGTCGATGAAGGCCACCACGACGTCGCGCACGCCGGCTTGCACCTGCACGGGAATCTTCGCGAACCGCGCCATGATCTCGGCGCGTCCCGCGGCTGCCTTGCGATCCGCCAGAGCCTGGTCCGCGGGGCCGCCGATCGGCTTGCGGAACACAACCTTGCCGTCAATCATGATGACCAGAGTGCTCTCGTTCTCTACCGGACCGGTATACAGGCCCACCCCTAGATCATTCATGGTGAAGCGATACTCCCCGTCGGCGGGGAAATTGTGTTTGAACTTGACGCCGCCGCGAGTTCCCAAAGGCAGGGGCTCGTCGGGGTTTTGATTCGCCGCGATAGAGTACTTCACATTCGAAACACGAGGATTGGGACTACCGATAGCGAGCTTCGCCACTTGTCGCGCGGCGGTGATGTACTGACTTAGGAACGCAGGAGACACGCTCAAAGCAGCCGCGATGTTGTCGAAGCCCTCCACCTGGATGTCCTGCGGCAGGACGTCCTTCGCGTTCACCTCCACACCCACCAAAGCTTTCACTGATGCGGAATACTCCGTGCGGTTCAGGCGCTCGACTGGCACATAGCCCGCCTTCGGACCTTTGGCATGCGTGTCGAGGTCGTTTTCCATCCAGGTGACGAACGAATCGATATCCTTTTGCGGCGGCTGAGGAGCGCCCGGCGGCGGCATCAAACGTCCGCGCAGCTTGCGAAGTGCCTTCTCCCAGATCTGCGCGTCATCCGCGGCGGCTTGCAGGTCCAGGCTGTCCAACGCTATGCCACCCGTCCTCAAGCGGGTGTTATGGCAGCCGACGCAGTAGGTGTTCAACATTGCGCGATGCGGGTCAGCCGCGGCTTTGCCAGAGGTGCCGGCGGGAGGCTGCCCTACGGCCCTGTTTTCCAAAACCGCGAGAGAGGCGATCAGAACGACAAGAGCACTCGCAAAAATGAAACGCTTCATAGATCGCAAGCCGTCGCCTTATCAATGATTTGCAGTCGGATGTTCATCATTGTGAGCTTTCCTGTTTTATCACAAAAAAGTGAGTGGCGACAGGGGTTGGATAGTTTACGCTCCTCCCTGATCACGCTTGACGACTGTTGGTGATCTAGGCATCATTGTCGATGATCCAGGAATCACCGCCATGAAAGGAGAATTTCGGTGCGCTCCCTTCTTATATCTTGCTTGGCGTTATCCTCCGCGGCGCTAACAGCCCAGACCCCGCCCGCCTTTGAAGTCGCTTCCGTCAAACCGAACAAGTCCGGAACGACGCAAGCGAACGTTGGTATGCCGCCGAACGGCGTCAACTTCGTTAACCTTCCGTTGCGTGGCATCATCCAACTGGCCTACGGCATCAACCAGCCATCGAAACTCTTTGGTGTCCCCGATTGGGCGGTCACCGAGCGGTATGATATCAGCGCACGGGCGGCAGGACCAATCACCCAGGAGGAGCGTCGTTTGATGCTGCAAGCGTTGCTCGCGGACCGATTGAAGCTGGTGGCGCGACGGGAAACGCGCGAAGTCTCCGTCCTGGCGCTCATGCTGGCTCGCAACGACGGAAAGCCAGGCAAGAATTTAGTTGAATCGAAAGGGTGCATTGCGCCAGGTAGTGCGGCCGCCAAGGAGCCGGCTCCGGCGGGTGTTGAAACACGCATCTGCGGACCGAAAAACGGCGGCGCCGGCAGACTCGTTCTCGTCGGGACGCCGATGCAGCAATTTACGAGCCTGCTGGCCCTGATACTCGGTCGCACGGTCATCGACAGGACGGGCCTGACCGGTTCCTACGATATAGACCTCGCTTATACTCCCGAGCAACCGATCCCCGCAGGCATAAACATCCCGGGCCCCCTGCCGATCCGAATGGACCTTCCATATATACAGCCGTCCGGGAGCAACTAGGACTCAAGCTCGAGTCGCAGCGGGATCAGGAGGAAGTCTTAGTGATCGACCACGTCGAGCGGCAGCCCAGCGAGAACTGATGAAAGCCGCCGTCTATAACAAAGGCGTCGTCCAAATCCAGGACGTCGAGAAGCCAGTCTCCAAGGACAATGAAGTCCTGGTTCGCATTCATGCGACCACGATCTGCGCCGCAGACTACCGGCTCAAAAACTTTCCTCGCGTCTTCGCGATGCTCCTAGGCCTGAGGAAGGGCAAGATTCTGGGGATGGAGTTGTCCGGAACAGTGGAATCCGTGGGCCAAGCCGTGACCCGATTCCGCCCCGGCGACCAGGTATTCGGAGGGACCGGATTCAAGCTCGGCACGCACGCCGAGTACGCGTGCACTCTCGAAAGCCGTCTCGAAATGAAGCCGGCCATTATGACGCTTGAGGAAGCCGCCGCGGTCACTTTTGGAGGCCTCACCGCGTTGTGCTTCCTCCGGCAAGCAAACATCCAGGCTGGACAGAACGTGCTGGTCTACGGCGCATCCGGGAGTGTCGGCGTCTTCGCGGTTCAATTGGCAAAATACTTCGGCGCGCGCGTCACCGGCGTATGCAGCACGGCTAATGTGGACTTGGTGAAATCGCTTGGCGCGGACGAGGTGGTCGACTATACCAAAGAGGATTTTTCGAAAGCCGGCCAAGTGTATGACATGGTGGTCGAGACGGTTGGCAAGGCCGGTTACTCGCGCTGCCTGAAATCCCTTAAGCGAGGCGGTCGCTTGGTTCTGATCACGATTTCCGGAGGACCGTTGTCGATACTTGGCGATATCGTTCGGCAGCAGTGGATTTCCATCACGGGTGCAGCCAAACTTGTCGGCGGCTTGCCGCGCATCGCCCCCGGGGATCTGGGTTTACTCAAGGGCCTGATCGAGGCCGGAGAGCTGAGGACGGTGATCGACAGACGCTACTCCCTCGACGAGATCGCCGAGGCCTTCTGCTACGCGGAGGCCGGACACAAGAAAGGCCACGTCATCATAAATGTCGCGCCCGCCTAGTTGGTGTGTGGCGCTTCAGCCGGCGGCGGAGGCGGTGGACCCTTGGGGGCTCCCTTACCAGCACCTCGACCAAACTGCCCTGGCGGCGGAGCCGGAGGCATCTGAGCCGTGCCGCCGACCTTCAGCGCCATGAACTGGGTGCCGGTCGCGAAGCCGACGTACTGCGTGTTATCGACCATGTAGGTGATCGGGGGCGCACCACCGGGGAGGTTGAACGGCAGCGCGAGCAGTTCGTCGCCCGTATCCGCCTTGTAGGCGTAGAGCGTGTTGCCCGCCGTCTGGAACACAAGGTTGCTGGCCGTGGTCATCGTGCCTCCAGTCGACCCGCTACCGCGGCCCGGCTTCACCCACTTGATCGTGTTTGTCTTGGGATCGCGGGCCTGCAAGCCGCCGCGGCCCACGTTCTCGGGGCCCCAGATCGGCATCGGAGTCGTCTTCTTGTCCTGACCGCCGCGACCCAGCCCATGCGCGCCGCCGCCCGCTCTGGGATCAGGCGCCGCCGCGGCGTTGAAGGTGTAGCTGCCGGCACTGTAAGGCAAATAGACCAAGCCGGCATTCGGGTTGTAGGACATCGGCGCCCAGTTGTGAGCGCCGCCGCCGCCCGGATACATCACGACCGAATTCGTCTGGTCGTAGTATGCGTCCTGATTGATGATGGGCCGGCCATTCTTGCTCTTATCGAAGCCCTTCACCCAGTTCACCGGAACGAAGGGCTCGGCCGAGATGAACTGTCCATTGGTGCGGTCCAGGATGTAGAACACTCCGCTCTTGGGAGCCTGCATGATGACCTTGCGAGTCTTTCCTTCGATCTGGATATCGGCCATGATGAAGCCGCCCACCGAGTCCAAGTCCCAGGCATCGCTGGGAACCGTCTGGTAATACCACTTCAGCTTGCCCGTGCTCGCATCCACGGCGACGATCGAGCACGTATAAAGGTTGTCCCATTTCCCGAAGTCCGATTTCGGGATGCCACGCATTTCCTCCGGCCAAGGCTCAGGGTTTCCGGTCCCGGCAATTACCAGGTTGGTTTCGGGGTCATACACCAAGCCATCCCACACCGAGGCGCCGCCGCCGTACTTCGCCCAGTCGCCGACCCAGGTCTTGGATGCCTTTTCCTGATCCTTATCCTCCATGGGCTGACCGGGAGCAGGCGGAACCGTGTGGAACTTCCACGCGAGCGATCCATCCTTGAGGTTGTACGCCGCGAAGAAGCCGCGAATGAAATACTCGCCGCCGCCCACACCGACGATCACCTTGTCGCCAGCGATGCGGGGCGCAATGGTGAATGAGTAGTACTGATTGATGTCCGCGACCTTGCTCTGCCACACTTCTTTCCCGGTGAGGGCGTCGATCGAGATTAGACGGGCGTCGTTAGCCGCCAGGATGATTCTTCCGTCGTAGATCGCGAGTCCACGGTTGTGTGTGCCGCAGCACATATGGCTCGGCGTGATGGGATCAATCTTGGCGTCATACATCCACTTCTGTTGGCCGGTGCGAGCGTCGAGGGCGTACACGATGCTGTTGTCCATCGTTTGGTAGATCGTGTCGTTCCACATCAGAGGCGTGCCTTCGGTGCCGCCGCGGCCCCCCGCCGCGGTGAGGGGCGCCGACCAAGCCAATCCCAGCTTTCCGACGTTGGTCTCATCGATTTGCTTGAGCTGGCTGTAGCGCTGCTCCGTTTGCGTCAGGCCGTAGGTGAGCCAGGTGCCCCGCATGGCGTCCTTGGCGGTACCCGCGGTCTTGAGAACTTTAGCGTCCACCACGTGCGGCTGCTGGGCGGTGATCGTGGTAATCAGAGCGAGCGCAAAGGGTGCGGCGTAAAACGTCGAGCGCTTCAGGAACGATTGCGCTGCACCCGTTTTGCGCGATTTCCTCAAGAGAGTCTCGATGACGCCGGCGGCCAACCGGGCCTTGATGTTAGAGGTGGTCAAGCAGTGATCCCTTCAAAGGCAGTATGACCCATTTCAGTCCTCAAGAAAACTCCGTGGGGGCGCCACCCGCCTGCCGGCTTGACCGATAATGAACCCATGCCTCTCCAAAAAATCGTACCCGCTCTGGCACTCGCGGTTGCCGCCTTCGGCCAAACGCCGCTGGTTCCGCCCCCCAATGCCCCCTACGGCATTTCCATTTCTCCCGAGGCCGCGAAGAAGGTAGCGGCTGCTTCCATTGCCGAAGCTCGCAAGAACAATTGGGCGATGGCGGTGGCCGTCGTCGACACTGGCGGCTACCTCGTCTACTTCGAGCGGATGCAGGATACGCAGTTAGGTAGTGTCGAAGTCGCCATCGATAAAGCCAAATCAGCCGCCCTTTTCCGCCGCCCCACAAAGTCGTTCCAGGACACGCTGGCCGGGGGCGGGGACGGGCTTCGCATGCTGGGCCTCACTGGAGCGGTTCCGGTCGAAGGCGGCATTCCGATCGTCGTCGACGGTAAGCTCATCGGGGCCGTCGGCGCCTCCGGCGGCAGCGGCGACCAGGATGGCCGCACCGCCCAAGCCGGAGTCGCGGCGATGAAATAAAGAACCGCAAGCAGCGACCTGAACAAGGGCGGTCACCAGCAGCGAAGAGATGGCGCAAAGAAGGGCCGTCATCGTCCGAGGAAACGCCGGCCGTGCAGCACCCGACCTTTTATCGCGCCCAATTATCCGGGCTTCGGTCATAGCGACTGGCCGGACCCAAAAACCTTAGCGTATACCTTCGATCACGCGCCAACGAAAGTGCGCTTCGCACCAATCTCCTGTCTCTTGCCGACGACGCGGACCGGACAAGTTAACGGAGTCGGCGCCCTTAAATCTCTTGGTCTATTTGCAAACTTCGCTGGCCTCCCGGCAAAGCGATCCTCTTTCCCAAGACGTTCGAGCAAGTCATGGCGACGCTTGGGCATAGATCTCGCAACAAACGGATTGTACGATTGTAGCTCTGAAGAGTCCAAATCAAGGAGCTTTTATGAATCCGAGCATCGCGAATCCGAACGTCGTTAATCCAAATAAGGTGTTGTGGGAAAAAGGCGACTTCACCGAGATTGCCGCCTTCATGCGCCAGTCTGGTGAGGCCCTGATTCAGTCCATCGCGATAACACCGCCGCTGCGGGCTCTGGACCTCGGCTGCGGGGACGGCACCACGGCGATTCCGCTGGCCCGAACGGGAGCGGAAGTGATTGGAATCGACATTGCCAGGAACCTGGTGCAGGCCGGGAATAGACGAGCCGCCGAGGCCGGCCTCCACCGCCTGAAGTTTCAAGAAGGAGACGCGTGCAATTTGGCGGGGGTCGCCGACCATTCGTTCGATCTGACCCTCTCCGTGTTCGGCGCCATGTTTGCGCCCAAGCCATTCGATGTCGCCAAAGAGATGGTGCGCGTTACGAAACCTGGCGGTCGCATTGTAATGGGCAACTGGATTCCCAACGATCCGACGTTCGTCTCACAGCTGCTGAAGATCAGCTCGGCGTTTACGCCTCCTCCGTCGGAAGGCTTCGTCAGCCCCATGACCTGGGGGGTCGAGAGCAACATTATCGAACGCTTTGCCCAGGCCGGTGTTCCCGAGGAGAAAATTTCCATGATCAAGGACACGTACTACTTTGCCTCGCCCGACCAAAATCCGACGCAGTTCATAGATCTCTTTGAAACCTGCTATGGACCGACTATGAACGCTGTTGAAGCAGCTCAAAAGAACGGCAAAGCGGAGGAGCTCCACGAGCAATTAGTGGAGCTGGCGAACGCGCAGAACAAGAGTAAGGACGCTGGCACTTTCATACCTGCCACCTTTATGCGGGTCACTGTTCTAACCTAACATTAAGGAGCTTTAATCATGTCGATTTGGCGTCCCGATCCAACGTTCTACCCTTCGCCCAAGATGGCCATGGATGCGCCGGCGGAAAAGCTGGCGTACATCGCGATGGTCAACGGTAAGAATAACGGCCGTCACGATGCAATGGGCGTCGTGGATGTCGATCCCGCATCCTCCGGCTACGGTCATATCGTCGGCCAGGTGGACATGCCGCATGCCGGCGATGAGCTGCATCATTTCGGCTGGAACGCATGCAGCGCCTGCCTATGCCCGCACGCGGCGCATCCCCACGTGGAACGCCGCTACCTGGTGGTGCCGGGCATCCATTCTTCGCGCATCCATATCCTCGACACCAAGCCGGATCCGCGCAACCCGCAAATCGTCAAGGTGATTGAACCGGAGACGCTGGCCGCGCGGACGGGATACGCATCTCCGCATACGGTTCATTGCGGTCCCGATGGAATCCTGATGAGCGCGCTGGGAGCTCCGGGCGGCGATGGCCCGGGCGGGCTTTTCGTGATGGATCACGAGAGCTTCGACGTCCTCGGGAAGTGGGAGCTGGATCGCGGCCCTCAGAAACTTGCCTACGATTTCTGGTGGCACTTGGGATACGACACCATCATCACCAGCGAATGGGGGACTCCCAACATGGTGAGTAAGGGAGTGAATCCGGAGATTCTATTGGCTGGCGGCTACGGCCACAAGCTGCACGTCTGGGATCTGCCCAAGCGGCGCCATCTGCAGGAACTCGATTTGGGTTCCGAGCATCAGATGGCGTTGGAACTGCGTCCGGCGCACGATCCCACCCGCGCGTATGGGTTCCTCGGTGTAGTCGTATCTCTAAAGGATCTCTCGGCGTCGATCTGGACCTGGTATCGCGACAACGGCAAATGGGCAATCAAGAAGGTGATCGAGATTCCCGCCGAGCCGGCCGATCCGGCAACCCTGCCGCCGCTGCTGCAAGGCTTCAAGGCCGTTCCGCCGTTGATCACGGACATCAATCTCTCGCTCGACGACCGGTACCTCTATGTTTCCTGCTTTGGCACCGGCGAGTTCCTGCAATACGATGTCTCCGACCCTTTCCACCCGCGAAAAACCGGGTCAGTGCACGTGGGTGGAATCGTCCGCAAGGCTGCGCATCCCAAGAGTCCCAAGACTCCCTTGAACGGCGCGCCGCAGATGGTCGAGCTCAGCCGCGACGGCAAGCGCATCTACTTCACCAATTCTCTCTACACTCCGTGGGACGCGCAGTTTTATCCGGAAGGCATCCAGAGCTGGATGGTGAAGCTCGATGCCAAACCGGAAGGTGGCATGGAGATCGATCCCAAGCTCTTCGTAGAGTTCGGTGAACTGCGCGGTCACCAGGTCCGGCTGGAAGGCGGCGACGCGTCCTCGGATTCCTACTGCTACGCATGAGCGAGAACGTATGAACGACGGACTAGCAGCATGGTCCACACTCTTCTTGCTGGGGGCCTATCACGGCATCAATCCCGGGATGGGGTGGTTGTTCGCGGTGGCTCGGGGCATGCAAGAGCATCGCGCACGCGCGGTCGCGTGGTCGCTGCCGCCCATTGCCCTGGGCCACGCACTGGCGATCGGCGTGGTGGTTCTCGTCGCCGAACTGGCCCAGGTAGCGCTGCCGATGCTGTACATCCGTATGGGCGTTGCGGGGGCATTAGTTGGGCTGGGCGTGTACAAGCTGATCCGCAGCCGGCACTTCCGCTGGGGCGGCATGCAAGTAGGTTTTCGCGACCTCACCATCTGGTCATTTCTAATGGCCTCGGCGCACGGTGCTGGCCTGATGGTGCTGCCGGTAGTTCTCGCCGGGTCGGTGGCGGGGCCTCATGCGCATCATATGGCCGCGGCCCAAGGCGCGTCATCCCACGCAGCGACCGGCGTCTGGGCCACGCTCGTCCACACGCTGGGATATTTCGCCGTGACCGCGGCGGCGGCGTTGCTTGTCTATCAGAAATTCGGTCTGGCAATGCTTCGCCGGTCGTGGTTCAATCTGGACCTCATCTGGGCGATCGCGTTGATCGTAACCGGTTTCGTAGCGCTAGTGGTTTGAATCGCGTGTGGTTTGAATCACGTTGACCACGTCAGCCCGGAGCATGTACCATGAGGTCGTGCGCCGGGTGATGGCCTTAGTTTTATTGGGCTTATTCAGCATCTCGCTGATTTCCCCGGGTGCGCTCGAGCCGGACCCCGAGGCAGGATTACCGGCCTGCTGCCGGCGTAACGGCAAGCATCATTGCGCGATGGTTACCGAGGCCGGATCTGAGTCCGGTCCTGCGGTTCATTCCTCTCCGTGTCTTTCTTTTTCTGGCGCCCGGGCGGTTCCCGCTTCACCGAACCTGGGAGTGCTCGCGACTCCACCGGCCTCGGCCGTCTCGCTCCCGAAGAACTCCGCGAACCAGTTAGTGAATGAAGCGCCGATGCGGGGTCTCTTTCATGCCCCGCGTCAGTTGCGCGACCCTCCATACCTCTTCTTTTCGTAATTCGGTACGTGTCGGATTCTGAAAATATGAGAGGTGTCCTCTGTCTTCTCGTGCAGTTGGAATATGTATCGCTCTGGTTCCCCTGGCGATCTGGGCTGCCGTCTTCGGCAGCGTTCGCGGCGTGATCCACGATCCTGATCACCGTCCGGTGCAAAAGGCCCGCGTCGTAGTGAAATCGAGCAACTCGGATTACTCCCAAAGGCTGACGTCCAACGCCGACGGAGCTTTCGAAGCGACCGCTCTGCCCGTTGGATCCTATGTGGTCACAGTCACGGCGGAGGGATTCGGGCCTTCTCAACAGCAGATTGTTGTCGCTTCCGGGGGCGCGCCCATCTTGCACTTCCAGCTTGCGATCGGGACCAAGAGCGAACAGGTCACCGTGTCCGAGTCAGCGCTAGCCGTAAGCCCTGATCAAATCACGCCCACCACCATCATCAGCCGAAGTGAAATTGCAACGACTCCCGGCGCGGATTTGAGCAACAGCCTGACTTCGATCACCGACTACATTCCAGGAGCCTGGGTGACACATGACCAGCTACACGTGCGCGGCGGACACCAGGTGACCTGGGCGATCGATGGCGTTCCCATTCCCAACACCAATATTGCGAGCAATATCGGACCGCAGATTGATCCCAAGGATATCGATTATCTGGAAGCACAGCGAGGCGGTTATTCTTCGGCCTACGGCGACCGAACATACGGGGTCTTCAATGTGGTGCCCAGAACCGGTTTCGAACGAAGCAACGAAGCCGAGCTGTTTACGACTTTTGGCACGTTTCACCAGACCAACGATCAAGTCAATTTCGGCAGCCACACCGAGAAGTTCGCTTATTTTGGCAGTTTCAACGGAAATCGGAGCGACTATGGCCTGGAAACTCCAGGTCCCGACATCTTCCACGATCGCGTCTCGGGGTTCGGAGGCATGGGAACGCTCATCTACAATCGTGACGCCAGCAACCAATTCCGCTTCGTGACCTCATCGCGGCGCGACGACTATCAGATTCCCAACGATCCAGAGGCACAGGCGGCCGGCATTCGCGACGTCGAACGGGAGCGCGATGCGCTGGGAAGCTTGTCCTGGGCGCATACCTTCCGGCCCGGCATGCTCCTTACGATGTCCCCCTTCTACCATTACAATCGCGCCAATTATGACGGCGACCCCAGCGATACACCGATCAGCGCCACCCAGCATCGAGCGTCACAGTACGCAGGCGCACAGGCAGTGTTCAGCGCGGTAACCAAGCGGCACAATGCGAGCATCGGCTTTTACGGATTCGGGCAACAGGACAGCGAGTCCGTCAATTTGATCGCCAACGACGGATCTCGTCTGTTACTCGCCCAGCGCCAGAACACCTCCGGGCATCTGGAAACGTTGTTCCTGGAGGACCAATACAAAGCGTTGGACTGGCTCACGCTCACCGCGGGAGCGCGGATCACCCATTTCAGCGGTGCCATCGCGGAAAACGCGGCGAGTCCAAGGCTGGGCGCGGCGATTCGCATCCCGCATTTGAACTGGGTGCTGCGAGGCTTCTGGGGTGAGTACTACCAGGCGCCGCCGCTTTCCACTGTGAACGGTCCTCTGCTGAACTTTGCAGTCTCACAGGGGCTGGATTTCATTCCACTGCGCGGCGAGCGCGACCAGGAACATCAATTCGGGCTCACGATTCCGCTGCGCGGCTGGGCGATGGACATTAACAACTATCATCAGCGCGCGCGGAATTACTTTGATCACAACGCGATTGGCAACTCCAATGTCTTTTTCCCCCTGACCATTGACAACGCCAGGCTGAACGGTTGGGAGGTTACCGTCCGATCTCCGCAGATTGCGCATCGCGGCGACGTTTATCTCAGCTATGCCTATGCCCATGCCCAGGGTTCCGGCGCCATCAGCGGCGGTCTGACAGACTTCTCACCTCCAGAAAGCGGCTACTTCCTGTTGGATCACGATCAAACCCACACGCTCCACGCCGGCTTTAACTTCCGCTTACCGTGGGGAACCACGGCCGGTGGCAACATGTACTACGGCTCCGGTTTCACGGACGGATCGAGCGATGTGCCGGCGCACTTGGTGCAGCACACCACCTTCGATCTTTCTCTCGGTAAGGTCATCGGGGAGAAGATCACGGTTGGGATCACGGCGTTGAACCTGGCGAATCGACGCTTTCTGCTCGATAACAGCGAGACGTTCGGGGGGACACACTACGCGGAGCCAAGGCAGGTTTATGTTCAGCTCAGATACCGATTCCACTACTGAGCGTTAGCCGCGAACCACCCAGAAGAGGATGACCACAATCACGCCGATGAAGGCCGCAATCGCGTCGTAAGGGAACCTTGAGGCGGGCCGATCGCGGAAGTCCATGCCCCCACAGGCGCCGCACACCGGCGCTCCCGCACGTAAAACCGTACGGCAGTCAACACATTCCTTGCTGTCGTCGACGTGGTGATTGGGCTTCATGGATATATCTTAGGAACGCGGCCGGATTCGGCGAATGGGTAGGTGGTTCTACTTAGGCGGGACTTAGTTCCAGTAGCACTTCATCGCCTGGGTACCAGGACGCGATCAGCCTCACTTGACAGCCGCGGGAGCATGATAGATGCTACAAACGTAGGCTTAGACAGTCTTTACGGGAGGGTTTCCTGATGACAACCAGCCGGCGGGTTCTACTCGCATGTCCCATGCTGCTCGCCATGGTACTTCCGGTGCTCGCGCACCACTCCTTTGAAGCTGAGTACGACTTCAATAAACCCATGAAAGTTACCGGCATCGTCACCAAGATGGAGTGGATGAACCCGCATGCGCACTTCTATGTCGACGTGAAGGACTCGACCGGTAAAGTGACCAACTGGAACTTCGAGCTGGGAGCGATTCCCGTGCTGCTCAAGCAGGGCTGGAGAAAAGACTCACTGAAGCAGGGCGATCAGGTAACCATTGAGGGCTTTTTGCCGAAAGACGGGACCAAGTCCATGGCCAACGCGCGACGAGTCACGCTGCCCGATGGGCGCAGGGTGTTTGGCGGATCCTCGGCCGACGTTGCCGACAAATAGAGAGACGCCAAATAAACCGTGAAGAAGAATTACCTCGGTTGGGCCATCAGCCTGGCGGCCGCGAGCCTTCTGCTATCGCTGGCGCGCACTCCCGCCAGCGCCCAGGACGAAACAAAAGATCAGTTTAAGATTACCGGGAAGATCATCGTGCCGCCGGGCGCCGCTGCTCCCAAGGGACTGCCCCCGCCTGGACCCAAAGGGCCGGTTCCACGGATGGCCGACGGCCAGCCCGATCTTTCCGGAATCTGGAACGGCCAGCGTCCGCTGCCCAACCAGGAACCGCCGGTGATGCTGCCCTGGGCGGAGAAACTCACCGCGGAACGCACCAATAACTATTCCGCCGACGATCCCGAAGCTCGCTGCCTGCCCGGTGGCGTGCCACGCGCGGCGCCCTACCACTATCAACTGGTGCAGACTCCGAAACTTCTACTGATGCTGTTTGAAGGCAACATCCACAGCTATCGCCAGATGTTTCTGGATCGCAGTAAGCACATTAAGATCGCGGAACCGCTGTGGTACGGCGATTCCATCGGGTTATGGGACGGCGACACGCTGATAGTGGATACGGTGGGGTTCAATGACCAATTCTGGTTCGATATGGCCGGGCATCCTCATACCACCCAGCTGCACGTGATCGAGCGCTACCATCGGCGCGACTTCGGCAACCTCGAAATCGGAATCACCATTGAAGATTCCGGCACGTACAGCAAACCATGGACGATCCAGCGGGTCTCCACGCTCGAGACCGAGATCGAGATGAGCGAATATGTCTGTAATGAGAACAATTCGGACGTGCTGCATCTGGTAGGAAAATGATGCGCTGGATGCTGCTGCTGGCCTTCGCGGCTATGACTCTTATCGGTCAGGCTCCGCCCGATTTGTCGGGCGTTTGGGTGGTGCGCGGATCCACTAACCTGCCGGACGATCTGCCGTACCGGCCGGAGGCGCTCAAGCTGTGGCAGGAGCGGAAGGCGAATCTGGCGCAGGACGATCCCGCCGCCTACTGTCTTCCCAACGGCGTCGTCAGGCTGACTTCATTGCCCTACAAGATCGTCCAGACGCCCAGACTCGTGGTGCTGCTCTCGGAAGGCAATACGCACAGTTTCCGGCGATTTTTCTTGGACGGCCGCGCCCATAATCTGGACCTGGAGCCCAATAGCTGGACGGGTGATTCGATCGGAAAGTGGGAAGCGGAAACCCTGGTGGTGGATACCATCGGTTTCAACGACCGGACCTGGCTGGATGACACCGGGAAACCCCACAGCGATCAGCTCCACGTGATAGAACGCTACCGGCGCCCGGATGCCGGACATCTGGAGATTCAGTACACTCTCGAGGACTCGAAGTTCCTGACCAGGCCGTACACCTTCACGCGCACTTTCGTCCCCGCCAATCGCGAGATTCAGGAGCGGTTCTGCACCGACCAGAACCACCTGGTCGCGAAGTAGCTAGCCTTTGATCAGAAGACTATCGGGCTTGGCTGTGAACACATCCAGCAGTGTACTGATCACATAGCCAAGCGCCAACCCTGCCGCGGCTGAGAACACCGAGCCAACCATGGGCGTGAGGCCCAGGGCGTCACCGATGCTTCCCGAAAGGGCGAATCCGAGAAGACCTCCCGAGATGCAACATACCAGCCGCCTACGCATTTGTGTTTCTCCTTGACTACATCATGCGGGAAGACGATCTCGAAAGCACTAGGTGATGAACCCCTGTGGGCATGAAAGCACCCCTAGTGAGCGCGCAGTTTCTCTTCAGTACGTCCGCTCCGGGGGGACTAGGACTACGGCCGTTACTTGCCTACCAGGTGGTCCGCGTCGACGTTGAACTCATTGCAAACGTACTCCTGGATCTCCCAGGTCGGCCTGAGAAGGTAGGTCCGGGTGAAGGTATGCGGCTTGGTAAACGCCTTAGGGTCGTCCATGGTGATCTCGATGTTCAAATGGCCCAGATCGGGGCGCGTGAAGCGTTCGACCACATGCAGATCCTCGCTATGGGGCAGACCTTGCCCATTCAGCCAGGTTTTGTCGTTGAGAAACTTGGTGTCCACTACCAGGGTGTCGCCATCCCACTTGCCGATGGAATCGCCCATCCACAGCGGCCCTGGATCGTCCAAATGCTTGCGGCCGTCCAGAAAAACCTGGCGGTAGCTATGGATGTTGCCTTCATCCAGGATCACCAGCAGGGTCGGGGTCTGCACGAACTTCTGCAAAAACGGAGAAATCCGCGGAACGCCCGCGGGGAGGCAGTGACCTTCGGGATCGTCCTTGCTCAGAGTAGCCCGGCGCTCCTTGTAGACTTCCTCCGCCCAGGCTTGCAGGGGAACCTGTCCCATTTGGGTGAAGCTTAAGCCCGGGGTCCAGACTCCGGAAATATCCACTTTTCCGTCCGGCATCCTGGGAGTAGGACCGGACGGAGTCAGAGTATCCTTCTGTTCATTCTTTCCTTGCGTGCCGAAGCCCTTTCCGGACTTGCCGTCGGATTGGGCGATGCCGGACATCGGCAGCAGGGATAGAAGGGCCGCGATGGCCGATGCGGCCAGCAGGGAACTGAGATACCGCTTGCTCATTTGGATGGTACTTCGTCCGCGGAGGAACCTACGAACACCTTGCGGCCGTCGGAGCGCGTAATCGCCCGGGAATTCGCGTGAATCGAACCGTCGGCGAGGGGCTTGCCGTCTTTCGCCATGTATCCTTCGACGGTCACTTCCTCCCCTTGCTTCAGGGAGTTTCGATTCCAGCCCTGGCGCGAGAGCGCGTTGGGGCTCAGCGACTCGAAGGCCCAGGTGGTCACCTTGCCGCTAGCGTCCTTCACGTCCAAGAACACATAGGCGTGAGGATTGACCCAGGACAGCTTGCTGACGGTGCCCTTGACCGTGACGGTCTTGCTGGAGTCATACTCGGCGGCGAACGAATGATGCGCCAGTATCGGCGCCACCGCTCCGAATAGAGCGAAACCTGTGACCAGCGCCGCTCTGAACTTGAATATCATCTGGACCAACCTCCTGCGCGATAGGCCGCGGCCCAGTCTATCGTCCCGCCGCGATCAAGTCAAACCGCGTGGGGGATACATCGTGGTGCAGCCGTTCTGATCGGTTGATTGCATCTATTCGATCAGGTAATGCCGCTTGTGGAGCTGCGTGGCGAAGGCACGGCCCAATAGTTCCGGGCTCCATTTCACTATGTATTGTTCGGGGAAAGTCCAGACTTGCTTCTTGTAGCTCAGCCCGCCCCATCCTCCATCGGTGTAGTGCTCGGAAGCATAATGCATCAGCGACGCTTGGACGAAAAAGCTGCCCGGTGAGCCGCCTTTGGGCGCCGCGATCGAGCCGAGATCGAAATACTTCTTGTCGAACGGCTTGTTGGGCGTGCCCGTGTCCGCGAAGGCCAAAGTGCCAATATATCCGGCCACGAAAAACACGTAGGCGCGGCTACGAATCTTGGTAATCCGGCTGGCGTCGCTGGCGATGGCAATCTCCAACATCATACCGGCGATGGTTCTGATGAATGGTCCGGCGCCGGGAATGTAAGCCGCAACATCCAGCGTTGTTTCCAGGACTTTGTCTCCGGTGCTCTTCTCCTTATCCTTGAGCCTGTCACCGATCCCTTTCGCGGTTCTGCCCTTGTCGATCGCCTCGTAAACCGAGCCCAATTTCTCCGCACCCTCAGACGCGTTCTTCAGTCCGCCTACGCCGAGGCCAACCATGTCCAGCGCCATATCCACTGGCGCCACCGGGTTCTCGATCGTTGCGGCGTCCACCTTGGCATGCTCATAGGCCCGTTCGATCGCACTCTGGATGATCGCGTCCCCGGAAAGGATGTCATGGGGCCACGTCTCCACATGGTCTTCCGCGGGGAAAACCATCTTGCGGATGTGAACGTGGCTGGCATTCTCAGCCTCCGCTTTTTCCGTCAGCCTCTGCTTCAGGGCGCGCTGCTGGGCGAGGCGTTGGTCATGTTGGTTCAGCGAGAGATGAAAAGAAACATCGCTCACGTACCAATGGCCGTCCGGCAATCGCTGCCAAAAGAAATCCGCGTAAACCGTTCGCTTGTTGCCTCCGGGACCGTTAATCGCCATGCTTGCGGGCGCTTGCATGATGACGTCGATGCTATTGCGGGCCGTCCCTATCAGTTCCGTTTCTCGACTGACGCCAATCGTTGGTGGATTTTTTGTATGTTGTACAACCTCTCGCATCCAATCGAACAGCTCGAACTCAAATTTGTTTCTATCGGACGTGATCGCGATCTGGCGGCTACTGAAACGCGACAGATCGGGTTTCGGAAAGTGATGTGGCTTACCCAACGCCGTGCCCTCCTAATGAATTAAAACTACTTGGCCGTGCTGATGCGCCAAACCTTATTTCCGGTGTCGTCGGTGACGTAAAGGGCTCCATCGGAGCCGGTAACCACGCCCACTGGACGTCCCCACGTTCCGTCGCCGCCCGGGAAGGTCATGAAGTCCTCATAAACTCCGTTGGATTTGCCCTTGTCCAGCGGAACGCGAACCAGTTCATGCCCGGATGGCGCCGACCGATTCCACGATCCGTGCTCGGCCGCGAACAGATCGCCGCGATACTCCTGCGGGAACACAGTGCCGTCATAGAAGGTCAGTCCCAGCGAGGCGTTGTGCGCTTGCAGAAGTATATCCGGGACGATCACTTTGTCCGCGGTCTTGTCGGCGGGACGCTCCATCTTGGCGCGCGGATCCTCGTGCGCTCCGATATAGAACCAGGGCCAGCCATAGAACCCGTCTTCCTTCACGCTGGTGATGTAATCGGGAACCAGGTTGTCGCCCAGAAGGTCGCGTTCGTTTACCGACACCCACAGCTCGCCGGTGGTGGGATTGATGCCCAGCCCGACCGGGTTTCGGATTCCCGAAGCATAAATCTTTACGAACTTGCCCTCCGGCGTGTATTCGAGCACGTTGGCGCGGTGCAGTTGAACCGGTTGCGTATCGGATACGTTGTCGGCCGAGCCCACGGCGACGAACATTTTGGAGCCGTCTTTGGAGAACACGATGTCGCGCGTCGAGTGGTTGCCGCGCGGCGGAATATCGGAAATCAGAGTCTCTGCGGGACCGCTGGCCTTGAGATCGCCATTCTTGTACGGGAAGCGGACCACGCTGCCGGTATTACCTACATAAACCCATTGCGGGTTGGGACCATTCGGATAGAAGTTGATTCCGAAATTGGTGGTGAGCCCGTTGGCGTACACGGAGGTGGTTTCCGGTTTCCCGTTTTTATTCCCGCGCAGAATGGTGATCTGACCGGCATTCTGCTCCATCACGAACAGATCGCCATTGGGCGCCCGGCGGATCTGACGCGGAGCTTTCAGATTCTCGGCGAACACGTCCACCTTGAAGCCCGCCGGAACAGCTGGCATCGATCCGGCAGGCGGTGGTGCGGCCTTGCCGAAGCCGCCAAAACCTCCGCCGCGGCCCGCGGGCGGCATGGGAGCCGGCAGATCCGCGACCGTAATCTTGCGGAACGATCCGGGCTTCAAGTCTTTGGAGCTTACGAACGCCTTTTCGCCGGTAATCAGGCCGGTAATCTTCGCGCCATTGCCTAACAAGGCATAGCCAAACGCGAGAAACGCAACGGCTCCGGTAAATATGTGGGGATATTTCTTCATCTTGTTCTCCAGGGGGCGACTCTCCAACACTATTGTATGCTGCTAGAAGACCATGACACATCTAGTTAAAGGACCTACACTATGCGCTGCCGCGCTGCTCCTGAGCGTCGCCGGCGCCTATGCCGCCCAGCCTACCGAGATCGTACTGCCCGGTAAGGGCGTGTTCCCCGAGAGCATCACGTCAACCTCGGATGGGACCCTGATTATCGGGAGTCTGGGGCACGGGAACGTGAGCCGGATCGGGCCCGGCAAGACTGCGGCCGAAGAGTGGATCAAGCCTGGAACGGGCGGTCTGAATGGCGTGCTGGGCGTTTTCGCCGACGAGAAGGGCATGAATCTGTGGGTCTGCTCCAATAACCTGGAGAGCAAGGGTGAGGCGACTTCCGTAAAAGCCTTCGATCTGCAGACCGGCACGCCCAAGGGCACTTATCCGCTGCCCGGAGACGGCGCGCTGTGCAACGACATCGCGACGGCTGCCGATGGCACGGCCTACGTCACCGACACGCGTCAGGGGAGCATCCTGATGCTCAAGCCCGGCGCGAAAGCTTTGGAGCTGGTCGCAAAAGATCCTCTGTTGGCTGGGGCCGACGGGCTGGCTTTCGGCGATAAGACGATTCTCTATGTGAACAGCGTGAGCGCGGGCAAACTGCTGCGTCTGGATCTGGGGCCGGACGGGAAATCGAAAGGCGTGATCGAGCTCAAGCTTTCGCGCCCGATCGATCGTCCCGACGGGATGCGCGCGATCGGCAAGAACCGGCTGCTGTTAGCCGAGAACTCGGGCAAAATGAGCATCGTGACGTTCGAGGGTCCGGGCATGCAGAACGCCGTGATCAAGACCATCAAAGAAGGACTCGAAAGCACGCCGGGTGTCACGGCGACGCGCGGCATGGCCTGGATCGTCGAAGGAAAGTTGAATTACCGGAACGATCCGGCATTGAAGGACAAAGATCCCGGTACGTTTAAAATGTACGCCGTCCGGCTGCCCAAAACCTAGGTAATGGCGTACCTATGCCGATGGCGCTATTTCCACCGCTTTGCCGTCCCGCATTTCGGTGTACGGCCATCCGAAAGATTACACGCTGGCAAGCATGCGTCCGACCGAGATGATGAAGGGCTTGGCGAATCCCGAAATGGAGCCGGTGGCGCGGGAAGTGGAAGCGGCCATTCTGCAAATGATGCAGGACGCTGCGGCCGGGTAGACAGCAATCATGGCCGGCGAACCTATTGTGTTACTGCTGGCGCTTCTGATTGGTGTGTCGTTGGGCGCGCTCGGAAGCGGCGGCTCGATCGTCACGCTCCCCATTCTGGTGTATGTCGCGGGCGTCGAACCGAAGGCGGCCGTGGGGATGTCGATGGCCATTGTCGGGGGAACCAGCCTCATCGGCGGCTATTTCCATTGGAGTAACGGAAACTTTGTTCTTAAGCCTGCCGTTCTGTTCAGCGCCACGGGAATAATTGGATCGTATCTTGGCTCCGGCGGCACTCACCTGGTCTCGTCGCCGGCTCTGATGCTCCTATTTGCGGGACTCATGCTGGTAATGGGAGCGCGCATGTTGGTTGGGAAAGACACAGTGCGGGAGTCAAACGTCGCATGCTCCCCTTACCTGTGCATTCCTGCCGGCTTCGTGGTCGGTCTGATAACCGGATTCCTGGGAGTTGGTGGAGGTTTCCTGATCGTGCCATCCCTGATCTGGTTTGCGCGTCTGGATGCGAAGCGAGCAATCGGCACGTCCCTGGGAATTATTGCCGTCAATTCGGCGGCAGGTCTGGCGGGGCAGCTTCGCTACACGCATTGGGACTGGCCGATGACGGGCACGTTTCTCGCATGTTCCCTGCTTGGAATGGGCTTAGGCATTCCAATAGCGAAGCGGGCTCCAGAGCGGTGGCTGCGCACGGCGTTCGCTATTATCGTGCTCGCGGTGGCGGTCGTAATCGGATGGCAGGTACTCGGACGCTATTAAGGCCGTAACCCGCCGCTTACTTTTTGTGGGCCTGGATGTAGTCGAGAGCGAAGGTCTTCATCACGGGACTCATCGAGCCGAGTTGCGAAGCTTCCTCCACCGCGCGATCGTTATCCCACTTATCGATTAACACGCGTTTGATAAGCCACATGGCCGCGGCCCGGTTTCCACTGGCGCAATGAATGAACGCCGGTTGATTCCCGGGTTCCACGATAATTTTGAGAAAACGATCCGCCACGGCAGGGTCGGGTGCGTTTCCGTTCAGCGGTAGGTGCACGAAATTGATGCCGGCAGTCTTGGCCGCCGCCGCTTCGGCGTCGATGTCAGCGCCCTTCTCCGTATCCAATCGCAGGTTGATGATGGATGCGAAGCCCATCTTCTTGATGCCGGCTACCGCTTCCGGCGTGACTGCGCCCGCACAGGCAACGGTGGTCTCCACCTGAGCGAAGTTGGTGATTCCCGGGACAGTCGATTTTTTGACTTGCGCGGCGGCGACAGAAAGTCCAATCGCGATTACAGAAAGAATGAGAAATATACGCTTCATAGTCGATCTCCCTTCGGACGATCTTAAGAATTCGCGAGCGTGTATCCGCGCTCCTGTGCACGATTGACCGCCACGATTCCCGCGGGCACCATCCGCGCGTTCGGCAAGAGGTTAGCAACCAACTCCTTGTTGATGGCTTCCCCATCCCCGCCAACTTTACCGGCAAGCACATGGGCGATGCCGAGCGTGGCTACCGAACACACGGCCACCATCACGCCCTGCTTCGTGAGCGAACTTATGGTCGTACCACGACTGGGTAACAGGCTGGCGTATTCCTCGGAATCATAGATGTTAACCTTTGGAGCCAGTTTGGTTTTTGGATCTTCGACGGGAGTGATGGGAGCCAGCGCCGCTCCGTACTTCTCCCACATCGCGTCGTTGTAACCGAACGGCGTGGAGCGGTGTCGGACGATGATGACGACTGCCAGTTCGTTGTTTCCCAGGCCATACTCTGACTTATTTACGAAGATGAAATTGCCCGCAAAGGCCAGCGCTTCCGCCAGGCCGTCAGAATTAATCGTGTCGAATACCAATCGGTGTTTGGCGGACGGCTTTTCCAACCAGTCGTCCTTGTCATGACGCTCCGGCTCCCAACGTGCCGGCTTGGGTTTCGCCGTGGCAACTCCGCCGACCGCCAATGCTGCCAGTGAGGCCGCTCCGGCGTTGAAACGGCCAAAAAACGAACGCCGTTCCGGAGACGATGGTGATGACGGAGATGGTCTGTTCATTGCGATGCCTTTCTATGCATTGACGGGAAAACTGCGAACATGTTACCACGCGGAAAGTGAGTCCTGGGAGTTACCTGATGAGGTCTGGAGAGACGGAAGGTTAAACCTTATTGGGGGGAAGGCTTGGCCGTCTCTCCGTGGGTGACGTTGAGACCATCATATTCTCCCGGTTGAGCAGCTTCCATCGCGTTTCGCAGGTATTAATGGGTGAAATGGATGGTAGGCGGCCGCCGGGCTCAACTACCTGGGATATTCGTCAGAACTCCTAACTCCATGCGATATCAAGGAGAAACACATGGAAGTATTCTGCCGCTATGATGCGCAAAGTTCTCCTTGTACTGGGCTGGATTTCCCTCGCCTCTATGGCTTTCGGCCAAGACGAGTTTCAACACCACAATGTCACGTTTGGGGTCGGTGCCGCGGTTCCGACGGGCTCTTCTACCAACTACTTGAGTAACGCGCCGCTGATTTCATTCGGCTATGGCTACCACTTCACGCGACTTTTTCAGGCCGAGGGGGGGATGCAGTTCGCGTTCGGGGCGGCCAATAATCAAAACGCGGAGATCACGGATTTCGGTACTGTGCAGGGCGGCGATCACGAGGTTATGGTTCCGCTGGGAGGGAGGATCTACATCCCTCAACCGTTCAAGCGCCTTGAAGTTTCGGCCGGCGGCGGGACCGTGTATCTTCATTATTCTGAAACGATCTCGTCAAACACCGGGTTTTCCGGATATCAAAACTATTGCTACTCGTGCACCTCGCGCGGCGGTTGGGGCGGCTATGGGCTGGCGAATGTGAACTATTTCCTCGACTCCAACCGGACTTTCAGGATAGGAACTACCGTTCAATACATATCGGCTTCGACCAACGGAGGGGCTGTGGCGAACATTCCCCCACTCAAGACCACCGACCATTGGATCAACGTCGTGTTGCAGTTTGGCGTCAGCTTTTAGAAAGGCGGCCGGAGTGCTCGCTAGTGAAGGTACGCCCAGCCCGCCTCTTGCTTGCGAGCCACTTCCGCGACACCGGAGTCCACCTGAAGGTCAACACGCCCGGACGGCATTCGACAGCGCTGTGTACAGCCAGGTCGGTGCCGCGTGACAACTCGGTTGCCGGGCTCACGACAGAAAGTGCAGGTAGGAGACCCCTACACCGGTAACCGGTTTAAGGCTCTCGGGGCAACCCCTGTGCAAAAGGGTCGCAGCCCGTACGTCTGAGCGCCCACCTTGTTGGGGTCTGAAGATACTCAATACGCTTGCGCGCCGCGTCGAGCGAGCCATTTCTGAATTTCGACTGCAGCAAGCACCACCGAACTGAGCGCCAGAGTAAACACGAGCTCCCCGGGAGTCAAAGAGGCGGTTTTGAAAACTCGCTGAAAAGGGGGCCAGTAGATCACGGCCATCTGTAGAGCGACAGTCAGTGTGACGGCCCCCAACAGCGGCAAGTTAGAGAATAGGCCAAGCCGCCATAGTGACTCCGTATCCGAGCGCACCGCCATCGCGTGAGCCATCTGCGAAACGGTTAGCACCGTGAATACGATCGTCTGCCAATGAGTTGAACCCGAGCGGATCGCATAAGCCTGGGAAAAAATCGACAATCCAGCGATCGTCAGGCCTACCCATACCACGTGCTGCCAGAGACCGCGCGCGAACAGGCTCTCGGCGGGCGGCCGAGGTGGGCGATCCATTAGGGACCGTTCCGCCGGCTCAGCGGCTAACGCGAGGCCCGGTAATCCGTCAGTGACCAGATTGGTCCACAGAATATGAATCGGCAAGAGCGGCACGGGCAGGCCCAGAAACGGCGCCAAGAAAAGAGTCCAGATCTCCGCCGCATTGCTGGCCATGATGAATTTGACGAACTTGCGGATGTTTTCGAAAATGTGGCGGCCTTCTGTAACAGCCGCCACGATGGTGGTAAAGTTGTCGTCCAGAAGAACCAGATCGGCAGCTTCCCGCGCGACGTCGGTGCCGCTCTTGCCCATGGCCACGCCGATATCGGATCGTTGCAAGGCCGGCGCGTCGTTAACCCCATCACCAGTCATCGCCACGAATTCTCCCTGCTTCTGGAGCGCTTCCACTATACGCAGCTTCTGAGCCGGATCGACCCGCGCGTAGACGCGTGCCATCTTGACTTGCTCCTCCAGCTCGCGCTCCGGCATCCCCGCTAGTTGCGGACCAGTTATGACCGGTGTATCGCCGGATGCGATGCCCAACTGCCGCGCGACGGCCAGAGCAGTAGCGGGATGGTCGCCGGTGATCATGACGGGAACGATTCCGGCCCGTTGGCATACTCGAACCGCTTCGAGCACCTCCGCGCGCGGCGGATCGATCAGGCCTGCTAATCCCAGGAACGTGAGAGAGTTCTCAGCCGCGTCGACGCCCGCGTCTCTATCCCAGCCGGACCACGGACGATATGCCACCGCGAGCACTCTGAGTCCGTCGGCGGCCATCAGCTCGGCTGCGGTTGTGGCGGCTGGCCGATCCAGCGGAATGGTCCCGTCAGATCCGAGCATCGTCTGGCAGCGCTCCAACACAGCTTCAGGAGCACCTTTGACAAAAGCCACAATCCCGACTCGCGATTCGTGCAAAGTGGTCATCCGCTTTCGCTCCGAATCGAACGGGTACTCCTCGATGCGCGGCAGTGTGGAGAGTAAGGCTTCCTTTTCGAAACCCGCGGTGGCCGCTGCCTCCAGCAGGGCAACCTCCGTGGGATCGCCGGCGATTTCACCGCGCGCGCTTCGATGCGCATCGTTGTTCAAGGCGAGAGCCGTAAAGAATGTCGTCCATGGCTCGCCGTCACTTGCTTCCTCGGGCATCGCGACATGACGACCTGCCAGGTAGGCCGCGGTCATTCGCATCTTGTTTTCGGTAAGCGTTCCAGTCTTGTCGGAACAAATGTAGGTCACCGAGCCCAGCGTCTCCACGGCTGGAAGACGACGCACCAGCGCGTGCAGCCGCAGCATACGGCGGGCACCCAACGCGAGCGTGATCGTCACCACGGCCGGAAGGGCTTCGGGAATCGCCGCCACAGCCAGACTGACCGACGTGAGGAACATCCGCACCAGTGGCTCGCCGCGTTCGACCCCCGCCGCGAAGATAACCGCACAGATCGCCAATGCAGCAATCGCCAGATATCTTCCGAAGTGCGCCAGCCTTCGCTGCAGAGGAGTTTTCACCTCGGAGCGTTCGCTGATCATTTCGGCGATCTGCCCGATCTCGGTTTGCATTCCCGTCGCGACGACGATCCCACAGCCGCGGCCGTTGTATACGACGGTCCCCTTGTACGCCATGCTGGTACGATCGCCCAACGCTAACCGCGGATCGGGCTCCGCCGGGAGGGTGCGCTTTTCTACGGGATGGGATTCGCCAGTGAGCGCCGCCTCGCCGATACGGAGCTGCGCGGCTTCCGCCACCCTCAAGTCAGCAGGGACCACGTTGCCCGCTTCCAGGAGCACGATGTCACCGGGAATCAGTTCGGCCGCCGGGATGATGGAAGGTTCTCCATTCCGAAGGACCCGCGCTTGCTGGGCGGCCATTCTCCTGAGTGCGGCCAAGGCGTGCTCGGCACGATATTCCTGCACGAAACCGATCACGGCGTTCAAGACCACGATCGCCACAATCGCTACGGTATCCGCGGGCTCGCCGAGGAATCCGGCGATGACCGCCGCCGCGAGCAGGACGACGATCATGAAGTCCGTGAACTGGGCCGCGAAAATCCGCCAGGGACCTTTGCGTTTGGCTTCGCGGATCGAATTCGGGCCGTACCGCGCCAGCCGTAAGGAAACGTCTTCGTTGGAAAGGCCGCGCTCGAGGGTGGTCTGGAGCCGCTGCTGGACCGCCTCCACGGTCATGCCGTGCCAGGGAACCGCGAACACCGCCGTGTGCGCTTCACCTGCTGGCTTAGACCGGCTCATCGCCACGCATTTCCTCTCGGAGCATGCGAAACAAAGCGACGGTAACGGCCAGAATCACGGGACCAAACAGAATTCCCAGCAGGCCAAAGGCCTCCACTCCGCCCAGCATGGCGACGAACACTATCAGAGGGTGGACCGGCAGCTTGGTCGTTACCACCAGCGGGCGAAGGAAATTATCGATCGTTCCCACCAGCGTGGCGCCCCAGATCAGCATGAACACACCACGTCCGATCGACCCCTGGACGAACAGTACCGCCGCCGCCGGCAACCAAACCAGCGCCGAACCAAACAGGGGCAAAATGGACACGACAGCCGCCGCCACACCCCACAGCGATGGCGATGGCAGGCCTGCAATCCATGCTCCCACGCCGCACAGAAGACCTTGCGCCGCCGCCACGGCGATGACGCCATAGAAGCTAGCCATCACAATTTGGTGCACGGCGCTCAATAATATTGAGGTCCGCCGTATTCCCAGCGGAGATAGGGCCACCGTCTCCTGGTAGAGACGGTCGCCATACAGGAACGTGCAATAGAGGGTCCCGATGCCGATTACCATCCTGACCACGCCGCCGCCCGCAGCGCCGAGCACGGCCATGATGTTGCCCAGCACGGCCGAGCCGGCTTCCTGCAGTTTCGTCGCCAGCAGTAAGCGGAGGTTGCTCGGTTCCATCCCAAGCCACCTTCCCACGGCTGCCAGGGGACGGTCTAGCGCCGCCCAAATCCGGCCAGCTCCTTGTTCCACGGCGCCGGGCGCCAGGGCCCGGTACGCGTCGCGCAACTCCTGCATAACAGTAGTCACCAGTAGCGTGAGCGGCACTAGAAACGCGATCATCAGGAAGAGAGTTGACAGCAACGCCGCCAAGCCGGGCGTAGCTAACCGCCTCCGAAGCCTTACGTGAAGCGGATAATAAACCACTGCCAGAACTCCAGCACCGATGATCGTGGCTGCAAAAGGCCACACCATCAGGAGGCACAGCCCGACGGCGACAGTCAGCAAGACTAGCAGCGTTATCCATGCGGCGCGCGTCGAATACCCCAACGAAGGGTTCCCTGGAGCCGGATCTGGATCCAATTCAAACATCGCCGCAATCGTTTCTAATGCAGCTCCACTGCGGCGGACAGCATGCTTGGTTCGTTCCGACGGTTTTCCGCTCCGCTGGGGTCGGACTCAGATCGCCCCAGGCGGATATCACGGTGGGTGGTCCGACCTTCTTCAACCACAATCTCACGAATCCATTGTGAGTCATGAAGGGGCGCTGTCACCCACAGCGAATAGCGCCCTTGAGAAAGATTCGCAATTTTGTAATGACCGGCCGCGCCAGACTGTGCGCGAAAAATGGCGCCGCTCATCACATTGCGTGCCTGCACGGAGGCCTTAACGATCGGTCCATGTTCATTCGTAATCAGTCCGTCGATGCCTCCTACTTGGCGCTGCATTGCGAGTGGAATCGACACGAGCAGTAGCAACACCGCGATTAGCAAAACATATTTCAGCACGGTAGGCATTGTCCCTCCCTCAACCTCTGGATTTCCGAATAAAGCTGCGCGCGTGTCCACCACCATGGTTGGCGTCTGGAACCGCAAACGTGACTTGAAAGAGCTGGAGTGTGCCAGTGCGGAACCCGACGATGGATTTCTCTATCGGCCGGACTGTTGTAGCGGGATCCGAGTGGCTCTTGGCTGTGATCATCATGCTCCGTAACTGTTTATGCCGCAGCTGGCTGGTGGACCTCGGATCGTGAAACTCGATAATAAATTGCCCGCAGGGTACGCATTACGTCCTCGAACGAGACCGGGGGGCGGTCTGTGTCGCCATGGTGCCGCGCCTGCAAGGTGACATCCTCCAACGACAGAATGCCCACCAGGACGCCCTCATGATCTACCACTGGGAGGCGCCGGACTCGCTCCGCGGCCATGGTCCTAAGTGCGGACCGCAGGTCGTCGCTCGCAGCGCAAAGGACGGCTGGCCGGCAGATAACTTCGCGCACTTTGACCTCACTGGCACGCTGATTCCGCGTACCGAGCGCAATGCAGATGTCCCGGTCGGTAATCACGCTGGTGACTTTTCCCTGATCGTCGACCACCGGTAGCTGCCCGCAGTTGTAATCCCACATCAGGGCGGCCGCTGCCGCCAAATTCTCGTCAGGCCGGCAGGAGGCGACGGTCTTCGTCATTACGTCTTGAACCTTCATCGTGTCCTCCTGAGCAGACATCGTATCGGGTGCAATTTCGTGGCCACATCCCATTTGGATTATTGCTGTCTTTTGGGACAGAAGCATCTGCGCGACAGTACACAAAGTGGGTTAAAACACTCAAGTGAAGACACAGGCCCGCAGTGCTTAGTTGGAAAGGAATGGTAGCGGAGAACCGAGATTGGATTGGTGAGAAATGATTAGAGGGCGGCGTTACCGAACAAACCCACCCCGCCCCTTGAACGAGTCCAGGATCTGCTTTTCTTTTGGAATTCCGGGTGCCCGCTTCTGGGCCGTGCCCACCGCAGCCGCAACGACGTAAATCCCAGCAGTTCTCTTAAACATGGTTATTCCCTCACTTCTTGTGCTCGCCGCTCTTGTCCTCGCGCCCCATCATCTCCCCACTCATCATGTTCTGCATCATCTCCATCCTGCGGGATTGGGCCTGGACCGTCGTTTGCAATTTTGAGAGCACTAAACCATGCTCGGCTAATTTCTCCCGAAGAGCCGCCGGGTCGTCCTCACTCTCGATTGCTGCAAAGCTCTTCATGAGCTGGTCGACCAGCTTGCCAATCTCACTTTGGCCCGTCATCGTCTGGAACATCATTTTGCTGGATGTCATGCCGCCCGTTTGGGCAGTGTCAGTCTTGTCCGGCAGTGGCGTGGCCTGGTCTTCGTGGTGCCCTTCATGTTGAGCCACTGCGGCCGTTACCAGTAGACCCGTTGCGACCGCAACTGCGATAACCATGACCCCGGTTCTCATGTGAACCTCCGCATACCTCTAGCGCATCTTCCTAGCCACTATGCAGCAACCCTAACTCGCAGTAGCGAGGCCATTTGAGATAGGAAGGGGCTAGACGCGGGCGGGGATGCGCGATACGGCGCAGAGGGTATGGGTCCTTTTGCGCATTGATCAGCCATGGTGCGAGACCTATGTTTCCTTTTCGAAAGATCTTGTTTCGTACGGACTAGAAACTCTGGCACACAGCGACCTGGGTCTTACCAATCCGGATCGATCGGATGAAGTCCGAACTTTCGGAAAGGAGCGCTTGCCAACGTTCGCCTTGGACATATTCCCCGGTCAGCACGTGGAAACTTTCACACAGTTAGGCGAAGCCGGTTCCGTGATTCGTGAGTTGGTTCAACACCAAGGTGCCGATCTCGTCATGCTTGCAACCCATGGGCGAGGACCGATTCGCCGTTTCCTGCTTGGTTCCGTCGCAGTCAAAGTGCTTCACGACGTCAGTGCTGCATTTGGACAGGCACCGGCGCCATCCTGACGAATCACAGCGCGCAAATTTCGTATCGATCCATTTTGTGCGCTTCTGGATGAAGGTGACGAAGCGGAAGCCGTTTTGCGGGCCGCCGCCTTTGCCTCCCACTACCAAGCGAAGTTGTCACTCGTACAAATGGTGGAGACCCACCTCCAACTCCGAAATTTGACTTCATACCTTACAAGAAAGAAATTATGGATGCAGCTGATGTGAGGCTGCCGCGGGCTAAAGGGGGGCGGCATAGATTCGGAGCAGGCGGAAGGCGGACTTAGTCATCATCGGGTGAAGATGTGCGCAAAGCACATCGAGAATGTGGTTACACGTTCACCCTGTCGTTCGTGAATCCGTCTGTCCGGTGTTGAATCTCTAAGAGCTTGACTTCAGACGTGTAGACCGAGCTCTTGTTCGACCGAAACAGCGAGTTCAATCGTCGGGGTTGTCTTCAGTGTGTTGTGAATTAGACAGGATTTTACTGCGCGGAGGAGCCCCTGTTGATGGCGTTCGTCGATTCCCGGGAGCGTCACCTCCACCTGAAATGAGGCTAATCGCGCAGGATCTGCGCCTTTTGCGGCGGTAACGCGGATTTCAAGGCCGATCAGAGACAGTGAGCGGGCGCGCAAGTACTCGACGGCATAATGCCCGGCGCAAGCGCCTAGAGAAGCCAGGAGCAATTCCGGAGGAGTTGGCCCAGCATTTCCACCGCCTTGAGTGACGGCTTGGTCGGTGATGATCCGATGCGTGCCTACAGTAGTCTCGAACCTTTTTCCATCCAAATGTCTAGTGATGCTCTGCATTTGCCGTTTATCAGAGCATCGCGAGTGCCAATCCGGTAGCTCTTTCTTTTGTGTCACTGTTGTAGCGTGAGAGCACTCAAGTGATCGATATTTCATCGAAATCGATGCGGGAGCGTCGCGCGCCGCTTGACGTCTTCTTTCATCCCCGCAACGTAGCGGTCATTGGTGCGACCGAGGACCTGACAGGTGTAGGCCGATCACTCGTTACCAACCTCAAGCAAACGTCTTTCGGAGGGACTGTCTATCCTGTAAATCCGAAACGCTCGAAGGTATTGGGTTTACCCTGCTATGCGAGCGTTCGGGAAATACCTGCGCAAATCGATTTGGCAGTCATCGCCACACCCGCCCGAACTGTCCCTGGAATCGTCCGGGAGTGTGTTGATGCAGGCGTCGAGGGCGCGATCATTATCTCCGCCGGCTTCAAGGAAGTGGGTGAGAAAGGCGCCGCCCTGGAGCAGGAGGTTCTCGCCGAGGCGCGGAAGAGCAAAATGCGTATTGTGGGGCCAAACTGCCTGGGCGTCATGAGTCCGCACTTTGGTCTGAACGCAACGTTCGCTAGTTCGATGGCCCGGCCGGGTAACCTGGGTTTCATCAGCCAGAGCGGTGCCCTGTGTACCGCTATTCTCGACTGGAGCCAGCGTGAAATGGTCGGATTCAGCGCGTTCGTTTCTGTCGGTTCCATGCTCGATGTGGGTTGGGCTGATCTGATTCAGTACCTGGGGGACGACCCGAAAACCCGCAGCATCGTGATCTACATGGAATCCGTCGGTGACGCACGCGCGTTTTTGTCCGCGGCGCGAGAGGTAGCGCTGACCAAACCAATCATTGTGATCAAGCCGGGTCGAACCGCGGCCGCCGCGAAAGCGGCCGCTTCCCACACCGGTGCTCTGACCGGGCAAGACGATGTTCTGGACGCGGCTTTTCGACGGTGCGGTGTGGTCCGCGTAAATACGATCGCTGAACTGTTCTACCTATCCGAGGCTTTGGACAAGCAACCGCGCCCTAGGGGTCCCAGGCTGACGATCGTCACCAATGCCGGGGGACCCGCTGTCCTGGCTACCGACGCGCTGTTGGCCGAGGGTGGTGAACTGGGGGAACTTGCTCCGGACACAATCGAGCAATTGAATGGATTGTTGCCGCGACACTGGAGCCACCAGAATCCCATCGACATGATCGGCGATGCCGACGCGGAACGCTATGCAAAGACTGTCGTTATCGCTGTCAGAGATCCGGCAACGGACGGCTTGTTGGTAATCCTGGCTCCCACCGGGCTGGCGGATCCTGGGGCTATTGCGGAAGAGTTGACGCACTACGCCAAGCTCCCCGGAAAACCGGTAATTGCCAGTTGGATGGGTGGCCGGGACATCGCGAACGCAGAGGCGATTCTCAACCAAGCTGGCATTCCCACTTACGGCTATCCTGATGCAGCTGCTCGCGTGTTTCAGCTGATGTGGAGCTACAGCGCCAGTCTTAAAGCGCTGTACGAAACGCCAGAACCGTTCGAATTTAACGATTCGAACGCAGCATCCAGAGCCGGCGAGCTTATCAATAGTGTCCGTGCCAAAGGGCGCACCCTCCTGACCGAGGCTGAGTCGAAGAGTCTGCTCGCAATCTATGGCATTCCAACCGTTACGACGGAAATCGCAGTCACCGCAGACCAAGCCTGCGCCGCGGCAGGTCGCATCGGGTATCCGGTGGTTCTAAAACTTCATTCCGAAACAATCACGCATAAGACCGATGTCGGTGGTGTCCAGCTTAATCTGTCCAGCGAAGCTGCCGTCCGGACGGCTTACCGGAGCATCCAAGAATCCGTGACACGAGCGAAAGGCGCGGAGCATTTTTTGGGAGTGACCGTTCAGCCAATGGTGCGTCCTGGTGGCTACGAGTTAATCCTCGGCTCGAGCATCGATTCTCAATTTGGGCCAGTTCTGCTATTTGGCAGTGGAGGCCAGCTCGTCGAAGTTTATAAGGATCGCGCGATCGGATTGCCGCCGCTTAACACTACGTTGGCCCGTCTGCTCATGGAAAGGACCAAGATTTTCGCAGCGCTCCGCGGCGTCCGCGGGCGGAAACCCGTAAATCTGGTGGAACTCGAGAAGCTGCTGGTGCGCTTCAGCTACCTTGTTGTAGAACAGAAGTGGATTAAGGAAATCGACATCAACCCGCTGTTGGCCTCAGCGGATGGACTGCTAGCACTGGATGCGCGTGTCGTCGTGCACGCCCAGGATGTCGTCGACCCTCCTTTGCCGGCCATCCGTCCATATCCGGTTCAATATGTCAAAGCGTGGCGCTTTGAGGACGGCACTGAGGTGAACATTCGCCCCATTCGTCCCGAAGACGAGCGCTTGATTGCGAGTTTCCACGCTAAGCTCTCTGAGCGCAGCATTTATCAGCGATATTTTCACTTGCTGACCCTCGACCAGAGGATTTCCCACGATCGTCTTCTGAGGGTCTGCTTTGGCGATTACGACCGTGAAATCGCGCTGGTGGCCGAGCAGAACGACCTCGAACGTCACCATTCTGAGATCCTCGCAGTGGGCCGGCTCAGCAAGGCGCATTTGTCGAATGAAGCTGAACTAGCCGTATTGATCACCGATGAAAATCAGGGTCGCGGTTTGGGGACCGAATTATCGCGTCGGCTAATCGATATAGCAAGGTCCGAGAAACTGGATCGCGTGACGGTGGAGATCCTCGGAGGCAATCGTCAGATGCTTGAGGTGTGCCGCCTGTTGGGATTTGACTTGGAGCATTTCGAGGACGGCGTTTTTCATGGGGTGCTAGCGCTTTGAGGGCGCACCCTCAGACCCGGTAGTCTATCGAAACAACCTGGCTCGTTCTGCTTTCCGGGGTGGGCATTCTGATGCACCTTTCCCTTGGTATTTGCTCCATACGCGGCCCCGCGCACGGATCTCCAAATTGTGAGCCGCGTGTATTGCTTTCGCCATACCACTTCAGAAACCGAGATCCTCGATCCATGCAGTCTTCACCTTAAGCACGGCTACCCTTTCTCTTGCCAGTTGCCGATGCTACGGTCGGCTTGAGGGCCGTACTATGCGTCTTTGTTTATGGCTTTCTGCTGCGCTTCTGGTGGGCTCGGTCCAAGCTAGCATCATCGACAGTGGCTCCATCAGCCAGGGGGCCTATCCCGGTGGTCTTTGTATAAACATCTCCTCGACGGAAGCGAAATTTTCTCTTTCCGGTCAGATAGGATCGACTGATGATGCATTGTGCTTCGCCTGCCCGCTCGGAGCGTTCGACGCGATCTTTGTCACGACCATAACCGACGCGTCCTTCGGAACCGGGTCACTGACCTCAACGGTGTCACCTATCCAGATATCAGCTTCAACAACCATCCGGCGCCTCAACCTGTCAGCTTCTTGGTACTGGCGATAGAGCCTTTCCAGATCACGCACGCTGGGTTATACGAGGTACCATTTCATATCGGAGGGTTCATTGAAGTTACACTCGCAATCGCGCCAGCGCCAGGACCATTCCCTCCGCTGCTACTCAACACGCCCGTAAGTGGCGGCGGTATCGTCGACATACGCATGGCTCCGGGGCCGAACGACACATTCTCCCAGGCTGCGCCGATCAATTTCAGGTTCGTACCGGAGCCCGGAAACGGGCTGTCCTTCGCCGGAGGCTTGCTTTTGCTGGGTCTGGGGCATCTTGCCTACAGTGGGCGTAAAGTGCCGGGGACTAGTGACTGCTCCCGTGTTAGACTAAGGTTGTAGTTAGTCCTCTTTTTGGCACCTCATCGATAATCCGGCGTACTGCCTATTTCCGATCCTGCCCCGATTCGCTGCTCTGCCAACCTTAAGAAGGAGTCTAAGATGAAGAATATTTTTGTGGGAAATCTCAGCTATAACGTGTCCGAAAACGCAGTCCGGTCCTTGTTTGAGGAATACGGAACGGTGGAACGTGTCAGTATCGCAACCGACCGGGAAACGGGCCAGCAGAAGGGCTTTGCCTTTGTCGAGATGAGCGTCGATGCCGAGGGGAATCGCGCTATCGAATCCCTCAGTGGTCGGGAACTCAATGGGAGAGCGTTGACGGTTAACGAAGCCCGCCCCAAAGCAGACCGAGGATCAGGCGGCGGTTACCGCGGCAATCGCTACTAGTTAGCAAAACCAAATCAAGCAGTAAAAGAGAGGACAAGTGTGCCCAAAGAAGACTCCATCGAAGTGCTCGGAAAAGTCATCGAGAAGTTCAAGGCAGGAATGTTTTCCATTGAGCTGGATGCTGGTATGAAGGTCCTGGCCACCATGGCTGGGAGACTCCGACGCAATCGAATCAAAATCATGAACGGCGACCGTGTGTCTTTGGAACTCTCGCCTTACGACCTGACCAGAGGCAGAATCACCTACCGGCACAAGTAAAAGCCCGCCGCGCGGTTTAGGCCTTATTCGGTCATCAATGCGAAGGTCCAGACGGACCCGCCCGCCGGCACCGAGTGCGCCGCATAACGAGTGGCAACAATGCCGCCGAGTCCGGACGCGATGGCCACATATTGGCGGCCCTTGTGCGTGTAGGTAATGGCCGTCGAATTGACGCTTGAGCCGGTCTTGAACTGCCACAGGGTTTTGCCGGTGTCCTGGTCCAGCGCGATGAACTCACCCGTGATTTTGCCCGTGAATACCAAGCCGCCGCCGGTTGCCAGCATGCCGGCCGCACTGGGCAGATCGGTCAGAGGGATCTCCCATTTCTTCTCGCCGTTCAGCGGGTTAATCGCCGTGAAGTGGCCAACCACCTCGCCGGGCTTAACTTCAGGAACCCGGGCAATGACGCCGGTCGACGTTCCGCCCCGTATGGTTGGTTGTGGCGCCGCGAGTTTCTGTATGCGCGCGATGTTCCATGTGCTCGCGTAAATCAGGCCCGTGTTCGGACTGAATGCGATGGGCACCGCATTGGTCCCGCGCGACGGCCAGATTTCCACTTCTTCGCCCGCAACAAATCGCTTGTATACGTCGGTCAACGCCGGCCGACCGGTTTTCAGGTCGATTTCCGTAGCCCAATTGACCTTCACGAGCGGATGCGCGGCGATCAATTTACAGTTAGTGCGATCGAGCACGTACAGAAAGCCGTTCTTGTTGGCCTGAATCATCACCTTCCGGAGCTGGCCGCCAACCTGGATGTCCGCGAGCACTTGCTCGTCGGTGGCATCCACGTCGTACACGTCGTTGGGCGTGTACTGAAAATAACAGGCAATCTCACCGGTTTTCGGCCGGATGGCGAGCACGCTGTTGGTGAACAAGCTATCCAGACCCTGGCGAGTCCGTGGATCGTAGGGCTCCGCGTTGCCTACTCCCCAATACACCAGATCGAGTTGGGGGTCGTAGGAACCGGAGCGCCATGTGGGACCTCCGCCCTGAGACCAGGCGTCGCTATTTTTAGGCCACGTCTCAGAACCGGGCTCGCCTGGGGCGGGAATAGTATACCGGCGCCACAATTTCTTTCCCGTGTCCGGATCCCATCCGTCCAGAAATCCGCGCGTGGTGGATTCTCCGCCGGCCACGCCGGAGATCAGTACGCCGTTGGCGACGATCGGTGCGCTAGTGGCGTAGTAGCCGTCCTTTGCCTCCGCGAATTTCTGGTTCCAAACCTGTTCGCCGGTTTTCATGTCAAGTGCGAGCACGTGGTTGTCGATCGTCACGCGAAAGAGCTTGCCGTTATAGATCGTGGCCGCCCCTCTGTTGAAAGCGGACCGCTGGATCCCCGATTCCAGTTCCACCGGCGTGCGCCAGATCTGCCGGCCGGTTTCAACGTCGATGGCGAAGGTCCATTTGCCGTTGATCACGTACATGACGCCGTTGTAGATCGTCGGCGCCGCCAGTTCCCCCTGGTCATTCATAAGGCTCGTGCTCCAGATGGGCACCAGCCGTTTGACGTTGGATTTGTTGATCTGCTTGAGCGGGCTATAGCTCTTGCGGTCGTAGCCCATGCTCTGGGTGGTGACGTTTTCTGTGTTCTTGCCGTCGTTGACCAGGTCTTGGGTCGTTTGCGTCAATCCCGGCGCGGGCCCCAGGCCGAGTAGCGCGGCACACAGCCAAATGTTTTTCATGATCCACCTCCCTTAGTTCAGATTTGCAAACGAGTCTATCGCATCGGACCGAGGCGGTGTTATTCTAAATTGCTCGCCAAACGGTCCGGACCAGACGCGGAGGAGATCGAGTGAAGCGCAGTCTCATACCGCCGGCAAAAGTGGCAGCCTACGCGGCGGCTGTACTGATTCTGTTTTGCGGTGTTGTGTTCCTGCTGGTCCCGTACTCGTCCTGGGCTCTGAACTTAGCCACCCAAGCGACTGCTTCCTATTTTCGAGCCGCCGCTTTCCCAAAACTGATGTCGGGACGCGTTCCGAGTTGTTCCATATCCGATGTGTGGCATCACGCCATTCCAGTAGATGAAAATTTGAGCAAATCCGCCATCGCGGCCCGGATCCGGGTTCTTCAGAGAGACGGCGATCTGGCCGAGATGGACACCCCCAACGGACGATTCTGGATTCCGGAGCGCGACACGCCCACACTTCCGGAAATGATCGACGAGCAGCAACGCGACATCTACGAATCGGGCGATCGAGGCGTGCGTGCGGGCGATGTGGTGCTGGATTGCGGCGCAAACGTGGGCGTATTTACCCGCCACGCATTGGAGCGCGGCGCCAGGAAAGTAATCGCGATTGATCCCGCTCCCGGCGCGATCGAGTGCTTGCGCCGGAACTTTCGAACTGAAATCGCCAGCGGACGAGTTCTGGTGTATCCCAAGGGCGTCTGGAACAAAGAGGAAATGCTGGAACTGACCACCAATCCTGCTCTGGCGTCTACCGCCAACAGCGTGGCCATCAATCGCGGAGCGCGCGGAACCATGGTCCCCCTGACTACGATCGATGCGCTGGCCGGTGAACTGCAGCTGGATCGCGTCGATTTTATCAAGATGGATATCGAAGGCGCGGAAGCGCAGGCGCTGGAGGGCGGCCGCATCACCATCGGCCGGTATCATCCGCGAATGGCAATCGCGCTGGAACATCGCCAGCACGATCTGGAAGGTCTAACGGATACCGTGCATCGGTTGTGGCCGGATCTGACCATCGAAGACGGGCCGTGCACCAGGATCATCGACCGGATTCAGCCTGAGGTGCTGTTCGTGCATTAGAGCGATCAGGACCACCGGGCAGTGCGACTACTCTGCGACAGGCAGCCAAATCGCGCTGGCCTGATCGGACGAGCGGAACACGGTTTGCGTCGCCTTTTTGTAATCCTCCGGCTTCGCGAAGAAAATGTTGGGCACGTATGTCTGGGGGTTGCGGTCGTACAGCGGAAACCAGCTGGACTGGATCTGCACCATAATGCGGTGGCCCGGCAGGAACACGTGGTTGGAAGTCGGCATCACGAACCGATACCGCTGCGGTTTCCCGGCGGGGATCGCGGAAGGATCCTCAAAGCTTTCGCGGTAGCGCCCTCGAAAAATATCCATCGAAATCGCCAGCTCATATCCGCCCAACTCTGGCTGGCTCGGAACTTCGTCCGGATAGACGTCGATCAGTTTCACCACCCAGTCTGAATCCGTTCCGCTGGTTGCAGCGAAAAGATCGGCTATGGGAGCGCCGCCGATCCGCAACGCGGAAGTCAGCACCGGTGTCTCGTACGTCAACACGTCGGTACGGTCGGCCGTTGAGCGTTGATCGGAAACTAACCACTGCTTCCAGCGGTCAGAATCGGCGAAACGGACCGGGCGCGGAACATAAGGAACTGGCTTGGCAGGATCGGAAACGTAGGAATCCGAGGTAGCGCCGGAGCCGGCCGGCTCCTCGAATCCCAAGCTGAAGTCCGGCTCTAGATACAGCGGTTTCAGCGCCGCGGGACAGCCCTTTTCGCAGGCCAGCGGCCAATTCTTGAGGCGATCCCAATGGTTTTCACCAGTGTTGTAGATGAACACCGGCGGTGTGTTCGCCTTCGGCGCCGCCGTTTTGAGGTATTGATCGAAGAACGGCTTGAGTACATCGCGCCGGAACTGCAGCGCGGTGTCTCCATCCCATTTCAAGGGACCAAGATTGTAGCCGTCATAGTTTACCTGGCTGTGCCTCCAGGGTCCCATCACCAGATAGTTGTGATCGGTCTGACCCTGGGCCTTCAGCGCCATATAACAGTGGATCGCACCCCACATGTCTTCCTGGTCCCACAGGCCTTGAATCCACATGGTCGGCACTTTTGAAGGATGCCGAGAGACCAACTTATCCAGCGCTTGCCCCTGCCAGAAGGGATCGTAAGCCGGGTGTTCCATCATTTTTATCGCCCACGGCAACTGATCAAGGCCGTGCAGCCGGGCATAAGCTCCCGCGGATCCAGCCCGGCGGAATTCTTCATAATCATCGTATGTACCGCGCGGCACAGAGTCGCCGCCATCCTTCTTGACTGTCTGGCTAGAGGTGTAATCGAAGTTGCTCTGGCGAAACGCACCGTAGTGGAACCAGTCATCGCCCATCCACCCGTCCACCATGGGACTCTCCGGCGCAGCGACCTTCAACGCCGGATGCGGATCAAGCAGCGCCATGACCACCGTAAAGCCCTCGTAGGATGAGCCGATCATGCCCACGCGTCCATTCGATTCCGGTGTGTTCTTCACCAGCCAGTCGATGGTGTCGTAGGCGTCTGTGACGTGATCCGTGCTGGTCGGGTTCAGGGGGCCGCGAACCGGCCTGGTCATGACATAGTCGCCCTCCGATTTGTACTTTCCGCGGACGTCCTGGAAAACCCGGATATAACCGCCTTCGACGAACACCTCGTCTCCCTGTGGCAGAACTGAGAGCATGTGGGGACTATTGTTTCGGGCGGCGCGCTTGGAGGCGTTATAGGGTGTTCGAGTGAGGAGCATCGGCGCGTTCCGCGCGCCTTTGGGCAGCACGATGACGGTGTGTAACTTCACTCCGTCGCGCATGGGGATCATCACATCGCGCTTGACGTAGTCCTGGTTGGCGGTTGGGGCCGCGAAGACCTTGGGAATGTCATTATACGGAACGGATGGGACTGGTCCCTGAGGGGCGGCCCAAACCGATAGTATGTTAGCGCAAAGCGCCGCGAGCAAACAGGCTTCCAGGGAGCCGAAAATGGTTCTCCGCCGAGGTCCATTCAGCATGCAGCCATTCTATCGGATCGGCTTACTTGCCGATCTTCAGTTGCGAATACACCATGCTGACGAAGCGGTCGGCACTGGTTCCCGCGCCTGCGGGCAGCAGTCCTCCTGGAACCTTGGCATCATAAGGAGCTGTCACTTTCGCAGCCAGGACTTCCTGCTGGCTCTTACCCTCGTTGATCATCTGCTGCACCTTAGCCTGGACGCCAAGGATCATGTCGCGGTAAGGAACGATGTCCGTGCGGTGGATGACGGTACCGTGGCCGGGAATCAGCCTGGTGTTCGGACCGGCCAGCTTCATGGTGAGATCCAGCGCTTCCAGCGCACCTTTCAGCGTGCCGCCGTTATTGGTGTCGATGAAAGGATATCCATAATTCCGATAGAAGTCGCCGATCATGATCACATCCGCATTCTCAAACCGGATCATAGTATCGCCGCCCGTGTGGGCTGCCCGCACCGGAATCAGATCGACGACTTCACCGTTCAAGCGAAGCTTTACCGGATCGCCCATACCGTAGGTCACCACTGCAAGGCGCGCCGGATCTCCCGCCGGAACTTGATTTCCGGCTCCTGCTCGCGCCGGTGGGCGTAACATTTCTTCGCGTAGTTCTTCCCGCGCAAACAGCAGCGCGCCCATCTTGACGAAGTTCGCATTGCCGGCCGTGTGATCGGGATGCACATGCGTGTTGACCAAGAAACGAATCGGCTCGGGGCTGATTTTCCGGATCGCCGCGACGACTTTGTCCGTGATCTGCGCATACTGGGCATCCACCATGAAGATGCCATCCGGGCCGGCGAGCACACCGATTCTGCCGCCTGCCGCATCCTCATGGCCGGGGTCGGCCCCGGCCGAACCGGAGAGCATGTAAAGATTCGCACCGATTTTCTCGGACAGGATTTCGATCTTGGCGTAGTCGATTCCCTGCGCCTGCGCCCGGGCGCTCCAGCATATCGCAATTGCGGCCGCTATCACCAGGGAAGATGGTCTGGCTAGTCTCATCGGTCTGGCTCCTCTTCAGCTGTTTGGCCCGCTCCTATGCGCGCGTCGCAACCCGCTTTCCGCCGAGCACGGTGGCACTCGGGAAAAGTCTCTCGCGGCCCATTCGTTTGTTCCCGAAATTATCCTCGAATTCAAAAGTTCCTTCGCGCAGTTCCAGCACCGCAATATCGGCCGGTGCGCCCACTTTTAGAGTGCCGCGCGTGCTGAAGACCGGGAACGCCCGGGAGGCATTGACGGTTGCGCACGCCACCACCTGGTCGACCGGCAGGCCCAGCATCAGGAACTTCGACATAACATTCGGAAAGTCGATGACCTGGGCGGTCCGGCTTTCGAGTGTCCAGTCGGTGGAGAAAGTATCCGGCAGGAAGCCCGCCTGTAGCACGCGTTCGGCAATATCCCAACGCAAGTGGCCGGTTCGCCCATTTCCGACGTCGAACCGGACTCCGCGTCGGCGGGCGGCCATCACCTCCGGCAGAATGTGCCCGGCGTCATCAAGAATACCGTTCGGCGGCGGCGCGAACATATGCGTTACGATATCCCCGGACTTGAGGAGCGCCAGAAGCTTGGGCAGAGGGGACACGGTCTGACCCATATGGATCATCACCGGCAGCTTGAAAGACGAGGCCACTTCCTGCGTGCGCCTGAGCACCTCGAAATCATTCGGGCCGGCCACATCTCGTGACAGCCTCGCCTTGATCCCCACGATCATCTCGCGGTTATGTGCGATCGCTTCGCGCGCCGCGCCGGCATCGGCCCGGCTGAGGTCCATGGTGTCGCCTTCCGCCAGGATACCGGCGCGACCGATGTTAATCAGAACGCGGCACTGCTGCGGAGCCGACCTGGCCACCGCGATCGCTTCTCCGATGTGATCCGCGCCCTGCGATCCCGCATCAATGAGCCCCGTCACGCCGTCAGCGAGGCACTGCACCGGTCCATCCTGGGTGCGCATCGCGTGGGTGTGGATATCAATTAAACCGGGCACGACCAGTTTTCCGCGCGCGTCGATGGTTTCAACGCCATCGGCCGGGATGCCGGACTCAATCGATACAATACGGCCTTGCGCGATCGCCACGTCACGGATCGCGTCGAGCTTGCGCGAAGGATCGATGACCCGGCCGCCCTTGACGACCAGGTCGTGTTTCGCCGCTGCGAGCGCGCGAGGAATGCAGACAATAGTCGCAGCACCTGCGGCTGCGCACACAAACTGGCGCCGGTTCATGGTAGGAGTCTATCACCGCGGAACGTCCAATGCTGCTGGATCAGATGCTGGTCCGTGGTGATATAGTTGACCCTTTGCCGAATCCTTGGAGGTGTGCCTCATGTTGAAGCACCACGTAACTGCCTGGGCCATGCTGCCAGCCCTATTCGCGTTCGTTTCCTGCAGTCGTCCGAAGACGGTTGATGATGCGACGCTCCGCACCGCGGATCAGGAAACGGCCAACTGGGTCATGTACGGGCGTACGTATGACGACCATCGGTTCAGTCCGCTGAACCAGATCAATGAGCAGACCGTCGGGAAACTCGGCCTGGCGTGGAGCCGGGAGCTTGGCACTACGCGCGGTCTGGAAGCGACGCCGCTGGTGAAGGACGGCATCCTCTACACGACTGGTAACTGGAGCGTGGTGTATGCCGTCGACGCGAAAACCGGAGAAATTCGCTGGACCTACGATCCCAAGGTGCCGCGTGAGAACGCATATTTCATCTGCTGCGATGTGGTCAACCGGGGCGTAGCCCTGTATCAAGGCAAAGTGTACGTGGGAACGCTGGACGGCCGTCTGATCGCGCTGGACGAGAAGTCCGGCATGCCCGTGTGGATCGCGGCCACCACCGATAACGCCAAGCAATACTCGATCACCGGTGCTCCCCGCATCGCCAAGGGATTGGTGATCATCGGCAATGCGGGCGCGGAGAACGGTGTGCGCGGATACATCTCGGCGTATGACGCTGAAACCGGCAAGATGGCATGGCGCACCTACACCGTGCCCGGCGATCCTTCCAAGGGTTTCGAATCGAAGGCCATGGAAACTGCCGCGAAGACCTGGTCGGGCGACTACTGGAAGACGGGCGCGGGCGGACCGGCCTGGGAAGGCATCGTATACGACCCCGCGCTGGACCTGCTGTACTTCGGCACGGGCAATGCGACGGCCTGGTACAGGGCAATCCGTGGCGGAGGCGATAGTCTTTACACGGCGTCGATTCTGGCGGTGCATGCGAGTAACGGCGAATTAGCCTGGTATTTTCAAACTACGCCCGGCGAAAACTGGGACTACGATGCCACCCAGCCGCTGATGCAGGCTGACCTGACTATCGGCGGCCGTGCCCGCAAAGTGATCATGCAGGCCAACAAGAATGGGTTCTTCTATGTTCTCGATCGGGAGACCGGAGAATTCATTTCGGGTACGCAGTTCGTGAGTGGCGTTAGCTGGGCCACGGGACTCGACCCTAAAACCGGGCGTCCCATCGAATCGCCCGGCGTCGCAGGGCTCAAGCCCGTGATCGTGTCGCCTAGCCCGGACGGCGCGCATAACTGGAATCCGATGGCGTTCAGTCCCGCGACTGGGCTGGTCTATCTGCCGGCGAAAGTCGGCACACAGTTCCTGCATGTGCCCGATCCGAAATGGAAGTACGATCCCGAGCGCAGCAATCTGGCTCTGGACGGAATGTACGATGGTCCGCTCAACGCGAAACTGGTTTCCATGCCGGCCGCGACCGGAGAACTGGTCGCATGGGATCCGGTCGCGCAGAAGGCGGCTTGGCGAGTGACCAATCCGACGGTCGAAGACGGCGGCGTTCTCGCAACGGGCGGCAACCTGGTATTTCAGGGACGCGGGGACGGCATGCTGGTCGCCTATCGCGCGACCGACGGCAAGCAACTCTGGAACTTCGATGCCGGCACTGGCATTATGGCGCCTCCTGTGACCTACACCGTTGATGGCGCCCAATACGTCTCCCTGATGGTGGGCTGGGGCGGAGCACCGGGATTGTTCAACGCCCCCGGAGGTGGACCGGTCAAGCACGGCTATGGACGGATTCTGACCTTCACTCTGAATGGCACCGCGACGTTGAAAGCGCCGACGTACGGACACAAGGATCCGCCCACGCCGGAGATCACGTCCAATGCCTCACCGAAAACCGTGCACGAGGGAGGCCTGCTTTTCAACTCAAACTGCGGGCCTTGTCATGGCATTAACGCAGTGGCAGGCCCCGTGCCCGATCTCCGTTACGCCAGTAAGGAGATCCATCAAGACTTCGAGAATATCGTTCTGGGCGGGAGCCGGGCTTCGGCCGGCATGCCGTCTTTTAAGAATATTCTCAACCAGGCGCAGGTGCGGGCGATCCAGGCTTACGTTATCGCGCGGGCCCGCGAATCGGCCAAGCCGGCGGAGAGCCAGCGCAAGCAGTAACCCTCGCATTCAGGGATATAATGCAAACGTCTGTGTTCGTGTGCTGGAGACAGAATGGAACTTCCCCTTGCCGCGTACTCGATAGTCGACAAGCTAGGCGTCCACAAAACTGGCGGCCACTTCGCGGACCGCTACAGCAAGGTCTCCGTGTTCCAGATATCTGGAGGACCCAATAACTTCGCCGCTTTTGTCTACATGTGCCGGCTCAATCTGGACCTCGATGGCGCTCCCAACACCTACGGGTACGATAACCCCGCCAAGGGATCACCGCAAAAGAATCTTGACCCCCTCGAAACCTGGCACAAAGGGGCCAAGGGAATTTCTATGGCAACCTCGGAGAAGGTGGGGCTAGGCAATGCCTGCGGCGATCCCGGCGATGGTTCGAAGGGCTGGCAAAACTTTCTCAACGGTAGCCGTAATTTCTATTGGGCTGGCATTAAGGCTGTCTCCAAGCAGAACAACCCCTTAAACCTGATGCTCGACGACCGAAAAGAGCTGGAGGCCGGCTTGGACACCTACGCCCGGGACGGCAAACCCAAGTTAAAGCCCGTCGGGAGTGGGTACTTTCCCGTGGTTCAGCCGGATACCGGCTATTACATCTCCGGCACAAGTGTGGTCGGCGATGCGTCTCTTTCCGCCTACGATGCGAACCGTTACCTCGACTCCACCGTGGTTCCCTATGCGGTATGGGCCACCCATTGGAATACGATAAACATCGGGGGCCGGAAAGTTCGCCAGGGGGACTTCGGCCTGGCGATCGAAAATGCCACGGGAGCCAACATGGCCTACGTCTACGGCGATAGCGGCACCCCCAACAAGGTCGGCGAATGCTCCCAGAAACTTCATAATGCGCTCGGACGCGGAGCCGGCCTGGTAACTTTCATCGCCTTTCCATGCTCGGGTTCCGGTCCGCAGCTGGGGCCAAGCGCTCAGGCCCTGATTCCCATGAAGGTCCTGATCAACACCCTGAAGCTCCACACCAATGCCGACGATTTGGCGGCGCGTCTGGCCATGGGGCGGGATCTTCCAACGCCCAGGAAGACTGCCGACATGAGCCCGGCGCAGAGACACCTGTACGAGAATTTTCTGTCGGCGCTTTCCGCCTGGACCCTCCCGCGCTGACTACAGCCCGCTTACGGGAATCGAGAGCACAAACTCGACGGCAATCTGGACGCCGTCCCTGGTAGCGCCGCGGAACTCCCAGCCTGCCAGAGCGGCCAGGATGGCTTGATCGGTGGCGGGTGTCACCGGCCGGACAATGCGGAGCCTGTCGACCCGGCCCGATTCGGTTATAAAGCCATGAACCAGGATGTTCTTGTAGTACGCCGGAACGGTAACATTGGGCCGCACCATCCGCGTAGGGTAAGGAGCGCGAATGGGTGGGACGGTTTCCTCTAAATCCACGATCCGCGTTCCAGCGTCGGACGGAGGCGGTTTTTCCCCCGGGACGCAAAAAAACAGGGTCCAGTCCTTGGAGCTCTCCACCGACACGTAAACCGAATAGATAGGACGACCGGTCAGCAGGCCTTTACCCTCGGGAAACTGATCCAGGGAAGACGATTGCGTAACCACCATGTCGAAGCTGCCGGTGGCGGATCGCGTGATTACCCGGCCCAGCGGGCTTCCGGACGTGCTGGCGCTCGTAGCCGGGAGCGCAGCGCCAGCGCCTGGTTGGGTCCCCTTACTTCCTGCCGGGGAATTACTTCCCGCCGGGGAGTTACCTCCTCGCGGGCCGGACGCGCTGCTGGCCGCCGAATCTGCCCCCGCAGCGGATGGGACGGCTCCTGTTCCTTTTCCCGATCCCGTGGTCCCCACGATATTTCCGGCGGGCACCACCAGGTTTTCCTTGGGCGCCACCGGCCGGTCGCTGATCGAAATGATATTGAGCGGATCGCCCGCGGGGGTCACCGCCGTCGACGACACCGCCGGAGGCTTGATCTCCAGAGGCGGGGGTGTGGGAGGCAACACCAGCTTGGCCTTCGCAATGGACTCCACCGGATCGGCATGCACCAGATCGAAATCCGGCAATGGAAGCGGGGCAGCCTGTTGGGGTTCCGGCGGCTTGGGCCGTCCCGGCGCCACAAACTGCTTAGGAGGCTTGCGCGGCAGCATTTGAGCCGTCCACACCCGGAAGGATGGCAGAGGAGTTATCTTCGGGATCAAATCGGGCGGGGAAGCGGGCTGGATCAAGGTCGATTCCGTGATCAGATTCTTCTTCACCTGCGGCGGGATGAACACGCGCGGCGCGGGCCTGGAAGCCTGCGCCTCCTCTGCTGCCTTGATCACGTCGGCGGGTAAGGCCAGGGATTTCGGAGCGGGCTTGGGCCGGCTCGCCCCTTTTGCTTTGGCCGCTTTTGCCTCGGGAGCTTTGGTTTCGGGATCCGGCGGGCTGAGCTGGGTGACGAAGAAAAGCCGGTCCCCGATGCGGATTTGCGTCGGGAACTGGTCGGCAGCCGGCGGTACAGGCGGTTTGACCGGCGGAAACGTTACTGTGACCGCCCCAAAGATGGCCAGCCCGTGCAGGCAGATCGACGCGGCCAAGCCGCCAAAGGGAGGCGAGTTCCGGGGGAGTTCCTGCTGGAACAACGGCGCTACCGTGTGAACGCCGTGACGTGGAACCCGCACCCTCACGATCACGCCACTACGCGTCTGGCGGGGATCACTTTAAGGTTACTCTGCACCGGCTGGAATGGGTGCGCTGGTTTCTGCAATCCCGAATCCAACAACCCGCGCAGATTCCTTAAGCCGAACAGAGCCAGCTCAAAGCGGTCCTTGGCTCCCACCTTCTCGAATAGCTTCGTCAGATAACATTTGACGGTGCCCTCCGAGATTCCGAGATGCGTGGCGATTTCCTTATTCTTCAGGCCTTGCACCAGTAAAGCCAGGATCTGGCTCTGCCGTCTGCTGAGCGTGACCCGGTGGGCATTCAGCAATGCCGTCGATAGCGATTGCTCCATCCACCTGCGGCCCTCCGCCGCCACCCGCAGGCATTCCTTGAGGGTTTCGGGCCGGGATGTGGTGCTGAGCATCCCCTGGACCTTCATGTCCATGGCCTGATACGCCAGGTCGGTCGAAAAGGCATGCCCCCACAGCACAATCGCCGACTGGGGAGCCACGCGGCGAAGGTCTTGGACCACACTCTGGCCAAGTTCCAGGTTTAAGCTGTACATGATCACATGCGGTTGATGAACGGCCGCATGACTGATCAGGTCCGCGTCGTTGTTCACCAGCCCCACCAGCTCGAATTCGGGATCCGCGTCCAGTATCGCTTTTAATCCAATCTGGACTACCGGTTCACCGATCGAAGCTAAAACAGTCACTCCGAATGATTTAACGGCTCGCAAATTTGCCCTCCGATAGCGTTTGGCCAAGTCCTACGCTGACAAATTAGGTATTACGATCATAAGCCAATCCTGAACGCATCGCAATGCTTATCCACCGGATTTTCACAGATCAGTACTAATGGACCGGGGATGTCCCCAGCCGCCCTCGGACAGCCGTACCGCACCAGGACTAACTTCGGTCCTGGTGCGACCCGCTGGTACCCCCGGATACCTACCAAAGTAGGTAGTTCGTTAACCACCATTCGCAGTCTTGTTATACCCGGCGCAATGACCTAACTTTAATCATCCGAGTCAGTTTTCTGGAAAAGGGCGAATGAAAATTAGCGATCAGCTGTTTTCCGCTGAAGTCGAGCTGCCATGCAAACTGTTTTACGAATCGGGAGCGGCGGTTTCAGGAACCGTCACCAGCATCGATACGGGAAACCTGGTGCTCGAGCTTTCGGCGGCCCCCAAGGACCTGGGGATCGAGGATCGGGTGCGCCTGGAAGTAGCCTTGCCGGTGGGCCCCAGGCAGGTCGGGTCGAAGTACCTGAACGTTCGCGCCCGGTTGATCAAGATGGAGAAAAGCGGCCGCGGCTTCTGGAAGCTGCGGTTCAAGCTGTGGAAGACCCGATTTTCGGATCGGGCGGAGCCCAAGCCGGTCAAAGCCGCCAAGGCGCAGACCAGTGGAGTACGAATGTGAGGCGGCGCAACCAGCGGGGAAATGCCGTGGTGGAAGTGGCTCTGATGGCGCCCTGGATCTTCTTCCTGTTCCTGGGCGTGTTCGACGTGGGGTTTTATTGCTACGCGGCCATCTGCACCCAAAACGCCGCGCGGGCCGTGGCTTTGTCGTACGCGCAGGACAGTGTTCTGTCCCCTTGTACGGTAGCGATGGCGGAACTGCATACGCTTCCCAATGTTAATGGCGGAAGCTGTAGTGCACTGCCTGTAGTGGCCACAGCCACGAAGTTGAACGGATCAAGTTGCCCTGACAGCGCCCTTCCTTCGGGGCTTCTTTACGCGGGGACACCTTTCTGCGTTCAATCCTCCGTGACCTATCAGACCATCCCGCTGCTTCCGATTCCCGGCGTTCTGACGGGGCGTATGACTTTGACCCGAACCTCTCAGATGAGGATCATGCAATGACACGCAAGCGCCAGCGCGGCTCCTCCACCATCGAGATGGCCCTGGTGGGCATTCCGATTATTTTCACGCTCATTTCGATTTTTGAAATGTCGCGGGGGATGTGGATTTATAACACCCTGGCTTACTCGGTGAAAGTGGGCGTCCGTCTTGCCAGCGTCCACGGCCAAAACTGCATTAATAATCCCCCGGGTGTGACCAATGACTGTCCGAAGAGTATCTCCGATATCGCGACTGTAATTCGGCAAGCCGCCGTTGGTCTCGACCCGGACACTACGTTGTTGACTTTCAGGAGCGCCACCAGCGCCGCCGTGCCGTGTTTCATGGGCAGTTCAAGCACATCCTCCGTGACCACGCCCCTAGGGAGTGGCGTGGGTTGTTTGAGTTTGACTACGCCTTGGCCTCCGAACGCGACAAGCGAAAACCAGGTGGGCAAGCAAATCAGGATTGATATTAAGACGCGCTTCCGTTCGGCGCTGGCTATGGTCTTTCCGGGAGCGAGTTCGGTCCGCTTCGCTGAGGCGGATCTTGGAGCAAGTTCGCAGGACATCGTTCAATTTTGAGGCTGCATATGACGAACCAACGACGAAAAACGTCAGGCGGGCAAGCACTAGTGATGGTGACTCTGTCATTGATCGCGATGGCTGGGCTGATGGGCCTCGCGGTGGACTTGGGGTGGTCGTACTTCGTGCAAAAGGAAGCCCAGGCGGCGGCGGATGGGGCTGCGCTCGCAGCTGCCCAAGAGGCGGTTCTCAGCATCAGAGCCAAGGGGATCGCGCCGTCGGCCTTCACTTGCGGGTCGGTCATGGGCGTATACTGCCAAACGACACCGATTGCTTGCAGCAGCGGAACCGTCAGCGGCACAAATCTTGAGAACGGCTGTCTCTACGCCAAGACCAATGGGTTCGATTACAGCAACGGGAGTTCGCGGCAGAACGTAACGATTCAATCCAATGACCATTCGACCTTGCCACCCACGGCACCGGGCATAAATAACGTCAGCTACTGGGTTACCGTCCGCACAGTCCAAACAGTTCCCCAGTTATTTTCCGCGGTACTTGGGAACACTCTGGGAACTGTTTCGGCGATTGGGACAGCAGGTATCGTTGGAACTGTCGCGCCCGGCTCGTTCTACGGGATGAACCGCCGGGGAGACTGCTTGACGAATGCAAAAGGCAACCAATATAACTGCGGCCTGGATGTCCAAGGGTCCCCTGGCCAGGGCAGCAATCTGCAATGCGGCAATCAAAACACGCGAGCGGACATCTGCGCGCCGGCCGGAATCATTCTCGCCTCGGACTGCAGCTCGATAGGAGCCGGGTGCGATAACGCCTACGCCGGCGATGGCGGTAACGCGGGGGCCCTTGGAAGTTCTCTGACGGTAATGCAAGGGGGGCTTGTGAAAACGGGCACCTTCACCCCGAGCACGCCGACGTGGGCACCCGACTCCCCGCTGTTCCAGGATCAATACGCCAATATTCCGCAACCACCGTTACAGGTGCCTTCAAGACCGATCGGGGCGTGCGGGTATCCAGGCGGGATTATCGATGCCAGCAATCCCGTCACCCTCGGTCCATATCAGTATTACTCTTACCACCTCAATAATTTGAATCAGCCGGTCCCAGATGGAAAAACCATCACTACTTCTGGAGGTGGGAACGTAACCTTTTCGACTGTCAACTCGAATGAATGCCCGGGAGGAGGGACTTTCTCGGGCGGTGCCGCGAGCGGCACCGGAACAAATCAGAGCCCATCTTTCCCCGCGTACATCTTTTGGGGCGGGTTGAATATCGCCGGCGCCCAAACTACTCTCACCACTTTCGGTCCGGGCCAATATGTCATGGCGGGAACCAGCCCTGCCAATGCTTCTAGTCAACAAGTGGTCTTCAATGCCGGAACAAGGGTCGCCGGAGACACAACTACCGGAACGATGTTTGTTTTCACTGATAGTAACTATCCAGGGCTCTCTACGCAGACTAGTACTGGACCTACGAACAACATGCCGACTCTGCTTCAGGGCGCGGTTGGTGGTACGGAAAATAACAGCGCGTTCAAGAATGCCGATCTCGATCTATATGGCCTAGTGGGCTCCAATAATGCTAGTAGCGCACTCCCGCCGTCGCTCAATGACTGGTCCGGCATTGTCTTTTGGCAGGATCGCCGGAACTCGACGGTGGGATACAACCTCGACCCAGGTTCGCCTGGTTGTCCGGACTGCTCGAAGGACGACGGCTCGGTGCTCTATTGCGCCCAAGGGTGTCTTAGCACGGTACCCACTTCCCTGATCAATCAGGCTAGTCCTACGACTTCGGCGAATCACGTCACGTACACATCCCCGCAGATGGGGATCGCTCCGGGGAACGGGCGGGTCGGACTGAAGGGTGTGGTGTACCAGCCA